>Ga0182024_10022019_pt1 | contig 11524 bp, 7 predicted proteins | sample P32metaG_FD_120480 | JGI IMG/M metagenome (GOLD analysis project Ga0182024, IMG submission 120480) | Permafrost microbial communities from Stordalen Mire, Sweden - P3-2 metaG (Illumina Assembly) | ecosystem: Environmental > Terrestrial > Soil > Wetlands > Permafrost | place: Sweden: Stordalen... | reverse complement strand
GGCCGGACGGGATTCGAACCCGCTGGGTCCCTTCGTGAAGTTTCCGCCCTATCCTCTACATGGCATCCTCCTCACCCAGGCTTTCCCTGGCGCACCGAACATGCGCTCTGACGCAGCCGAGAACTAAGGCGAAAACTCTTCCGTTGGCGTAGCCGCGGGCGCCGGAACCGTCGCGGGTTTCACCGACAACGTCGCGGGGGGCGGCGGCGGAGGGGGCGGCGGAGGGGACGCCGGAGCTTCGGGGGCCTTGGCAGGGGGGTGGGGCTTCGGCGCGACGACCTTGTGCGGGGCGTCCTTTTTCTCGACCTTCTCTGGCTTTTCGACCTTCACCTCCTTCTTCTCCACCACGACCTCGGGCTGTGCGAGCTGTGCGACAGGAGGGTGCGTGAGGTCGAAGTTGGGAGGCGCGGTCGGATCGCACAACGGACCAAAGCCGTCCGCGACGAACGTGTACGTGAGAGAGCCCCACAGGTTTTTGTCGGCGTGCGCCTCGATCGTCACCTCGTGCTTTCCGGCGCGCGCCGGAGTGCAATACGAGAGAAGGTAGTAGCGCGAGGTCATCCCTTCGATCTTGCCTCCGATCTGGTCGAAGGCGCGCCCGAGGTTGGCTTGGTCGGTCTCCTTTACGGTCCCGGTTCGGCCGATGTCCTCGAGGTGCGAGTTGTTCATCTCCGCCCCGACACCGATCGCGAAGATGTCGAAGCCGGCGTACTCGGGGGCACTGAGCGCCTTGTCGAGGTCTTCCTTCGAGACGCGCGCGGCGCGGTCCGTCCCGTCCGTGAACACGACGAGCGTGCCGAAGCGCAGAGCCTTCTTCTCTTGGTCGAGGGCCAGCTTGAGCGCCTTCAACGCATTGACGACGGCTCCGTTAAGGTTCGTGGAGGGGTCGTGAGGGTTGAACGACTTGAGTCGTTCGATCCCCCCCGTGGCCGCAGATTCGGACTCGGTAAAGGGCACGATGGGATACAGATCGGTCGAACCGTCGAACGCGTAGACCCCTACCTTCTGGTATTTCTCGACGCGCGCCGTGAACTGCGTCGCCGCCGAGACGACGTCGTCGAAGTGGTTGGACCCGACGACGCTTCCGCTCATGTCGATGAGAAGGAGCGTGTAGTGAGCCGCCGCCACTTTCGGGTTCAAGATCGTCTGCTTGCTCTCGAACTCGCTGACCTTGAGACCGTCTTCGTAGATCGAGAAGCGCTCGGCGGTCAGCCCCGGCACGGGCTGTCCGCCCCACGTGTCTACCGTGAAGTACACAGCGACATTGCTGGGCTTTCGAGCGCTGCTGTTGATGTGGACGAGCTTGAGACCGCCCCCGCATGCCGCGAGCAAGACCGCCGACCCGAGAGCGAGGGCTCGCCAGAGCGAGGGCGCCTTCACGACAGCACGTGCACCCTTATCGCGTTCGTGCTCCCGCTGACCCCGATCGGTGCGCCAAACACGATGACGACCCGCTCGCCCGGAGAGGCGAGGCCGCTGGCCAGGAGATCGCCCGTGCACCAGTCGACGAGCGCGTCGCTGTCGTTGATGGCAGGCATCTCGCGAGGGATGACGCCCCAATAGAGGCTCATGCGGCGGCGCGTCTTGAGATTGGGCGAGAACCCGATGATGGGCACCGACGGGCGCGCCAGGCTCACCGTCATCGCGCTCGATCCCGACTCGGTAAAGGCGACGAGGAACTTGGCGCCGATCTCGCGCGCCGTATTGCAGGCCCCGCGAGCGATCGCCTCCGCGACGCTGGTCGCGCGGCTCGCGTAAGGCGCGGTCTCGTAGAAAGGGCTCTTCTCCGCTTCCATGACGATACGGCTCATCATGGATGCGGACGCCGTCGGATAGTCGCCCGTGGCCGTCTCGCCGGAGAGCATGAGAGCGTCGGTCCCCGAATACACCGCGTTCGCGACGTCGCTCGCTTCGGCGCGCGTCGGACGCGTCGCCTTCGTCATCGACTGGAGCATCTCGGTCGCGACGATGACCGGCCGCCGCACGCGACGCGCCGTACTCAGGATCTGCCTTTGAAAGACGGGAACGCGCTCGGGCGGGAACTCGACGCCGAGGTCTCCGCGGGCGACCATGACTCCGTCGGAAGCCGCGATGATGCTCTCGAGGTTTTCGAGCGCGTCCGGCGTCTCAATCTTGGCGACAATGGGCGTAGGCTGCCCCCACTCGGTGCAGATATCGCGGACGAGCTTGATGTCTTCGGCGCGGCGCACGAACGACAGCGCCACGTAGTCCACCCCCTTGGACAGACCGAAGACCAAGTCTTCCTTGTCCTTCTCGGTCAAGGCGCTGACGCGCATCGTCTTGCTCGGCAAGTGCACGCCGACGTGGTTGCGCATGCCCCCGCCCTCTTCGACACGAGCTTGGACGCGATCGTTCACGACCGACTTTACGTGCAGAATGATGCGTCCGTCGTCGAAGAGAATGCGGTCGTCGACTCGAACGTCGCCCGCGAGCCCCTCGTATTGGATAGGGATGACCCTCTCGTCGCTCGATCGATCTCCTTCGATGAGCTCGATGTCGGTCCCCGTCCGGAGCAGGAAGGGCGCGGGAAACGATCCGGTCCGCACCTTCGGCCCGCAGAGGTCCTGCAAGGCGCCGACCGCCTTCTGCTTCATCGCGCTTACGGCGCGGAGTCGCTCGAGGCCCGCCTCGTGATCTTTGTGGGTGCCGTGCGAGAAGTTGAAGCGCGCAACATCCATCCCTGCGTCGATGAGGGCTTCGAGTCCCGCGCTCGAATCACAGGCGGGACCAAGGGTGCAAACCAGTTTGGAGCGGCGTACCGCGGACATGGGCAGGGAGAATGCCACCGTGCGCGTCTAAACGCATCGGCTAGTTTGAGATTTTCAAAGAGCCGCTCCGAGAGCGCTGTCCACTTCTTGCGGATTGAAGCCGATCATGACCTTGCCGCGCACGTCGAGAACGGGGATCGACCCGCCGTGCATGCCTGCATGCGCGAGCTTCGCCTGCATTTCTCGGGCTGCGTTTGCGTCTTCCTCGATGTCCTTCTCGACGAACGCGACGCCTTTGCGCTTCAGATAGGCCGCCGCTTGATGACACGCTCCGCACCAGGAAGCGCCGTAGAGGATCACGGTCGGGCGCGCGGCGGTGCCCTGGTCGGCGCCTGCGACGACTTGTGACGGACCGGCGCCTGCGACGACTTGTGACGGACCGGCGCCTGCGACGAGTTGTGACGGGTCGGCGCTTGCGACGGCTTGCGACGGTCCAGAAGAGGGCGAGCCGGGCGGGTTTTCGTTGGGGCGAGCGGTATTCGACAGCGTCACGCCGTTCTTGCTCCGTCGCGTCTCGGCGAGACTGTCGAACGTGGTGCGAGCTTCGACTTTCACGGGATAGCTACCGTCCGGACTCGTGGTGCGTAGATCGGCGACGAAGATGCGATCGGGGTGGGTTCCGTCGTACGTGACGGGATCGACGACACGAACCGCGTCGCGCCCTACGAAGGGGACGTCTTTGACCTTCTCGACGATATGAAAGTCGCCCTTCTCGTCGATCCACGTCAGAAGGAGCCCGTCGCTCGAGTCTTTGAGGACGAGGGGCGGGGGCGCTTCTTCGGCCTTGGCGGCAGCCTCGCGGCGTTTGCATGCGGGCAGCCCCGCGAGATGCAGCACGAGACCGGCCGTGAAGGCGCGAAACAAGAAGCCCCGCGTCACGTCTTCTCCTCCTCGGAAAGCTTTGCCCACTCGACCATGAGACTCTCTACCTTCTTTGCCAGACTCTGCTCCCGCCCCGCCATTTCCGCCACCTTTGCCCAGTTCCCCCCGGGATCTTCTTGGAGCATGGCCCGCATGACGTCGAGCTGCTTTTCTCCGTCGGCGATCATCGTCTCGAGCTCGGCGATGCGCTTTTTCTTCCTTTCTTGGGTGCGGGCGCGGTTCCTTTGCTCCTCGAACGCCTGCTTCTTGGCGCGTTCCGAGCCGTCGCCCTCCGGTTTGGCGCCCCGGTCGGGCTTTCGAGGGGCTTCGGTCCGGAGAGCCCCGCCGTCCTCTACTGTCGCACGCGAGCCTGCCGCACCCGACGAAGGCACCGCGTGTGAGGCCGCGTAGTCGCGAAACCCCCCGGGATAGATATCCACCTCGCCGTCACGAATCGCGACGATGCGCGTCGTCGTCGACTCGAGGAATCGACGATCGTGCGAGACCAAAATGACGGTCCCCTCGAAACCGACGAGCGCCTCCTCGAGGATCTCCGCGGCCGGGATGTCGAGGTGATTGGTCGGCTCATCCAGGAAGAGCAGGTTGCGTGGTTCGAGCAGAAGCTTGGCGAGGGCGAGACGCGACCTTTCGCCACCCGAAAAGCCTGAAACCACGCGGAGCGGGTCGTCCCCCCAGAAGCGAAACCGCGCCAGGTATTGCCGCGCCGCCTCCACCGTGAAATCGCCCCGGACCGACCGCATCTCTTCCACGGCGCTCCATCCGGTGCCCACCCCGCCGAGGTGCTGGTCGAAGTAACCGTCCTGGAGGTTCGTCCCGCGTTTGATTTCACCGCGATCGCCGCTTGGGCTCCGTCCCGCGAGTATCTTGAGGAAGGTCGTCTTGCCGGATCCGTTCGGCCCAACGATGCCGATACGCTCTCCGCGCCGCACGAGGAGATCCACTCCGGCGAACAGAGTCCGCCCTCCGCGCTCGGCGACGAGACCGTGAGCGTCGAGGACGATGTCGCCCGAGCGCGCCGCCGGCGCGAAGCGAAACGCGATGCGATCGGCTACCTGCCACACGTCCTCGGCGCGCTCCAGTCGGTCGAGCTTTCCGAGCATCTTGCGGCGGCTCTGGGCCTGCTTCGTCTTCTGCCCGGCGATGTTCTTTCGGATGAAATCTTCCGTCTTCTCGATCATGGCCTGCTGGCGCTCGACGACGGCGTTCTCTCGGGCGAGGTCCTCTTCGCGCGCGACGACGTAGTCCGAGTAGCGGAGCGGGTAGGCACGCACGCCCCGCGAGCCGAGCTCGAGAGTCCGCGTGGAGACGTTCTCGAGAAACGCCCGGTCGTGCGATACGACGAGCAGCGCGCCGCGAAAGCCGACGAGGAAGCTCTCGAGCCACCCGATCGTGTCGAGGTCGAGGTGGTTCGTAGGCTCGTCGAGAAGGAGCAGATCGGGCGCGCTCGCCAGAACCACGCCGAGCTGCAACCGCCCTCGCTCGCCCCCCGACAGCGACGCGACAGGGCGCGCGAGGTCCTTGTCGGCAAAGCCCAGCTTGCCGGCCAGAATGGTGACCTCGCGCTCCAGCGCATCGCCACGAGCGAGATGGTAGCGGTCCATCATGTGCGCGAGGTGCGCGAGCGCCTTTTCCTCGCCGCTGGCGGCGTCGTGCTGCGCGCGGGTCAGTTCTTCCCGAAGCGTCACGACGTCGGCGAAGCCCGAGAGGAACGCGCCGAGTACGTCCCCTTCGGCCTTGAGCTCGTGGGACTGGCGATAATAGCCGAGACTGGTCTCTCTCTTGCGCACCGCCGAGCCTCGGTCGGGCTCGATCTCTTTGGCGACGATGCGGAGAAGCGTCGACTTGCCGGCACCGTTCGGAGCGACGAGCGCCGCCCGTTCGCCGAGCGCGAGGGTGAAGGTCACGCTCTCGAAGAGCGTGTCCCCCGCGTATCCAAACGCGAGGTCGGCGACCTGCAGGACCGTCATCGGGGCGCATCCCTAGCACGGCGAGGGCGCCGCGATCGACGCGTCAGCGCACGACGTCGCGCAGCATCTCGACGCTCTCGTGGAACGGGACCTTTTCATTCGAGTCTTGACGGAGAAGCGCCTCGATCCGCGGCATGCGCGCGATGGCGTCGTCAACCTCGCGATCGCTCCCCTTGGCGTAGGCGCCCAAGGTGATGAGATCCCGCTTGGCCTCGAAGACCCCGATGTGAGCGCGGAGCTTTCGAGCTGCCTCCAGGTGGTCGGGATGGACGACGCGATCCATCACTCGAGAGAGGGAGACGGTCACGTCGACTGCAGGGTAGCGGCCTCGAGCGGCGATGGCCCGGTCGAGGACGACGTGGCCGTCCAGGATGCCGCGCACTTCGTCGGCGACGGGTTCATCGAGGTCGCCCCCCTCGACGAGGACCGTATAGATGGCGGTGATGGACCCTCGCGCCCCGTTTCCGGACCGCTCGAGAATGCGCGGGAGCATCGCAAAGACGCTCGGAGGGAATCCGCGACGCGCCGAGGGCTCGCCCGCCGCGAGGCCGATCTCGCGCTGGGCGCGCGCGAAGCGGGTGACGGAGTCGACGAGGAGCAAGACTCGCCTGCCTTGGTCCCGAAAATGTTCGGCGTACGCCGTGGCCACTTGAGCCGCGCGCAAGCGCTCGAGCGCGGGTGCGTCGCTCGTCGCGGCGACGACCACGCTTCGGGCGCGCCCCTCCTCCCCGAGAGAGTGCTCGAGAAACTCTCCCACTTCGCGCCCTCGCTCGCCCACGAGGGCGACGACCACGAGATCCGCCGATGTCCCGCGCGCGATCGCGCCGAGGAGCATGCTTTTGCCGACACCCGAGCCGGCGAAGAGCCCGATGCGCTGCCCTTCCCCGAGGGTGAGAAGAGTGTCGAGCACGCGAACCCCCGTGGCCAGCGGCACCGCGATGGGGCGACGCGAGAGCGCGTTCGGAGGGTCTCGGTCGACGGGAACGAGGACCCCTCCGGAAAGAGCTCCCCCCTCGAGCGGGCGACCAAGACCGTCCACGACGCGTCCGAGCAACGCGTCGCTCGCGCGTACTTCGAGAGGACCGCCGGTCGCCACCACTTCGTCGTCGGGACCGACCCCTCGCAGCGCGCCGAGCGGCATAGCGATGGCCTCACCTTCGGCGAATCCGACGACTTCGCAGGCGAGCGGTTCGCCGCGCCGGTTCACTTGCACCACGTCCCCGACGCGAACTCCCGGCAGCGAGAAGCGCAAGGCGAGCCCTGTGACGCCGAGGACGCGGCCCGTCGGACGAAGGGCGGGCGTCGCGGCAAGCTTGGCCTTGAGCGCCTCGATATCCATCCTCGCGCTCTCTCCGCGCCCCACTCGATGATGCGCCGCCGTCGACGCGCAGCTACTTCGCCGCCGCTACACGTTTTCGTGTGTCGGTGGCCTGTGACGTTGCTTGGGGCCCGGAGGCGACGGAGGCGACGGAGCCTCGAAGCTCGGCGTCGAGCTCGGCGAGCAGCCCCTTGGCGCGCTCTGTGAGCTGCTTGGGTACATCCACCTGGACGAGCACGATGAGCGAGCCGCGCCCGTGTCCGTCCAGTCGGGGGATGCCTTGCTCTTTCATCGAAAACACCGCGCCGGGCTGCGTGCCTTGCGGGATCTCGAGCGTCAGAACGGCGTCGTCCAGTTCAATCGAGGGCACCGACACTTCCGCACCCAGCGTCGCGTCGATGAAGCTGACGTTCACGCGCGTGACCACGTCCGCTCCGTCACGCTCGAAACGCGGGTCCTCCTCGACGTCGAGCTCGACATAAAGATCGCCCGCCTCGACACCGCCAGGCCCCGGCATTCCTTGCCCCGTCACGCGCAAGCGCTGGCCGCTGTCGATGCCCGCAGGAAACGTGACGGTCACCTTTCGCGGCCTCTCGACGACGCCGCGCCCCTCACAGCCGCGGCATGCGTGCTTGATCACTGCGCCTTGGCCCCTGCAACGCGGGCACGTCGTCGTGAACATAACGAAGCCACGCGCGTTCGAGACTTGGCCGGCTCCACGGCACTGGGGGCACGTTTCCGGCTTGGTGCCCGGCTTCGCGCCGGTACCCGAACAGTCGGTGCAACGAGCCGGCGCATGAACGACGACCTCGCGCTTGCAGCCGAACGCGGCCTCCTTGAACGAAAGACGCTGCTGGACGCGAAGGTCGCTGCCGCGCCTCGCGCGCGGCTGCCCGAAGCCGCCCCCTCCCGAGAACATCTCGGAGAAGAGGTCCTGCATGTGCGAGAAGACGTCGCCCATTCCCCCACCTGCGCCGCCCCCTCCTTCGAGCCCTGCGTGGCCGAACTGATCGTAGATCTTGCGCTTCTGCTCGTCCGATAGAACTTGGTAGGCCGCGTTCACCTCTTTGAAGACGGCCTCGGCCTTGGGGTCACCTCCGTTGCGATCGGGGTGGTGCTTCAGGGCCTCGCGCTTGTAGGCGCGCCGCAAGTCTTCTGGAGAGACATCGCGCGCGCAACCCAAGATCTCGTAGTAACAACGCTTTTCGGACATAGTTTGTCTACGTAAGGGCTGCGCTCGCGCCCGCGGGGCGCGAATGGGGACGCGCATCGAGTGCACGCCCACGGTTCGTGGCCGCAAAGTAAGTCATGCGCTCGATCTGTCAACGGAATCGATGCGCTCGGAAGACTCACGCCCCGCCGGGTGGAAGCTCATCATTGTCGCCCCTTCGTGCGCGGTCCCGCGCGTCGAGCTCCCGCGAGAGTTGCTCGACGAGCGTGGCTTGCCGCGCCAGCTCGGCGTGCGCCTTCGAGAGATCTTCCCCCGACTCCGCGCGGACGCGCGCCTCGTGCTCTTGGGCGAACGCTTGACGTAGGGCGTCGAGCTCGTTTTGCAGATCGAGGATATGCGCTGATTGCCCAGGGTCCGCGCTCGAGCCACCCGCGTCCGGCATCGGCGGCGGCATCGGCGGCGGGGCGAGGGTGGGCGTCGCTTCGCTTTGCAGCTGCTCGAGGCGCGCGACCTGTTGTTCGAGCTCCGAGATGCGCCACCCGCTCTCCACTCGCTGTCCTTCGCGATGCGCAAGATCCATCGCGAGAGCGTCCAGCTTCGCTCGAAGCTCGTCGTTCACGGCGTCGCGGGGCGCAGGCTGGGCTTCGACGTCCTGGGCAGACGGCAACTTCGCCTCCTCCATCGCCGCAAGCAACTCTTGGATCATCCGTTCTCGGCGCGACGCTTCGTAGTCGAGCTCGCGGACGACTCGGGCGCGCTCTCGCAGGGCTTCTTCCAGCTGCGCCACGTCCGCGCTGTGTCCCTCCGTCAGGAGGGCCACCTCTCTCGCGAGGATTTCGGCGCGCGCATCCGTCGAGTCGGCCCGCGTCAGCTCGTCTTGGGCGTCCGCGACGGCTTGTCGCGCGAGTTCGAGATCGGCAAGCGTAGCGACGAGCTGCGCCTCCCGCATGACCAACTTGTCCTCTGCGGCCGCGACGCGCGCGCGCTGGCTGCCGAGCGACGCTTCGGCTCCTCCGAGTGCCCCTTCGAGCGCGCTCGCGCGTTCGAGCTGACGTTGGAGCTCGCTCACAAGTTGGCGACTTTCGTTCGCGAGACGCTCGGCCCGAACGTGCTGATCGCCGGCGCGGATCTCGGCCTCTCTCCGTCGAACGACTTCCGCGTCGAGAAGCTGCTCCAGCTCTACGAGACGCGCTGTCTGATCGAGGATCGCGGCGCTGTGCTGCGCCTTCGCCCGAAGGTCGTCGAGCTGAGCCTCGAGCAAGCTGGCGCGCAGCTGCGCCTCGGCAAGCGCGACGCCGGCGCGCTCCGAAGAGAAGTCCGCATCGCCGCGGGATACGACGATCGCAGGAGTGGGCAATTGAACGATCGCGTAATCGGCGAGACGAACTTCCCCCTGACTCGCGAGCGCGAAGAACCACTCGGGGGGCTCGGGGTCACCCGCGAGTTGCGTCTCGACGCTCACTTCCGGCGCGACCCCCTCGAGCCCGAGATCGGCTAGGGCAACTCCCGCGAACGGAACCTGCGCGATCATGCGCACGTGCGAGAACTGGAGCGCCGCGCGGTCGTAGAGTTCGTAGTAGTCGAGCGGTCGCGATCCACCCCCTTTGGGCTCTGCTCTCGCACCCGCGCCAGGGTTCGCAGCGCCGACGAGAGCGGCGCCGCCCTTCGCCACGAGCCGCCGGACCCGCGCAAGGAGGTCTCCGCTCTCGTCGACGCTACCCAGATCGGGGATCAGAGCAACGTCGAAGGCGCCATCCCGCACGTCGAAGTCGCCGACCGGTAGCTCGCGGATCACAAGCCCGCGCACGTCGACCGGAGGAACCACCGCCGCTTCACGACCCGGGTAGTACACGTGCACGGAGCGCGCCCCGAGTCGGAGCAGCCGGGCGCCGAGCCCTTTCGACGGATCGCCAAAGACGACGACGCGCCGTCCGCTTACGAGCGGCTCGGCATAGACGCACAGCGCCTCGAAGGGCGAAACGGAACTGTCTTCGGCGTCGGACATACGGCCTTTCCTTCTAGCCGCCCTTGGCACAGGAGGCTACGGCGCCGTAGGAGACGCTCAGGCGGCCCTTGCGACACCCTTCTCGCGGAGCGCTGGCGGCAATCGGCGCTCCTCTCGCTCCCACGACTGACCGCCGATGCGGCGATCCACGAGCTCTTGGCCCAACCGGCGCACGAGCGAGAACGTGCCGTTGCGCGTGGGAAATCGAGGAACGAGCCTGAAGACGCGCTCTTCCGGTTTTCGTCCGGGAACCGGACGCGCAAACGGCGCGAGCGTGGTCATGCGAGCCGAGGCTGCCGTCGATTCGTGGACGCGCACGAGCACGGCGGGGATGGCAACGTACGAGGTCGCACTGCTGCGCCACGCCAGCCCGACCTCGATGCCCACGAGGCCCGGCATGCCGGCGCGCGGGACGGCGAGAATGCGCACTTCGTCCGGTTCGACACGACCCACGGGCACCCGCGCCCATGGCGCGACACGGAGCGTGCGTTGTTTCGAGAGGCGCGCGAAGAGCTTTCGCAACCAGGGGGCGCTCGTGCATCCGTCTGGAGGAAGCTGCGACCTTCGCCCCGTGGCGACGATAGGGAGGCAGGCAAGGGCGTCGAGTGCAACGAAGTACGGCGCCTCGGCGGAGTACTTACGCAAGACGAAGCCAAGACCCGCGAGAAGAGCGAGTACGAAAGCCGCCGCGACCGCTCCGTGTCTAGAGAGCGGGTCGAAGAGGTCGCTCGAGGCTCGACGGGCGAAGGCGTCCGCGGGCCGTAGCGCAAGCCAGCGGCCGGGGCCTCGGACGGGCACCGGTACCCGCGGGGGCCTGAGGCAAGCCATGGCCATGGCAAACGCGATGCAAGCTCCCCCCCAAGTCGGCACGCGGACGACCTCGGCGAACACTCCGGCGGCCATTGCCGCACCCGCCAACGAGGAACGGAGCCAGAGCGGAATCGAGAGGAGCCCGAGCGCGCGTCCGCCGAACGCGCGACAAGTCTCGTCGAAGCGTGAACCCTTGCGGTGTACGACCCCTCCGTAAGCGATCGCGATCGCAAGCAGCCCGGCGAAAACGAGGAGCGGTGGCGGCCCGCTTCGCCCCGGCTCGAGGGGCTGGAACGGCGGGGGGCGAAGCGAGGGGTCGTGGACGCCCGGAAACGCCCGCGGCGCGACTCGTACCGACCACGCGACGACTTCGTGTCGTGCCACGTGCGGCTTCATGAGCTCAAGCTCGTCTTTACCTGGCTCGCGTCGAAGCGTGCAGAGTATGCCGTCCGGGGCGCCACCTTCCGGGCCGGAGCAGCGCGGCTCGTCGATCGCGGGGGGAAGCTCGAACGTGACGCGGGCTCTGTCGTAGCCGTCGGCCAACACGGGACCTTGCCACGTGAGTCGCCACATCGCCCCCTC
>Ga0182024_10022018_pt1 | contig 11524 bp, 16 predicted proteins | sample P32metaG_FD_120480 | JGI IMG/M metagenome (GOLD analysis project Ga0182024, IMG submission 120480) | Permafrost microbial communities from Stordalen Mire, Sweden - P3-2 metaG (Illumina Assembly) | ecosystem: Environmental > Terrestrial > Soil > Wetlands > Permafrost | place: Sweden: Stordalen... | reverse complement strand
CTGCGTCGCCGCTGAGGTCGTCACGGCTCGAGAACCCTCACCTCGATTCGCCAACTCCGCAATGGACGGCTTCGCGCTCAGGGCCGTCGACACCGAAGGCGGGTCGGTTCGCCTTCGGATCACCGACGCGATCTTCGCCGGTGGCTTCGCTTCGACCCACGTCGGCCAAGGCGAGGCCATGCGCATCATGACGGGCGCCCCGATGCCCGAGGATGCCGACAGTGTCACCATGCGTGAAGAGGCGACCGTCGACCCCGACGGCTCTACCGTGCTCATCCAACGCGCCGCTCGTCCCGGCGAGTTCGTGCGACTCGTCGGCGAGGACATCACCGTTGGTCAAGCGCTCGTCAGGCCCGGCAACCACCTCGGCCCCGCACTCCTCGGCGTCCTGGCCAGCCAAGGCGTGACGTCAGTACACGCTCACGCGCGTCCCCGTGTCGGCGTGTTGTCAACGGGCAACGAACTCTCCGACGCCAGCGGTGAATTGGCGCCGAGCAAGATTCGAGACTCCAACCGACCTTCTCTCTTGGCGTCACTGTCCCAGTCGGGCTTCACTCCCGTGGACCTTGGAATCGTCGGTGATACCCCGGACGAGATCAGGGCTGGCTTCCAACGAGGCGTTATCGAATGCGACGCCATCATCTCGACGGGTGGGGTGAGCGTGGGCGACGCCGACTTCGTCAAATCAGTGCTCGCGGAACTGTGCGGCGAGAACGCTTCTTCGATGCAGGTGGCGATCAGGCCCGGCAAACCCTTCGCCTTTGGCGTCGCCCCCGATGGCACGCCCTTCTTCGGACTGGCGGGCAATCCCGTGTCGACGCTCGTTGGTTTCGAGCTCTTCGTGCGCCCCGCGTTGCGCTTGCTCGCCGGATTCAAGGAGCTCGACCGACCGACCATCAATATGGTTCTCGACTGTCCAATGCCTCGGCGCCGCGACGGGAAGCTCCATCTCGTGCACGTTGTCGCCAGAGTTCAGGACGATGGACGAGTTCATATTGAGAGCGCGGCCCGCCAAGCGTCACATCTGCTGCGTGCCATCACCGAGACCAACGCCATCGCGATGGTTCCCGACGGCGATGGTTTCGACGTGGGACAGATGGTTCCGGCCATGATTCTCGACGCCAATCAACTGAACGGCGCGTGATATGGCACGGCTCCTCCTCCTCGGTCCAGCTCGTGAAATCGCCGGCGTGCGAAACGACGTCGTCGAAGGTTCAACACTTGACGCGGTGCTGAGTGAGGCCGTCATCCGGTACGGAACGAAGTTCCAAGAGATACTCGACGTCAGTCAGGTCTGGCTGAACGGCGAGCCAGCAAACCGAGACGCCCTCGTCGCGTCTTACGACGAGGTTGCAGTACTGCCGCCTATATCGGGCGGGTGAGGCGCGCTTTCTTCGAAGAGAAGCGCCAGCGCGTGCGGGACGACGTCCAGCACCGCGCCCAGACACTCGACGGCCCCCTTCGGTGATCCCGGGCAGTTCAGTATCAGGCAGCTTCCGGCCGTGCCGGCTCGTGCGCGCGAGAGCCGCCCAAGGGGATTCACCAAGCGCATCGCCTCACTGAGTCCAGGCGCCTCTCGATCAAGGACTTGCAACGTCCCTTCGGGGGTCTGGTCGCGCGGCGAGAATCCTGTCCCCCCCGAGGTGACGATGAGTCCACTGAACTCCTCGACAATTGATCGCAGCGCGAGCGAAACGGACTCCTCGCCGTCAGGAATGAGAAAGGTTTCGACGACGTCGAATCCCGCTTCTTCAAGTTGTGTCGTCAACAGAGGACCAGTCAGATCCTCTCGTACGCGTGCGAATGCTGTGTCCGAGACGATGAGTATCTTGGCGGCGAAGTTCATTTCCTGAGCGTAGGTGATGAGGGATTCCAGTGGCGCGTCTCTCTAGCCGCCCGCCATCGCCCCCACGATGTAGAAAACCTCGGACCCCGACATCACCGCGTCGGGAAGTGGCGCGTCCAGAGATTCGTGCGACAGGTCTTCCTCGCACGCGAAGAAGCGTACGAACGAACGGCGCTTCTGCGTGACGGGGTCGCGAATGGTGCCGAGTAGCACCGGAAAGCGCGCCTCGAGCGCGTCGATCACCGATCGCTGCGTAACGTCACCGGCCACCTCGAGTTTGATTTCCCGGCGGTCGTTGACGAGTGTCTTCAGGTGGGCCGGGAGAACGACCCGGATCATGCCAGCGTCTGGACTTCCACCGACAGCACGGCGGGCAGGTCGCGAACGATTGGCTCCCAACTGTCGCCGGCGTTCGACGACGCGTAGACCTGTCCCCCGGTGGTGCCGAAGTACACACCACAGGAGTCGAGCGAGTCGACGGCCATGGCGTCGCGCAGCACGTCCACGTAGCAGTTCTCCTGTGGGAGGCCTTTCGTGAGCGGTTCCCACTCGTTGCCTCCGCTGCGGCTGCGGTAGACGCGGAGTTTGCCTTCCGGAGGGAAGTGCACCGAATCACTCGTGATGGGCACGACGTAGACGGTCTCTGGTTCGTGCGCGTGCACGTCGATCGCGAAGCCGAAGTCGGTTGGCAAGTTGCCACTGATCTCAGTCCACGAATCACCAGCGTTATCGCTTCTCATGACGTCCCAGTGCTTTTGCATGAACAACGTGTCGGGGCGCGACGGGTGAAAGGCAATGCGGTGCACGCAGTGTCCGACCTCGGCGTCGCCGTCAGGGATGCCTTCGGAGTGCAGGCCCTTGTTTTTGGGTGTCCAGGTCTTGCCACCGTCGTCGGTGCGAAAGACGCCGGCCGACGAGATGGCGATGAAGATCCTCTCGGGGTCGTTGGGACTAACGAGAATCGTGTGCAGGCACATCCCGCCAGCGCCGGGCTGCCACGACGATCCCTTTTCGGTGTTGCGAAGTCCTGATAACTCCGCCCAGTTCTCACCGCCATCGGTCGAACGAAACAGTGCGGCGTCCTCGACGCCGGCGAGGACGGTGTCGGGATCGGTCAGCGACGGTTCGAGGTGCCAGACGCGCGCGAACTCCCACGGGTGCGGCGTGCCGTCGTACCACTGGTGCGTGCCGGGTACTCCGTCGTATTGGAACTGGTTACCAACGGGATTCCACGTCGTCCCGCCGTCGTCAGAGCGTTGGATGATCTGTCCGAACCAGCCGGTCGACTGTGACGCGTAGATGCGGTTCGGGTCAACGGGCGAACCCTTGAGGTGGTACATCTCCCAACCTTCGAAGAATGGACCGTTCACGTTCCAGTCCTTGCGTTGACCATCTGAGGTCAGAATAAACGCACCTTTTTTCGTGCCGACCAACACTCGCACACCACTCATGGGTACCTCCTTTTCAGGATCACGGGATCTCGTCTTCTCGACTTACAGTAGCGAAGAGTCGTCGGTCTTTCCTTGGTTTCTTGTTCACGACTTGAGAACGCCTCGGACCTGACCACGTCCGAGAAACTAGGACCTCGCCGCTCGGCCTTCGAACGTGTAGCCAAAGGGCTTCGGTTCGCCTTCGAAGTAGTACGTTTCAAGATGCTCAATCTGAAAACCGGCCCTCTCGAGGGACTCGGGCACGCGCCGGGTCAGATGACAGCCTCCGGCGATCTTCTTGTTGAATGGCTCGATTCGTCGCTGCCACCGTGCGGTCTTGGTGTCGGGCGCGTGGCCGTGTTCTACGAAGTGGAAGGTGCCTCCTGACTTCAGCACCCGATGAATCTCTTTGAGTGCCGCCTCGAGATTGGGGATCGTGCACAGTGTCCACGTGGAGAGGACACTGTCAAATGATTCGGAGGGTAGGTCCAGGTGCTCACCCGTCAATCCCGCCAGCTCAACCGGAACGCTCGAGCGCGAAATGCGTTCTTGGGCGAGTTGCATACATACTCGCGATGGCTCTACGGCAAAGACTTTCCTCACTTCAGACGGGTAGTAGGGAACATTCAGGCCCGTTCCGAATCCGACCTCGACCACATCTCCAGATAGCCCCGAACAAACGCGACGGCGCACCTCACTCATTCCTTTGCGCTTCATTACCTTGTCTTGAATTCGCGGCAGGATTCGTTCCCCGTAGATGCCCATGTCAACCTCCTTTCCTTCGGGTTGCAAGGCCCGGGACAAACTCAGTGCGTGCGGTGTTCGGACCCCGGGTGGCCGCTAACTACGTCGCGGTGCCCACTTGAATTTACGCACGGCCACGATGACCGCGACGACTCCCCACAGCGCGATGATCAACAGGTCGTGCCACGCCCACGGTGAAACTCCTGGCTGGAACTCGAAGGGTGCGTTAACGGCTTTGATGAAATGAAGCACCGGAAAGTAGTTCGAGAACTTCTCCAGTCCAGAGTGGGGAGACAACGGAAACCACAAACCGGCTAAGAACAGCAGCACGAAAAAGACGATGCTGGTGACGGGTCCAGCGGTCTCCTGGTTGGGAATAACCGTGCTGATGGCGACGCCCATCGCGGAAAAACTCACGATGCCCACGAGCAAAACGAGGGCGAAGGCGAGCCACGACACGGGGAAGTTCACCGCGTAACCGAATCGGCCGATTAAGAGCAAGAGCGCCACCTGCACGAGCGACACGATTGTCGTGCTTACGAAGATCGCCACGACCAGCACCCGCGAGGGCAACGGACTTAGACGCAACCGCTTCAACTGTCCCGTTTCTCGACGAACCACGAGGTTGATGGCCAGTGTCGTGAAGCACGCGGACATGATGCCGTAGGCCACGAACCCCGGCACGTAGTACTTGATCAGCTTGAGGTGGTGCAGGAAACTGATGTGCGCCTGACCGGCGCTGGCGCCCAACATGACGAGGAAGAGAACCGAGAACACCACGGTGAAGATCGCGCCGACTCGATTGAGCCAGAACGCCAGTTGCTCGTAGCGAACCTGGTGCGCGATGAGTCGCACGTCGTGTGGGACGAGAGAGCGTCGCGACGTTGTCGTTGACGCGCTCATGCGTTAGCTCGTGTTGGTTCGTCGATCTCTTCGTGCGTGAGCGCGAGGTACACGTCCTCGAGGGTCTTTCTCGTCACGTCGAGTCCCGTCACGATCACCTTGTGCTCGAGGGCCCAGCCCGTGATCTCATTGAGGACCACGACCTCGTCGTTGGTGTCTATCTCAACCGACGTTCCTTCACGACGTGTGGGCGCGACGGGTAGGTCTGAGGAAGGACCACCCGCCGGAAGGGTGAAGCGAATGGTCACCTGACCGCGATCACGTCCACCGAGTGATGCTGGCGGACCGGCGGCGACGACACGGCCGCGCCGAAGAACCGCGACACGCTTCGCGAGTGCCTCCACTTCATCCATGTAGTGACTCGAGAGCAGCACGGTCGTGCCCTCGGCCGAGAGCGTGTGAATTAGCTCCCACGTCGTACGGCGTGCGCCGGGATCGAGCCCAGTCGTTGGTTCGTCGAGGAACAACAACTCGGGCCGGCCGATGATCCCGAGCCCGATGTCGAGGCGACGCTGTTGGCCCCCCGAGAGCTTCTTCACCTTGGCGTCCGCCTTCTCTCGCAACCCGACGAGTTCGATCACTTCGTCGATGGGGCGAGGCGCGGGGTAGAAACCGGCGTTTCGCTCGAGAACCTGACGGACTGTGAAGAACGACTCGACGGCCAGTTCTTGAAGGACCACGCCGATACGTGCGCGAAGCCACTGCTGTTGCTGGCGCAGACCTGGGTCGACTCCCAAGACCTGGACCTGGCCACTGTCTCGGCGAAGGAATCCTTCGAGGATCTCGATACAGGTCGTCTTGCCCGCACCGTTGGGTCCAAGGAGCGCGAACACTTCGCCGCGCTCGACGTCGAAACTCACGTCATCAACGGCGTCGATCTTCTTGTAGGACTTGCGAAGGTTCGTGACGCTTATTGCGGACATGACTCACCCTCTCTTTGATACTCAACGTACTGGAAGCGACGATCTTGAAGAGTGGCGAGGGCTCCCCTAGATTTCTTGCCATGCCCACCCTCGATCGATTGACGCGGTGTGCCAATCGCCTAATTGACCTCCCGTATGTCTGACGGCGCACCGTCGTCGCCACCCGACTCCCGCGTTTCACTCGCGACGGTCGGACGCGAGTGGACGCGACTAGGTTGCGTTGGTTTTGGTGGGCCTCCCACGCACATCGCGTTTCTCCGTCGAATGTGTGTCAATGAACGACGCTGGATGGAGGCCGAGGAGTTCGAGGACGCGATCGCCGCGACGAACCTTCTGCCCGGCCCCGCGTCCACGCAACTCGCCATCTTCTGCGCCTGGCGGCTGCGCGGTGTGATGGGTGGCATCGTGGGTGGTGTCTGCTTCATTCTTCCGGGCCTCGCCATCATCCTCGCATTCTCGGCGCTGTTTCTCGCCCACCACCCGGCGCACTGGGTTCTTGGTGCGGCGGCCGGCGCGGGGGCGGCGGTGCCGGCCGTGGCGTTACACGCGGCGTGGCAGCTCGTCCCGTCGAGTCGCGAGCGCGCCGACGGACTCGCTCAGCAGTCGTTCGCTGGACGATCTACGCCACCGTGGGAGGCGTGGGCGCCGCCACGATCGGCCCGTACCTCGTCGTCGTTCTCATCGGGGCTGGCCTGGTTGAGGTCTCGATTCGACGTGGTGGCCAACGAACAGCAAAAAGTTCGCGAGGGGCGCTCCTCCCGGTCGCCGCGATCCACGCCGGAGCGTTGGGCGGCGTCAGCGCCTTGGCGTGGGTTGCCTTGAAAGTTGGCGCCCTTTCCTACGGCGGTGGTTTCGTCATCGTGCCGATCATGCAGCACGACGCGGTGGCGACGTACCACTGGATGACCGCCGCGCAGTTCCTCAACGCTGTCGCCCTCGGCCAGATCACCCCCGGACCCGTCGTCCAAACGGTCGCCGTCGTTGGTTACGCCGCCGCGGGGGTCGGTGGCGGGCTCTTGGCCGCGCTGATCGCGTTCGCGCCGTCGTTCGTCTTCGTCTTCCTCGGCGGTTCGAGATTCGACACGATTCGAGCGAACGAGACGATCCGGTCCTTCTTCGCGGGCGCGGGACCGGCCGTCATTGGCGCAATCGCCGGATCCGCGATCCCCCTCGGACTCTCACTCCAATACCTCTGGCAGGTACCAATCCTGGCCGGTGCCGGGATTTGGCTCTTTCTTCTCCGACGTGGCGTGGTGAGTGGTCTTCTCATCGCGGGTGCCGTGGGCGTCATCCTGGCCCTCGTCGGTCTCCAGGTCTAGGGCGGCGTTCAACGTCTTGTAACGCCTTTGGCGATGGCGGGACTGCACTTATGGACGAGGTCGTCCGAAGTGGCTCACGAAACGAACACTGCGCAGCGCGCAGAGAGGAATGATCACATGAAGAGAATTTTGGCAACCTTGGCCTTACCAACGGCACTGGCACTCGGCATGCTCGGTTTCGGTGTCGTCGCTGGCCCCGCGGGCGCCGCCCAGACCCACGCCACGATGAAGGCCCACACTTGGCACGGCAAAGTCGGGAAACTGAACGAAACGATGGGCACCACGGAGTCGTTCAACTTGGTCGTCGGGGCGAAGACCTACGTCGTTCACTACGACGCGATGACCCACTGGGTGATGGGCTCGAAGAAGAACATCAAGGTGGGCGCTTTGGTGACCGTTACGGGCACCCTGACGCACTCGACCATCGCCGCCGCCAAGCTCAGTGCTTAGCAACTTCTTAGGCTGCCTGCGACCCGATAGTGACGCTTTCACTGGCAGTATGGGGGTGCTCCACGCCACTTCATCGGAAAGGGGCAACCATGTCGTTGAACGACGTGACCTTCAAGTTCGCCCGTGACCTTCGTGGCTGCTCCCATCTCCTCGCCGTGTTGAGTCGCCGCGGCCTCGCCGGAACGAACTGACGCCGTGGCATCCGCGAACACTCATCCGGCATCGAACGAGCCCGTCAAACGAATAGCGGTCGGGCGAAGGACCATTCTCGGCCTCGGTGCCCTGGGCGCACTCGGCATCGCCTTCGGGAATAGCATCCAGAACTTCCTGGGCAACGCCTTCGGTTCGGGGCTGGGCGGAATCTTGCCCGGCGGTGATCGCTTTCGGATCTACACCATCACGGGCACGTTGCCCAAGGTCGCCAATCATGACTACCGGCTCAAGGTCAGCGGACTCGTTGAGCGTCCAAAGACCTTCACGTTGGCCGACCTTCAGGCGATGCCGGTGACGTCGTTCACCAAGCCCTTCCAGTGCGTGACGGGATGGCGTGTGCCCAACGTCGAATGGGAAGGCGTTCTCTTGTCCGACCTCTTGGACACCGTTGGCGTCAAACCCGAGGGAGTGGCACTGACGTTCGAGTCCTACGACCGTGCGGACACCGAGAGCCTCACGATCGACCAGGCCCACTTGCCCGACGTGATCGTGGCGTATCGAATGCTGGGCGCACCCGTCACCACCGAGCACGGCGGACCGGTGCGGCTCTACGTCGCGCAGATGTTCGGCTACAAGTCGCTGAAGTGGCTCTCGGCGATCCGTGTCGTCAATACCGTCCAACCGGGTTTCTGGGAACAGAACGGTTACCCGGTGAACGGTTGGCTCGACGGCTCCACCGGCCCGACCAATCCAGAACCCAGTCTGGAGTAGCGATCGTGACCATCACTCGAACCGCACAGTCCACCACGCGAATTCTTCGCTTCGACCGCGTTCAACGTTCCGCGCATTGGGCGAACGCCACTTTGTTCGGCGTCCTCATGTTCACGGCCATACCGCTCTACTTCGGTTCGTTCTTCGGTATCGTCTTTCAGCGTCACGTCGTCGAACAGATCCACCTCTGGAGTGGACTGGCGCTGCCCCTACCAATCATCGTGTCGCTGCTCGGACCATGGGGCCAGCAGATGCGTCGTGACGTTCGACGCTTCAACTACTGGACGCGCAGTGAGATCAGCTGGATGAGGACTCTCGGCAAGAGTCCACTCGAAGCTGACAAGTTCAATCCCGGTCAGAAGTTGAACGCCATCTTCATTGGCGCGGCCATCATCGTGATGCTGGCGACGGGCTCGATGCTGCAGTGGTTCAGATTCTTTCCAGTGCCTTGGCGTGCCGGCGCGACGTTCGTCCACGACGTCTTCTCGTACGCGATCTTCGCGGTGGTCATTGGTCATATCTTCATGGCCTTGACGCATCCCGGTTCACTTCGCTCGATATTCACCGGCCGGGTGAGCGAGAAATGGGCCAAGACGAACGCTGCGGGGTGGTTCAAGGAAGAGCAGTTGACGAAGGACTCGCCCGAACCTCGTTGAAGCCAGCGAGCCGATCGACGGTAAGTTCGATTGAAGGCGTTTGGCGTCTTCTAGATCGGAGTCAGTGATGTGGGTTCGAGGAATAATTGGTGCCCTCTTGTGCATCGTCGGCGTCGTGTGGATCGCTCAAGGCACGAACGTGATGCATGGTTCGGGCATGAGTGGTCACGGCGTCTACGCGGTTCTCGGCGCCGTGGTGTTCGTGATCGGCGCAGTACTGCTCACCTGGGCGTGGCGCATTCGCAACAGCGGTACGGCTTAAATCACCGCCATCAGCGATCGAGTACCCAGACGAGGCCCTTGCCCGTTTGACCTTCAGTTTTGATCTCTCGGTCCTCCACCTTCAGAAGGCGAAATCCCAGTTTCGGAGGAACCGCTGCGCTGGCGACGTTGGCCTGATCCATGCGAATCTTCACTTGCTGTACGTCCGGGAAGAAGCGAAACGCCGCGTCGGCGAGGGCTCGTGCGGCGGCGGTGGCGTAGCCGCGACCGGTACGATCGGTGCGAATCCAGTAGCCAATCTCCGGACAGTCAGGGTCCTCCATGAAGTGGAGACCTCCCGCGCCGACGAGTTCGCCTGACGAGTTCTCGAAGATGACGTAGTTCCACTCCTTGTTCGCGTCAAAGAGTTCTTGGCCGTTCGTCAGGACCCTGAGGAGCTCTTCACGACTCGGCGTGCCTTGCGCCCAAGGCATCCAAAACCGAAGTTCGGTCTGGCTCGTCTCAACGGCCTCGAGCATCTCATCGATTATCTCTGGACGCCATCGACGCAGGTAGATGTCCCCATTGGACAGTCGGTCAGGTAGAAGTGCCATCCATAGATTATTACGGTGTTTCACTCCGACCGGAGGCATGGTGCAAGAGCTTGGCCCCCTCGACCGTTAACGCAACACGTTTTCTCTCAACACTCGACGACGACTTCGTCCGTCTCTTCCCCGGAGGTCCGATCGTTTCTCACTGCCCGCTCGGCGACGGCCGAGTACAGCGGATCACCAAATTCTTGGTTCAGACGCGACGAAGTGAAGACGATTTTCGCCACGTGTGCGTCATCGCTCATCGAAGCCTTCGCTCTCACCGTCGATTGGTCGAACTGCGTCGTCCCAACGAGATCGTCGAGTTGACTACTCGACCAGGTGGTGGGCGCGCCGATGCTGAGGTACGCCGCCGTCAGGGCCTGGAAGGCGGACCGGTCGAATCGCTCAACGTCGTCGACGTAGGGCCGAATCTTCGACAGTGCCTCGAGACCCGTCACGCCGTGCAGTGCCGTGAAATCGTCGGTACTCGCGTAAATCTTCAGCGCCGCCGCAGCCAGTCGACGAGGAGTGTGCTCGTCTATCTCCAAAGAAGAGACAACCTCGGAGAACGCTGGATTGGAAACGACGTCTTTCATCTGCTCGCCTATCGTTTTCGCCGAACTCACGGACTTGCAATGATCGACCTTCGCCAATTCACCGAGAAGGAATTCTGGATCGTCACTCCTTGTCGGTCCGATGTTCAGGGGTCCAAGAGTCATGGCGGACGCCGCAAAGTACGCCAAGCCTGTACTCACTCGTCGCGACTCCTTTGAGTCGAGCGCGTAGGCGAGACGGATGACGCCGTGAAACGCTGCACCGGCGATGCCGTCAACGAGGAAGACGAGATGACGGCGAAGAGTCTCATCGATGCCGTGATCACCAATTTCGCGGCTGAAGTAGTCGACGAGATCGGCGTACGCAGAAGGTTCGCCGATCGCTCGTTGCCACGACAAGCTCGTGAGTCGCTGCTCAGGCTCGGCCACCGCAATCAGTCGGCTCCGGTATTTGTTGGCAAACCGAGAGAGTTCGTCAGAGCCAGCGCCCAGCGCCGCCTTCGCGACGAGAGCCATCGGCAAGTGGTTGGTGAGTCCACTGTTCGTGGTCGCGTCGAAGATGAGCCCTTCGTTCAACATCTGGCCCAGAATCTCGTTGGACGCCATCGCGGTCACGAATCGAAGCGTAACGGTGGCCGCACTTCGCGCTACAGCGACCGTGCGAGCCGCTCGCTCATGAACTGCGAGCGAGGACCTCTTCGGTCCGCTTCGCCACGAGAACTCTCTCGGCGGGATCGTTCGTCACCGTGTTATACGCCAAATGGCTGAGGCCGATCTGCAACTCGTAGCACGCGAGACGCTCATCGAGATCTGGCACTTCGAGGCCAATGTCCTTGACGTGCGACGTGTAGACGTCGAGAAATCCCAGCGCGTCAAGACCTGGATTCCATGGCGCCCAGAACGTGAACCACGCCACGTCGTAGAGGAAGTCACCGTAGACCGAGCATCCCCAGTCAAAGACCGCCTCAAGTCGTTGTGCGT
>Ga0182024_10022017_pt1 | contig 11525 bp, 8 predicted proteins | sample P32metaG_FD_120480 | JGI IMG/M metagenome (GOLD analysis project Ga0182024, IMG submission 120480) | Permafrost microbial communities from Stordalen Mire, Sweden - P3-2 metaG (Illumina Assembly) | ecosystem: Environmental > Terrestrial > Soil > Wetlands > Permafrost | place: Sweden: Stordalen... | reverse complement strand
TACCATCGCCAAAGGGAAGTACAAGGTATTTCAGGGAGACAATTCCACCGGTGAGCCAATGGATGAGATGACAGAGCAACAGTTGCGCGCTTGGCTGCTGACTCGCGGAGTCTCAGAAACCCAAGTGAATTATTACGTCGAGCAAACCGACGATGCTGAGTCCATCACGATCACGCTGCCTTGAGCTGTGGAAATCAGACTGACCCACTACATGTGGCTGACCAAACTTGCAGAGCGCTCCAGTCGCTGAGTAAACTCTCAGCAGCAGCTTCTCAGCGTAGGATGTGGATCGGATATCGCCTCCCGCGTCCGCACCTCCAGTGCAGCTCATCACCCGCTATTATTCCTCGCATCAGGTTCTCCGCCCGGCAACCCGCTCGGATGATCCAGGAGCGGGTTCGTGCCGGTCTACGGAACGCACGCGCCAAGGGGAGGAGACTGGGAGAGACCCCGGGTGATGTGGACGCCTCCTGGACTGCCTCGCTGCCGCGCGCAGGGACGTTCGTGGTTCGTGGGCGCAGATCTAAGGAGCAGTCACCGAGGGCATTCCGATCTTGGCGGCAATCATCGCGGTTCAATCTTTCGGAAGCGGATCGGAGAGGCACTTTGGAAAGTGAAGACGCACCTGAATGACGTGACGCGGACTTGGGGTATCCGCAGCAGTGCTTCCGGTCCCGTACGCTTGGCTGAAGCTCCGCTAGAACGGGACGTCAGCGCCTACATCGGACAGATGCCCTTTCTCTGGATAAACGTTCCGGACGCCCCGAGTCGGGGGAGCGACCATGCGTGCTTGGAACTCAATTGCATTGCACTGCTCAGCAATTTCCAAAGGCCCAGCATCGATCCGCCGTCGCCGAAATGGCTGGGCTTGCAGTCTAGCAAGAGCACGATTCAAGAATTCGGGTTGTGGAACACGAACCATGTGGAGAAATACCATGAGCCCGCGTTCCTTGAAAGACTGAGGGCTTACGTCGGACTGATCCGCCAACCCGGTACGCGCTTGTATGATGCCCGCCACGGTGGTCACAAAGGCTTCCAGCCGCCGTGAAACGCCCGAGCCGCCCACAACCCCTCCAGGCAGCCAAATCCTCGCAGAAGGGGTTTTCCCTTCCCCCGATGGGGAAGGCCCTTTTGAGACCCGCGAGTGGTTCCGTGCTTTCGCTGTCCCGTGGCCGGGACATCCGGCCCCTTTTTCGCCCCAGAAGGAGGCGTCGATGAAAGCCTGAGCCGTTAGCTTTAAAACGGCTATCGATACCGACGCGAGAATTTCGGTCCAACTTCGGTCCAACTCGTGCCAAGCAGGCGGTTTTTATGGAGCTCTACGTTGTGTAAGTTACTGATAATAGACAGGCGTAGTGCTTCCTCCGCGCCCTTTTAAGGCATGGGTCGATGGTTCGAGTCCATCCGCGCTCACCAGTAATCCTATTGAATCAGTGGCATTTCGCTCCAGGGAACGGCTGTAGAGCGCGAAGGGCCTTCCCCCAGCAAGCTTCCGGGCCCTCGTATGCTGTTTCTTGAGGATTGAGTGTGCCCGGCGACACGGGCGAGGGCCCAAACATCGCAACCCGACTCACCAAGCCGCGTTAGAAATGTGTGGCGCATGAAGCGACTCAGCAGAGCTAGAGACAGGGCAGAGGCCGTACCTGGTGGGCCACGCTCGATTTGATTTTCGAAGTATGCCGCTTCATTGCACAACCCTGGTTTTGCTCATTACCTAATCTTCGCCGCTTCGGATCTCCCGGTCCTAGCTCGCGATTCCGCAATTCCGAGAGAGGCAGCCTTCCGGCTTCCGTGCGTCACCGCCCGACTTATGTTGCGAACCCTACGCAGCCCCCAACCTTTCAACTGAGCGCGCGGGATGCACCAAAGTAACGGCGCCTTGTCCAAAACTGACCAGTCTCAAAATAGATCCCCGCACTAAGCTGAACACTGTTCGCTACAGACGCCGAGGCTCTTATTAACTGAAGGACCATTAGGCAAAGCAGGTGACATGACTATTAAAGAAGCCGGCACGGCAACCGAAGTCTCTTCTCACAGCGAAGAACGAGTTGCGACCGATAGTAGGCCCGCGAGCCTTGACCCCGGCAGTCTGACTCCCGACCAGTTCCGGAAACGGATCAAGGAGAAGTTTCCCAACCTTGTATTGACCGACGACAAGATTGGGCAGTGGCGCGGCATCGAGGCACTGGAAATATTGCGTCGCGAGGGTCGCGACATCCCCTTAATTCTGTTCAAGGCGGCACCACAGGAAGACTCGACGCGAGTAGAACTGGCGCAGATGGTAAAGGAGCTGGCACGCTCCAACGCGGAACTGGAGCAGTTTGCTTCGGTTGCCTCGCACGATCTGCAAGAACCGCTGCGTATGATCTCCACCTACACTCAAATACTTGCCGAACAATATTCCGGGAAACTTGACGCGAAAGCCGACAAGTACATCCACTACGTGGTCGACGGTGCAGTCCGTATGGGAACCTTGATCCGTGATCTGCTGGAGTTCTCACGTATTGGCCGCGCGGAAAACGGCCTAAAGAGTACCGACAGTGGGGAAGAGGTGAGAGTGGTCGTGAGCAATCTGCAAGCAACGATTGACGAGAACGCAGCGCTTGTGACCTGGGGGCCTCTTCCCATAGTGATGGCTCATGGTTTTCAATTGAGGCAGGTGTTTCAAAACCTAATCGGAAATGCCATCAAATTTCACGACGGTAAGCCGCCGTCGATTCAAGTAAGCGCGGAAAGAAAAGACGCTGAGTGGGTGTTTTCGGTAACCGACAACGGCATTAGTATTGCTCCCGAAAACGCGCAAAAGATTTTTGCCATCTTTCAACGCTTGCACACGCGAGAAGAATATCCGGGCAACGGCATCGGGTTGGCGATTTGCAAGAAAATTGTCGAACAACACGGCGGACAAATCTGGGTGGAACCTTTAGCAACAGAGGGAGCGGTTTTCAAGTTCACCTGGCCAGCTAGAATCCTGGAGAAATAGGAACGACATAGGAAGCTTTCGCGGCCCATTGAAATATATGAACATTGAAACCGAGGTCTTGTTGGTGGACGACAATCCTGGGGACGCCGAACTGACCGCGGATCTTCTGAGGCGAAGCGGCCCCGGCATTCATACTCATTGCGTTAGCGATGGAGTGGAGGCAATGGCCTTTCTGCACTGCGAAGGAAAGCATTCCGACGCCCCCCGTCCACACCTCATTATGCTGGACTTGAATATGCCGGCGAAGGATGGATGGGCCGTCCTCGTTGAGGTCAAATCGGATATTGCCCTTGAGACGATTCCCCTCGTGGTCTTCAGTACGTCGCAGGCCCGGACCGACGTCGCTCGCTGTTACGAGCTGGGAGCAAATTGCTATGTCACCAAACCGACAAACCTCGATGGCTTTAAGTCGACAGTCGCTGGAATCAGTAACTATTGGTTTGGCCTCGCGAGTCTGGTGCGAGCGGGGGGATAGTGTGCACTCAACCTAGACGCGTATTGTTAATCGAAGACAATCCAGGGGACGTGGATTTGCTTCGCTTAAGGCTAGTGGACATCACATGCCACCAAGGGGCTTGCTATGAAGCCTCGTGCGCGGACCGGCTGTCCACAGGTCTGGCGGCTTTGGCCAAAGAGAGACCCGCCGCGGTCCTCCTCGATCTTTATCTTCCGGACAGTACAGGGGCGGACACATTTCACAATTTGCTCGAGCAAGTTCCTGGAGTACCCGTGGTTGTCCTCACCGGTCGAGACGATGAGGAGTTGATCGTGAACGCCGTACAACATGGCGTTCAAGATTACCTCGTGAAAGGCGCCTTCGATAGCAGGCAATTGGGGCACACGCTGAGATGTGCCATCGAGCGCCAGGCCCTAGTGACCGCACTCGGCATAAGCAAGAGAGAGCAACTGCAACTTGAGCGGCGCTTCCTATCGCGCGTTTCACGCGAACTGGGTGCTCCGCTGACCTCGATTCATCAGTTTGTCACTACGGTGCTGGACGACCGTTCGGAAAGCGTCACCGAAACTGAGCGCCAACATTGGGATACTGTTTTGCGAAGCGTGAACACTTTGCGCTCCGTGATTGACGGTCTACTGGAGACGACCTTGGAAACTGGTGTGCCTATCTAACCGCTCTCCATTTAGGCTCCGGAGGAAAGCAAGTGACCTTGATTATCGGATTCAGTGGCCCGGGTTGCTTTGCACGTCATGGATTGGCTGCTCATATCCACTGATCAGCCCGAAAGGGGTCGAGCAGGAGCCGGGCGCCAACCCGCGGCCCAGAAAGAAATAGGCGGTACCGTCACACCAACCACCGGATTGGCTTCCGACGCCGGCAGAGTCCGCTACTCTGCCGGCATTTTAATGTGCCGAGCCGGTCGTCCGAGGGGGTGCGAGGGTTGAAATTTTTTCTTCCTTCCACTGCATGTTTCTGGCTTTTCCCGGAACGTCACCATGCGGCACAGAATGGCATGCCGGCAAAGCGAAAGCCGGAAGCTAGAATCCGTTCCTCGGTCGAACACCCATGCGGCCGTGGCTCGTCATCCTCATGGTCCGCCGGAGGTCGGCAGCGCAACCGGCAGACTCTATACTGGGTGTCGCGAGGCGAATAGATTCAACCTCAGCTTGTCTAGACGACCAAAATTCCGGTTCCAGCACCACCAGGAGAGATTGTACCGATGAAATATCGTCCGCTTGGCCGTACGGGTTGGAAGGTTTCCGAAATCAGTTTCGGCGCATGGGCCATCGGCGGGTCCTGGGGCCAGGTGTCGGAGGAAGAGGCCCTCGGCGCCCTGCATGAGGCCGTCGACCAGGGGGTGAATTTCATCGATACCGCCGATGTTTACGGGGATGGCCGTAGCGAACGGCTGATCGCGCAGCTGAGAAAAGCCCGCAAGGACGAGATCGTCGTCGCCACCAAAGCGGGGCGACGCTTGCCTCGCCAAACCGTCGAAGGCTACAGCCGACAAAACTTGACGCAGTGGATTGACGACAGCTTGCGAAATCTGGCAACCGACGCCCTGGACTTGCTCCAGCTGCATTGTCCGCCGACCGAAGTTTATTACCGCCCGGAAGTATTCGCCATGCTCGACGACTTGGTGAAAGCCGGCAAGATCCGGTACTACGGCGTCAGCGTGGAGAGGGTAGAGGAAGGCCTGAAAGCCATCGAATTCCCCAATGTCCAGATCGTGCAAATCATCTTCAATTGTTTCCGGCAGCGTCCCGCCGATCTTTTTTTCCCGCGGGCCCGGGAGAAGCAGGTGGGGATTCTCGCTCGTGTGCCGCTGGCGAGCGGCTTGCTGACCGGCAAGCTGGGACGCGACTCTACATTCGCCGCCGACGACCACCGCACCTTCAATCGCCACGGCCAGGCCTTCGATGTGGGAGAGACCTTCGCCGGTGTGGACTACGCCGCTGGTCTCGACGCGGCCGAGCAGATCCGGGCTCTGTTGCCGGGCATTCCGATGAGCCAGTTCGCCCTGCGCTGGATCCTCATGTTCGAGGCCGTCACCTGCGCCATTCCCGGCGGCAAGCGCCGAGAGCAGGTAGCCGAGAACTGTCACGCGTCCGATTTCCCACCGCTTTCGCGGGAAACGCTCGACGCCGTCCGGCGCATTTACGACGCGAAGATCCGGCCGCTCGTCGACCTACGTTGGTAAACCGCGAACCGCGGATATCTTTGACCCTTCGTTCTGCCCGCAGCACTCTCGCGCGGTCGGTGGCAGCTTCGTGGCCGTCCGGCCACCGAACCATACTCTGTTCGACTGCCAACCGATGTCCGCCGTCGTGATACAAAATAGCGAGACCAAACACGTCCGCCGTCCAGGCCAGACCGGCGGCCGTTTCAGCACGAGCCGTCAATCCGGCACCATCGAGCCGTCGAATCCATTAGGGGAGGTGCGAAATGAAAACTCGGCAACTGGGAAATAGCGATCTTCAAATTACTCCGATCGGGATCGGAGCCTGGGCGATCGGCGGAGGCGGCTGGAACGGAAGTATGGGGCCGCAGAATGAAAGTGACTCGATTCCCGCCATCCATGCCGCGTTGGATCATGGCTTGAATTGGATCGATACAGCCGCGCTCTATGGCCTAGGCCATTCCGAAGAAGTGGTCGCGCGCGCGCTTGCAGGACGCAGCCCGCGTCCTTATGTGTTCACGAAGTGCGAACGGGTTTGGGACTCAGCTGGCAGGGTGGGCGCGTCGCTGAAAGCCCATTCGATACGCCGGGAATGCGAGGATAGCTTGCGTCGTCTGAAGACCGACGTGATCGATCTCTACCAAATTCACTGGCCCGAGCCAGATGAGGATATTGAAGAGGGCTGGACTGAGATGGCCCGACTGCAGGAAGAAGGCAAGGTTCGTTCGATTGGAATCTCCAATTTCAATGTTCAGCAAATGAAGCGGGCGCAAGACATTGCGCCCGTCACTTCTCTGCAGCCGCCCTACTCCATCGTGACCAGAGAGATTGAACAGGAAATCCTGCCCTATGCCAGTCGACACTCGATGGGTGTGATCGTGTACTCGCCGATGTCCGCCGGACTGCTGACCGGCGCCATGACCCGCGAGCGAGTGGCCGATTTTGCGCAAGAAGACTGGCGCAGGAACCTGCCTAATTTTCGCGAGCCCCGACTCTCGTGCAATTTGAGGCTGGTCGAACATCTGCGCGAAATCGGCAAGCGCCATGGACGCACGCCGGGGGAAGTGGCGATCGCATGGACCCTAAACCACCCGGCGGTGACGGGTGCCATCGTGGGTTTCCGCAGCCCCCAACAAGTCGCGGGCATCGTAGGAGCGTTGGAATTTCGCCTCACCCCGGGCGAGATGGCGGAAATCGAGAAAGCACTCGAGCGGGAAGCCGCAGCGTAACGAGAAACCGGTGTCTTATGGTTTGGCCTGGGCGGAAATCCAGGCCTCGACCTGGGAATCGAGGACATCGAGCGGTAAGGGACCGCCGCCGATGATCTGGTCGTGAAAAGCGCGAATGTCGAATCGACCACCCAGCTTTTCGCGCGCCTCGGCGCGCAGCTTGAGGATTTCCAACTGCCCGAGCTTGTAGGCCAGCGCTTGGCCCGGCCAGGCGATGTAGCGGTCGACTTCAGTCTGAATATTCGGTTCGTCCATGGCGGTGTAGCGATGGAAGTATTCCACCATCTGCTCCCGCGACCAGTGTTTTTCGTGCACCCCGGTATCGATGACTAACCGAATGGCCCGCCACATTTCGTTCTCCAGCCGGCCATAGTCACTGTAGGGGTCCTGATAAAAGCCAATTTCTTTGCCCAGCCGCTCCGCATAAAGCGCCCAACCTTCAACAAAGGCGGTGTATTCCCCGTTGCGACGAAACGCCGGCAACTCACCGAGCTCCTGAGCAATCGAAATTTGCAAGTGGTGTCCCGGTACACCCTCGTGGTACGCGATGGCCTCCACGTTCAGCACCAAGCGGCTCTCCGGGGCGGACTCATTCACGTTGATGCGGCCTGGGCGCGAACCGTCTTCGGCGCCCGGAGTGTAGTCCGCCGGCACCGCGTTTTTGGCGCGGAACGAATCCATCGGCACGACCACCAGCCGGTTCTCCGGCAGGCGTCGGAATAGGTTGGGCAGCTTGGCTTCCATCTGCCCGGCGTATTTGCCATAGAGGTCCAGCAATTGTTTGCCGGAGCTGGCGTAGAGGGCACGGTCCTTCTTGATGTGTTCATTCAAGCTCGCCAGATCGTTGAACCCAAGCTGGTGCGCCAGGGCCAGCATTTCCACCTCGGTTTCGGCGATCTGTTTGATCCCGATCTGGTGGATCTGCTCGGGTGAAAGATCGGTCGTGGTGATCTGACGAATGGCGAAGCGATAGCGTTGGCCGCCGTCGGGTAGCGACCAGATTCCGGGCTCGGAACGGCCCCGGGGCGCATATTCGTCTCGCACGAAACGGGCAAAGTTTTGATAGGCGGGGTCGATCTCGTTCTTGATAGCAGCGAGCGCCGCGGCGCGCAACCGCTGCTGCTCAGCGGCCGGAATGCCGGCTGGAAACGTCTCCTGGGGTTGGGCGAAGGGGCTGTCCGCGCCTGTTTTGTCGGCGATTTCCAGGGCCTGGACCGCAACTTTCTCGAGCAGAGCCCGCGGGGGCATCAGTCGGTCCTGAATGCCTTGGCGCATGTTCGCGATCACTTGGTCGAATAGACGCGGGATCTGATGCAGGCGCGACAAGTAGTTGTCGTAGTCTTTCACGTCATGGAAGGGAGTGAGCGTCACCAGGTCCACGAGCGAAAGGTGCGGCCCGTCCATCTGGTTGACCGGCATCTCCCAGGGCTTGAATTGCGCGCCCTCGATATCCTGGCGCAGGCGGCGGATCATCAACGTCCGGCTGAGCCCGTCCTGGGCTGACAAACCCGTCGGATCAATGGCTTCGAAGCGCTCCAGAAACTTGCGCTTCTGCTCGAGATCGGCGTTATAGGCCGCAACCGAATAATCGCTCAGGCGGTCGTTGTAGCGAGCATCGCCCAAGGCGGTCGCGTTCTCCGGATCCTCCCGCAACTCGTATTGCCATTCCTCATCGAGGAGCGACCGCAGACTCTGCCGGCTTTCAACCTCCGCGCGGGTTTTCTCCGAGGATTGTGCTGGTTGAGCCGGCGACCATGTGACCAGCAGCGGAGCAGTGAGCGAAACGAGAGCTGCGAAAACACCGAGGGGCGGAACATGGAAGTGCATCAAGATTTTTCTCCCCCAGCGAGAACCGTCAGCCCGACTCAATTTGGTTCCGTCGAGCTGCGTTTCGGTGGCAGATTTTGTTCGGTGGATATTGTATCCGAGACGCCTCACCTGTGCTTTGCATAGCAAGTTCGATGCTCCTGCTGGGAGTCATATTTTCCTGGTCCCGCGGCCGGGCAGGATCATTGCAGTGGCGAGGGACGAGGTTTCCCGGTTTCCGAACCGGGCTCGCGGGTTTTCCTGGCGCCCAAAGCAACCTCAAGGCCACAGCGATGATCTTAACGCGGCGTTCACTCGGCGGGCGACCCCCTAGCATCCGGCATCGGGGCATTGCCAAAGCACCAGAACTAGCACAAGAACTCACCTATTTACAGTCGTTTGAAGGAAGTGTCTGGGTGAGCCAATCGAGTATTCAACCGGCCGCGAGACCTGAACAAATAGCGGAAAAATGGCTAACCCGCGAATCAACTGTCGCAAATCGAGCATCTAGGTGGGGGGCGACCGGCGAGCCGAGGGTTACGCGGTCGGCACCGGCTCGGCGTAAGATACGGGACTCTGGGATCGTACCTTGCGACCGGGAATTCTGGGGGGCACTCATGCTTGTCGCACGAAGCTCGGCCGCTGTTGGCAGTGAACTGCTCGAGCGTCTCGCTGCAGCTCGCATCCGGACCGATGAGCTGTTTGATCTGGTGCGAAGCGACGCGTTGTACGACCGGCCCATTCCAGAACGGCATCGCATCATCTTTTATTTGGGGCACCTCGAGGCGTTTGACTGGAATCTCCTGCGCGAGCGCTTGGTGCATGGGAAAGCGCTCCATCCGGAACTTGATCAGCTCTTCGCCTTCGGCATTGATCCGGTAGGAGGCGGCCTCCCTGCGGATCAGCCCGCGGATTGGCCGTCGTTGAAGGAAGTGCGGCACTATACCGGCCACATTCGGCAAACTCTCGATGCCGCGCTCGAAGGCGTTCTGGATTCCGCTTCGGCGTCGATGCCTAGGTCCGGGGAATTCCCCGCCAGCGTGCTGCTGAATGTTGCCATTGAGCATCGGCTGATGCATGCGGAGACGCTCACCTATATGCTTCACCGGTTGCCGCTCGAGCGCAAACTGCGGAAGGCCCCCCGACTCGAACTGGTCGCGCAGCCCGTAGAAGCGCGCATGATCGAAATTCCCGCCGGTAGCGCGACCCTTGGATTGTCGCGGAACAACCTGACCTTCGGCTGGGACAATGAATATGAACAATGTGCGGTGGCGCTCCCTGCCTTCCTCATCGATCAGCACAAAGTAACCAACCGCCAGTACTTGCAATTTATGGTCGCCGGCGGCTATGAGGATCAAATCTTCTGGAGCGAAGCCGACTGGGCCTGGAAGACGCAGCACAATATCACTCATCCCGCCTTTTGGAGCCAGTCGGGCGATCAATGGTTTTACCTGACCATGTTTGACCTCGTGCCTTTGCCGCTGGATTGGCCGGCCTATGTGAGCCACGCGGAAGCTAGCGCGTATGCGCGCTGGGCCGGGAAGTCGCTGCCCTCCGAAGCGCATTGGCATCGGGCGGCGTATGGTTCTCCGGAAGACTCGGAGAGGCCCTATCCCTGGGGCAGCGAGGCTCCCAGCCTGCGCCACGGGAACTTCGACTTTCAGCGCTGGGATCCTGCGCCGGCGGTCGGCGGCCCCGAAGGACGGAGCGCCTTCGGTGTTGCCGACCTGCTCGGCAACGGCTGGGAATGGACTTCGAGTTTGTTCGAGCCTTTTCCGGGATTCGAGCCGTTCCCCTTTTATCCGGGCTACTCGGCCAACTTTTTCGACGGAAAACACTACGTACTGAAAGGCGGCTCGGCGCGCACCGCCACTTGTATGTTGCGCCGCTCTTTTCGCAACTGGTTCCAACCGCACTACCAACACGTTTATTCCGGATTTCGCTGCGTGAGCCGTTGAAGCTAGGCCCGAGGAGTGTCCCATGCTGACCCATGCCACTACCGCCGATCCAGTCTGTGAATTTGCCGCCGATGTGCGCGCCGGACTCACCCAACCACTACAGAAGGAACTGCCTTCAAAGTATCTTTACGACAACGTCGGATCGGCGCTTTTCGAAGTCATTAGCGTGCTTCCTGAATACGGCCTGACGCGCGCTGACGAACGGCTGCTTCGCCGTTATGCCTACGAAATCGTCGAGCAACTTCCCGCTCCGGTGGTCGTGGCGGAACTGGGAAGCGGAAGCGGCAAGAAAACGCGTTGGATTCTCGAAGCGCTCGCCCGCCGCGGCCGCGGCCGACACACTTCGTATTGCCCGATCGAAATTTCACCTGCTGCCCTCGCCATGTGCCGACGCGAGCTGGGCGATATCGATTCCATCAGCATTGTGGGCTTCGAACGGGAGTATCTGGACGGCCTCCAGGAAGTGGCCGCCCGGCGTGAGGACCCAGAGCATTTGCTGGTGTTGTTCTTGGGCAGCACCATCGGAAACTTCGATCGGCCGGCGGGCGCGAGGTTCCTCCGCGAAGTACGCGGAATCCTGCAGCCGGGAGATTCGCTGTTGCTCGGTACCGATCTTGAAAAACCTCTTCCTCAATTGCTGGCCGCCTATGACGATCCGCTCGGCGTCACCCGGTCTTTCAACCTCAATCTGCTGGCCCGAATCAACCGAGAGCTTAGCGCCAATTTCAATTTGCACCGCTTCGAACATGTCGCCAAGTTCAATCTGCAGGCGCGCAGCGTCGAGATGCACCTTCGCTCCAGGTGCAAGCAGAGCGTGACCATTCGCGGGGCGGGGCTGTCGGTTGGGCTGCTGGAGGGAGAAACCATCTGGACCGAAAGCAGCCACAAGTACTCCCGGGAAGAAGTTTCCCAG
>Ga0182024_10022016_pt1 | contig 11525 bp, 8 predicted proteins | sample P32metaG_FD_120480 | JGI IMG/M metagenome (GOLD analysis project Ga0182024, IMG submission 120480) | Permafrost microbial communities from Stordalen Mire, Sweden - P3-2 metaG (Illumina Assembly) | ecosystem: Environmental > Terrestrial > Soil > Wetlands > Permafrost | place: Sweden: Stordalen... | reverse complement strand
AGAAAGACCACGGCACCGGCCACGTCGACGGGCTCGGCCAGCTTGGCCAGCGGGATGCCTAGCTTGAAATCATCAAGCGATCCGCTAATCGTCTTGCTCGCACCATGCTCGTCTGTCCACATCGATCGGAGCATTGATGTATCTGTCGACCCGGGAGAGACGATATTGCAGCGGATTCCATAGGGTGACAGCTCGAGACCGAAACACTTCGTGAGCAATATTGAAGCGGCCTTCGAAGCGCCGTAAGCCGCCATGTGAACGCGCGGAACCATGCCGGCATTGGAAGCAACGGTAATGATCGAGCCGCTGCGCTGCGAGACCATGGTGCTTCCTACTGCCTGGCTGACAAGGAAGACACCGGTGGTATTAACTGCGAGGACCGCACTCCAATCCTCAAGCGAATAGCTCAGAATCGGCCCAGTGCGCAGAATGCCAGCCACATTAACAAGTATATCGATCCGGCCTAGCTCGCCCTTGACCTTACGGACCATGGTGTTCACCTGCAGAGGGTCGGTGACATCTGCAGTTATGCCGATGATCGTCCGGGAATCCGATGAGCAGGTGGAGACCTGCTCGGCGACGGCGGCGGAGTCCGCGTCGACCGCCGCTATTGCAGCGCCGCGCGCCGACAGGGCGTCGCAGACTGCTTTTCCAATCCCGCCGGCGGCGCCCGTGACGATGGCAACTTTGCCGCCCAGTACTTCGCTCAACGTCGCCCACTCCCACATTTGACCATTAAGATTCGCCATCGGCCCGGTAACCCGCGCAGCCAGCTCCGTGATGTTCAGGCGTTACCTGGAAGTCAGAAATAGACGATGGCCTTGCTCCAGTCCTCGCCCGGCCCAAAAAGACTGCGAGGCTTAACGACATCCTGGCTAGCAGCCAGGATGGAGTGCGGGACTAGAGTGCCTGGCGGAAGCGGCCGGACGTTGCGCGGTATTGCATACTCAGCCGTGATGGAGGCGCCAAGGTCGCGGCACGCGGCGGCGCTGTGCTCGGCAGGAACCTCGATCTCGACGTTCAGGCACTGACTGTCAGCCCGCGCGCGCCAGAACAGGACGTCATAGCTGTCAGGAAGCTCGAACACGAGGTCCTCAAGACGCTGCTGGGTAACCACGGAGCCCAGGACGCGATACTCGAATGTGGACCGGCCTTCGACTTTGACGGTCGGCAAGTGCCAGCCGCAGGGGCATTCGTCGTAGGAGACTTCGACGTTGTCCTGAAGGTTGTACCGCACCAGTGGCATTGCCTCGCGGCAGAGGGTTGTGATGAGCAGTTCGCCGCGACCTTCGCGAGAACTGGTGCCAGTGGCTGGATCGTAGACTTCGGGAACTAGCCGGTCAGCCCAGATGTGGAGCCGCCCCTCCTGACACTCACCGGCGATCGTGCCCGTCTCAGTAGAGCCGTACTCCTCAACCACTGGTACGCCCCACAGAGCGGTAAGTCTCTTTCTTCTTGCTGCACTGAGCGGCTCACCGCCTACGAACAGGGCGCGCAGGGCGGGAAAGTCCTGAGCCGGCTCGTATCCTGCCACCCGGGCGGCAGCAGCCCAGAGCAGGCACTCTGTCGGCATGGACCAGGTCAGCGTGACGCCGAGATCATGGAGGACCCTGATCACCCGCGAGTATGGCATCGCAGATGAACGGGCGTCGCCGGGTACGATGGTAGCTCCTTTGAGCCTGCCGGCAGCGTGCGCCAGGTGGCCAGTCAGAGGTAGTGCATAGGGTGCGCGGACCAGGAAGACATCGTCGTCACTGAGCCCAACCCATTTCCGTGCATACCGCTCGGCTATGTCGATCCAGTCGTTGGCCGTGTAAAACGAGGACGTTGGCTCGCCCGAAGTGCCGCTTGACTCATGATAGGTAGCGAGCTGCGACGTCGGCACGGCGAGCATGCCGAACGGATAGGACGCCTTCAGATCGGCTTTGGAGGTAAGGGGTAGTTCAGCGAGTGCCGCCAGGCCTGCCGAGGGCTTATGGCCCGCCAGCCGCGCATGATAGAACGGTGACCGCGAGGCGAGCCCGAGCGCTGTCGGCAGCTGCTCTTCCTGCATCCTGATGAGATCCTCAATGCTGCTCCACTGCCCGAGCTGAGGAAAAGCTACCGTGGAAGTCGTCATGCTTCTCTTCTTCCTGCACGTCGAGTTGCGTCATCGGCTCACCAGGTGTCATAAACCGGGACGTCGAACAGCCGCCGCTTAGGGGAGACTGTGGCCTGGGCCACCATCTCGTACCTGTTCCAGAAGTCTGGTGACACGGGCCTCTCGATGTAATAGTTGAGCCAAATGCGCAGCAGGTGACGGCGCTTTGCCGGGTCCTCGTCGTCGATGTATGCGGTACGACTGTGCCAGATCATCGCATCATCGAGAAGCTGAACATCGCCGGGCATAAAGTCCATGTGCAGGCTCAGTTCATCTTCTCGCTCGGCGAGAACATCCTTGATAAAGGCGAGAGCCTCACGCTGCTTCGGGCTCATCGGCGGCGAGTCGACATATCGCTCCTTTATGCTGCTAGCTTGAAGCCTGTCACCGTACCAGCTGAAGAAACGGACCCAGTAATACGGAGGCTGCCCCTCGGGCTCTTGTCCTGACCAGGAAGGGTAGTAAGGCTCATCGTAAAGAACCCGCAATAGGTCCGGGCGCTCGGCAAGAACAATGTTGTGAACTGCAGCGGCGCTCAAGATCTTGCTCAGTCCTCCGGATTTGGCGGGCTGCACGCACAGGAGGCCGACAATGTCTGCCGAGTCGCTGTGATAGCCTAGCTGCCTACTGGTCTGGTAACCACGGCCAGTGGCGGCGTCAGCGCTGGATATGTCACGGACGTGGCCGATCAATGAGTTGCGTGGATCCTGCGCTATGGGGATGCCGACATAGGTCATGCATCCGAAGTACATTCGCTCAATGTCTTCGAGTATCATATCAGAGATCGGGAATCCGCGAAGGAGAACAAACCCGCGTTCCTCGGCCATCTGTCGAGTGAGGCGGCGCAGCTTGGGCCCGACCGTCGGCAGTGGAAACACGCGCGGCGATAGAGATGGTAGATCGAATCCCCGAGCCTGGACCTGCTCGAGCGCCGCGCGTAGTTCGCCCTGCTCGTCGTCCGTGAGAGTGTAGATCCACGAATCCGGAACGAGGTCCTTGCGCGTCCACGCCCCCGGCGTCATGATCGCCGTGGCTGGCATGATAGGCACTTCTGCTTCCCTTCTGTGGTCCTGCCAGGAGTTCAGAGTCCGGGCAGGACTGTTATACCGGGTAGTCCGTCAGTCTTCCATTCCGGAGTCGATCCATCGTCGAAGCAGCTGAGTGCTCTCAGCAGGCCAGGGCTGGTCCACAGGCATCGTTCCTTGCTCGATGCGCGCGAGAATTCTATCGGCATAAAGACGCACTGACGCGGCATCCCAGAGATCGAACGCGTATGACATGGCGCGACGATCCATGCGCCGGAACAGCGGACGGATATGAAGAGCGAAACTAACGGGAACGCCAGCTTCGGGAATGGCGGGGGTGGGCAGCTTCTCATGCTCGGAAAACGACGGTGGCCGCGAGCCCGGAACTGCATCGCGGAGCCAGCCCCAGACAGGCATCTGCATATTGCGAGGCGGTCGGGCGCCAGGCCGCGAGGTTTCAGTGGCGATACGCGATCCCCACTCAAGGTAGGCAACGAAGGCGGCGCGGAACTCAGGATCGGCTGGCAGGCCGACGTCGTCAGCGGACTTGCAGAGGAGCTCCACAAACCGTGCACGCTGCGGCTCGCTGAAGTGACGGCCGAGGTGACTGGTCATCATTCCGGTAAATCCGCCGTAGGTGCTACTGTAGATGTTGGGTCCCCCGAACACTTCAGCAAGCCAGGCGGCGACTCGTTCCGGGTGATCCGAGCCGGATCGCGCGAACAGTGGCCCGATCAAGGCATCAGCAGGCACGTGAGCCTCGTAGAACCGCCGTGTTAGCCGGGTGAGCGCAGGAAGGCCTCCCGCCCACTCAAACAGGCTCGGCACCCGCTCACGATCCGGGATCGGATCGGCGAAATGCAGTTCTCGGTGCCGACCCGAGCAGAACGGCATGCGGCTGGATTGACCGCATCGGCAGAGGGTGTAGTGCTCGCGAGACGCTCCGGGAGCGCGCCGGGCGTCGTTATAGACCTCATCGAGGAGCGAAATTGTGCCGGTGACGCGGTATGGCCCGTCCAGAGAGACTTCTATGCGCGGCTGTCTGTCGGCATTGTCGACCACTTCCCTTGCTACGCGCCCGTCAATAGCGACGCTTAGCGCGCCGGATGGGCATTCACGCACAGCCCGAATTATCTCGTCCATGCGACCGCCGCCGGGCGTGACAAAAGGAGACTGACCCTCGTGGAACACGCCGCCCAGGCGCTGGCTGCACAGGAGCGATTGCGAGCAGAGCGTGCGGTTATCCAGCACAGTAAGCGCAGGTGATGGATACTCCTCAGGCTGCTCGGTGGGGCACTCCGACATAGGTGCGCTGAATCCTGCTCGAGCGTGCGATCCATCACAGAGCGGCTTCCTGGCGGACGCGCCGCAACGGCAGAGGGCCACGTGAGCAGGCAGCTCTATTGATAGGCCGAGCCAGTTGACTATCTCCGGAACGTTGGTGGCCAGGAGCGGCCCCGCGGACGAGACGACAATGCGCGGCTCAACTTCGGCGACAAGCTTGTCCAGTTGCTCGCGGCGCGCCGTCTTGTCCGCGGCCTCAGGGACCTGCGGCCCGCGCCAGGCAAGTCGGATCAGGGCCGCCGCGGCCTCGCTGACGGTCACAGGGAGATCCGGGCAACCGACCAGCGGGGCTAGCGACGTTGCGAGCTTCCAGACGCGATCGTCAGCCTCCGGCAGGGTCGCTCCGCCGGCCGGCGGAGAATCAGGGCCCGGCGTCGGCTCGGTACCCGCCTGAGACAGGCGGAGCGGACGCATGACGCAGTCACGGAGCCTGGTCGCGATCTTTGCCTGGATGTCGGACTGACCGGGAAGATCGAGCAACGCGATCAGCTCCGACACTTCCTTCAGGGCCGCGGTGGCGCGCGACTGCCAGTCAACGCCAGCCTGGTTCACGTCACCCGAAGGAACGGAATAGACCTGATCAGGGTCGCGGCCATCCGGGTCTGGCCCTGTGCTCATTTTGAATCCCCACTTAGCTTAAACTGCTCCGCTGTCACATCTCAATCGATGACGGCCAGCTATGTCAACCACGGCGATCACATTCAGGGCAATAGCTAGGCGTGGATGCGTAGCTGCCTAGATCAACTGCGCACCGGGAAGTCAAGGTGTCGCACGACTCGCTTAAGTAACAGTCAGGCCAGGCGATGACTTGCACACAGGTCATCGCCTGGCTTAGCTTTCGTTATTACAGCAATGCCACCGAGAGCATCTCTGAAGCGTCGGGATTGGGCAGTGCCAATGGATAACGGCATGACCGGGTGGAGTGAGCGAGAACAGGTGAATGCGCATATTGGTACTGAGCGGTGGCCGGGATTCGAACAGATGCGTTCGTCTGACGCCGTCGACTTTGCACTCATATATCGTCCAGATGCCGACCGGCCGGGACGAGTTGACATCATCATCGGCGAGACATCAACTATAGCGGAGCTCGGCGACCTGCCATTGCCATCGTCCGCTGACTCGATCAGCCGCCTTCCGCGGCACGATGTTCTCGCGCTCATTCCGTACCGGCAGATCACGGAGCGCGGCTTTGACGTCATAGATGATGGCACGCCGTTGATCGCCATGAGCATATCAGAGCATTACAGCCTGCCACTCGCCGACGTCCTCAGCGGACTTCCCGATGACGTGGCCAGCGTGAAGACAGCCCGCTTCGACATAGAGGACTCCGCGTACTGTGAGATAGTAGATAAAATCATCAGTGATGAGATCGGGCGCGGAGAAGGCTCGAATTTCGTCATTAAGCGATCCTTCATCGCCAGCGTCGAAGACTACTCTGTGTCAACTGCGCTTGGCATCTTCCGACGGTTGCTCGCACACGAGCTAGGCTCGTACTGGACGTTTCTCATCAAGATCGGCGGCCGGACACTGATTGGGGCTACTCCGGAGCGGCACGTCAGCGTCAGCGGCGGGCTCGCTACCATGACCCCAATAAGCGGCACCTATCGCTACCCTGCGGACGGGCCCACTCGGGCCGGATTGCTTCAGTTCCTAGCTGATGCCAAAGAGGCTGACGAGCTCTACATGGTACTCGATGAAGAGCTCAAGATGATGGCCCGGATATGTGATCGTGGCGGCCGTGTAGCCGGACCATATATAAAAGAAATGACGAACCTTGCGCACACCGAGTACGTGATCGAGGGCCGGACGTCACTAGACTTCAGGCAGATTCTCCGGGAGACAATGTTCGCGCCTCCTGTCGTCGGCAGTCCGCTGGAGAACGCGTGCCGGGTAGTTACCCGCTATGAGCGCTCAGGGCGTGCCTACTACAGCGGAGTCTTGGCGCTCATCGGTCGCGATCGGGCGGGCCGGGCCGTTATGGACTCAGCGATCGCGATCAGAACAGCCGACATTACCGAGACTGGCCAGTTGCGAATTGATGTCGGAGCCACAATCGTCAGGCACTCAGACCCGGCGGCGGAGGCGGCCGAGACGCTGGCGAAGGCAGCGGGCTTGCTCACTGCCCTCGGTGGCAACCACGCCGCGGCTCCCGCCGGCGCGGAGGCCGGAGTCGGCCGGGACGCCGCCGGGCTGGGTAGCCTGGCGCACGACGCATCGGTCCAAGCAGCCTTGGTGCGGCGGAACGCTGGATTGTCCCGGTTCTGGCTCGACGCCAGTCTGTCTGATGACTTCGAGATCGCCGAGCTTCGCGGCCGACGTGCCCTTGTGATCGATGCGGAAGATACATTCACGGCGATGCTCGGGCACCAGCTTCGGGCGCTCGGACTCGATGTGACCGTGCTGTCTTACGAGGACATGCCGCCACATGCGGACAGCGACCTGGTGGTCATGGGCCCCGGGCCAGGCGACCCGACGAATACTGGTGATGCCAAGATGCGGGCTCTCCAAGAGATCGGCCGCGATCTCCTGCGCCGTCGCGTGCCGCTGCTAGGCCTATGCCTGGGACACCAGATTATCGCGGGCCTGCTCGGCTTGATCGTCCGTCGGCGCGGGACGCCGAGCCAGGGCGTGCAGCATGAGGTGGTAATTGCGGGTGAACCCGAGCGCGTCGGTTTCTATAACACCTTCTGCGCCTTTAGTAACCAACGAGAGACACAGTGCGTTGATATCGGGCGAGTGGAGATCATACGCGACGCGACTGAGGAGGTCTACGCCCTTCGCGGCCCGCACTTCAGCTCGTTTCAGTTCCATCCTGAATCTGTGCTTACCCAGAACGGCATCGGTATCCTTGGCCGAGAAGTGCGGAACCTGATCTTCCCGAGTTGCCGCGGCGGTGCCGGTAAGGTTGCGGCGGGGGCCCGCTAGCGAGGTAACCACCAGCCTGCTTCCCACCATGATGGCTCCCTCGCACTGGCCTCGAGGGCTATCGGAGTCCAAGGATTGAGCGTGTCAGTGAACCAGGACGTGCCCTTAGGGCGACGTATTCTGCCTCTCTTCTGGCCGCGAAGCAGGAAGCATCGCACTGCCTCTTCCCGGGCGAGGCGTACTTCTCGCTCAACCTCGGCAGCGAGATGCGTGTATCTGCCGCAGAGCACGATAACTAGGTCGGACCGGCGTATCATTTCCCGAGTCTCAGCCTCATTCGCGGACGTGCCGTCGCGGCCTGCGGAGCAGTTCTCGATTGTAATCGGGGAGTACGGGTGTCGGCTCTGGGCCACGAGGTCGTTCCTGAGCGGGAGATCATGCTCGTAGTCAAAGCTTAGATAAGCCCGCGCCCTGGATGCCTGCATCTAGTGTTCCGCCGGGGCGCTCGTCCAGCCGGAGACGATCTCGTCGCTACTCATGACTCTGCCGAAGTGCGCAGCGACGACACCGGTGGTCGCCGTATGCGAGGCAGCTGTATAGCTGGCGCAGCAATCATCGACTAGCGTGATGTAATAATCTCGGGAAAGCGCGTCACGGATCGTGGACTCGACGCATACATCCGTCGCGACGCCGGTACAGAGCAGAGCGGTCTTGCCGTGCGCTCGCAACAACAGATTCAAGTCCGTGCCCGTGAATGCCGAGTATCTGTGCTTGATAACCACAAGGTCGTCCTGCTCGGGTGCGATCAAGTATGGCTCCGAGCCCCACGTGCCAGTCTGGCAGGTCCGGTGACCGGTAGTGCGCACAGGATAGTAAGGATGCCGCCGTGCTATCCAGGCGGGGCTGTCGGTGTATTTGTCATGAGTGGTATGAACGAATATGATGGCAATCTGCCGTTGTCGGCACGCCGCGATGAACTGCTGAAGCTTAGGAACCATGGCCGTCACCGCCGTGGTGTCACATCCTGACTTGGCCCGCGTCCCCTCCGGATGACAGAAGTCGTTCTGCACATCAATTACGAGCACGGCAGCTGAAGCGATGTCTGAGTGTGGTCCATTAGGCGTTGAAGGCCGTCTGGCCGTACGCTCCGCCGCCTGCAGCCAGGGGGCGGGCGCGCTGGGGCTAGGATGCATATTCTCTCACATACTCCGAGATTCGGATATCATTCATGCCCGGGATCCGCTTGCGCTTGAACTCGGCGCGCCTGCCCCACGGCACGCAGGCATCAACGGCAAATCTGCCCCAGGACGACTGGGGGTCACGGAAGAAGGAGGGCCTGCCCGGCATGCTCACGACGTCCTTCGCGCCTTCTCCCCGGGTCAGCAGAGCCCAGATGACATCGTGCAAGTCATAGATATCTATATCGGGATCGATGACGGCGCATATGCGCGACCTGATCGGTTCCTCAAGCGCGCAGCGGGCTATCTCGGCGGCCTGCCCGGCGTACTGCTGATCAAGCTTAATTGCTGTAAGGTTAATGAGCGGGTGAAAAGCCACGTCTGCTACGCCCGTGAACTTCGAGCTGAGGTACTGGTAAGAAGTCGCCGCGCTGATGAGGCCCAGTGGCAGCACCTCCTCGCCCGACCCGCAGTTAATGCTGTGAAACAGGGCGCCCTCTTTCCAAGTGACGTTCAGCACCTCGAAGACGGCGTTGTCTTCCACCGGCACGTAGTAGCCCATGAACTCCCCGAAGGGCCCTTCCGGCCGCCGGACGCTGGGAAGGAATCGCCCTTCAATCACTATATGCGTATCCGCTGGGACTTCGAGATCTATCTCCTGGCAGTGCCTGAGCTCTATCGGCCCGCCGAGGCGCTCGGCGAGCTCTAGCTCATTTCCCTCCCGTGGCAGCCGGGAAGCGGCGGCAAGAAATACCTCCGGGGAGGTTCCTATGAGGATCGCCGCTTCGAGAGGCGCGCCCGACTCCTCAGCACGCTGATGGTAGGCGGTCAGATCATGCCCAGGGGCGAGGCGCACCCGCAGCTCGCGATCACTGATGTACATCGACCGGTGGAAGGAAAGGTTCGGGATCCTTCGATCAGGATCTTTGGCGTGGAATACTCCTCCGGTGAAGTATGGCCCGCCATCGTGCTCGCTATACCAGATGAGCGGCAGGTCGCTCAGCTGACCCCGATGGAGAGAGGCATCGGCCTGGCCGGAGTGATCGCGAGGGTGATGTGGTCCACCGGTGAGCGCCTGTGCCCAGGCCTGACAGAAACCACGTGGCCGTGCGCCCAGGACTCGGGCGATGCGCTCAGGGCTGCCGTACAGGTTGGACACGACAGGAAACCTAGTTCCCCTAACGTTCTTAAAAAGCAGGGCCTCATTTCCTCGGCCCTGCACGGCCTGGGTAACTGCGGCGAGCTCGAACCGCGGATCAACTTCCCTCTCCACCGTCAGTATCTGGCCGTCTTGGGTGAGTTCAGAAACGAAGCTGTCCACCGGGCGCCCTCCTTAGCTCCAGCCTGGATCTCGCCGCATCCCATTGTCAGAACTCGAATGCGAGTGACTTAATCGTCACCGATACTGCCTCGGCGGGCTGGATGATACTGCTGATGTCGATGAAGTCGAAGTTCTGGAGCCGGACGCCGTCAATAGCAATAACGCTGACGTTCGACGCCGTGACATCACGGATATGGGCGCCGAGGAGGGCGGCGATGTCCGCCTCAAAGACAAGGCAGAGCGGCCCGCCGCGAGCGAGAGTGCGCGGAAGGGCCATCAGCAGCCCTTCGGCGAAGCCCGACATTCGCTCGAACGACGGCGGTCCTGACCAGTCGAATGCCAGAGCAACTGTGCCGTCGCCTTCGACTGCCTCCATCGATGTGCGGTGGGCGGTGATGGCGCCTGCGACTGACTTCGCATCAAGAGGGCCGGCCCAGTCAATCGGAGGCCTCAGTACGCGTATGTTGCGAACCGGCAGGAGGTCGGGATTGGTAACGCATATAGTATTGCCGCTGACCTGAACGGTGTATTGCGAGGCTCCGATGACGGTGGCCAGCATGCGGGCCCGAGACGGGCGCAGCGGCGCAGGCAGCATGTCGGCACGCCGGCGTAGCGCAGCCCCGAGCTCGCTGCCGAGGTCCCCTCTGTAGGTGGCATCAGTGCCGTAGACATACTCAGAGACGCCACCCGAGAGCGTGATGGCATCAAGTGGGCCGACCTCTGAGATGGGCTCAGTGAGCCAGAACTCGGCGAGGCTGCTGTCCGCCGGCGCAGCAACCGCACCGATGATCTTCTCCGCCATGACGTCACCGAGTCGCCTGCGCTCAGCGAGCTGGACAGTGTCGCCAAGGTGCAGGTCCAGGCCGCACAGCGAGGCAATTCGCTCGCCCATGGACTCCAGCCGGACGACGCGGCCGTCGTCGTCGAATGCGACGAGGCGGCCTCCGACATGAATGGCTGCGGTCTGGCGGACGGAGCCGCCATCGAGCAGGGCGAACTTGGTCGTGCCGCCGCCCATGTCGATATTGAGGATTCGTATATCCTCGTCCCGCGATAGACCGACCGCGCCAGCCCCGTACGCTGCGAGCATCGCTTCCATGTGATGACCTGCGGCCACGCACACGAACTTCCCGCCTTGCGTGCCGATCGCCTCGGCCACCGCCCGGGAATTGCGCCTGCGTACTGCCTCGCCGGTGAGGATGACCGCTCCTGTGTCGACGTCATCGGGCCGCAAGCCCGCCTTGGCGTAATCGGCCTCAAGCAGCGAGCGCAGTGCCTCCTGATCGATCAGGTCGCCGCCGGAGTACGGCGTGAGGTGAACTGGGCTCCGGTAAATGCCGGCTCGCTCGACGATCACGTACCGGCTTGAGAGCAGATGGCCCATCCTGCGCAGCACGATCCTGGATGCCATCATGTGCGAGGTGGCAGATCCGACGTCGATGCCGACAGTCGTGAGCTCGATGCGGTCGGTGACCAAGGGTGGATGCAGATCCCCGCCAGCTGCTGCCTCGGTCGCGCTGCTCATCATGACCCGGCCGGAATGCCGGTGATATCCGTCATCTTCGACTGCACGCCGTTCCTGGCCAGGTCCTCCTCGAACATCGCCCGGACCTGAGGGTCTTCGTCCTCGTACTCGATCTGGTCGCCGCCTT
>Ga0182024_10022015_pt1 | contig 11525 bp, 13 predicted proteins | sample P32metaG_FD_120480 | JGI IMG/M metagenome (GOLD analysis project Ga0182024, IMG submission 120480) | Permafrost microbial communities from Stordalen Mire, Sweden - P3-2 metaG (Illumina Assembly) | ecosystem: Environmental > Terrestrial > Soil > Wetlands > Permafrost | place: Sweden: Stordalen... | reverse complement strand
GGCCGCCGCTTTCTCGATCTTGCCCTTATAGGCGTCCCAGCGCTCGATCAGCCCGACGATCGCATCGCGTGAATCCCGCTGCGGGATGTCCTTTGCCGCATCGGTTACGTCGACGACTTGATCGCCCTTGATCACGCCCAAGCGGTAGTCGTTGAAATAGCACAGCTTCAATTCTTCCTCCCGATTTGACTCCGGCCGATCCAGAAAAAGCTGGACCCGGCGCAAATCCTAGCCTCTCGTTGCGAGCGGCTCAATCTCGCTCAGCCTTTGGCTCGACACGGAGGAAACAAATGGCGGTTCGCCTGGTGGTCACGCTCACCGCGGCCCCTGGAAAGGGCGCCGATCTCGCCCAGGCAATGCGGGGGCGCTGCGCCGAGGTGACGAAAGAGCCCGGCTGCGAGCAGTTCGAGGCGTTTCAAAGCGCGGTGGACCCGGACCGGCTGGTTTTGCTCGAGCGGTGGCGGGATCAGGCGGCGCTCGACGCGCATATGAAGGTCAACGCCACGCGGCCGCCCTTGCCGGAAGGGCTGCGGATCGGCGCCGGCGAACGCGAGGACTATACCTACAACCGCACGCGGTAGCGCCGGCCCGCCGGACGATATTGAATAGGGTTCCTCACTCACGGACCGCATAGCACCCTTTACCCTTTGAGATAACGCTACCCCTTGATATATACGCAAATAGCGTTATATTATCTGATTTGTAGGAATGAGAACATGAAAGAATCGGGCGTGAGCCAAGACCAGCCGGCATCGGAACTCATCTCGAACAGAATCGCCGAACTCGGGGACTGGCGCGGGGAAACCCTCGCCAGAATGCGCAAGCTCATCGCGGAAGCGGACCCGGAAATCGTCGAGGAGTGGAAGTGGAGGGGCACGCCGGTTTGGTCGCATGACGGCATCGTCTGCACGGGCGAATCCTACAAGAAGGTCGTGAAGCTTACCTTCGCCAAGGGCGCGTCTCTAAAGGATCCGGCCCGTCTCTTCAATTCGAGTCTCGACGGGAACGTTCGTCGCGCGATCGACATCCACGAAGGAGAACAATTGGACGAATCCGCCTTCAAGACGCTCGTTCGCCAAGCGATCGCCCTCAACATTTCTGCTAAGTCGAAACCTTCGAAGAAGGGGAAATCCTAAGGGGAACGGGTCCCGCCCAGGACATTTCGTTTTTGGCGGGGACTGGAGGGGGAGAGAAATAAATTTTACCAAACGAACCCAATTTGCGTATGGAGGACACAAGAGCTAGAGCCGGTCAGTCTGGCGGAATGAACGATTGCCCTGCAGATTCCCTGCAGGAACAGGGGGAGCAGGCATGGCGTTCGCCCCGGGCTATCTACCGATTGCGCCGCTCGATGACTATACCCCCTTCACCGCCGCCGCTTCTTCTCGCAGCAGCGCCTTCTTGTCGGGCTTGCCGACCGGCGTCAAAGGGATGGCGTCGCGGAACGCGACGATGCGCGGCCGTTCCATCGGCGAGACCTTGTCGCGCAGGAACTCGGTCAGTTCCGCCTCGGTCAGGCTTTCGCCGGCGCGCGGCTGCACCACCGCCTTCACGGTCTGGCCGCGATAGGGGTCGGGCACGCCGATGACCACGGCCTGGGCCACTTTGGGATGGCGGTAGATCGCCTCCTCGACGAGGCGCGGATAGATTTTGTAGCCGCTGGCGATGATGATGTCCTTGATGCGATCGACGATGAAGAGATAGCCGTCGGCGTCGAGATAGCCGACATCGCCGGTATGGAGCCGACCACCCTTCATCACCGCTTCGGTTTCCGCCTCATTATGCCAGTAGCCGGCCATGATCTGCGGCCCGCGCGCGCAAATCTCGCCGCGCTCGCCCTCGGGCATCGCGGTCGCGCCATCCTCGAGCGACACGATCTCGATGATTGTGCCGGGGAACGGCAAGCCTGCGGAGCCGGGCTTGTTCGGACCGCGCAGCGGGTTGCAGGTCAGCACCGGCGACGATTCCGAAAGCCCGTAGCCTTCGACGAGGGTGCAGCCGGTGGCGGCCTCGAACTTGGTCTTGACTTCGAGCGGCAGCGACGCGCCCCCCGAGATGCAGATGCGGATCGACGACAGATCGACCTTCTTGGCCTTCGGATGGTTGTAGATCGCCGTGAACAAGGTCGGCACGCCGGGCAGGTAGGTCGGGCGCTTGCGTCCGATCAGCGCGAACAGATCGTCGATGGTGAAGCGCGGCATCAAGAGCAGTTCGGCGCCGCAGGCAATGCCCAGATTCATCGCTCCCGTCATGGCTAGGACATGGAAGAAAGGCAGCACGGCGAGAACGCGGTCGATGCCCTCTTTTGTCTGCACCATCCAGCTCAGACATTGCTGGGTGTTGGCCGAAAGATTGTGGTGCGTGAGCATCGCGCCCTTCGGGATACCGGTGGTGCCGCCGGTATATTGCAGGACCGCGAGATCGTGCATCGGATCGAGCGCGACTGGAACATACGCGCCGTCATTGGCGGTGAGCGCGCGGAAATCCACGCAATCGGGCCGGCCGCGCCAATCCGCGATGTCGGTGCGCTTGAACAGGCGATAGAGCAGGCTTTTTGCCGGCGGCAGGATGTCCGCCATGCGCTGCACCACGATCTTGCGGACTTGCGTGGCGCCGGGGAGCGGCGCGGCCAGCGCGAACAGCTGCTTCACGTCGAGGGTGATCAACACCTCGGTCCCGGAATCGATGGCGAGATGGCGGATTTCGGGCGCGGCATAGAGCGGATTCAGGTTGACGACGGTGCCGCCCGCCATCAGGATTCCGAAATAGGAAATGACATAGGTCGGAGAGTTGGGGAGCAGCAGCCCGACGCGCACGCCCTTCGTTACGCCCAGTTCGGTCAAGCCTTTCGCGGCACGGCGCGCGAGGTCCGCCACGTTGCGATAGGAATAGGAGCGTCCCAGGAAATCGAGGCAAGGCCGGTTGGCGAAGCGGCGTTCGGAATCCAGGAGCAGTTCCTGCAGCGGCCTGGCCGGATAATCGGCGTTCCAGTCGATTTCCCCGGGGTAGGCGGCGAGCCACGGCCATTGATTCGGCGCGGAATCGTGCGCTTCTTGGATCGCCATCCTAGGTTCCTTCACGGCGGCCGCTGTCCGTTGATCGATCCGATTTTCGTCCCAAAAGGATTTGGCGGGTGGGCTGCTCTATGATGCGTTATCTTTAAGCGAAGGTCCGGTTCAGCGCACCCTAAAATGTTATCCGTCCTTGGTTTCGATACCGCCGGCGCGGGCGCGTCCGCCGCCATATTGCGGGGCGATCGAATCGTGGCCGAACGCGTGGCGATGGAACGCGGTCAGGCCCAAACATTGATTCCGCTGATCGGAGACGTTCTTGTCGAAGCCGGCCTCGATGCGTCCGAGCTCGATTTGATCGCGGTAACGGTCGGGCCCGGCTCGTTTACGGGATTACGGATCGCTATCGCCACGGCGCGAGGGCTTTCCGCGGCAAGCGGCGTTCCGGCGCTTGGTGTTTCGAGTTTCGATGCCGTCGCCGCGCAGGTCGAGTCCGACATGCTTCGTGGACGCCCTTTGCTGGTGGCGCTCGATACCAAACGCGACGATTTCTATCTGCAAGTCTTCGACGAAGCCGGAAAACGCTCGAAAAATGCGGCATTGCTGTCGCATTCCGCGATCGCGGAATGGCTCCCGGCGGGCCGTTTCCTGGTCGCGGGCGATGCCGCCAGCCGGGTCTTGCCGTTTCTCACCGGCCGGGAGGTCGAGCTGTGCCCGGGAACCGAACGGGCGCGGGCATCCGACGTGGCGCGGCTGGCGGCGTCTCGTTGGTGGTCTGGCGCCAAGATCGATCCGCCGGGCCCGATCTATCTGCGCGCGCCCGACGTCAGCTTCCCTCCGGCGCGGCGGCATTGATTTCCCCTCCTCGTCTCCTATCGCCCACGGAACTCGGGGCGCTCGCCAGGGTTCACGCGCGTTGCTTTCCCGACGAGGCCTGGATACCGCGGGACTTCATGGAACTTCTCGCGATTCCCGGGGCCAGCGGTCATGTCCTCGCACCGGAACAAAATGCCGGTATCCAGGCCTTTATCGTCGACGTCGTCCTTGCCGACGACGCCGAAATCCTGACGATTGGCGTAGTCCCGGAGGCGAGGCGCGCCGGGTTGGCGCGAGCGCTGATCGACGATCTCGCGCGGCGTGCTCGTCGCAAGCACGCGCGGCGCATCGTGCTCGAAGTCGCATCCGACAATTTCGCCGCTATCCGGCTTTATGAATCGAAGGGCTTTACGCTTCTCGGCGAACGCCCGGCCTATTATCGCCGGGCCCGGGGGAAGGTCGACGCCTATATTCTTGGGCTTCCTCTTCAACTCTAAAGATAAGATAAAACATCTGGTTCATTTCCATTGCCTAGGAAAGAAACGGCTTCTATGGTTTCTCTCCTCATAAGAGGCGAGGAAGTGCCGTGACGAGCGACAAGAACAACAACAAGGACCTGCTAAGCCTGACGACCGAAATCGTGGCCGCGCATGTGTCCAACAATACGGTGGGCGTGAACGACCTGCCGCAACTGATCCATCAGGTCTATCAGTCCTTGTCCGGGATCGGCAAAACGCCTACGGGAACGCCGCGGCCAGAACCCGCCGTCCCCATCAAACGCTCGATTCATCCGGACTACATCGTGTGTCTAGAAGATGGAAAAAAGCTCAAGATGCTCAAGCGGCATTTGATGACGGCGTACAAGCTCACCCCGGAAACCTATCGCGAACGCTGGGCGCTGCCGCCGGACTATCCCATGGTGGCCCCCAATTACGCGCGCCAACGCTCGCGCCTTGCCAAGGAAATCGGGCTTGGGACGCGAGGCCGCAAAGGCGGCGGCTAAAGTCGCGAGAGCCCCTGGTCCTCGACTCCCTGGCGGAGGGTGGATCGGTTACGCCTTTGCGCTATAATCGCGCTTGCGATCCACGCGGCGACAGGTGGGGATGACATCCCGGCTCGAAGAATTGTGTATGGACAAGGGCTTGAAGATGACGGAACAACGCCGTGTCATCGCCCGGGTCCTTTCGGAATCCGCCGATCATCCCGATGTCGAAAGCGTCTATCGCCGTGCCGTCGAGATCGATCCGAAGATCAGTATCGCCACCGTCTATCGCACCGTCCGGCTCTTCGAGGAGGCGAACATCCTCACGCGTCACGATTTCGGTGACGGCCGCTCGCGCTATGAGGAAATGACCGGCGATCATCACGATCATCTCATTGACATGCAGAGCGGGCGCGTCATCGAATTTCGCAACGAAGTCATCGAGAAGCTGCAGCGCGAAGTGGCGGACAAGCTCGGCTACGTCTTGGTTGGGCACCGTCTGGAACTCTATGCCGTGCCTCAGAAATCCGGAGCGACGCCCGCCGAGGGCCGGAATGGGAACGCGGAAAAGAAAACCAAAAAATGATCGAATTCATCGCTGCTCCGGAAATTCGCGTGACCGCGTCCGCCGCGGGCTACGTTCCGTCCCAGCCGCCACTGGAGAAATCTCCGGTCGATGTGCGTTTCGGCTCGCTTCAGGCCCGGCTGGCCGAGAGCGCCGAGGATTTGGATGCGGCCCAGGCGCTGCGCTATCGGGTTTTCTACGAGGAGATGGGCGCGACACCGACCCCGGAGATGGAGCGCCGCAAGCGCGATTTCGACGAGTTCGACCGCTATTGCGATCATCTCCTCGTCATCGACCATGACAGCGGCGCGAAACCCGAGGTTATCGGCACCTATCGTCTAATTCGCCGGCCGTCGGCCGAGCGCGTCGGCCGGTTTTATTCCGCGGCCGAATACGACATCGCGAATATCCTCGCCTATCCCGGCGACATCCTGGAGTTGGGCCGGTCTTGCGTCGCTCTCGGCGCTCGCAACCAGGCCACCCTACAGCTCCTGTGGCGCGGAAACGCCGCTTATGTTTTCCACCATAAGATCGATCTTATGTTCGGTTGCGCCAGCTTGCCGGGCACCGATGCCGACGCTTTGGCCGCGCCTTTGTCCTATCTCTACCACCATCGCCTGGCGCCGCCGGTCCTCCGGCCGCGGGCATTGCCGGAACGGTGGGTCGATATGAACCGGCTTGCTCCCTCGCGCTTCGACGCGGCGCGTGTCTTGGCGGCGCTGCCGCCTCTGATCAAGGGCTATCTTCGCCTCGGCGGCTTCGTCGGCGACGGCGCCGTCATCGACCGACAGTTCAATACCACGGACGTCTCGATCGTGGTCAAATGCGATCTCGTGACGGAAAAATATCGGCTGCATTACGAGCGCGTGGCGCGGGGCACGACAACGCCGTGATGGCGACATGGGAACCGTGAGCGCATATTTCCTCAGGGTGGGACGGATTATTCTGTACCTGTCGCTGACGGTGCCGTTGATGCCGGTCCAAGCGGTCGCCGTTGCTCTCGATGGCGATTTGGCGTGCCGCTTGCCGCGCGCCTATCATGGCTGGGTGTGCCGAATTTTGGGTATCCGGCTGGTCAAGGAGGGCCATCCTATCGATGCCAGCCCCGCCCTCTATATCGTCAATCACACCTCCTATTTGGACATCGAAATCTTGGGTGCGGCGCTCCGGGCCTCGTTCGTCTCGAAAGCGGAGGTCGCTCAATGGCCCCTATTCGGTTGGCTGGCAAAGCTGCAACGTACGGTCTTCATCGATCGGAAGAGAGGTGCCTCGGCCGGACATCGCAATGCCATAATTGGACGGCTCGACCGCGGCGATCGGCTGATTTTGTTCCCTGAGGGCACCAGCAGCGATGGCAACCACGTCCTTCCCTTTAAAACGTCCCTGTTCAGCGTTGCGGAATATTGCCGCAACGGCGTTCCGATACCGGTTCAGCCGGTCTCCGTTGCTTATACCCGGCTGAACGGAATTCCATTGGGCCGGGCCTACCGCCCGTTTTTCGCCTGGTACGGCGCCATGGACATGGGATCGCATCTTTGGCAGTGGCTTGGACTCGGTGTCTTGACCGTCGAGATCACATTCCATCCGCCAGTGACGATCGATCAATTTGCCTCGCGCAAGGAACTGGCCCAGCATTGCCATGGCGTGGTGAGCGCGGGCGTGAACCAATTGCTGGCGGGTCGCAAGGTGGCGCCCGCTGTCGCGACCGCGGTGCCCACCGCCAGGCGTCGCCTCGAGGAGCCGGTCCGCGTTTCATGAATGTTCTTCCTCCTCCCGGCAAGAAACTTCACATCAAGACCTATGGCTGCCAGATGAACGTCTACGATTCCAATCGCATGGCGGACGTTCTGGCGCCGCTGGGCTATGCTCGGAGCGATTCGGTGGCGGAGGCGGATCTGGTCATTCTCAACACCTGTCATATTCGCGAGAAGGCGGCCGAGAAAATCTATTCCGAACTCGGCCGGCTGAAGCTTCTGAAAGCGGAACGAGCGGCGGCGGGCGGGCGCCTGATCCTCGCGGTGGCCGGCTGCGTGGCGCAAGCCGAGGGCGCGGAGCTTCTGTCCCGCGCGCCTTGTGTCGATATCGTCTTCGGGCCGCAGACCTATCATCGGCTTCCCGAAATGGTGGCGCGGGCGGCCCGCGCCGATGGTGGTGTGCTCGACACCGATTTCCCGGCCGAGCCCAAGTTCGATTTCTTGCCGGAACCTTCCGGAACGGGGGGCGTGTCGAGGTTTCTCTCGGTTCAGGAGGGCTGCGACAAATTCTGCACCTTCTGTGTCGTGCCCTATACGCGCGGCGCGGAATATTCACGTCCAGCGGCCGCGGTGCTCGCCGAAGCCAGCCAACTCGTGGCGCTCGGCGCGCGCGAAATCACCCTGCTCGGTCAGAATGTGAATGCCTATCGCGGCGACAGTCCGAACGGCGAAAGCTGGGGGTTGGGACGACTCATCCGCGCGCTCGCGGCAATTCCAGGCTTGCTTCGGATTCGCTACACAACCTCGCATCCGCGGGATGTCGATACCGAATTGATCGAGGCGCATCGCGACGTGCCGGCGCTCATGCCGTTTGTGCATTTGCCCGCGCAGTCGGGCTCGGACCGAATCCTCCGGGCGATGAACCGCGGCCACAGGGTCGCGGATTATCGCAGCACCGTCGAGCGTTTGCGCGCGGCGCGGCCGGACCTCGCGCTGTCGTCCGATTTCATCGTAGGGTTTCCCGGCGAGACCGACGCGGATTTCGAGGCGACGCTGGCTCTGGTCCGAGCGATCGGATACGCCCAGGCCTATTCCTTCAAATTCAGCGCCCGGCCGGGCACGCCCGCGGCGCTCCTGCGGGGTCAGGTGCCGGAGGCCGCGAAAGCGGAACGGCTGGCGGCGCTTCAAGGCATCCTCGCCGAACAGCAGCGTGCCTTCAATCGCGCGAGCCTGGGCCGCGACATGCTTGTGCTTTTCGAAAAGGCCGGCCGCCAAGCCGGCCAGCTCGTCGGGCGCAGTCTCCATCTTCAGGCGGTGCATGTCCATGCGCCGGCGCATCTGATCGGCGCCGTGGTTTCGGTACGGCCGATCGCCTTGAGCGCCAATAGCATCGGCGGCGAAATCGCCGCATGACCCGGCAAGCGGAGACCAGCGCCAGCGCGCAAATGCAGTTCGATGACAATACGCTCCTGCCGTTGCTCTACGGCGAGCAGGACCGAAATCTGCATCACATCGAGCGGAAGCTGGGAGTTGCGCTTGTGTCGCGCGGCAATCGGCTCGCCATTTCCGGCGCGGGCGGCCACGCCGCGGTCGCGCGCGACGCGCTCGCGGCGCTCTATGGGCGCCTTAAGGAGGGACTGGACGTCGATGCCGCCGCGGTCGATGCGGCCTTGCGGCACGCCGATACGCGGCACGGCGAAGGCTGGGACGCCGCCGACGATATCCGCACGCGGAAACGCCGTATTTCGCCGCGAAGCGCCAATCAGGCGGCCTACGTCCGCGCATTGCGCGGGCACGATCTGGTGTTCGGGCTCGGCCCCGCCGGAACCGGCAAGACGTACCTGGCCGTCGCCAACGCCGTGGATCAGCTCATGACCGGCACGGTCGAGCGCATCGTCTTGTCGCGACCCGCCGTCGAGGCCGGCGAGCGTCTCGGCTTTCTCCCCGGCGACGTGAAGGAGAAGGTCGATCCCTACCTACGCCCGCTCTATGACGCGCTCCATGACATGCTGCCAGGCGATCAAGTCATGAAGCGCATCGCGAGCGGAGAGATCGAGATCGCGCCGCTCGCCTTCATGCGCGGACGGACGCTCGCGCATGCCTATGTCATCCTCGACGAAGCGCAGAACACGACCCCGGTACAGATGAAAATGTTTCTGACCCGGCTCGGCGAAAATGCGCGCATGGTGGTGACGGGCGATCTTTCCCAGATCGATCTTCCCCCCGGCGCGAGGTGCGGTTTGGCCGATGCGCTTGACGCCGTTGGCGATACCGAAGGCGTCGCGATCGTCGAGTTCGACGAGCGGGACGTGGTGCGCCATCCGCTTGTGGCTAGGATCGTGCGCGCCTACGACGCGTACGAGCGCAGGGCGGGGACGAAACGCGCGGCGTCGCGCGCCAGGCTGGCCGATGAACGACGATCCGGATCTTAGCGAAGCGTTTGCCGTCGAGCTGACCGTCGCCTGCGCGGATTGGCGGCGGATTCCCGACCTCGAACGCGTCTGCCGAACGACGGCCGCTGCCGCGATCGATGGCGCCGATGCCAGCCTCGGCGGTTGCGAGATCAGCCTGGTCCTGGCCGACGACGCTTCCGTCCGGGTGCTCAACCGCCGTTGGCGCGGTCACGACAAGCCCACCAACGTACTGTCGTTTCCCGCGCAGGCGCGCCGCCCGGCACCCGAGGCGCCGTTGCTCCTGGGCGACGTGATCGTGGCTTACGAAACGGCGCTCGCCGAGGCACAAGATCAGCGTAAGTCGCTGGAACACCATCTTCGCCACCTGATTGTGCATGGCGTGCTGCATTTGCTCGGGCACGATCACGAAGAGGATGGCCCGGCGACCAGCATGGAATCGCTCGAAGCCCGGATTCTCGCGGGGTTTGGCGTTCCCGACCCTTATTGCGCGCCGGATCGGCTCGTGGCGGACGACATCGGAAATGGCGCAGACCGAAGGCGATAATGGCGTCGGGCCCCTTCAGGGCCTGCGCCAATGGTTGAAGCAATGGCGGCGCGGCCAGAACGGCGAGCCGGACTTGCGGCAAGAGCTCGAGGAACTGATCGAGGAGCATCAGCAGGAAGAGCCGATCGATCCCCACGAGCGGCGGCTTCTCACCAATATATTGAAGCTTCATGCGCTCACCTCGGCGGACGTCATGGTGCCACGGGCCGATATCGTTGCGGTCGCGGAAGACACGCCCTTCGAACAAGCGATCAAGCAAACGGTCGAGCACGGCTACTCCCGTGTCCCGGTTTTTCGCGACACGCTGGACGACGTGGTGGGCATGTTGCACATCAAGGATCTGTTGCCCTACGCGGTCGATCGCAGGACGGCGCCGCTGGGGCAAATCGTGCGCAAGGTCCTGTTCGTTGCGCCCTCGATGCCGGTATTGGATTTATTGTTGCAAATGGGGGTTTCGCGCATCCACATGGCGTTGGTGGTCGACGAATTCGGCGGTATCGACGGGCTCGTCACCATCGAGGACGTGATTGAGGAAATCGTCGGGGAAATCGAAGACGAGCATGACGAGGCCGCCCAACCGAAGCTGATCAATCGGCCGGACGGCACGGTGATCGCGGAAGGCCGGACGCCGATCGCCGCCATCGAAGGGCGCGTGAATGGCGTCCTGGTTCCGCCCGAGCAGGAAGAGGACGTGACCACTCTAGGCGGACTGGTCGGCGCCCTTGCCGGACGCGTCCCCGGGCGCGGCGAAATTGTCAAACATCCCTCGGGTATCGAACTGGAAGTCCTGGATGCCGATCCTCGGCGCGTCAAACGCCTCAGGATCCGCGGCCTGGCGCCGTTGCCCGCCGATGCCAAATCCGAAACCGCGTGATCGCGTGACGGCCGACGCCGCGCCTTTCCTGTTGCGGGCATCGGGGCCGCTCGCGCCTTTGGAACGTTGGGCTGCCTGGGCGGCGGGCCTCGCGGGCTGGCGCCGTTTCGGTTTTGCCGCGGCGATGGGCGCCCTCGCCGCCGCCGCGTTGCCGCCGATCGACCTGACGCCGATCCTCGCCGTCTCTTTCACCTTCCTGGTATGGCTTGCCGACAGGCGCTCGGGCCGCGCCGACGCCTTCCTGCTCGGCTGGAGCTTCGGCGTCGGCTTCTTTATCGCCGGTCTATATTGGATCGGCGCCGCGCTGCTGGTCGATATCGGGACTTTTTGGTGGCTGATGCCGTTTGCGGTCGTGGGCGTACCCGCGGGGCTCGCTCTGTTCACGGGTCTCGCGCTTCTGGCGGCGAACGAGGCCAAGCTTCGGTTCCGGTTGCGCGGCAGCGCGCGGATCCTCGCGATTGCGATTGCATGGGTCGCGGCGGAATGGCTGCGCGGCCATGTTCTCACGGGATTTCCGTGGAACCTCATGGGTTACGCCTGGTCGGGCGCGTTTCCGGGCTCCGACGCCATGCTCCAGGTCACGTCGGTCGTGGGTATTTACGGGCTCTCGCTCATCACGGTCACG
>Ga0182024_10022014_pt1 | contig 11526 bp, 10 predicted proteins | sample P32metaG_FD_120480 | JGI IMG/M metagenome (GOLD analysis project Ga0182024, IMG submission 120480) | Permafrost microbial communities from Stordalen Mire, Sweden - P3-2 metaG (Illumina Assembly) | ecosystem: Environmental > Terrestrial > Soil > Wetlands > Permafrost | place: Sweden: Stordalen... | reverse complement strand
TGGGCGCAACGCTTTCGCGGGTAAAAATTTACGAAGCCGAGGAAGCCATCAAACTGGGCGCGCAGGAAGTGGACATGGTCATCAACATCGGCGCGCTGAAATCGGGGCAGGATGACATGGTGGAATCCGATATTCGCGGAGTGGTGCAGGCGGCGCATCGAGGCGGAGCAATCTGCAAGGTAATTTTTGAAACTTCTCTGCTTACGGTTGAAGAAAAAGTCCGTGCAGCGCTGGCCAGCAAGGGTGCGGGCGCGGATTTCGTCAAGACCTCCACCGGCTTCAGCACTGGAGGCGCCACCGCGGAGGATGTGGCCATCATGCGCGCCGTAGTGGGCTCTGAAATCGGCGTAAAGGCTTCGGGCGGAGTGCGCACATTCGACGATTTGAAAAAAATGGTCTGCGCAGGCGCCACGAGGATCGGAGCGAGCGCCAGCGTGAAGATCATGGAGCAATCGGCGGGTTCGGCGCCGCCTGCGGCTGCATCGAGTTCAAACACTCCCTCCCCCTATTGATTGCAGGATTTGCCCGATTTTCCGTGGCACTGACGTATCGTTCACCGCTTTTTCACAAGGGAATAATCTCCACCTGCTATAATAATCAGCTCTTGGGGAGTTGCCTTCCCGGAACTTCGGGTCGCAGCGCGCAATCGTGATTTACTTATGGATCCCGTACAAATTCCAACGCCGCTCAATGTTCCCGCGGAAGTTCTCGCAACGCTGGTCGAAATTGGCGAGGAAATCAACTCCTCGCTGGATCTCGACGAAGTGTTGAGAAAAACCGCCGCGCTCGTAAAGCGCCTGATCGACTTCGAAATTTTCAGCGTGCTGCTCGTAGACGAATCGATGCACCGGCTCTATCACCGCTTCACCATCGGATACGGAGAAGAAGGCGGAAAAGATTGGGTGATCCCCCTGGGGCAGGGAATCACTGGGACAGCCGCCGCCACTGGCCGAGCAGTGCGGGTGCCCGACGTGCGCGAGGATCCCCGCTACATCAACATTATCGATTCGGTGCGCTCCGAGATGGTGATTCCCCTGATGGTGAAGGGGCAAGCGATCGGCGTGCTGGACATTCAGAGCACGCAAGTCGATTACTTCACGCGCGATCAGCAGAGTGTTTTGACCTTGATGGCCAGCCGCCTGGCAACCGCCATTGAAAACGCGCGCCTCTTTGAGCGCGTGCGCAGCCAGGCGGACACGCTGCTGGTTCTCAATGAAGTGGGCCGCGAGGCCAATTCCATCCTGTCCGTCGAGGAGTTGCTGCGCCGCGCAGCAGAACTGGTCAAGCGCGTTATCGACTACCAGATTCTGGGAATTTTGCTGTACGACGATGCGACAAAAATGTTTCGTCATCGCCTGGATATGAAATACGGCGAGAGCGCACAGGGAAAGCTGCGCGTGACCCCGCACGATGGCGTGGTAGGGACGGCGATCTCAACACAAATGCCCGTGCGAATTCCTGATGTAACACTTGACATAAGATATATCATGGTCAACCCCGAGACGCGATCCGAACTGGCCATTCCCATGATTCACAAGGGCCACGTGGTGGGCGTGCTCGATCTGGAAAGCCCGCAGGTGAACTATTTCACCGAGGACCACGAGCAGACTCTCTCGATTCTTGCCGCTCATCTGGCGGTGTCGCTGGAAAACGCGCGCCTCTACGAGCAATTGGCCAAGGACGAGGCGCGCATGGAGCGCGAACTGACGGCCGCGCAGCGCCTGCAAACTGCACTGCTGCGTCCGGTGCCCAGCATCGACTATGGCCTAGACATCACCGCGCGAATTCATTCCGCGCGTGAAGTGTGCGGCGATTTGTACGATTTTCTTTCTTATGGAACGCAGCAATTGGGTATCGCGCTGGGAGATGTCAGCGGGAAAGGAACCGCCGCCGCGCTCTATGGGGCCGTGGCCACTGGAATTCTGCGCAGCCTTTCGCCGCAAAAGCTGCAGCCCGCGGAGCTTCTCCGCCTGCTCAATCAGCTGGTGTGCGACCGCCGCGTGGAAGGCCGCTACATGACAATTTGCTTCGCCACCTGGCAGAAGGGGCGCGGCAAACTCCGCGTGGCCAATGCCGGTCAGACGCAGCCGTTGCTCTGGAAAGATGGGCACGTGGAACAAGTGAAGCTCTCAGGATTTCCGATCGGCATTTTCGATGACGCAACTTACGAGGAATGGAGCGTGCGCCTGAATTCCGGCGACATCCTGCTGTTCTTTTCCGATGGGTTGACGGAGGCAGCCAACCGCGAAGGGAAATTTTTCGGCACGCACCGCATCAAGGATCTTTTGGCGGCGAACGCGCAAATGAATTCCAGCGACATGGCCGACCGCTTGCTTCAGGAAGTCGAGGAATTTACACAAGGTGGGCCCATCACGGACGATCGCACGCTGGTAGTGGTGAAAGTAAAGTGAGCGCGGCGTCTTCGCACTCGCGCCCATCGCGCGCCGCTGTCGCCGATCCGGCAACCTACACTTCCGGATTTTCTTATCGCGGATCGCAACTCTATTGCGAAGGCGTGTCCGTCGCCGCCGTCGCCAAAAAATATGGGACGCCCGCGTACCTCTACAGCCGCGCAAGCATAGAGCAAGCCTATCGCCGCATGGACTCCGCCTTCGGCGCATTGCCGCACACCATTTGCTACGCAGCAAAAGCCAATTCAACTCTGGGCATATTGCGCCTTTTCGCCGCGCTGGGCAGCGGATTTGACATTGTTTCCGGCGGGGAACTATATCGCCTGCGCAGCATCGGCGTGCCCGGAAAGCGCATCGTGTTTTCCGGCGTGGGGAAATCCCGCGAGGAAATTCGCGAAGCGCTGCGTGCGCGTATCCTGCTCTTCAACGTGGAGTCGGCCGCGGAACTGGATCTTTTGGCCTCGGAGGCGTCGCGCCTGCGTGTGCGCGCCGCGGCTTCCATTCGTGTCAATCCGGACGTCATAGCGGGCGGCCATCCGCATATTTCTACCGGACACCATAGCCACAAATTTGGGATCGACTGGCAGACCGCGCGCGGCCTCTATCTCCAGCACCGCGATTCGCGCTGGATCGATTGGCAGGGAATCAGCGCCCATATTGGTTCACAAATTCTTTCGATGAATCCGCACCGCCGCGCCCTGACGCGCCTGGCCGGATTTGTGCGCGAGCTTGCCGTGAAGGGAATTTCTCTCCGTTACATCGATTGCGGAGGCGGCCTGGGCATTCGCTACACGTCCGAGCAGCCGCCGGAGCAAGCGGCTTGGGTCGCGGGACTTGTGAGCCTCGTTCGGCCGCTGGGCTGCCACTTGCTGATCGAACCGGGAAGATCTCTAGTCGGGCCGGCCGGCGTCTTGCTGATGCACGTTTTGTATACCAAGCAGAACCGCGGGAAGAATTTTGTAATCGTCGATGCGGCCATGAACGACTTCATGCGCCCTGCACTATATGACGCCACGCATCCCATCACGCGCGCCCAGCGCGCTTCCGGCGCGCGCGCCCGGGCCGACATTGTCGGCCCCGTTTGCGAATCGGGCGATTGCTTCCTGCAGGATTGGCCGCTCGGAAAAGTGGTTGCGGACGATGTGCTGGTCTTGTGGGGCGCGGGCGCTTACGGCACAGTGCAGGCCTCGAATTACAATTCGCGGCCACGACCCGCGGAGATTTTGGCGGATGGAAGCAAGACCACAGTGATCCGCCGCCGCCAAACCCGGGCCGACCTCATCCGCGGCGAGTAAACAGGAGACCTTGCCGGAGCGCGAGGATGATGTCGTGTTTACTTTTGTGTTAATCGAATCGGCAGGGGCACATCGATGTTGGCCAACTTCCAGGCTTTTACCAAACGTGTAACAAACAATTCTCTTTGCATCTCCGTGCATCCCGGATCGCACAGGCTCGCCTTGATCCAGAAGATACAATTCAGAAAAACAGCTTTACGATTGGCCGAGACTTCCGCCACGAATTCGCCGAAATCCAGAATGGCGGACAATGCTGCGAATTGCTCCTTTGCACTAAGACCTTTGAGCAGGTGATCTTCCGGGACGCAGCCGGTAAATTGCGCTCCAAAGTACGCTTCCTCCACGGAGATCAAGCCGCTGATGGCCTTATTAAAGGAGCTCAGCTCCCTGGCCGGAATCCAATATTCCCGGTGCGCAGCGGATCCCGCAGTGTGAAGGTCGAACTTGGATAGATATGTGGACGAAACATTAAACTGTGTAACAAAACCGGCGAATCCCGAATTTTTATCCGGCGGATTCCATTCGCGGGCGATTTGCCGCGCGTATTCCAAATTCACCACAGGATAAAATATCGGCTGGTGGGCCAGTCGCGGCGGGAAGCCACGCATCCCGGAGTCCCAAAGGAGGGCAAGCTCAGAAAGGCCGATTGGACGAAAAAGCTTCGTAGGCATCGCTTATGCTATTTATCCGGGCGGTCCACAGCAAAAAAATATTCTCCGCCGGTTATCTCTCGCCCCACTTTAGTTTGTTGCGCAGGATTTGGTAGTAGGTTTTTTTCGCCGGGCGCACCAACAGCAATTTTTCCGCGGCCTTGCGCATTCGGATTTGATCTCCGCGCACCAATTCGATTCCAATTTGCCCGTCGAGCGTAAGAAACACCGCGTCGTCCTCGGCCTTGAACTCCACTTCAATCGTGGCCGAATCGGGAATCACCAGCGGCCGGTTGGTCAGAGTGTGCGGGCAGATGGGAGTGACGATGAATGCTTCCACAGTCGGGTACACGATGGGCCCCCCTGCCGCAAGAGAGTACGCGGTTGAACCGGTGGGCGAGGAGATGATCAGGCCGTCCGATTTGTAGGTGGTCACGTATTCTCCGTCCACACGCAGTTCCAAATCCATGATGCGCGCGAGAGCCGCTTTGTTGAGCACCGCATCGTTGAGCGCGATCTGCCTGCGGATCACGGCGCCCTCGCGCACGATTTCCGCTTCCAGCATCACGCGTTCGCTCACGCGATGTTTGCCGTTAAAAATCTCTTCCAGAATTAAATAAATTTCATCCTGCGAAACCGTGGTGAGAAAACCCAGGCCGCCCAGATTGACTGCGAGGATGGGAACTTTGTGTTGCGCCGAAAGCCGCGCCGCGGAAAGCAATGTGCCGTCGCCTCCCAGCACAATCAGCAAATCCGTGCAGCTGGGAAGCTCCTCGCGTTTGCGCGTCTTGACTGCCAGCGGGCCGAAACAATCGCTGGTCTCGGAATCGCAGGTCACCTCCGCGCCATGGGCCTGCAACCACTTGACGAGCGGCGGGACGAAGCGGGCGATGTCTTCGCGCCGCGGGCGAGAAATTATTCCGACGGTTTTGATCATTTATGCTCTGGCTGAAGCTTTTCCACAGAGAACTCTACTTTAGCATCGGTCGAGCTCTATCATTTCCACGATTTTCAATTGGGATTGCCTTACTTCTCCGTGGAAGAGCTTTTCGCATGAAGGAAAAATTCCTGATTTCCTTCCGCACCCGTCAAATGACTGGGGCGTACGCCTTGCACAAGCAAACCTGCGGCGAGCGCAGCCTGGCGCACGCGTTCAATCGCTCGCTCGTGCAGGGATGCGTCCCGCACGATGCCGCCACTGCCAATGTCTCCGCGGTCTAGTTCAAATTGCGGCTTCACCAGAATCAGGAATTCCGCGTGAGGGCCGGCAGCAGCGACCACAGCCGGAAGCACCTTGGCCACAGAGATGAAAGAAACATCCATGGTCACAAGGTCGACCGGTTCGGGAATCTCCTCCGGCCGGAGATTGCGCGCGTTGGCCTTGATTTGCGTGACTCGAGAATCCTGCACCAGGCGCCAGGCCATCTGTTGCGGCGTCACGTCCACCGCATAGACGCGGCTCGCGCCATTCTGCAACAGGCAGTCGGTAAAACCTCCGGTGGACGCGCCTACATCGAGGCAGATTTTTCCGCCCACGTCGATTGCGAAATCTTGAAGCGCGCCTTCCAGTTTCACTCCGCCGCGGCTGGCATATTTTGCCGATCCTCCGCTAACTTCAATGCGCAGGTCCTCGCCGATCTGCGCGCCGGCCTTGTCGCTGCGCGCGCCGTTTACGCGCACTTCTCCCGCAAGGATCATGGCCTGCGCCTTTTCGCGGGACTCGGCAAGGCCGCGTTCGACAACCAGCAGGTCGAGCCTTTTTTTAGCGGATTTTATTTTGGGCGGCACGGCAGTTTTATTGTAGCGCGTCCGCCGCGGTGGACGTGGGTTCGCCTGACATAGCGAGCGTACGATGCCCGCGGAAAACACCGCCTCTAAAGAGGCGGGCTACAAAAATCACAATCGCCCGACTACGCGCGACGATGCACAATCAATTCGGCAAGCTCACGCAGCCGGGCGGCGCGCGCTCCGTAAATTTCAATCTCGGCCATGGCGCGAGTCTCCAGCTCATTCGCAAATTGCCGCGATTTCTCGAGCCCGTACAGCGACGGATACGTAGCTTTTTGTTGCGCCGCATCCTTGCCCGCCGTTTTGCCAAGGGCTGCTGACGATTCTTCCACGTCAAGAATATCGTCGACCACCTGAAATGCCCAGCCAATCGTTTCGCCAAAACGCTTCAGGCGCTCCACATCGTCGTCGTCCGCGCCCCCAGCGATCGCACCTGCAACGACGGAGGCGCGTATCAGCGCAGCTGTTTTCGAGCAGTGGATATATTCCAGTTCCGCCGGCAGGATAGCGCGGCCCTCTGCTTCAAGATCGGCAACCTGGCCGCCGACCATGCCATTCACAGTTCCCGCGGAAGCGGCTACGTGAGAAAGAATGGCAATCCGCCGCGCCGGTTCGATAGGCGCATTGGCAAGCGTCTCAAACGCCAGCGTCAGCAGCGCATCGCCCGCAAGGATGGCTGTGGCCTCGCCAAATTTCTTGTGGCAAGTAGGCTTGCCGCGCCGCAAGTCGTCGTTGTCCAGCGCGGGCAGGTCGTCGTGAATGAGCGAGTAGGTGTGAATGAATTCCAGCGCACACGCGACAGGCAGGACGGGAGTCACATCGGCGGAAAAAATTCTGGCCGATTCGAGGCACAAGATGGGCCGCACGCGCTTCCCGCCGGCCTGCACGCTGTAGCGCATGGCACGGTGAATCGAGGGAGGCTGCGCGTTTTCGCCGGGCATGAGCCGATCGAGGGCAGCGTCCACGGCGGCCCGGTCTTCATCGAAAAATGCGGGAGGGTTCATCGGTGGAGGGCGGCCTGGCCGCTCGCGCGAAGTGCGGCCGTTTAGGAATCTTCCTCGGCCTCGGGATCGAAGGTTTCCGGGGCCATTTCGCCGCCGGCCTTCTTGAGCAGAATTTCCACTTTGCCCTCGGCTTCCCCCAGGTATTTCTGGCAATCGCGCGAGAGCTGCACGCCTTCCTCGAAAAGCTTCATGGCTTCGTCGAGCGAGAGATTGGCGTTTTCCAATTTCCCAACAATCTCTTCGAGGCGCGCGAGGGAAAACTCAAAATCGGGCTTCTTCGCGGGTTCCGGTTTTTTCGTCGATGCAGGATTGACAGTTGTCATGGTTCTCTTTTGCCAGCAATGAGAGACCACATTCTAATCCACGCCTGAGAACCGAAACAACCGCTTTGTCAAATGTTCCGAATGCAGCGAGGCATTACATGGAAACTCTTGCGTATCACCCTGCAGGCGGCGTCCTTTGGGCGGCGCGATCAGGCTGCTAGAATGAGCCAGCGGGGGATCTTGCCGATTTGATCGGGCTGCGACTTCTCGGATTGTTCGCGCTGGTTGCCGTGAATGCATTCTTCGCGGCAGTCGAATTTTCGCTGGTTGCGGTGCGGCACTCGCGCGTGCGGCAGCTTGTGGACGAGGGACGATTCCGCGCCAAAATTGTTCTGGATTTGATCGGCAGGCTGGACCGTGTGGTCTCCGGCGTTCAGGTGGGAATCACGCTCACCAGCCTGGGGCTTGGCGCGCTGGGCGAATCCACCCTCGCCTCAATGCTGAGCCCGCTCCTTGCGAATATTCCCGGCAAGCATGCGGTTGCGCTGATTCACGTGGTGTCGCTGGCCGTGGCCTTTCTTTTTCTGACCACGCTGCACGTTGTGCTGGGCGAACTCGTCCCGAAAAGCATGAGCCTGCAGCGCGCGGAACGCGTGGCTCTCCTGGTTGCGCCTCCATTTCAGTGGTATCTCGAGGTGTTTCGCCCGGTGATTAGCCTGCTCGATGGGGCCAGCCGTTGGGTGCTCAGCGGCTTGGGTTTTTCAGGGCGCACCAGCCACACACAGGTTCACTCCGCGGAAGAATTGCAGATTCAGATTCAACAGGCGCGCGAGCGCGGCATCGTGGGGATGGACGAAGAGAAATTCATTCTTGGCGCGATCGAGCTCGATCGCATGCAGGTGCGGGAGTTGATGGTGCCACGGCCCGATGTGCACTTTGTGTCTGCCGATGCCACGCTGGACGACGTCATGCGAGTCTTCGTCACCACGCAGCGTTCGCGGCTGCCTGTGTTTGAGGGCGCCGGTGAGCACGTCCTTGGATACATTCACATCAAGGACATTGTTTGGGTGCTGCTGGACCGCGAGCGCCGCGCCGAGGAAGGTTGGAGGGCGGCAGAGTTCAATGTGCGCACTCTCCTTCACGAGATCGTCATTGTGCCGGAGAGCAAGCCCGCGAGCGAAATTCTATTGGAACTCCGCACGCGTCACGGGTGGATGGCCATGGTTGTGGACGAATTCGGAACCATCCTGGGGCTGCTGACGCTCGAAGATATTTTGGAGAGGTTGGTCGGCGAAATTCACGATGAATTTGACGTGGTGGAAAGGCCTGTTGTGGTGGGACAGGGAGCCGACGCGGCCATGATCTTTGATGCTTCGCTCGGCTTGCGCGATCTGGAATCGCAGTACAGCATCGTGCTGCCGGAAGATCGATCTTACGCAACCGTGGGAGGTTTCGTGCTCGCGCGCCTTGGATTCATTCCGCGCGGCGGCGAGAGTTTTGATTTTGACGGCTACCGCTTCACGATTGTGGAGATGGACCGGCGCAGGGTGGCGCGCGTGAAAATACAGCGTTTGAAAGCGCTGGCAGAGCGGGCTGGTTCGACGCCTGAAGCAAAGCCTGATGCAAAGCCTGAAGCCAAACTTGCGGCCGACAAGGTGTTCAAACCCAAATGATCCGCCACATCCTCCAACGCATTCTATACACGCTGCCAGCCCTTTGGCTGATTCTCACAATGGTTTTCCTGATGATTCACATTGTCCCAGGCGACCCGGTGCTGCAAATGCTTGGCCAGGACGCGCGCGTCGAGGATCTGGCGCAACTTCGCCACACGCTGGGACTTGACCAGCCGCTCGGCGTGCAATACGTTCGCTATTTTGAGGGGCTGGCGCGCGGCGACTGGGGGCGATCTCTGCGATACGCTGCTCCCGTGCGGCCCATAGTGCTGCAGCGCTTTCCGGCAACTCTGGAATTGTCGCTGGCCGCTCTGGCCGTCTGTCTTGCTATCGCCATTCCCGCGGGAGTTTTTTCCGCGCGGCGCCGCGGCAGCCATGCCGATCGCGCCACATCATTTTTCACTTTGCTGGGTCTTTCCGTTCCCAACTTCGCACTTGGCCCCATATTGATTTTGGTTTTTTCCATCGAAATCGGCTGGCTGCCGGTGTCTGGGCGAGGAGGAATTGGCCACTTGATCTTGCCCGCCGCTACACTGGGCGCGGCGCTGGCGGCCATCCTCACGCGCATGGTGCGCGGATCGATGATTGAGGAGCTTTCCAGCGACTACGTGCGCACCGCCCGCGCCAAGGGAATCCCGGAAACTTCGGTGTTGTTCCGCCACGCATTCCCGAACGCGCTGATTCCGGTGATCACAATTGTTGGTTTGCAATTCGGTTCGCTGCTCGCGGGCACCATCGTCACAGAAACAATTTTCTCCTGGCCGGGAATCGGCCGCCTGGCGGTGCAGGCCATTGCCGCGCGCGACTACCCGCTCTTGCAAGGTTGCATCCTGATCATCGCAGTATCCTATGTCGCGGTAAATTTGCTGACGGATTTTGTCTACGCCATGGTCGACCCCAGGGTGCGCCTGCAGTGATGAATTTGAATCCAATTCGTCAATTCCTGCGCTCCAGCGGCCTGGGACGCTGGGGGCTGGCCGTAACGCTGCTGCTGATCATGGTCGCGTTACTCGCGCCCTGGATCGCTCCCGCAAATCCCTCGGCGCAAAGCCTGGCAGACCGCCTGCTCTCTCCCAGCGCGCATCACTGGATGGGCACGGACGAACTGGGCCGCGACGTGTTGTCACGCACGCTGTATGGCGCGCGTGTTTCACTTTTGGTAGGCGTTTCGGTAGTACTTGGCGCGGGAATCGTGGGGCTGGCGCTGGGCTCGCTCTCCGGATATTTCGGCGGCGCCTTCGACCGTTTCATCAACATTGTGCTGATCAATTCGTTTCTCTCGTTTCCCGGGATTCTTTTGGCCATCGCTTTCGCGGCGTTTTTGGGACCAGGTTTAGACAAGGTCATTCTGGCGTTGATCATCACCGGCTGGGCGGGATACGCGCGGCTGGCCCGCGCTCAAGTTCTGAAGGTGCGCGAAATGGAATTCATTCTTGCCGCGCGATCGCTGGGCGCTTCGCACGCGCGCATTTTGCTTCGACACTTGCTGCCGAACACGTTGCAACCCGTCTTGATTCAAGCCACCATCGGAATGGCCGGAGCGATTCTCGCGGAATCCACGCTGAGTTTCCTTGGGCTGGGCGTTGTCGCGCCCACACCCAGCTGGGGAGCGATGCTCAACGATGCGCGCAACCATTTGTTCGATGCGCCGCACCTGGTCGTATTTCCCGCTCTCGGAATCATGGCGGCGGTGCTGGCATTTAATTTATTAGGAGACGCACTGCGAGACTGGCTCGATCCGCGCACGCGTGCTTTCTTGACCACCACGGATTTGCAGCGCTGAGGGATCTAAAGTAGAACAGTCTTCAGCCTGTTGCCTTCTTATAATCTCCCGGAAATGCTAACCAGACAGGCTGAAGCCTGTCTTACGTAATGTCGATCGTGACTTCCGCGCCGCGACCCGCTCCAAGCGTTCGCGCCGCGCTGCCGCGGTTCACCGCAATTTCCAAAAAGCCGGCGGACCCAAGCACGGCGATAGGCTCTCCAGGACTCCCCGAAGCAAATGTCTGACCCAAGCGAAGCACTTCCTTGCCGCTCACGGTCAGCTTGATCACTCCATCGCTCAGCGAATCGACGGGAATATCTTCCGCCGTGAGGTTGGTCATCAAATTTCCGAACGCATCCACGCGCAGGACGATGCCCTTGACGGCCTGTCCGTTGGACTTGGCCTTGGGCATGCTGAAGTGCGCGAAATCAGTAATCGTTTCGCCAAACGCTTCCGTTTGAAATGTTTTCGATAGCCACGCGGCCGTGGGCGCAAAAATGTCCCGCCCGTGAAATGTGCGGCTCACCGGATTCAGAAAATAATGTTCCGATGTAATGTGCCGCACGGTGCAGGATTCGCGCTCGTAAATCATCGAAAGCACACCATTGTCCGGCGCGATGAAAAACTGTTTTTCCCCACTTACCAGAATCGGGCGGCGGTCCGTGCCCACTCCCGGG
>Ga0182024_10022013_pt1 | contig 11526 bp, 7 predicted proteins | sample P32metaG_FD_120480 | JGI IMG/M metagenome (GOLD analysis project Ga0182024, IMG submission 120480) | Permafrost microbial communities from Stordalen Mire, Sweden - P3-2 metaG (Illumina Assembly) | ecosystem: Environmental > Terrestrial > Soil > Wetlands > Permafrost | place: Sweden: Stordalen... | reverse complement strand
GCATCTTGGGATTCCAGAACTCCGGGAAGTCGAATGGGGCCATCCACGATCGTTCCACGACACACACGAAACCGTTCTTGCCTTTGACTGCGATTTCGTAACCATGCCGTGTGAGAACCCAAACCTCAGCATCGTTTGATATCGCCGCAGGAGCAGCACTTTGCGCCATAGCGATCTCGGCGTTTCGATCCGACATCAGGTACTGCTCAAGCGGAGCCATGCTCGCATACGGTGCTTTTGGGTCCTGTGCTTGCGCTTGCCACCACTCGCCGAGCACGATAACCAGCGCAATAGCTCCCAATGCGATCATTTTGACTATCCTTTGGTTCATTGATTCCCCCTGGGAATTAAAAGAATCATACATACCGGTGTGGATGTTATGAGGTAATGAGCACTCAGCAAACCCCTACCGGCTAGCCAGCTTTGACCCGCCGCCCCTTAGTCAGGCCGCGTCTCCCGCGAAGCGATTCCAAAAGACGGATCACGCTTTTTTGCCCTGCTTGCAGCACCCGTACATCCTGAGAATTTTTTGCTAAAGAGATGAAACCTTCGTACGCGGCGATCAGGAACGTAGCTGTTTCGCCGGCGTCTACGTCACTCCGCACCAGCCCGAGTTTCTGTCCCTGCCTCAATGCCACCGCGATTGCATCGTGCCAGTCCTTAAAAAGTTTCGCTGTCCTTCTTCGGAACCCCTCATTAAGGGGGGACATCTCTTGCGACAGGTTATTCAGCGAGCAGCCGCACTCGAGATCTTCTCGCCTACACGATGTGCCCTGAACGATGCCGACCAAGGCATCGATGGGATTCTTCGCGTTCTGCAAAGGCCACACCCACTTTTCGCGGGAAATACTTGCAAGGACCTCGTCCACGACTGCATAGCCAAGGGCTTCCTTGTTATCGAAGTGGTAGTACAAGGCACCCTTGGTGACGCGAGCTGCCGCCAGAATTGCATTTAGGTCAGCGCTCCGAAACCCTGAGCGGTGCATTTCCTGAAAGGCGGCTCTCAATAAGCGCTCTCGTGTGCGCGCTGGATCGCGTGACGTGGCTGTCCTACGACTCGGTCTTCGTGTAACCTGTAACATACCAACCAGTATGCATCTTCAAATCACCGGTGTCAAACTCGGAAGGAATCTGCGGAAATCTGGATTGTTGGAGATTCATCTCCTGTTTGATGTAGTCCCACAAGCCGCAGTCACAGTCTTACAGATACGCGACTTCACGCGCGGCAGAGACGCTGTGAGGCTGTCCAGTTGGCATCCGTAATTTCATAACTTCAGATCTGACCATCGATGTAACTGATTGAAAACTCGACGACCACACTCTGGTTCGCTAATTGCAAACACTCAACGTGGCGGAAGTCGTTAGCGACTTCATCTATTTGTCTTGGTCAGTCGCGACACTCAATCTTTTGGTCGGAGGAAACAATGTACATCCGCAGCGTGAAGTTGGCTCTGGTTCTGCTTTTGGTGGTTTGTGTGGGCAGCTCTCTGCCTGCGTGGGCGAAGTCAACCTCAACCGGCACCGTCGCCGGCTCCGTGACTGATCCGACCGGCGCGGTGGTAGCAGGTGCAACAGTTACGCTGACTGACATCGGGACCAATACTGCACGCACCACGACCAGCAACGCGTCTGGGCGGTACATCTATGTGGACGTTAACCCGGGCATCTACAGCATCGCGGTCAGCAAGTCGGGGTTTGCAACCACCAAGACCGAGAACCAGGAGGTAAAAGTCGGGGCCAGCCTCACGCTCAATCTGTCTCTGCAAGTGGGCGGGGCGAATGTGGTGGTGGAGGTGACTACCGCTGGCACCGAACTGCAGACCATGAATGCCACCGTAGGCAACACCATTACGAGTCTCACCTTGGACAACCTGCCGAGCCTGGGCCGCGACGTCAGCTCATTCGTCGAGTTGCAGCCGGGCGTGAGTCCCGATGGCAGCGTGGCGGGCGCGGTGGTCGACCAAAGCTACTTCTCGCTGGATGGCGGCAATAACAGCAGCGACATGGACGGCAGCCAGAACGTGTACTTTAGCAGTATGGCGGGCGACCCGACCGGTGGTGTGGCCACGCAGAATAACCTGGGAGCAGGGGTGGGCGGGCCCACGGGCGTGCTGCCCACGCCGCAGGACAGCGTCGAGGAGTTCAAGGTAAACTCTGCGGGCCAGACCGCCGATTTCAACAGTTCCGCAGGCGCCGAGGTGAAGGTGGTCACCAAGCGCGGAACCAATGCCTGGCACGGCACGGGATACGAATATTATAAAGATAACAACTGGTCGTCTCAAAGTTGGCAGAATGACTACAACCACGTTCCGCTGCCCAGCTTCCATTACAGCCGCTTTGGCGGGGCGATCGGCGGGCCGCTTATCTCGAAAGAGATTCTTGGGGGCAAGACCTATTTCTTTGCCAATTACGAAGGTTTCCGTTTCCCCAACTCCGAAACCATCAATAGGGACGTTCCCTCGCCGGCCTTGATGGCGGGGAACATAACGGACCCCGTAACGGGCCAGGTTTTTAGCCTCCTAAGCGCCGATCCGCGTGGGATTGGAATCGACCCCCTGGTTCAGACGATCTGGAAGACCTACGAACCCCAGTCGAATGCGGCCTGCACACAGAACTCATGCGACGGAGCCAACGTTCTGGGCTTCACGGCCAACGTTTCCCTGCCCACCACCAGCAACTTCGCCGTGGGGCGCGTGGACCACGATTTCGGGGCCAAGTGGCACTTCATGTCGAGCTATCGTTGGAACAAGCTGGCCACGAACAACGATAATCAGATCGATATCGGCGGCTTCTTCCCCGGCGACACGAAGGGTGTCCCGGCTTCCATAGCCAAAGGACCGCTGCAATCTCATATGTTGGTAGCGGCGCTGACCACCAACATCAGCACCAACACCACCAACGACTTCCACTATAGCTTTCTGCGTAACTGGTGGGCGTACGCCCGGCAAGGAGATACCCCGCAGACCGCCACGCTGGGCGGAGCCCTCGAAATTTTTAGCGGCCAAACCGCCGGCGAAGACCAGGATTTGGGGCCCTACAACGTAAACACGCAGAACACGCGCAACCGAATCTGGGATGGGCACGATCAGATGGTTCGCGACGACATTTCCATGTTGAAGGGCAACCACCTGTTCCAGTTTGGGGGGACCTATCAGCACAACTGGGACTACCATCAACGCACCGATAATGGCGGCGGCATCAACTACCAACCGGTGTATGAGTTGGGCAACGGAGACCCCGGATCGGAACTCGCGTCCAATGTATCGATTTGCTCGGATCCCAATATCCCCAACTGCGGCTCCCTTACCGCGGCGGCGCTGGGCATCGTTTCCATCGCCCAGACCGTCTATACCCGGAGTGGCTCAAATCTGACTTTGAATCCTCCGCTGACACCGGCATTCGACAAGAGCACCATTCCTTATTACAACGTGTATTTTAGCGACACCTGGCACATGAAGCCGACGTTCACCCTGACTTACGGTTTGGGCTGGACGCTGGAGATGCCGCCGGTGGAAGCGGCGGGCAAGCAGGTGGAGTTGGTCGATCAATCAGATCAGCCAATCTCGGCCGAATCCTACTTGGCGAATCGGAAGCGGGCTGCGTTGCAGGGGCAAGTATACAATCCCGAGATCGGTTTCGCCTTGGTAGGCAATACCGAGAATGGGCTTAAGTATCCGTACAACCCATTCTACGGCTCGTTCAGCCCTCGCATCGCCGCGGCGTGGAGCCCGCACTTCGACAGTGATTCGCTGGCTGGGAAGATGTTCGGCCATGAAGATACGGTCATTCGCGGCGGCTACGGGCGCGTCTACGGCCGCTTGAACGGAGTGGATCTGGTGCTGGTGCCCCTGCTGGGCACGGGCCTCATGCAGCCGATTCAGTGCGTCGGTAGTGCCTTCAGTAACGGTACCTGCGGCGCGTCAGAACACACAGCCACGCCGGCGACGGCTTTCCGTATCGGTGTGGATGGCCTGACAGCCCCACTAGGAGCGCCGCCCAGTGCGACGCTGCCGCAACCGGATTTTCCCGGATACAATGCCATTTCGGCCGCCACCGCCGAGTCTCTGGATCCGAATTTCCGGCCCAACGTGGTGGACTCGTTCGACTTGACTATTCAACGCCAGTTGTCCCGCAAGGTCACATTGGAACTGGGCTACATCGGGCGCAGAATCACCCACGAGTACCAACCCATCAACCTGAACGCGGTGCCCTACATGATGACGATGGGCGGGCAACAGTTCGCCCACGCGTATAAGAATGTGGTGTTGCAATACTGCGGTGGCATAGCCGGGCTGGCCGGCGGCGGTTGCGCGGCCAACGCGGCGGCGGTGACCCCGCAGCCCTTCTTCGAGGCGGCGCTCGCGAACTCACCCACGGGGTACTGCAACGGGTTTACCAGTTGCACCGCGGCTGTGGTCTACAATGAAGGGGTCGCTTCCAAGGCGGGGAACCCCAACGCCACCAATAACCTTAACAATGCTCAAGTGTGGACTCTGTGGAGCGATTTGGACAGCGGCGCGTTCAACTTCCCTCACAGCATGATGAACACAACCACAGGGCCTTTCGGACCCCAGATGACCTCAGGCGTTGGTGTTAACGCCAGCGTAGGCTTCGGAAACTACAACGGGGGCTTCGCCTCCGTAAAGATGGCGGACTGGAGGGGATTGACGATGCAGTCGAACTTCACCTGGTCCAAGGCTCTGGGCACAGCGGCGGAGGTCCAGGCCACCAGTGAATTCACTGAGGACGATGTCTTCAACCCCTATACGATGTACGGTCAACAGACCTTTAACCGCAAGTTCGTCTACAACACGTTCTTTGTGTACCAGCCGCCCTTCTATAAGGGACAGCACGGACTCATGGGACGAGTGCTGGGCGGATGGACGTTCTCGTCTATCCTCACTGCGGGCAGCGGCGCTCCGGTCGAGGTTCTGACCACGACCGGAGGCGGTCAGGAATACGGCGCCGGGGATAACAGCAACTTCTTTGGGGATGAAAATGCGGTGCCGATTGGAGCCGTCAAATCCGGTCACGCCTACTACAACCAGCCCTCAAGCGGGTTGCCGGTCAATTTCTTCGCGCAAGGCACGGCAGCGATTAACAGCTTCCGTAATCCGATTCTGGGGTTAGATAACCGGGACGGCGGCACGGGCATACTCACTGGGCTGCCCTACTGGAATATGGACTTCAGCGTCAAGAAGAACTTCCGGGTGACGGAGGGCATCAGCCTGGAATTCCAAGGCGTGTTCGCTAACGTTTTGAACCATAATCAGTGGCTGGATCCGGATGCCAACGCCGCGGTTGCTCTCTTCGAAGGCCCGTCCGGTTTCGGCGCTCTGAATAACGGCTCAGCGCAGGAGCAAGCTGGCGGCAACCGGCAGATCGAGGTGGGCGCGCGCGTTCGCTTCTAATCTAATGGCAATTCGAGGCGCCACGCGGCGTGGCGCCTCGAACTAACCCAATCCGTAGCGCTCCCCCTCCGGCCGCACCGCCCAGCTGCGGCCGCTATTCTGCACAAACCTGGTGCGCGAAGGATCAAGTATCGAGCCTGAGGGCCGGGACATTCGCCGCAAAGGAGCAGCTTATGCTTCAAGTCAAATTAACAAGAGTGCTCACAATTGTGACAGTCTGAAGTGGTCTGGCGGTCGCGTCCACTGCGAGCCCACGACCGAGTTTATCGTTCCCGTGGGCAAATGGTCTGACGAAACGGCTGCGCCGCCAATGTAGGGACATCACAACGAAAGAGAAACACAATTGCCGCAGTCATGCCACTACAGGGAGGAACCGATGAACCGAAAGAAATTCGCAGCGGTTGCTTCTCTGATCTTCGTCCTGATCCTTTGTGGAACACCAACCGATGCGAAAAACTGTCGCCGAAAAGGGACCAAAAAGGAGACTGTGAAATGAGGCTGTTGTTTGCAGTCGTTGCTCTAGGAGCGAAGCTCGTGGATGCTGCCCTACGACGACCCGGAGTTCTGGGACCCTAAGGTGCGGCTGCCATTTCCAGCCCACATCCCGCCGCGCGCAGTGCGTTCTCGGCTTCTCCTAGTGCGTTTCGGGGGCTCAGCTCACCGCACCCCGTGAAAGCTGGGTGGTTTTCTCAGCACATAGCCGCGCGTTCGGAGAGGGGCTTCGTGCTTGTACCATGTACGGTCTCTTCATAAATCATCGAAATTCACGGCGAATGGGTAAGTACGGCGTGACCATAGCGCGACCGGGTCAAGGCACGCCCAACGTAAGAGAAGTCGCTGCGGATGCGGAACTCTCGTACTTGTTACTGGATCTTGGTTATACGCAAACTGAGATCGAACACATCCTGAAGGAACTTGAACGAAAGAAAGCCTCCTTCGAACAGACTCGGTCGATCGACGAGTTCACACTAAACGATAACGGATTTTGACCCGTCAAAAAGGAAATTTCGGCTTAACCATTCAACCCACTATCTTTGGCGCGTGTGCAGCTTGTCGAGTGCGCGCTTCAACTCTTCAAGCTTCTGTCCAGCCTCGCCGAGCTTGCCCTCGGCCGTCAGGCGCTGGTAGTCGGCAAGGTCCCTCGCTGCTTCCGCTATGAGTGCGTTGCGATCCGTTGCGGGTAGGGCCGACGCAGTCGATGCGCCTCGCGTTGGCTCCGCCGGGGCAGCCACGGCACTCGTTGCCGGGGCACTCAAGGACGAGACCGTTCCACCAAAAAGCGACGCCATCGCCGACTCAAAAGTGGGTCCGTACGCCAGCCGATCTTGGAGCGCGAGCACAACCAGGCGCAACTCCGGCATCGGACTTCGCTCGGCTTGCAGGTAGATAGGCTCCGCATATAGCAGCGCGCGCCCGGTCGGAATCACAAGCAGGGCGCCGCGCCGCACGTGCGAGCCCTGCTGATTCCACAGCGTCAATTGTCCGGAAAGCTGCGCGTTCTGATCGATTCGCGCCTCGATTTGCAGCGGTCCGTCAACCAGCTTCGTTTTGGGAAAGTTGTAGACCACAGACGTACCGTACTGTGCGCCGTCGCTGCGCCCCGCAATCCAGCCGATCAGATTATTCCGGTTCGCCGGCGTGAAGGGCAGAATCTCGACGAACTCTTCGCCGGTTTCGCCCGGCAGTTTCATCAGCACGAAATTCGGCTGCATCGCTTGTGTTTGTTGTTCGCCTCCCGCGCTCATGCCGACTTCGGTGGCGACCGTCCAGAGATCTTCACGGTTGTAGAAGGCTTCCGGATCCGTCATGTGATAAAGCCCGTAGACTTCCGCCTGCAGTTTGAGTAACAACTCCGGGTAGCGCACGTGTTTGCGAAGCCCCGGCGGCATCATGGCCGCATCCTTGAACAGACTCGGGAAGATGCGGCGGTAGGCTGCGATGATCGGATCATCCGGATCGAACACGTAAAACGTTGTCGTTCCATCGTAGGCGTCGATGACCACCTTCACGCTGTTCCGCATGTAGTTGATGGAATTTTCATTAAGGTGATAATGGGTCGAGTACGGATAGCTGTCTGAAACCGTGAACGCATCCATGATCCACGACAGGCGGCCGTCGTCGCCGAGCACGGCGTACGCATCCGGATCGTAGGTGAGGAACGGCGCTAACGCCGATACGCGATCGCGTATGTTGCGCCGCATTAGCAGCCGGCTATCCTTGTTCACGTCATCGCTGAACGGTAGCTTCGCAAGATCGCTTTGATCGAGCGCGATGATCATGCGGCGGATAAAGCCGCCGAGTACAATGCCACCGTTGCCTTCGTACGAAGTGAGATTGTTGCTCTCACCCTGCGGATAGTTAAATTCCTTCTGCCGCGTCTTCACGTAGACGTCGGTATTGGTCAACTCGCCGAAATAGATCTCTGGCCGCGTCACGGTCAGGTTACGCACCGTGCTCTGGACCGGCATGTTGCTCAAAATCAGAGTGGGCAGCCCTTCCGCCGTAAACCCATTGACTGGATTCATCGTGATGCCATAGCCATGTGTGTAGATCAGTTTCTCGTTAATCCAGTTGCGGCTGCTCTCCGGGAGCTTGTCGACGTTCAGCTCGCGCGCGGCGAGCATCACTTCGCGAGTCGTGCCATCTATGTCATATCGATCAATATCGATGTCGGGGAAGTCGTAGTAAGTGCGGATTTCCTGAATCTGACGCAGCGTGTCCTGGAGGGCGCGCCAGTCCCATAGCCGGATGTTCCGAAGTGTAGCCTGATTGTTCGCCGGATCCGCCGCTTCGACCGTCGTCTCGGCGGGAAACTCGCGCTGCGTGACCCGGTCCAATCCGTAGGCCTGCCGCGTCAAGTCGGTATTGTAGACAATGTACGGCTTCTCGCGGACCAGTTCGTTCGGTTTGACGATAAAGCTGCTGACGTACCATCCGATCCCTTGAACAGCGATATAGCAGACTGCCGCCGGAAGGACCGCCGCGGCCAGCCAGCGCCCGCGCGGCACCCGCGCGGCGTTGACGACCGCGATCACCCCGCCGAGAACCAGAGCGACGCAAACGATGAGCATCCCGGTGAGCGTGATGTGCGCATCGGTGTAGGTCACTCCCCCAAAGATCGTATGATCGTCAAGCAAGCGCTCGAAGCGGCCGATATAGGCACGCATCGCAAGGATCAGCAACAGAAACGCAAACGCGATGGAGAGTCCGCGCCAAGGTAACGTGACGTGGCGGCTGAGACTCCCGGTGAGGGCACGGGCTCCGCCCGTGATGAGGATGAAGAGAACGGCGAGTATACAGGTAATCACAGCCAGCGTAAGCAGCCAGCCGAGGATGAGCTGCCACGCGGGCAGGGTGAATAGAAAGAAGTTCAGCGGCTTGCCAAAGATCGGGTCTACGACGCTGCCAGTTGCACGGGGTGCATACCAAAAGAGCGCGAGCGTCGGCCACTCCGCCATCATGCCGGCGCCGGTTGCGGCGGCAATGGCGAGCGAAACGCCGAGCGCGATGAGGCGCAGGACAGGCTCAACCGGCAGCTTCACCGGTCGTCCGCCGATGAGAATCGTGTGACCGGTCGGCAAATCGGAGAGATGTGCCCGCTTCAGAGTTAGAAACGACCCGTACAGAATGACAAATGTGGCCGCTGCAAAAGCCGCGAAGACTCCCCACTGAAGACTCAGTGTTTTCCAGAACACGTCCCCGTAGCCGAGCGACCTGAACCAGAGGAGGTCCACGTAATTCGACAACGCGGTCCGGCCGCCGAAGACGATGCCGGCAAGGACGCCGAGAATGAGAAGGAAGCGGCGGCGACGCCGCGGCGGATGCGTCCGGGGATGAGTCGGCGGCCAGTCAATGGACTCGGGCATTGCCTACCTCGTTATTACCAGCATTTTTGTTATCAGAGTTCCACGAGACGGTATTGTACAGTGCTTGAAAAAGAGTAACCACTTTGCGGTTCGTGAGCATTCGGTTTCGCCATTCCGCCAACTACAGTCTAACTTTCTTCGCAGCCGAATCCAGCTTCGCAATCCACAAACGCGATGAAGCAGACTCTGAATCAATTCTTGGGCTGTTTCTTTTCCCGGCGCGAGGCCCAATCGGCGTAGCGCAATCTCAATGAACACTGCTGTGCCTGTACTGATCCGAATTCGCTCTGCTACAATTCAGTCACGGGGCCGGGACAGCTGCTCTGGGTTGGTGTCTGCTTGCAGAACAGTTTTGGACGGCGGTTTAGCTTGGTGTCCACGGTGTCCATTAACCTCGGAATTTGGTTCTATGGGGTTGAAATTGGCGACACAGGCGAAACGATTGAACCTGAGGAAAGCCCGTAAATACGCGGGTTTCCGATAAGGGTAAGAAAACAAAGTGGGGACGTAGTTCAGTTGGTTAGAACGCTGCCCTGTCACCGGAATCTCTAGGACAGAATCAACCCCTCAGTTTCCACACAAAGCACACAATTAGTCCGGATAATTCTGTTCGTACTCAGACGGGCTGCTGCGAAAAGGACATGTCTGACGATGTGCTCCTAAAGTTCGCAATCTCGTCGCCGCCAGAGCTTACTTTTCGGCAGTGCGCTTGAGGCGTGTCGCTGTGAGAATCAACTGGGTTAGTGATCACGCCGATTACTGGTCGTGCATTTTCTGAATGTTCCCGGCCAGTTCGACGTCGTTCTTCGACAAAGGTGTGCAAAATTGACCGTTCTCTCAAATCGACGATGTTGAATAATGGCAGGGCCAACCAAGCTCACGCTTGGGATGGACCGTCGTGGCGTTCACCACGGTAGCAATGTTCGCCGCAGGCGTGGCCATGTTCGTCGTGTAGACTGCCAAGCTCGCTGCCGTCGAGCCGCACGCTCGCCCGGTTTAGCCAAACTAATTGTCAGAACTGTGCAGTTTGGACCGGCCAAGCCATTCTTTCCAGGCCTATGCTGTATCTATCGAGCCGATGAAGAATCGTGGCGAAGCGCGATCCTCAGGTTTCGTGGAAGAGAAAACACTATGACCCATGGCACCAATAAGCCGAGACCCAAACTGCGTAAAGCTCCCCAACCACCTTTGTCACATGCTGGAGCGATCCCCGACACAGACCGTGCCAAGAGGCCACCGCTCTCCGAGCCCTCTGCCACCGACCAGGAGTTGACTCCCGGAGATCGGGTCGAGGGTTTGGGCAACTTCGGAAAGCCAACGGGAGAAATCGGCACAGTTGAGCGAGCAAATGAAGAGGACGCGGTCGTCAAGTGGGATGACGACGGTCGCACGAGACTCCACCAACCGTCGCTCAAGAAGATCTAAGCGACCCGATCACTGCCGTTTACATCCGCGATTTGCGACCATTGGAGACACGAGATGTCCAACTCAGACCTTGTCCGCAGGTACTTCTCCGCCTACGAGAACAAAGACCGTAAGGCCGTCGAATCTCTATTGACCAACGACTTCGTATTTACCAGTCCATACGACTATCGCATTGACCGTGAAACCTATTTCAAACGGTGCTGGCCCTATAGCGAGAAATTCCCAACGTATGGCATTGAGAAGGTGTTTGAGAAAGGCGACGAAGCCTTCATCCTCTACGATTGCAAAACCAAGAATGGCGGCAGTTCCCAGAACACGGAGTTCTTCACCATCGAAGAAAGCAAGATAAAAAAAATCGAGGTCTACTTTGGTTCTGCCCCAAGGGAACCAGCGTAAACAACGACTACAGAAATCTCTGCTCAGGCCAATGCACAGAGTTTCAGACACTGCTTTGCGCGATCCACCAAGAGCGGCTCAAGAAAGTTACCGATCTCAGCCGTCGCTCCCAAGGGCTATGCGCGGCCGCTAGCAAGGTGCCGGGCTGTTCCGTTTTGCACAGTCTTGGTTGGGATGCTCTTGGTACGGTGAGCGTGACACCGATCCAACCCACCAAAGGACCGGAAGGTCCGAAAATAGCATCAATCCCGACACTCAATTCTGGAGGAAAGCACCTTGAAAGATGAAACGACCGCTGGAGGGTTTCAGAAAGTTTCTCGCTCCGAACTGGTCGAGTTGCTGAATCAGGACCTGTCGCGCGAATACCAAGCAATCATCGGGTACGTCGTCTATTCACAGGTTTTGAAGGGTGCTGAGTTCATGAACAT
>Ga0182024_10022012_pt1 | contig 11526 bp, 2 predicted proteins | sample P32metaG_FD_120480 | JGI IMG/M metagenome (GOLD analysis project Ga0182024, IMG submission 120480) | Permafrost microbial communities from Stordalen Mire, Sweden - P3-2 metaG (Illumina Assembly) | ecosystem: Environmental > Terrestrial > Soil > Wetlands > Permafrost | place: Sweden: Stordalen... | reverse complement strand
GAGCGGCTACTTCATCGACCTCGAGATCCGATGTGGACCCGAGAGCAACCCCCTGCTACTCGCGTGGGTGGAGATCAAGCACGGCTTGGGCCTTGGCGAGACCCAGCTGGAGCGGTATACGAAAGATCTCCGCGAGTTACGCGCACGTCGTCGCGAACTCGTACTGCTTGCGCCGCCGCGGTTCAAGCTCGAGCACGAGCTGCCAGTTGGCGCGAGGCGCGAGACCTGGGCGACGGTCGCCGACGTCTGCGCCGCAGCGCTATCGGGACTCGATGACCCGGTACACCGCTGGCTCGTCCAGCAGCTGCTGCAATATCTCCAGGAGGAAGGATTGAGCCAGTCAAGCCTCACACCGGACGACATCAACGTCCTGCCGGCGAGCATCAGGGCGTTCGCCGCGCTCGACGGACTCATCGAACTGACGGCCGAGGCGATGGAAGACGCCTGGGGCCCGCGGCTTTCGCCGCGCCGGCGCGGTCAGACGATCGACGCGGAGTTCACGTACGAGCCGCGTCCGCGGGCCGCGCGCAAGGCGGACAGCAAGACGTGGCAAGACAGCAGGTTTCATTGGGCCTTCACGCAGGACGATCGCGAGGATGACCCCTACGCTTACGCGTTTTGCGCATACGCCTGGCTCGGCAAGAAGCGACCGGAGCTAAAGCCAGAGAACCGACGCTGGCAGAGAGGGCTCGCTGCGCCGGCGAGACTTCGTCCACACGCATGACGGGCGCTACGGCTGGATAACGCGGTGGCTCGAACCACCCGAGCTCGTGCGGAGGGCCGCTCCCAACACAGACGCGCAGGCGGCGTTCCTTGCGAAATGGATCGTCCAGGCCTTCAGAGCGCTCGGTCGGCCGCCTGCGTGAACGCACCGACTCCGCGTACGGACTAACCAGGCTGGGCTAGAGATCTGCCCGCTGTTGACGTGCCGTGGCAATGCGGTCGCGTATCACCGGCTCGGTAGCATCTGCAAGGCGTACGATGAGCTCGTCGTATGCGGCAACCGCCTCGTCTCGGCGCCCCATCTCACGCAACATCTCGCCCTTGTTGAGGAGGGCGTTGGCGACGGCTTCGCGTAGTTTCGGCTCCGTAGCGTCCGCGTACCGCGTGAGGACGTCGTCGTAGACGGCGACCGCCTCCTCGGAGCGCCCCAATTCACTGAGAGCGGCGGCCTTGTTGACCAGCGCCCTGGCGACATGCACGCCAGCGTCCGCGAACCGCGTGACGACGTCGTCGTAGACGGCGACCGCCTCCTCGGGGCGCGCCAGCCGAGCGAGCATGACGCCTTTGTTTGCGAGCGCCCTAGCGACTTGCTCGCGGAGGGTCGGCTCGATGGCCTGCGCGAACCGCGCAACGATGTCGTCATTGACGGCGATCGCCTCCGCGAAGCGGCCCAGTTCACCGAGCACGATTGCCTTGCTCACAAGCGCCGTGGCGATCAGCGCGCGAACGGACGGCTCCGTAGCGTCTGCGAACCGCACGACGATGTCGTCATAGACGGTCAGTGCCTCCTCCTGGCGATCCAGCTCACCGAGCGCGGCGCCCTTGCGGAGAAGCGCCCACCCCAGGCCTCCGCGCAGCAATGACTCGGTGGCGTCTGCAAATCGCGCGAGGATCTCGTCGGAGGCCGCTACCGTCTCCTCCCAGCGCTCCAGCTCGGCCAGCAGGGCACTCTTCTTCCCGAGCGCGATAGCGACATGCGCGCCAAACGCCGGTTCGGCGAGATCCGCGAACCGAGCGACGAGCTCGTCATAGACGACCACTGCCTCCTCCCGACGCCCCAGCTCGATGAGGGCGGAGGCTTTGTTCGCGAGCGCTGTAGCGAGTTGTTCACGAAGCCCCGGTTCGGGAGCGCTCTCGAACCGCGCGAGGATCTGATCGCAGACGAGTACGGCCTCCTGCGCGTAGCCGCGCCTACCGAGCGAGGCGCTCTTGCTGAGAAGGGCCCGCGCGACGGCTTCGCGAAGCGCCGGTGCAGTCGAGTCCTCGAACCTCGCCACCAGTTCGTCGTAGACCGCGACCGCCTCGTCTCCGCGGTCCTGCTCGTCCAGCGCAGCGCCATTCATGCCCAGCGCTCTGGCAATGCCTTGTTGCAGCGCGAGAGGGCCAATGTCGCTGAAGCGCAGCTCGAGCCCGTGGCCGATTGCCGCTGAATCCGCAGTCGGGCCAGCGTCGAGCTCGACGGCACGGCGGAGCATCTCGCTCGCCTCGTCGACACGGCCATCAGACGTGAAGTAGTCAGCAAGCGCCACGGCGGCCGACGCGCTGCCGAGCTCAACAGCGAGCTGGAAGGCGTCGATCGCTGCCGCGTCGCCGAGCTCCTGCAGTAGCAGGCCGCGCCGAAACGCGGCCTCGGCCGCGAGCGAGAAGTCCGCTACGACGGCGGCGTCACGGTACAACAAGGCCGCCTCTTCCAGCTCATCACGATCAGCGAGAATCGCCGCCAGGAAGAACGCTGCCAAGGGCCAGCCACGCCGATGGGCGCCAGGCGAGACCCGACGAAACAGCTCCTCCGCCTCCTGGAGGCGCTCGCGCTCCAACAACAGCACACCCAGGTAGGCGCAGGCACCTGCATGATCGAGATCGGCCGCACGCCGCAGCCACACAATTGCCGCGTCCAGATCGTCAGCGCGCCATTTGATGATCCCGAGGTTGAAGGCGCCCCTAGAGCTGCCGTGGCGATGCGCCTGCTCGAACGCGTCTGCCGCAGTCTCCAGATCGTCGCGCTCGAGCGCGCCAAGCGCCTCGTCAAAGGCCGCTTGTGCAAGTCGCGCCTCGGATGGCGGGTGTTCCTGCGCGATGCTCCTCTCGTCAAGACCCGGACTCGGGATCAGATCGCTGAGATTCGGGAAGGTGATACCGAGTTGGGCGTCATTCTCCGCAGTGTCGGCAACGTAATCCATCAGCGCAGAGGCCAGGACGAGCGCCTGCACCGCCTCTTCGTTCGTGGGCTGGTAGCCGGAATGCACGATCTTGTTTCGCAGCGGATAGGCGACTCTCAGCCAGTTGTTGACCGGATCAGCGCCCGACGCGGCCTGGTCGACGACGACGCCGAGGGCTCGTGCGAAGTGGTCAACAAATCGGTTGCGAAAGCCCATCGTGTCGCCGAGGACGTTTTCCAGCTTCTGAGCGGTCCATTGCTTGCGCAGGCCGACTGCACGGACTACACCGCTCACCAACAGCTCAACCGCGGTGCCGGTCTCGAGTACAGCGTGAGTGAGACGCCCCATCTCCAGAGATCTTCTCGCGGCGAACAGAAACTCCATGGTTGAGAAGAACGGACCACCTCCGCCCCGAGCAGCGAGCCCCAGCGCATGGTTGATGACCGTGGCGTCGTGGTCGGTGGCGCCGCTATATCGACCAGCGTGCAGAAGCAACCAGAACGCACGAGGCGTCTTAGCCGGGTCTCCAAGATCGCGCAGATCCTGCTCCCACCCAGGGATCACGGGTTGGAGCTCCAATTCGTGTACTGGGCCAATGCGGTGGTCGCCAGTCGCAGCCCCCAGCGCGAGCAGATCCCCGTTGAGCTTGCTCAGCACCACTCGAAATTGCCCGCGGATCCAGTTCTCATCGAATTCCCCGCCAGGTCCGGGAACGATCCGCTCAGCCTTGACAACCGTCACAGATTTGGTCGGTGCTTGGAGCTCCGCTTCAGCTGGGAAGCCAGATTCGAGCTCCGAGCCGTAGGCGCGTTGAACGTTGGCGAGAGGAGAATCGACGGCGTTCGTAACCCGCTGGAAGCGCACGAGCACGCATGGTCGCACTGCCGGTTCCGGCAACGGCGGCATTCCAAGGAAGCCTTGGAGGTCGAAGTCCTCCCATGCCTCGAGTGGACGGTGAGCCATCTCAATCGTGTTGAACGCCCCACCCGACAGGCCGACATCAAACGGCAGTTCGAGGTAAAACTGCAGATGGATCAGCGAAGTTCGCCGCATCCGCTTCCTAGCGCTCGTCCCGAAGTCCCTCCGGCTACGCGGCGCGGCAGGCTTAGCCCGACGCGGCCGTTGCTTGCGGCGCGCCATGACTCCACCGTAGCGGGTGATGCGTGAGCCTTCCTGCAAAAGCGGGCGCCGCGGCCGGAGGGATGACCGACCGCGGCGCCCTGTGGGGATAGCAGCCCATCGAGCGAGCGGGAACCCGCAACAATGGGGCCTACCTCGAGCGCCGAACGGAGAAAAACGACGCTCAAGCCGTGAAAAGTCGACCAGTGCGCTATTTCCTGCGTTTGACGGGACCGAACTTCCTATGCGCCGCACGTTCACAGCTCACGCGCTTGGAGCGCTTCTTGTCCCTGTGGCAGGCCTTCAAAGCCGCCTTGAGGTGTTTGGCACGAAGCTGTGCCGCGGTTGGTTTGGCGGCGGGTTTCGCGGGCGGCTGGACAAGGTTGCCCTGGCCGTTAAACGTTTGCGACGGGTATGCCGGGACGCCCGGCACGCCCGCGGGGATGCCGTGGCAAACTTCGCCGAGGCACGGCGGGGAGGCCGCGGGGGCGGGGAAACCGCCGTCGATCCGCGCGTCGTAATAGTCGAGCTCGGTGTCGGTGTCCTGCGGCACGAGCGCATCGGCGGTCGAGAAGAACACGTCGGAACCGGTCGCATCGGTGCCGAGCAGACACACCGAGGACAACGCACTGACTGCTGATCCGCCACCACAGGACCCGTCCTGCCCGGCGTCTCTGCTGACGTCGCGACCGTCGGAGATCAGATACACGTGACCTTGATGCCACTCATACACGTTCTGGGCATAGACCGTGATGGGTGTAGATAATGATTCAGTGCCGATCGGGGCGTCGTCGAGCGCCTGCGGCGTCAACCCCACAGGGCTCTGAAAGAACACGTATTCGCCGTTATCGGACATCGTCGGATCGCGCCGCGGACGATCCAGCGGCTGCACGATCGACGCATCCTCCGTGCATGCTCCGAGATTGCACGGCGTGGGGGTGGAGCGGTTGCCGTTGTCGTTGAAACCGTCGTTGCCGATCGAGATCCGCGTCAACGAGCTGGCCCCTCCCGATCCAGCGTCATAGCGAAAGACCTGCTTCGCGCCGCCGCGGCTCGTAGCGTCCGCGGTCAACCGGGCATGACTCCCGAACACGAGGAAACGCCCATCCGGCGTCACGTTCGCAAGATGGGCACTGCTGTTCAGCGAATCACCCCATTCTGTCTCATCAGAACCCGCAAGCGTCGCGACGAATGAGGTACGAGAGGTTTCCGTGTTATAGACGTACAGGTTGTCCTGGCCCGCGGCGGCATGACAGTTACGAGCGGATTCCGAGACGCGGCCGGCCGCGTCCCATTCAGCCGTGCAGCCAGGGCGTTCTTCACCCGTCAGGACGCCCCCCGCGACGAAATACACGTGCGAACCATCCGCGGAGACAGCGGTGACACCCTGCACGCCGGCGTCGCCACCGGTGCTATGCGCGGAGACATCGATCAGCCGTTCGCCTTCGGGACGGTCAAAATCATAGAGATAGAGATTGCCGTCACCCTGCGCCGCGGTATCCGTCAACCGCTGCGACGAGATAAAGAAGACCTTTGAACCATCTTCCGAGGCGCCCCGGAATTCAGCATTCTCGGGAGTTGAGCTCGCGCATCCCCCCTTACAGTCGCTCGGCGAACGCACCGAGATCGGAACGGTATGGGCATCTTCCTGTTCGCCGTCGACACGCGCGTACAGTTCGTTGACGCTGGGATGACCCCCACACGAGAGCGCGGTGAAATACACGATGCTCCCGTCGGCAGACATCGCCCCCTGTTCGGTGCCGGAGCTGCCACCACCCAATGTGGTCTGGCAAGCACTGATTGGGTCGGTGCTCCCCAAACCACCGTTCACACCCACCAAGAACGGCGCGGACCCGTCGGCGCCGGCGTGCTCGAATACCTGCGTGATTCCAGTCCCGGCGAAATTGGAGAAATCTTCGGTATGGACCGACGCGCCAAAGTTTCCTGTAGACGGACCAAGTTCGGTGAATACTCCTTCGGCACCTCTCAAGAGGAAGGCTTCTCCGCTAGATCCCCCGTTCGGAAATGCAAGCAGAGCGTCACCGGTGTTCGCGTCATATTTCAACGGGGTATAAACCGGAAACCGGGTCGCGGGCGGTGCGAGCGCGGTCGTCTGCCAACCGGTGCTCGTCCGCGTAAAAGAGTACGGCGTCCCAATAATATAACGGTCGGCGATGCACGATTCAGCATTACCGAAACATTGAATCGCGTCGCCGATCACTCGCGACCCATCGTTCGCGATTTCAACTGGCAACCCACCATCGTAGAGATCCCCAAACAGCGCCCCATTCTTGTGCGCGGGCGTCACGAGCTCGTATGCGCGGTGATCGGGCAGCCCGCCGCCGGTGGTGTCATACACGAACGTGTGATCGTAGCTCGAGGCCTTGGCGGCGCCGTTGGCGTTGATCGCCACGATCCGCCAGTGATACGTTTCGCCCGTTTTCAGGCCGGTGAGCTGCAGCGTCTCCGTCACCGGGTTCGTGCCTTCACCGAGCGACTGCGGGCAGGCGACAGGCGGCCCATATTTGGTCGTGGCGCCATATTCAAACTCACACGAAGTGACCGGGTACCCATTCGGGTCGATCGAGGCCTCCAGCAGCGCCGATTCGGGGGTGACATCCTTCGCGACGGCGCTCACGATCGACGGCGGCAGCAACGTTGTAAACGGTTCGTAGTTACCGTAGCGGGCGACACCATTCCCGTTGGCGGCATGCAGACGATAGTGATACGTCGCGCCCGACTCCAAACCCACCAGGTTCGCTTTGACAGTGTGTTCTTCGTTAGCGGTGGGAACGTTGGCGGCGGACGGTTCACATTCGGCGCTCAGGGTGCCCGATTCGCTGGTTTCGTATTCAAAGCTGCATTCGCCCAACGCGGCGCCTTCGGGGTTGACCGTCCCTTCGACGGTCGCGGTCTGCCCCTGCACGTTCGTGGCAGCGCCCGTTTTCACGTTCGGGACCAGCGCGCCTGGGCCGAACACTTCAACGATCTTGTTTTCCCCAACAGCGACATACACATCCCCCGTGGGAGCGATCGCCACAGAGGCAGGCGTGCCGGTATGTATCTCCCCCAGGAACTTGCCGGCGTCGCTGAACTGGCCCACGACCCCTGCGTTGCCTTCATTGATAAACACGTTCACATACACATCACCGCTCACTGGATCCACCGCCAACGACCTTACGGCTTCGAACGGACCACTCGATGGGAGTTCAGTGATCGTCCCAAGCAGTGTGCCTGTTGGGCTGAACCTGTCGACCACGTTGGTTTCCGAGTTCACAACATACACATCACCAGTCGAGGCCCCAGACGAGTTATCGACCGCGACACCAGCAACACCCCCAAACGTGGTGGTTTCAGCGAACATCGACAGCGTTTTTGTATGCGGATCAAACACCTTCACATCAGATTCCCCCGAATTAGCGATATACACATCACCAGAGGTCCTACTGACCGCGACCGCCACCGGACTCGAAAGGCCCGTAATCTGTGAAAGATAGACGCCTTCAGGGCCGAATACATCCACGACTTCAGGACCCTCCTCCGTCACATAGACATCGCCCGTAGCAGCATCCACTGCGATGCCGCCCAGACCTTCCAACGAGCCGCCGGGAGAACCTGAACTAACTTTGTTATTGACGTTCGCACACTCTTTACTCAACGGTGAGAACGCAGTAACCGCCTGACCCGTGATCTCACAAACAAATTCACCCGCCGCGTTGAACTTGTCCACCACCTCGTGCGCTGCGTCGACGACATACACATCGCCCGCGGAGACACTGTTAGAAGCATCGACCGCGGTCCCGGAAGGCGTAAATTCTTTTGCGGGCGTACCCGCACCTGTGATAGGAGGCAGGGGCGGATGGTAGATTTCCGCGTCGGCCGCGCCCGGCGCGAGGCCGAGGATTCCCAGAGGTACTAGAGAAACGAGGCAAGTTAATATTATGCTACGCAACAGAGCGTGTGGTGACCGACGGTCAGTGAGCTTGCCGGCCCCTGCTTGTTGGGACACTCGGTTTTTCATGACTGTGCCCTCCGGCCGTTGGTGGACTTTCGCGCTCTACTCGCCTTCTTGCCTTTCAACTTCTTCGCCGGCTTGTGCTTGGCGCACCCTGTGACCCCGATCTTTGTCGACTCGTTGATCTTCGCGCCGTTCTGCGCGAGGAATTCGGTTGGCATCGCGAGTTTCTGACCACAGAAGCTGTCGTGCGCCTTCGCGCGCAGGTTCGCCGCCAGGGCTGAGTACTTGCCGACGGGGAGGTTCAGTTCGAAGCTGCCGACGGGGGCGTCGGGGACCGTCTTGAACGTGCTTGACGTGATCCCCGCTTTGCTGATGAACGTCGTGCCGACGAGGTCGAGAGTCACGCCGTTGCCCTGCAACACCATGATCAGGCTGGGGAATGCTTCGCCGCCGTGGCTGACGAAGATCGCCGGGCCCGAGAGCGGCAACGGGAGGATCGGGGTGTGGACCGTCGCGTAGCCGATCTTCGACGCGGATGGGCAGTTCGCCGGGTTCAGGTTGAACTGCGCCGCGGTACACGCCTTCTGTAGCGTCGTCAACCTTGACGGGAGTTGCTTGGGGAGGTCCACCTTGACCCTTGTGATGTTCGCCTCGACGCCCTGCGCGGTTTTCGGGTAGGTGAGCTTCACCGACAGGCTCGCGCCCTTCGCTCTACTCGTCTTCCCGGCGGTGGAGACCGTGAATTTGGGTTGGAATTTCAGGCTCTGGCAGTTCGTTACCTGGAACGGCGGGGTCGAGAACGACTCGCTCGCGCCCGGCTGCGTTGCATAACCGACGGTGCCGGCGAGCGTTCGCGGCGAGCCCAACGGCGACCCGGCGATCGTGCCCGAGAACCCGAGTTTGCCGCAGTTGGTTGGGTTGAACGTGAACCCTGAGCGGTTGAGCGTCACGTCAACGCGGCGCAACCGCAGGGGGATACCGTCGATGATCGTCGGGAACGGGTCGGAGACGTCGGTGACCTGTGCCGTTTCCGGGTTGATCCGCAGCGACTGGCGCACGACGACCGTGCCGAAGTTATACGGGCCAGCGACCGCGGGGACGACCACCGACAGGCCATAGGGGCCACCGTTATACGGCCCGGTCAGATATGCCTTGCCGCCGACGAACAGCGGGTCGGGCCCGGGGCCGACACCGGTCTGCACCGTCCCGACCTGGCTGCTTTCCGGGCACGTCCCCGCGTTCGCGGCCGCTTCACCGCAGAGCGGGACGCTGCCGACATCAGCGAGCAGGCCGGGGGGCAGCGTGACCGTCAGGCCCTGCAGTTCCTGGTCGGTATCGGAGCGCTGGAAGGAGACGCCGAAGGGGGTGTACGCCCCCGCCTGCAGGTTCGCGCTGCCCGCGGCGAAACTCGGGGAGAACCCACCCGGGCACGCTTCGTCGATCGTGAACGCGTCGAACGGCGTCGCGGGGAGCCCTGAGTCCGGCGCTGACCACGGTTCCAGGACGCTCGTCGTCGTGAACGTCCCACACGACTCCGGTGTCGCCAGCGACGCGCGGGGACCGCCGAAGAAATGCAGCTTCAGGTCGCTGAACGGCAACTGCGGGTTCTGTTCGAACGTCGCGGTCAACCGGCCGGTGTAGGCGTTCGGTTCGACTTTGCCGGCGAGCTTGATCAGCACGCCCGTGATCGGGTCGTCGACGACGATGTACGCCGCCAGCAGCGTATGGAACGGGTTTTCGTTCTGACTCGCGAGATACAGGGCGCCTTCGAGTTTGTTCGGGATCAGCGGCGTGCTCAGTTCGAGCGAGCCGATCTTCGACGCTTCCGGGCATCCCTCGCCGTTCGCGTTAAACTTCACCGGGCCCGGCGCGCCTTCTTCCCAGCCAATCTGCGCCTCAGAGCACGCCTGCAGGCCATCGCCGGCGGATGGGTCGACCGTGAAGCCTTCCGGCAACACAACCGTCGCGTTGTTCAAGGTGGAGGCCGCGAGCGTGCCCGCTTCCTCGGGCTGGGGCTGTTTGATCTCGAATTCGAGACCGGAAGGCTTGTCCGCTTCATGGGTCGTCGGCTGCGCGCCCAGTTCCGGCGTGAACTGCAGGGCGTTGCAGCCCGTCATCGGTGGGGAGACCGATTCCTTGCTCGCCCACTGCGATTCTTCGAGGTTCGCCGGGGTCCCGTCGGGGTTAAGCTTCGCGGGGTTCTCCCACGAGTCCATGTAGATCGAGGCGACCATCGGGCCGTTGCCACAACTCGTCGGGTTGGTGAAGTACGGGATCTGCGCGTTGCCGCTGCCGTCGCGCACGGCGGGGTCGCCGTAGAACGAGACGACGATGTGATCCAAGTCGATCTGGGGAATGTCGGGGTTGATCGTCTGCAGCACATAGCCTGCGGGTGTCGGGACGACGTGGACGTAGAAGACATGCGAGCCACCGAGGGCGTCGACGTACGCGAACTCGGCGGGGACACCGCGCTCGGGCGCCATGTTGTAGATCCCGCTGTTGATCGACGTGCCTCCCTCAGGTTCCGTGAGGATGTGCCCCACGACCGTATCCGGCGGACAACCCGAGACCCCTGAGTGGACATGCGCGGAGAGCTGCGCGAACGTACACTGCGGCGCCGCGAGGATGCTGCCGACAAACCCCAGCGGCAGATTCACGACGATGTCCTTTGCGTCCTGCACGCTGGTTTGTGCAGTCCCTTGAGGACCGTTCCTGATGTCGTTGTTGAGGTTGATGCTCGCGGTCAGCTCGTAGGGATGATCGCCCCCCTGCGTATCGAACAAGCCGTTGTCCCCCACGACATCGAAGTCGAAGCTCGACGGGCCAAACCCCGGGGCCTGCTCACCCACGCTGTTCGACGGGCTCGTCGTAGTATTCGTCGCGACCTGCGGCGCGCCACCACCGGACACTTCGGCCGAGTTTTCAAGCGCGCCCGGCGCGGTGGATTCGTTCACCGTGACATAGACGATCATCTGCAGCGTTCCATCTGGGGCGACGGGCGGAAGCAGTTCTTCCGTCAAGGGCAACCCGAATTTTTCGTCGAGTTCTTTGTTGCTAGGCAGCGAACACTGCACCGAGGCCCCAGAATGCGAACAAAACCCAAAAGCTTGCGACAAATTCGCCCGGGGGCCACCCAATGCACTCGGCGCCCCCGACCAGAAGAACCGAATTTCCTGTACGGTCAAACCCGCCGGCAACGTGTCGCTGAGCACGACATCGCTGCCATCCGTAGCCACACTGCCAGCGTTCGTCGCCGTGACCGTATAGGAGTCGCACAGAGGATATTCAGCGGCAAGTTCCTTTTCGCACGTCGCGTTATCCGCCGCCGAGAAGTTCGTGGGCGCCGCGAACGATTCGATCGCCCACCCCGGGGCGGCGGGGACAGCGGCCTGGGCGGAGGTGGCCCACGACAGCAGGCCCAAGCTCGAGGCGAGAATCGCGAGCACCAATCTAAAGGCGATTTTGGGCGCACCAGTCCCTTTGACACGCAGAAAGCCACAGAGCACCCCGAAGAGACCCGTCTTCGGCAGGAGGGACGTGAGCCTGTCGAGTGCCTTACTCATTCGT
>Ga0182024_10022011_pt1 | contig 11527 bp, 7 predicted proteins | sample P32metaG_FD_120480 | JGI IMG/M metagenome (GOLD analysis project Ga0182024, IMG submission 120480) | Permafrost microbial communities from Stordalen Mire, Sweden - P3-2 metaG (Illumina Assembly) | ecosystem: Environmental > Terrestrial > Soil > Wetlands > Permafrost | place: Sweden: Stordalen... | reverse complement strand
CACGCCGGGAAAAGTCGCACGAATCTCCGGCGGCGACAGTTCATTCAGGTGCACCGGAATGATTCCCCAGGCACCCTGAACGCACACCTGCATGAGAAATGCACCGGCGGCCAGGATCACAGGCGTGCTGCCGAAGGCCCAGAACGGAATGGTCGGGAGCGCCAGCAACGCCGCGATCATGATGGCGCGGCGCCGGCCGATGCGTTCGGACAGCCAACCAAAGAATAGGCCGCCAAGGATGGCTCCCACGTTGGCTATCTCGGTCATGTTGGAGAGCGTGCCGGTGTCGAAATGATGCTGTTTCTTGAGAAACAAATTGGGGTACGCATCCTGTGACCCGTGGCTGAAGAAGTTGAAGCACGCCATCAGCAGGATGGCGTAGACGGCCAGCTTGGAATTGCGCAGCAACACCTCGCCCAGACCTTGGCGCTGTGTCTTGACGCTGTCCTGCAGGTAAGCGGGTGATTCCTCAACCCCGCGCCAGATGAACAGCACCAGTATGGCAGGCACCGCGCCGAGCACGAACATCCAGCGCCAACCCAAAGGCTCGTAGAAAAAGTGATAGGCCAGCGACGCTAGAAAATAGCCGCTGGGATAGCCGGCCTGCAGCAGACCGGACACCAGTCCGCGTCCCTGAGCAGGGATGGTTTCGAAGGTCAATGCCGAGCCGATGCCCCACTCCCCGCCCATGGCGATCCCAAAGACGAACCGGATGATCAGGAAGGCCGTGATGGAGGGTGCGAATCCGGACAGCAGTTCGAATACCGAAAAGGACAGGATGTTCCACATGAATACCGGCTTGCGTCCATATCGATCGGCGAGCCGGCCGAATACGAAGGCGCCGATGGGCCTGGCTGCCAGCGTCAGAAAGACGGCAGTGGTGGATGTCTTGACGTCGACATGAAATTCGTTGGCGACGTCCGTGAACAGGAACACCATCAGAAAGAAATCGAACGCGTCCAGAGTCCATCCCAGGTAGGCCGCCAGCACCACATTTTTTTGACTTCTGGTCCATTTCATCTGCATTCCCCGGCGACTTTATCGATCCTAGCCGCCACCGTGCGGATTGTCACCGGCAACTTCCAATTCCGGCCAGTTAGGCCGACACTTTGCGCATGTTGGATCGACCGTTGTCGGAGATTCCGGTGCGCGCCCTCCAGCGTCCCGCACCCAGCGTCGAGACGCGCCATGCCGACGGCGGTGTCGTGTACTTGCGCTGCGGCTTACCCTACGAACCCGGCCCCATGCTCGTGGACTACTTGTACCGTGCAGCGGAACTGCGGCCCCAGACTACGTTCCTGGCCGAGCGCGGGCCGGCCGAACGCGGCGCGCCGGGTCGGTGGCGCTGCGTCTCGTATGCGCAAGCGCTGCGCGATACGGCGGCCGTGGCTACCTGGCTGATCCGGCAGGGGTTCGGCCCCGATGGCGCCCCCATCATGATCCTGTCGGAAAACAGCATCGCGCATGCTCTCTTGATGCTGGGAGCCATGCGCGCCGGCGTTGCCGTGGTGCCGGTTTCGCCGACCTATTCCTTCGGCAGCGATTTATCGCGGCTTGGGTTTGCGCTGCAATTGATGGCGCCCGCGCTGGTGTATGCCGGCGACGCAACTCGTTATGGCGCGGCGCTCGAGTACGCCATGGCACCCGGGCGCCGCATGATCAGCGACGCAGACTCGCCGGAAATACTGCGGGATGTCGATGCCGGCGCGCTTGCCGCACGTCGCGCATTGATTGGCTTGGGCACCATCGCAAAGATTTTACTGACCTCGGGTTCGACGGGACGGCCAAAGGGCGTCATCAATACCCACGGAAATATCGCAGCATCGGTGCAGATGCTGCGGTCGGTCGGTGAACCGTTCGATCCCGGCCGTACGCACACGGTGGTCGATTGGCTGCCCTGGCATCACACCTTCGGCGGCAATGCGCAATTCAACGGTGTGCTGGCGCACGCCGGAACTCTGTATATCGATGGCGGCCGGCCGCTGCCGGGTCATTTCGAGGCCACCATCGAAAACTTACGGGAGATCTCTCCCACGGCCTTCGGCTGCGCGCCGGCCGCCTACTCGATGCTCGCGGAGGCGCTCGAGCGCGATGACGATCTGCGCCGCAAGTTCTTCAAGAATCTGCGCGCTCTTTCTTACGGCGGCGCATTGCTGCCGCGGCCTTTATGGGAGCGCATGCAAAGGCTTGCCGTACGGGAATTGGGGCAGCGATTGCCGTTCAGCACCGGCTGGGGCATGACCGAGACCACGGCTACCGGTATGGCTGTGTTCTGGAACACGGACCGCACGGGATTGGTGGGATTGCCGCAACCCGGCGTCAGCATCAAGCTCGTGCCCGCGGGCGATGATCGCTTGGAACTGCGCATCAAGGGCCCGCAGGTCATGCGCGGCTACTACAAAGCCGAGGCCTTGACCACCGCGGCCTTCGACGAAGAAGCCTACTTCAAGACCGGCGACGCCGTGCGTTGGGTCGATCCGCAACACCCCATCGAAGGCCTGGAGTATGCCGGTCGTATCGCCGAAGATTTCAAGCTGCTCTCCGGAACGTGGGTGCAGGCGAGCATCATGCGGCGCGATCTGGTGGAGGCGTTGCAGCCCATGGTCGCCGACGCCGTGATCTGCGCTCCGGATCATCCCTGGCTGGGGGCGCTGGTATGGCCGACCGTCCCGGATGGTGCCCGGCTGCGCGCTGCGTTGGCGGAGAAACTTCGCGCCTTCAATGCGTCTCGCCGGGGCGCGGCGGGCATCATCGCGCGGCTGTTGGTATTGCAGGATCCACCTTCGGCCCAAGACGGAGAGATCACCGACAAGCGCTCCATCAATCAGCGGCTGGTGATGCAGCGGCGTGCGCACGAGGTCGAATTGTTGTACGCCGACCCCCCTTGCGCGCGGGTGGTATTGCCGAGTCAACATGAGGAGACATATGGGAAATAGGAAAGTTTGCGTCATCACCGGTTCCTCGTCGGGGATCGGTGCTGCCAGCGCCCTGCTGTTTGCACAGCGCGGCTGGGATGTGTGCTTGAATTTCTCGCGGGATCCACAGCCCGCGCTGCAGGTCGCCGCGGCCTGCCGGGAGTACGGCGCCGATGTGCTCGTCGAACGCGCCGATGTCGCCGATGACGGTCAATGCGTACGCCTGGCGCAGCGAGTAAAGGAACACTTTGGCCGCTGCGATGCGTTGGTCAACAATGCCGGCACCACCAAATTCGTTCGCTTGCGCGACTTGAAAGGACTCGATGCCGAGGATTTTCAGAAAATCTACGCGGTCAATGTGATCGGCGCCTTTCAGATGACCCGTGCGCTGGTGCCTCTGCTGAAGGAGCGCGACAGTGCGGCGGTGGTGAACGTGTCGTCGCTTGCCGCCGTCATGGGCATGGGTTCGAGCATCGCCTACATCGCATCGAAAGGCGCGCTCAACTCGATGACCTTGGCGCTCGCGCGCGCATTGGCGCCGCACATTCGCGTCAACGCCGTGGGACCGGGCATGGTGGACTCGCGCTGGCTGCGCGAAGGGCTCGGCGCGGAAGGCTACGCAGCGACACAACGCGCATACGAGTCTGCCTCCAGCATGGGATCCTCGCTGACTCCGCAGGAAGTGGCCGAGACCATCTTCTGGTTCGGCGCGGGCGCGAGCCGAACCACCGGAGAATTTCAACTGGTCGACGCCGGACGCTACCTCGGACGGGTCTGACCGATCGGCTCTCAGCGCGCGCCGATCATGCTGACGATCTCCCGGCGCAGCACCTCGGCTGCAATGGGCTTCTGCAGCAGTGTATAGCCGCCCTCATGAGCTTCGCGCAAGGCGTCCGACGATGTCTCGCCCGTGATGATGAGCACGGGGAAAGCGCCATGGCGCTTTTGCAGGCGATCGGCAAGGTGCGAGCCGTGCTCCTCGTCCGCGAGACGCAAGTCGACGATCAAAAGATCCGGGGGCCCGGCCGCCGCGAACAGAGCATCGGCGTCTTTCACCGAATCCGCGGTCCATGCCCGCACGCCCCACACGCCCAGCAACGCGCGCATGCTGTTGCGGATATCGCGCTCATCGTCGACCACGTAAACGCGCCGTCCCTCCAGCGACACCGAGCTTGCCGCGATGTCCAGATCCTCGGAGCTGAGCGCCGCGCCGCCGAGCGCCGCAGGCATGCTGACGCGGAATTCCGTCCATGCCCCCAAGCTGGACTCGACTTCGATCTTCGCACCGATCAGTTCGCATAGGCGCTGCACGATGGCCAATCCCAGGCCAACGCCTTTGCTGCGATCGCGTCCGGGATTGTCGAGCTGGTAGAACTCCTCGAAGATTTTCGCCTGCTCCGCGACCGGAATGCCCTTGCCCGTGTCTCTCACGCTGAGCACCGCTCGGGGCACGGGCTGCGAATCATCCAGGCCCGTGAACACGCGTACCTCGCCTGCGTCGGTGTACTTGATGGCATTGTCGATGAGATTGCGCGCGATGCGGCCGAGCGCCACCGGGTCCCCCATGACCCGAACCGGCCTCAGATCCTGCACCAGCGCCAGATCCTTTTGCGCGGCGGCTTGGGTGTACTCCGCACACACGCCGGCGATCAACGTGTCCATCGTCAATTGCTGATGCTCCGGCACGTAATTCCCCGCGGACAGGCGCGACAAGTCGAGCAAGCCGTTCAACAGATTGCCGAGCGCACGTACGATTTGGTCTATGTTGACGCTGACCTCGTTCAGCAGGTCGGGCGCGGGCTTCGAGGCCAGCACCGTGCTGTAGACCGACAACGCGTGCAGCGGCTGCCTAAGATCGTGGCTTGCGGCCGCCAAAACCCGCGCGCGCGCCTTCGCCGATTGCTCCGCCTCGCCCATCGCCGCGCGCACGTCGCTGTTTCTTTGTTCCAAGTCGCGCACCAGCCGGTCGCGCTGATGGCGGATGGTCACCGAGCGCAGCAGCAGCTTCTCGCCGTCGGCAGCGACCAAGATGATCACGACGCAGTACAGAATCGTGAGCGCCCCGACGCCTATCGCCTGGGTGGGATTGACGACGCCCCAAGTCGCGGCCGACGGCAACAGCATGCACATCGCGTAGGCGGCAAGAATGTTGCGCGACGACTGCGACACCGCAACGCCGGCGGCGGGAATCGCGAATATGATCAAGCCGTACAGCGCTTGGTACAAGATCGGCAAGCGCGGCAGGAACAACACCACGCCCACGGCTATGGATGCTCCCGAGGCGGCTGCCAGCGACACGAACACCGCATGAGTGTGCCGCGGGTCGACCTCGTAGCCGCGCAAAAGCACGTATTTCGCGTAGCGCGCGCGCAAAAACTCCATGCCGATGGTGAGCGCGGCCCAAGCGAAGAATATGCGTGCGTCGACGAAGGTAAATATGCACAGGCCCAGGCCCAGCACCAAACACGACTGCACCCAAGGCATGCGCAGCATCGCCTGGGCGTGCAGCCCGATCACCTCGATCAGCATCTCCCGTCCGGGCTCGGCGCGCTCCTCGGCGTTCCCGGGTGCTGATTTCATCAATCGTGCACCGCGAAGCTCTCCTGTAGCCGTAGTTGACTCGCCTTGATCACGGCTTCGGTGCGATTGCTGGCGCCGAGCGCCTGAAACAGCATCGCGATGTGGTCCTTGACCGTGTGCTCGGACAAATCCAATTCGCGTGCGATCAGCTTGGTCGGTAATCCGCGGCTCAAGCATCTCAACACCTGTTGTTGACGCGGGGTCAGCTGCACCCGGTCGGGCATCTCTTCCATTGCGCTGACGATCTGATCCGGCAGGTACACGGCGCCGCTCAACACGTGCTGCAGCGCCTGCGTCAGCACCTCCGGCGCGACGCTCTTTGGAATGAAGCTCATCGCACCGGCGTCGATGCAACTGCGGATGGTGGCGCTGTCGTCGGCGCCGGAGACCACCACCACCGCGACCTGCGGCGCGCTTTGCTTGATCCTCTGAATCGCGCCCAAGCCATGCTCGTTCTTCAGCGACAGGTCCAGCAAGCACAGTTGTAGGTCGGGGTGCTGCCCGATGAGCGCCAAGGCGTCCGCGACGCTGGCCGATTCGAGGCAGATGACGTTGTGGCCGATGGTTGCGAGCAGCATGCGCAGGCCAGCCCGGAACAGGGCGTGGTCATCGACGATCAGTATCTTCAAGTGCGCTCCCCAAATGCCGGAAATTCTTCAGATTCTAGCGCTTGAATGCGGCGGCCGGGGGCCGGATGCACACCCCCTTAAGGGGGATTGTAGCCCGGCGCGGCCGCCCTGCACCCTTGAGCCGCGCTTTGTTAAGCTGCCACCCCTGGACTTGCCACCGTTGGTGCGCTTGCACAGCGGAACCACCTGATTCGGAGAAAACTGATGGAAGGTCGATTCGAGAAGCGCGGTGAAGTGGGCATTATTTGGATCAACAATCCCCCGGTGAATGCGATCAGTGTCGGCGTTCGGGCGGCCATCATCGACGGCATTGGCAAGCTGGCTCGAGACGCCGAGATCAAGGCCGGCGTACTGGCATGCGAAGGCCGCACGTTCATGGCGGGCGCCGATATCACCGAATTCGGGAAGCCGCCGTTGTCTCCCAGTCTTCATGAAGCCATCGACACAATCGAAAACTGCGCCAAGCCCATCGTCGCTGCAATTCACGGCACGGCGCTGGGCGGTGGTCTCGAGACCGCGTTGGCCTGCCACTATCGCGTCGCCGTTGCGTCGGCCAAGGTCGGCCTTCCCGAGGTCAAGCTCGGCATCCTCCCCGGTGCCGGCGGTACCCAGCGTCTGCCGCGCTTGATCGGCATCGAGTCCGCGCTCGGCATCATCGTGTCGGGCGATCCCATCGCCGCGCCGCAGGCTGCCAAGGCCGGCGTGATCGACCAGATCGTCGAGGGGGACTTGGTCGACGGCGCCGTGGCGTACGCCCGGCAACTCATCGCGCAAAAGGCCGCGCCGCGCAAGGTGCGCGACCTGCACGTCGACGCCGCCAAGCTGCCGCCGGGTTTCTTCGACGCGGCGCGTGAACGCATCGCCAAGGAAAAGAAAAACCTGTTCGCTCCACAACGCATCGTCGACGCTTTGCAGGCGGCGGCCACGCTGCCGTTCGACCAAGGCATGGCGCGCGAACATGAACTGTTCCTCAAGTGCCTGTCGAGCAGTCAAGCCAAGGCGCTGCAATACGTGTTCTTCGCGGAGCGCAAAGCCGGCAACGTTCCGAATCTGGACAAAGGGGTCGGGCGCCGCGAGATCAAGGCTGTCGCGGTCATCGGCGCCGGCACCATGGGCGGCGGCATCGCCATGAACTTCCTGAACGTAGGGCTCCCGGTCGTGCTGCTGGAAATGTCGCAGGAGGCGCTGGATCGGGGTGTCGGCGTGATTCGCCGCAATTACGAGAACACGGCGTCGAAGGGCAAGCTGACCTCAACCGAAGTCGAGCAGCGCATGGCGCGGCTCGTGCCGACGCTGTCTTACGATGAACTGAAGAGCGCAGACATGATCATCGAAGCCGTGTTCGAAACCATGGCGGTCAAAAAAGATGTATTCGGCAAGTTGGACAAGGTTGCCAAAAAAGGCGCGATTCTGGCATCCAATACCTCCTACCTGTCGATCGATGAAATCGCGGCGGCTACCGCCCGCCCGGCCGACGTGCTCGGCACGCATTTCTTCTCGCCCGCCAATGTGATGCGGCTGCTGGAAATCGTGCGCGGGGGGAAAACCGCTCCGGACGTGCTCGCCACCGTGATCGATCTGGCGAAACGCATCAACAAGGTCGGCGTCGTCGCCGGCAACAGCGATGGATTCATCGGCAATCGCATGCTCAACGGCTATGCCTATCAAGCCCAGTTGATGGTGCTCGAGGGCGCAAGTCCCGATCAGGTCGATGGCGCTCTGCGCGATTTCGGCATGCCCATGGGCGCGTTGCAGATGCACGATCTAGCCGGGCTGGATATCGGCTACAAATCCCGCAAGGATCGCGACCCGAGCAGCTATGACGGCCGCGTTTCCCGTTCCGCGGACTTGCTGGTCGAAATGGGACGTCTCGGCCAGAAGACTCATGCGGGCTACTACGACTACTTGCCGGGCGATAGGACACCGCGCCCGTCCCCGATCGTCGCCGAGATCCTCGCCGAGGTATCGCAGGAGTACGGCATCAAGCCTCGCTCCATAACCTCCGAGGAGATCGTGGAGCGATGTTTTTTGGCGCTCATGAACGTCGGCTGCGAGGTGCTGCGCGAGGGCGTGGCGTATCGAGCCAGCGATATCGACGTGGTGTACCTCTACGGCTATGGCTTTCCCGCTTATCGCGGCGGCCCGATGTTTTGGGCCGAAAATGCCGTGGGCTTGAAGGTGGCGCTGGAAAAGCTGCGCAAATACAGCGCGCAAACCGGTGGCACCTGGCTCAAGGTGTCGCCGCTGCTGGAACAATTGGTCGCCGAAGGCAAAGGTTTCGCCAGCGTCGGCGCCTAGCCATCGGCCTCGGTCTACAAGTGCGTTTCGGCGGACAGCGCGTCCTTCGGCTGAGTCTTGAGCCGCTCGCGCATCGGCAGTTCGGGAATCATCAGCGTCGAGATCAGGGCGAGCATCACGACGATGAGGCTGAGCAGGAATACATGGGTCACCGACTCCGCGATCAGTTTACGGATCGGCTCGGGAACATTGATGGCGCTCGCATGCAGTTGAGCATCCGCCGAAAGGCTGCGTAACTTCGAAAGATCCAGCGGCGGCAGTCCCGCCGATGCCGACCACGCCTTGAGCTTCGCGTTCAGGCCATTGGTCAACAGCGTGCCGAAGACCGCCACCCCGACGGTCGAGCCAATTTGCCGGAAGAACTGGTGGGCACTGGTCACGACCCCGAGGCGATTTACGGGCACCGCGTTTTGAATGGCAACTCCGTACATACTCTGCAAGGGTCCCAGCCCCAGCCCCAGAAGGGCCATTCTCCAGCCCAAATCGAACTGCGTGGTGTGGTGGTCCATTTGACTGAGCAGAAAGGTGGCGGCGATCAGGGCCGCCATGCCGCCCAGCATGACCGGCTTGTAGCGTCCCGTTTTAGTCACCAAGCGGCCGGTAATGGTGGCGGACAGGATCAAGCTGATCATCAGGGGCAGCGTTGCCAGCCCGCTGGTGGTGGCTTGCACGCCCTGTCCAAGCTGCATGAACAGCGGCAGAAAGGCCACCACGCTCAAGAACGACATCGATGAGAAGAAGCCCGCTAGATTTGCCCACGCGAACACTTTGTTGGCGAACAATTCCATATGGATGATCGGGTCGCTGACGCGTTTTTCGTTGAATACGAACAGGATGGTGAAAACGACGAACATACTCGAGAGCCCCAAGACCACGGGCGATCCCCAGGGGTATTTCTGACCGCCGAAGGTCAGCGCCAGCAGCAGCGGCACGCAGGCGCCCACAATCAATAAAGCGCCCACATAATCGATGCTTCCCTTGAAGTCATGCGAAAGCTTGGGCATTTTGACGATCACCATGAACAAAGCCACGAGACCCAGCGGCACGTTCAGATAAAACACCCACCGCCAGCCGGCAATGACGTGCCCCCCGAATGCCACGGTACCGTGGTCGGTGAAATACCCGCCGAGTAATGGCCCGACCGCACTGGCAAGCCCGAAGACTCCACCGAACAGGCCGGCGAACCGGCCGCGTTCTCGCGGCGGAAACAAGTCGGCGATGATGGCGAATGCCGTGGTGAACAGCGCGCCGCCGCCCAATCCCTGGACGGCGCGAAACACGATGAGCTGCAGCATGCCGCCGCCCACCAGCGGCATGTCGCCGAATTCCCCTGCCAATCCCGACAGCCAGGATCCCAGCAGAAACAGCCCGATGCCCGCGAGCAGCACGGGTTTGCGCCCAAACAAATCCCCAAACTTCCCCCAGATCGGCACCATCACCGTCGAGGACAGCAAGTACGAGGTCGTGACCCAGGAGTAGAGCTCCAGCCCGCGAAGCTGGCTGATGATCACCGGCATGGCCGTGGCAACGATCGTCTGGTCCAACGCGGCGAGCAAAAACACGATCAAGACGGCGCTGAGCGTTATCTTGCGTTCCGCCGCGGTGAAGTGGGCTGTCGACAAGGATCCAATCCTGAAAGTAGGCGAAGGCTTACAATGTTAGCGAACAAACGCCTATACGTGTCTGGATTCGCCGACAATTTCCCAACTCAAATAATTGTCCTAGAATATTTTCATGGACAAATGGCTGGAAACCGCCCGCAAGCACATTGAGCAGGGCGAAGCACTCATTCAGATGGGCGAAGAGCTGATCACGAGCAGCGTCGCCGCTTTGTTCCGCGACTGGCAGACTCCGTCCGTGGTCATCGACAAGCTATGCACGGGCGCCGAACGCTGGCAGAAGGCCATCCGTCAGATGCAGGCTCCGAGCAACCTCGCCGATATTCTGCGCTCGCGCACCGCGGATTAAAGATCCGCGCTATTGCTGCACGATGGCCGCGGAGCGGCCGCGCAGCACGAACTTCTGTATCTTGCCCGTTGCCGTCTTCGGCAATTCGCTCACGAAATGGTAGGCGCTGGGCACTTTGAAATGCGCCAATGCCTCGCGCGCAAATTCCCGCAAAGCGGCGTCGGTCACGTGCTCGCCTTCCCGCAGGACCACGAACGCATGGGGCGACTCGCCCCACTTCGGATGCGGCATGCCGACCACCGCCGCCTCCAATACCGCGGGGTGGCGCAGCAACGCCGCCTCCACCTCGATGGACGAAATGTTTTCCCCGCCGCTGATGATGACATCCTTGAATCGATCCCTGATCTCGATATAGCCGTCGGCATGCATGACCGCACCGTCCCCGGAGTGAAACCAGCCGCCGGCAAAGGCGGCCGCGGTAGCCTCTGGGTCGTTGTAGTAGCCGCGCATGACGACGTTGCCGCGCGCCACGATCTCGCCCATGGTGTGCCCGTCTTTGGGCACGTCCTGCATGCCTTCGTCCACCACGCGCAATTCGCCCGAGGTGATCAGTTCCACTCCCTGGCGCGCCTTGATGACGGCGCGCTGTGGGTCGGACAACGAACCGTGCTCCGGCAATGGCTCGCAAATGGCAATGAACGGCGCGGTTTCCGTCAGACCGTATACGTGCGTCACGTTCCAGCCAAGTTCCGCTTCCATGCGCTCTATGGTCGCCGCCGCCGGCGGCGCACCCGCGGTGATCACCCGCACGCCGCGGCGCAATTGCCGGCGCGCGGCTTCAGGCCCATTCGCAATGCTGATGAGTACCGTCGGTGCGGCGCTGAGATGTGTGACACGCTCGCGCTGCACGCTGGCATAGACGGATGGCGCGTCCACCTGACGCAGGCAAATGTGAGTCGCCGCTGCGGCGGTCACCGTCCAGGCGAAGGTCCATCCATTGGCGTGAAACATCGGCAGGGTCCATAAATAGCGATCCGCTGGCGTCATCGGCCAATGCACCAGCGTGCCCACCGAGTTCATCCACGCGTTGCGATGCGTGATCATGACCCCCTTGGGCTGGGAAGTCGTGCCGCTGGTGTAATTGATCGCCAACAGGTCGGCCTCTCCGATAAGTACGGGCGCGAAGGCCTCGGCGCT
>Ga0182024_10022010_pt1 | contig 11527 bp, 6 predicted proteins | sample P32metaG_FD_120480 | JGI IMG/M metagenome (GOLD analysis project Ga0182024, IMG submission 120480) | Permafrost microbial communities from Stordalen Mire, Sweden - P3-2 metaG (Illumina Assembly) | ecosystem: Environmental > Terrestrial > Soil > Wetlands > Permafrost | place: Sweden: Stordalen... | reverse complement strand
GGCTCGCCGATCGACGGCCGAGGTGCCTCGATTGGCTGGCGGACCGCGACGACGGTCCCGTCGCGCAGCGAGGCGAGCACGAGCACGTCCGCGCCGAGCACCTCCACGGCGGTGGCGAGCCCGGCGAGGCCGTCGGCGGCGAGGCGAACCTGCTCGGCGCGGGCGCCGACGATGAGCGGGCCGTCGTGGACGTCGGCGGTGATGCCGAGCGGTGTGCCATCGACGAGGAGCGACCCGTCCGTGGACGTCGCGGCGAGCAGGTTCATCCCGGGGCTGCCGAGGAAGCCTGCGACGAAGGTGTTCGCGGGTCGTCGGTACAGGTCATAGGGGGCACCCACCTGCTGCAGGCGACCTGCGTACAGCACCGCGATGCGGTGCCCCATCGTCATCGCCTCGATCTGGTCGTGGGTCACGTACAGGGTCGTCGTCCCGATCTCGTGCTGCAGCTTGACGATGTCGCTCCTCGTCTGGACGCGAAGCGCGGCGTCGAGGTTGGACAGTGGCTCGTCCATCAAGAACACCTGTGGCTGACGCACGATCGCCCGCGCCAGCGCCACTCGCTGGCGCTGTCCCCCGGAGAGCTGCCGCGGCTTGCGGTCGAGGAGGTCCTTCAGGCCGAGCGACGTCGCGATGGCATCGACCTTCGCGAGTCGCTCTTGCTTGGTCATCCGCACCTGTCGCAGCGGGAACAGGATGTTCCGAGCGACCGTCATGTGCGGGTACAGCGCGTAGCTCTGGAACACCATCGCCACGTCGCGCGACTGGGTCGTGAGGTCGTTCACGATCGTCGACCCAATGGCGATCTCCCCTGAGCTGATCTCCTCCAGCCCGGCGACCATCCGCAGCGCCGTGGACTTGCCGCACCCCGACGGCCCCAGCAGGACGAGGAACTCGCCGTCATGGACCTCGAGTGTGAGGTCGTCGACCGCCGTCGTGCCGTCGAAGCGCTTCGTCACCCTCTCGAAGCTCACCTCCGCCACGGGCTTCTCCGTCTCGAGCGCCGGGGGGCGCGGTCAGCCGCGTCGCCGACGACCGGTCCCGCGAGCCACGGATCGGCCGACGGCGGGGGCGTCAGGGCAGCGTGGAGTTGTAGGCGCTGATCGCCTTGTTGGCGTTGGTCGCCGCCGTGCTCAGCTGACCCGAGGGGCTCGAGCCAGTGTTGTTGAGGAGTGTCGCGAGCGCGCTCGACACGGCGTTGTTCACGCCGTAGTAGTCGCCGATGAGAGGTCCCGCCGACGCGTCGGTCGCGGCCCCCGTCTCGATCTCGGTGTAGGCGATCTTGTAGTACGGCTTGGTTCTCCAGAGGTTCTTGATCGTCGCCGTCTTCGCTGCGGTGGACGTGATCGGAATGTAGCCCGTCGCCTTGTCCCACGTCGCCATGTTGGCAGCACTGTCGAGGTACTGGATGAACTCCCAGGACGCGGCGATCTGCGCCGAGGTGTCCGTCGAAGTGATGTAGAGCGCGTTGCCGCCGGGCTGCACGCCGTACTTGTCCTCCCCGCTCAGCTTCGGCAGCGGTGCGACGCCGAGCGTCACGGTCTTCTTGTACAGCGGGAGGTAGTTGGCGATCTCGCCCAGCGCTGCGGACGTGTCGATGGAGAGGCCCGCCTTCCCATTCGCGATGGCGAGCAGGTTGTCGAAGGCGGCCAGTCCGGTCCCTGTCGAGGGGAACGACGCGGCGTCACCACGCTTGACCATGTTCTGGAAGTCGGTCAGGAGAGAGAGGCTCGTGGAGGAGTTGAAGGCGACGGCGGTCGTGCGCTTGGTTCGGCCGTTGGCGTTGTTCACGAAGTCCTTGTTGGCCATCCCCGTCCACACCTGGAGCCACCACGGGTCGTTCTTGAGCGCGATGCCGTCCGAGTAGCCCGCCTTCTTGAGGGCCGCGGCGTCGGTCTCCAGCTTGGCGAACGTCGCAGGCGGCGAGGTGATGTGCGCCTTGGCGAACGCCTTCTTGTTGTAGTACATGACCGGCGCGGACGCCGAGTAGGGCAGCCCCACGAGCTTCCCGTTGACGGTCTGCTGCAGGGTCGCCTTCCTCGCGAAGGCGCTCGTGGAGTAGCCCGTGTCCTTCACGCACGTGGCGATGGGCAGCACGCCCCTCGAGTCGTCGAGCCCCTGCACCGTGTACATGTCCGAGAACATGACCTGCGGGGACGAGTGGTTCCCGAGGGACGAGAGGAACTGGTTGTAGGTCTGCTCGTAGCCGCCGGGCTGGTTGACGTCGTGCACGACCACCTTGGACTGGCTCGCGTTGAACGACTTCACGAGCGCTTGGATCGCGGTCTCGTTCGCTCCTGACGACGCCGACTCCCAGAAGGTGATCGTGGTCTTAGAGGTGATGTTCTTGGGGCTGCACACCGGATTGGAGGCGCCCGCAACCCCGCCAGAAGCAGCGCCGAGTCCGAGGATCGTGAACGACGACGCCAGGCATGCCGCCCCGAGGACCGCCTTTGGGAGCTTGGTTCGCATTCGATCGCCTCTTTCGCTCGTTCGACGACTCGTCACGTGGCCTCCCCCCGGAAGATGTCCAAGGGATTGCCCTGAAGGGTGCATATGGCTCCGGGCGCGCGATTCGTCGACTGTCAGGTCAGTGCACAATTGCACACGCCGGCCGCCATTGGCGTGCAGGGCGCAACCGATGGTCCATTGGACGGTCCCTCGGGTGCCTGCTCGCTCGCCCGCGTCCATCGACCTCGTGGCTGACATCCAGCAGACAGTGACCGGGCTCCTGTCGGAATCGTGCCGCGGTTGCCCGGCGGCGGGGCATCGGCGACGGAGGTGAGCACGTTCGTCACGCTCCCGTCACCGAGCTGCGTGTCATGGCTTGCGGGTCATGAGGGAGTCGAGGGGGGACCGCGAGGCCGACTGCTTCCCATCACTTCAAGGAGAGCAGACGGGCTGCGGTCCAGAGGAGTCTGCGGCGATCGAAGTCGTCTTGCAAGCGCTGGGCTCCTCACACCGGTGTAGCAGCTCGTCGTGAAATGCCGGTGTCGGTGCAGGCTCGGCTGCATGAGCGATCATGCGGCGAGGGCCGAGTCGTTGGTCGTCGACAGGCTGGCGTGGCTTCTCGCCGAAGGGCAAGTCGCGGACACGGAGCTCGCATGGTCTTCTGCCTGAGGAGAGGACGTCGATCCCGCGTTTGTAAGAAGGCAGCTGCGGCGTCGCTCTTCGCGTTGCTCGAGGCCCATCGGCAGGGCGATCCGGACGAAGTCAAAGGGCACCTGCCGAGGGCGACCTCCGGTACGCTGCAATGGATGTCACCGCCGAGGCGCGGCAGACGCAGGAGCGTCCGTCGCTGGCGACTCGTCTTCGTGGCCGCCGTGGTGCTCTTGACCTTGCTCGTCGCCGTCTTGTCGCGCGCCTCGACGCCGTCCACGGCGTCTTCAGAAACGTCGTCCAGCTCATCGAGCACGTCGACGTCCTCGACCGTCCCACTGAGCGCCGAGCGCGCCGTGGGTTTGATCACCCTCAGAATTGCGGTGCCTGCCACCATTGAGTCCGGGAGCCAATCGCTCCTGACGACGGTCCGCTACCCGGCGATCGGGTCTCCCGGAGGATCTCCCGTCGCTGGTGCTACCCCCCTGCGCCGCGTGGGTGGCTATCCCCTCGTGGTCTTCTCACAGGGCTTTGCACTCGCCCCCACGACCTACGCGCGCCTGCTCAACGCGTGGGCTGCGGCGGGATTCGTCGCCGCCGCCCCTGCCTATTCCTTTACGTCGCCGAACTCCCCAGATGGACTTGAGCGCACAGACATCGTGCACCACCCTGCGGAACTGAGTCACGTCATCACCACTTTGCTCGTTAACAACGCGCGGCCCCGTGGCACGTTGGCAGGACTCATCGATCGACGTGAGATAGGGGTGGCTGGTCACTCTGACGGCGGGGATGTGAGCCTCGCCACAGCCGCGAACACCTGTTGTCTCGACCGTCGCGTGAAAGCGGCCGTCATCCTCTCGGGCGCTGAGCTGAGTTGGTTCGGCGGCAGGTACTTCTCGACTCCCGCATTGCCGCTGCTGGTCGTCCAAGGCACCGACGACACGATCAACCCCATCTCTTGCAGCATCCAGCTCTACGATCAAGCGTCACGGCCGAAGTACTACCTCTCGATGAGAGGGCAGGACCATCTCAGCGCCTATCTACCTGCGGGGCCACCGTTCAACGTGGTCAGGCGTGTGACGATCGATTTCCTGAACGCGTACCTGCGGGACTCGTCATCGTCGTTGGCCGCACTCACAAAGGCGGGATCAGTTGCGGGTCTCGCAACCATCACGAGCAAAGCCTCGATCGCGCCAGTCGGAGGTACGTGCCCCGACGCTCCGATTGGTTGACAATGCGTGGTCAGGCGGCGGGCTTGACGCCCGCGACCACGTTCGCCTCCGACACCACGTGCACAGATGTCACGGCGGTGAACCCGGCTGCTTCGTACAGACGAACCCACGCCTGTGGCGTGATCGGACGCTCGTGAACGCGAAGGAGATAGCGGGCGGCGTTCTTGAGGATCCTCCAGTAGCCAGGAAGCCCCTTCTTGGCCATGATCTTGATCTTGCTCGTGATGATCTGCCGATCCTGTGCCGTGGCGCCGCGACCCATCATGAGGTCAGAGATCACGAGCTTGCCGCCGGGGCGTAGCCACGCTTGCGCAGCTCGAACCACTCTCGCCTTCTCAGCGTCTCGGAGATGGTGAAGTGCGTAATTGCTGATCACCAAGTCGACCGACTTGGCTGGCAACGAAACGCGCTCAATCGGCATCACGATCCCCTTGACGAACGTGAGCCCTTCACGCTGCGCCTGGGATCGCATTCGCTCGATCATCGGGGCACTCACGTCAATCCCTGTGACCGTGGCACCGCGCCTCGCAAGCTCTAAGGCAAGCCGCCCCCCACCACAGCCCAAATCGACGCAGACCAAGCCTGACCGCGCCCCCGACATCTCTAGGGCCCTGGCCGCGACTTTGGACATGCCGTCGTCATTATCCCGATCCCATGTTGCGGCGCGATGCGTCCACTTGCGCCGCTGGGTACGAATCGAGAGATTCGTTCCGTGCCTGCGCCATGAAGCGCGCCAGCCGCCCCCGGTGGCCAGTGGTTTGACGTCACCTGACACGTTGGTGCTCCCCCGCGGCGTCGGGTATCGCGCGCGCCACGGCTAGGGCACGCGTCGATGTCCAGGCGACCGTGCTCGACGCCATGTGCACAGCATGGACGTCCCGTCGGAACCTGGTCACTGGGTGGGGCGAGACGCCATGTGGCCCGCTCACGCTCCGAAGGTCGGACGCTTCCGACCCTGCGCCCGTGGCACGTCGGACACAGCGGCCAGGAGCCGCTGCTCGGGACTGCGTCATCTCGAGAGATGGAGCCATGTGCCGGCGTGCGGTGTGACGAGGACTCCAAGGACGAGACCCGATGCGAGACACGCAACGAGCGCCCACTGCCGTGCGGACGCCCCCCGGATCTGCCGCCTCGAACGCGAGACGAAGTCCCGTGGCGCCAGCGACGCGGTGTCGAGCACATGGGCGAGCACGTGGACCGCCATCACGCAGAACCACAGCACGAAGCTTGCTCGGTGGAGCGTGAGCATCGAAGCTCTCAGTGACTCCGGTACAAACAGCAGTGCGATCCCCGACGCGAGGAGGGTGACCGTCAAGATGACGACCAGCGGACCCAGCAGACGCAGCAAGAGGGGCGGCGCGCCTCTTCGGCGGTACTCCGGGCTGCCGAGGTAGTAGCGCGCCGCCCGCCAGACCGTGCTCGCGACCTTGAGTAGGACCGGGGGAATCAGCACAATGCCGATGAAGATATGGAGCACGATGAGCCGGCGCACTTGGACGACAGTCACACCCTCGGCGGCGAGCAGAGCGAGGAGGACGACGCCGGTGGCGGCGGTCAGCCTGCTGTTCGCCTCGGCGTCGCCGCGAGTCCGATCCGCGGTTTCAAGCGAGAGCTGAGGCGGCGCGTGTCCCTGCGGCTGGAAGCTCACCGCTGGGATCTGATGGACGAGGTCGGTCGAGCGGGACGCACCGCTGACGAGGCTAAGGACGACTTCGTGAGCGAACGGTAAGCCGAGCGTTAAGGTTCTGCGGGGACGAGGCGAGCGGTTGTCACGCGACGCCGAGACGCATGCAGCCTCGGGGCTTCGACGGCCACATGCCACCGTGCCGAGGCGGAATGGTGTCGGAACTTGCGTTCCGTCAGATCGGGCTGCTTGAGGGCGTGCTTGCCCACCTTGCGCAGGATCGGCAGCACCAATCACGTGCCGGTGAAGGAGGTGGGGCACGAGGAGCGCGGTCCGTGAGCACCGTCAGCCCATCTATGGCGAGCAAGACGCACGATGAGAGCCGCCGCAGTGCTTGTGGTTAGTTAGCTGTTTCCCTCCGTATCTCGGTTGCTAGTGACGGTCCTCGCGGCTCAACTCCCGGCTTTCGGCATGCTCCGATGATGCCTGTTCAGTCGGCGTCCGCACTTTGAACTCGCTCGCTCCGGACGCACCGACGACGAGTCGGCGTGGGAGCCGAGTGTCGGCCTTTCGCGGTGCTTCTGCGAAGCGCCAGGGCTCGGCCCCAGACGAAGGGGCGCTGGGAACATCCATGCGGCCCGGCGTGACACGAGGAGACCGAACCGTGATGGCACTATGGCTAGGGTCAATGAACTGCTTAGTGATGGCCTCATGGTCTGGACGGACATCATCGTGATGACGAGGAGTTCTTGGAGAAAAGGTGCTCGAGGGCCGGCGCCACCCGTCATTGAACGACCTCGGGCTCTGCGAGTGCCTGAGTCGTGATGAGGAGATCCAAGCCGCTGGTTGTCGTGATCGGCGTCGCGCTGGTCCTCGGCGTTGGCTTTGCTGTGGCCACCGTGCTCAGGTCGAATCCCGTCAAGTCGAATCCTGTCACGACAGATGCGTGTGGGAGCGTCACCGAGGCGCCGACTTATAAGCACGTGGTCGTCATCGTGGAGGAGAACCATTCCTATGGTCCGATCATCGGATCCGGCGATGCGCCATACATCGATTCTCTTGCTGCATCCTGCGGGACCGCGACGAACTACCACAACGTCACGCACTTCAGTCTGCCGAACTACCTGGCTCTCACTGGCGGCTTGAGCCTGTCGGCGCTTGCTCCGTTCTATAACGACTGCTCGCCCACATCGTGTGCGTGGCCGGGCTCAAGCATCTTCGGTCAGACGTTTGCGAAGTCCTATCAAGAGTCGATGCCATACAACTGCGACACGACTGCCTCTGGCCTCTACGCACCGAAACACAACCCAGAGCTGTACTTCAGCGACGCGAACTGTTCGACCCGGGACGTCCCGTTCTCGGGAGGCTCCGGCGGTGGCACGTCTACGTGCCCTTCGACAGTGAAACAGGGTGCGTCAGGCGCAGTTGTGCGAACGCTCCAAATGGATCTGAACAGGTGGGGGGCCAAGCCGCATCTGACAATCAATGGGAACTTCGATGTCCCAACGCAGATGGCTGTCGACTATCTGAAGTCGGCTAATGGACTCCCTGCAGATGGTGTGGCCAGTCTGAAGGTCTGGGCGGTCCTCGGAGCGTGCAGGTCAGGGGGAACGACGGGTCTGATCGCGGACTTCCAGACCCAGGCAGCCGCACCCGCGTTTGCATTCGTTGCTCCCAACCTGTGCAACGACATGCACGACTGCTCGGTGGCAACCGGCGACGAATGGCTGAAGACGAACCTCGCGGCGCTGCTGGCGACGCCTGTGTATAAGTCAGGCAACACAGCGGTGTTCTTGACGTGGGACGAAGGCGAGCCTGGAAGTGCGGGAGCGGCGTGTGCGAACAACGTGTCCGATCAGGGTTGCCACGTTGCGTTACTCGTAATCGCGCCTTCGGTTAAGCCCGGCACGCAGGTAAATACGCCGCTCGATCACTATTCGCTGCTCAGGACGGTCGAGCAACTGCTCGGCCTGGCGTACCTTCGAGAGGCTCAAACTGCTACAAGCATGGTGCAAGCGTTCAACCTGTGATCGCAGCATTGTCGCTCTCCTCTTCAAGTCAGGACAGAAGAGCGGTTGGCTCCTCCCCATCCACCTACCATCCCCGCAAGTACGCCAGAGGTCGGGGAGCCGGCCTGTAGGCGGGTCCAGGTGGCAACTACGCCATGACCTGCGATTACGAGCGCTGACCAGCGAACACTCGCAGTGGTCGGCCTCGCAGAAGTGCGCCTGAGATTCGGTGTCGTGTACGGCGCGAGGGACGCGGGAGGGACGACGAGGAGGGTCGCGCAACTCGTCGTTGTCAGCGCGGTGCGCGTCGGTGGCATGGCAGGCTGCACCTCATGAGCGACTCCGCGTCGACGGCGGAGGCGCTCGCCGTCGACGGGCTGGCCTGGCTCCTCGCCGGAGGACAGACCACGGACACGGGGCTCGCATGGTCTCCTGTGCGAGGGGAGGACGTAGATCCCACGCTGTATGAGGGAGGCGGCGGGGTCGCCCTCGCGCTCCTCGAGGCGAGTCGGCACTTCAAGGACGAGGCGTATGCCGAAGCGGCGAGGAGCACCGGGCGCTCGATTGCCGCAGCGATCTCCTCCGTCGATGACGCGTCGCTCTACTTCGGACTTGCTGGGATCGCCATCACCCTCGGCGCCATTGACACGGTGCTCGATGACGCACCGGCAAGGGCCGGGGCGACGCAGGCTCTGGCGCTTGTTCGGAGTCAATTCGACGGCGTGCGCTGGAGTGCGGACTTCGAGCTTCTCGCTGGGAACGCCGGTATCGCCCTCGGTGCACTCGCGTGCGGTGACAAGGAACTGGCACTCCTCGCGGTAATGCCGTACGTGCGCACCGCGGAGGCAACCGACAACGGCGTGCAGTGGGAAGAACGCGTCGGAGAGGTCTCCCGTCTCCATCACATCTCGCACGGCACGCTGGGCATCGTCGCGGCGCTGGCGGCCGTTGGCAGGGCAACGGATCACGACGCACTCATCGAGCTCGCGCTGCTGGGTGCTGCGGACGTCGTAAGCCGCAACGAAGCGGGTCCCTCAGGCTTCTTGGTGCCGCACTCGGACCCCCAGTTCGGACCTGGGAGGGTGCCGCGGTACAGCTACGGCTGGTGCCATGGACCAGCGGGGGACGCGCAAGTCTTCCGCCGACTCGAGAAGGTCACCGGTGATCCCGCCTGGGCGGACCTTGTCGAGCGCTGTTGGAGCACGGTCCTCGACTCCGGGCTGCCGCAGAGGACGCAGCCCGGCTTCTGGGACAACAGCGGACGCTGCTGCGGGACCGCCGGCGTGCTTGCTCTTGCCTGCGACCGGTTCGCAGAGGGTCACGGTGACCTCGCGTTTGCAGAGGAACTCGTGCAGGACCTCGGCACGCAGGCGACACGAGACGACGACGGCGCCCGTTGGTCGAATGTCGAGTATCGCCAGGAGCCGAGTGTCCTGACTCCTCGGGCAGGTTGGGCGCAAGGAAGCGCAGGAATCGTAAGAGAGCTCCTTCGCTTCACCCGCTGTGCTCGGGGCGAGGACCCGTCGTACGCAGCCACCGTGCCCGACCAGCCCGAGGTCCGACTCTGGACGTAGCAGGGTGCCGTCCTGCGTCCTTCGTTGAGATTCCCGCACCAACTCGGCGAAGGACGGTGGGCCGGCCTGCAGGCGGGGTGCTGGTGGGGCACCACCCCGTGACCAGCGGAAACAGCCGCTGACCGGGCATGAGGGACTCTGGAGGGACTCACCTCCCGCGTCTCTCGGCCCCCGGCATCCCATGCCCGGCGAGCGTCCCGGCGCCGTCATAGATGTGCCCTCCAACGAGGCACTTTATGGATGCGACCTCAAGCCTCCGGGACCTTGGTGCCTCGATCTGCAGCGCCACGCAAACCATCGGCTGCGTCGCGCGAGCGCGTTCGAGGCCAGTGTGCAAAGGTCCGCTCCGATCGGTCGGGCAGGGCCGGGAGATGAGCTCATCGAGTAGCCGAGGAAGGTCCACTTGGTCCGATGCAGTCTTATGAGGAGATCCAATGAAGAGCAGCCGATTTCTGGTCACCGTGTTGCTAGTCGGCTCGTCCTTCGTCGCCGTCGGAGGATCGGTCGTAGGAATAAAGGCTGCGAGTGCAGCTAGCAGCTGCAATACGTCCAGCGCGCCGACAACTTGGACCCGAACTTCGGGAAATTTCGCCAACGAGAACGCAACCACCTTCACAACGGGAACGAAGCAGACCTGGTTTGCATTCAACGGGAGTTCTCCGAATAAACAGACGCTCACTTCGAGCAGTGAAGCCGACTGGACTGGGGGAGGAACTGATCAGTATGTCGCACTGAACACGGCCGTGGATACGACAAGTCCACCAGTGCTGTACACAGCAGGAGTGGGAGATGCGGCTAACGCATTCGGTGTCGAAGATGGGCAGCCAGCCGCATTCGACTGGTGCGCGAGGTTTACGAGCAGCACCAAGGTCGATACCGCTTTCACGCTCTTTCCGCTAAGTGGATATGGCTGGCCACCGGAAATAGACCTGGTCGAGTCGGGTGGAGGGAGCGTCAGCCTGAATTTGCACTGGAATGCTGACACCGACGACACGTTCGTTTCGGATAGCGACACTGACGACACAGACGGTGTGGGGAGCGAGGTGGCCGACGGCACTTACCACAACGGGGCGAGTTGCAGTGACGCAACCATCAGCAGCGAGAGCGGCGGGACGTCTGACGATGACGACACGGTTACGAATTGCTCGGCCACCTTTGGATTCACGTTGAGCAACCCGGACTCATGGCACGATTATCAGGCCCAATGGACCCCGACTTCGGTGAAGGTGTGGGTTGATGGCACGCTCGAAGTCTCTGCGACTGACGCCAATTGCAGCTCCAATGTCTCCTCAGACCCCACGGACAGCGGCACCGAGCCCTGCATTCCAACTGGTGCAGGCATGTACTTCTCAATGCAGCAGAGTTCCCTCGACGGGACGACGATCCCGACGGACCCGTCGGATCTCGCGTGGGAATCCGGGTTCTACGTCACGAACGGCAATACCGTGACCGTGACCAACCCCGGCACCCAGACGTCGACCGTCGGCTCACCGGTCAGCATGCAGATCCAAGCGACCGACTCGGCCAGCGGCCAGACGTTCACCTACGGGGCGACCGGCCTGCCGGCAGGCCTGTCGATCAATGCGTCGACGGGACTCATCTCGGGCACCCCGACGACCCCTGGCACCTCGTCGGTCACGGTCTCGGCCACCGACACGACAGACGCGATCGGGAGCGCGTCGTTCAGCTGGACCGTCAACAGCGCGACGAACACCGTGACGGTCACGAACCCGGGCCCCGAGACAGGCACCGTCGGCACCTCGGCCTCGCTCCAGGTCCAAGCGACCGACTCGGCCAGCGGCCAGACGCTCACCTACGGGGCGACCGGCCTGCCGGCAGGCCTGTCGATCAATGCGTCGACGGGGCTCATCTCGGGCACCCCGACGACCCCTGGCACGTCGTCGGTCACGGTCTCGGCCACCGACACGACAGACGCGATCGGGAGCGCGTCGTTCAGCTGGACCGTCAACAGCGCGACGAACACCGTGACGG
>Ga0182024_10022009_pt1 | contig 11527 bp, 12 predicted proteins | sample P32metaG_FD_120480 | JGI IMG/M metagenome (GOLD analysis project Ga0182024, IMG submission 120480) | Permafrost microbial communities from Stordalen Mire, Sweden - P3-2 metaG (Illumina Assembly) | ecosystem: Environmental > Terrestrial > Soil > Wetlands > Permafrost | place: Sweden: Stordalen... | reverse complement strand
GGGCCTCGCGCAACGGTAATCCGTGAACCCCGCCAGGCCCGGAAGGGAGCAACGGTAAGCGGAACATCCCGTGTGCCGCGAATCACCTGATCCTCGTCCTGGCCTTTCTTTTGTATGCAGAATATTCTCACAGCCGTGCTCACCGGGTTGGCAAGCGCGCTGGTCGTGGTCGGCGGTTATCAGCTGCTGATCGCCGGCCCGCGCTTCGCAAAGCTGCGCGCCATCGTCGACCAGCACGACCAGCTGCTGGGCGGGGGCGCCGCGCGCGCGACCGACCGGCTCAGCGCGCTCGAGCGGGAGTCGGCCGGGATCGTGGCCGCACGCGATGCCGAGCTGCGCCGCGTCGACGCGCTCGAGAAGACGGCCCGGCTCGAACTTCCGCGCGTCGGTTTCATTCGTTTCAACGCCTTCAGCGACGTCGGCTCCGACCTGTCGTACGCGCTCGCGCTGTTGAACCGCGACGGCGACGGGGTCGTGCTCAGCAGCATCTATTCCCGCGAAGAGACGCGGACCTACGGCAAGGCCGTGACCGCGTTCAAGCCGGCCCAGGACCCCTCGGGTGAAGAATTGGCCGCGATCGAGAAAGCGCGGGCGGCAGCGACATGAACGAGTTGGAGCGCGACTTCTTGGTCAAGATCATTCCGCCGCGCGGAAACGCCGTCTACCGCCTGAAGTTCACCCGCGGCCACGTCGCGGCGACCGCGGTGGGTGTTATGCTGGCGCTGCTGGTCGCGGTCGGCTACCACACGTATCGCCTGCGAGTCGCCGAAGCCGACGTGCGCGCGCTCCAGGAACTGACCGTGCGCCAGCAAGCCGAACTGCAGACGTTCGACCGTCAGACGGACGGCTTGGCCGCGCAGCTGCGAGCGGTGCAGAAGCAAAACGCCGAAATCAAGCGCATGATCGGCGGCGGCACGAAGGCGGCGCCGCGCGGGTCGACCTCCGCCGGCGCCCTCCACGGGAGCGTCGGTTTTCGTGCCCTCCATGCGAAGCTCCATGCGCTGGCGGCGGCCTCGCTAGCTGCCAACGACGACGCGCAGCACCTGCACCGTCTGGCGATGCGGGTCTTGAACGTACGGCGCCTGACCGCGATCGCGCGCACGCGAATGCTGGCCGCGATTCCGTCGCTCAATCCCGTCGGCGGCGCCGTCGCCGCTGCTTTCGGCTGGCGCTCCAGCCCGTGGCCTGAATTCCACAAAGGGGTCGATTTGATGGCCGACTGGGGAACCGTCGTTCACGCCGCCGCCGCCGGCACCGTCGCCAGTACCGGCTGGGACGGCGGCTTCGGGATCAAGGTCGACATCGATCACGGCAACGGCTATCACACCTGGTACGCCCACCTCTCGCGCGTCTTGGTCCATCCCGGCGAAGTCGTCGCCAGGGGTGCACCCATCGCGTACAGCGGCGCGACCGGCGAGGCGACCGGCCCGCACCTCCACTATCAGGTGATGTACGACGGGCGCGCGATCGACCCGGCGCCGTTCCTCAACGGTGTGCCGGCCGCGGTCATGGCGACACTTCCGGGCGCGCCGGGCGTATAACAGACGTCATGTGCCTGATCTGGGAACTCGTCGACTACGTCTTTCGCGCCTATTTGCTGCTGATGCTGATCTACGCCGTCGTTTCGTGGGTGCCGAGCCTGCGCGGGCGCTGGACGGAGTACGTGGCAATGCTGGTGGAACCGGTGCTGACGCCGATGCGGCGCATCATCCCGCCGGTCGCCGGGCTTGACCTCGCGTTCCTGGTCGTGCTCATCCTCCTGTCGGTCGTCGATACGAACATCGTCCTGCCGCAACGGTACGCGGCGTGTGCGTTCTCATTGAGCGGGTGATCCAACGCGAATCTGCCGTAGCCGATCGCGGCCCGGCCAACGTGCGCAATTTTTGCATCATCGCGCACATCGATCACGGCAAGACGACGCTCAGCGACCGCCTGCTCGAGTTCACCAAGACGGTCGGCGGCCGCGAGATGGAAGAGCAGCTCCTCGACGCGATGGACCTCGAGCGCGAGCGCGGGATCACGATCAAGATGCACCCCGTCACGCTGACCTATGCCGCACGTGACGGGAAGACGTACGAGCTGAACTTCATCGACACGCCCGGACACGTCGACTTCTCGAGTGAGGTCTCGCGCTCGCTGGCCGCCTGCGAGGGCGCGCTGCTGGTGATCGATGCGGCGCAGGGAATCGAAGCGCAGACGCTGGCCAACTACCACCTTGCGGTCGCGCAGAATCTGACCATCATCCCGGTGATCAACAAGATCGATCTGCCCGCCGCCGACGTCGAGCGCGTCAAGGGCGAGATCGAAGAGATGCTCATCATCGAAGCCTCGGACGCGATCCTGGCCTCAGCCAAGGAAGGGATCGGCATCGAGGAGATCCTCGAAGCGATCGTGACCCGCGTCCCGCCCCCGAAAGGGCGCGAAGAGAAGCTGCGCGGCTTGGTGTTCGACGCCCAATTCGACACGTATCGCGGGGTAGTCGCCTACGTGCGCATCGTCGACGGCGAACTGCGCGCCGGCTCGCGCTTCATGTCGATGGCCCACCGCCGCGTCTACGAGGCGACCGAAGTCGGCGTCTTCAAGCCGGAGATGCGCAAGACGACGTCGCTCGGCGTCGGGAACGTCGGCTACGTCATCGCGAACATCAAATCGCTGGGCGACATGGACGTCGGCGACACGATCACGCTGGCCGACGATCCGGCCACCGAAGCGCTGCCCGGCTACAAGCCGATCGTGCCGATGGTGTACTGCGGGCTCTATCCGAACGAAGGCGTCGAGGTTTCCGAGCTGCGCGATGCGCTCGAGAAGCTCGCGCTCAACGATTCGGCCCTGCACTTCGAACCCGAGTCGTCGATCGCGCTGGGCTTCGGTTTTCGCTGCGGGTTCCTGGGTCTGTTGCACATGGAGATCGTGCAAGAGCGGCTCGAGCGCAACTACAACCTCGACCTGATTGCGACCTCGCCCTCGGTCGTGTTCCGGGTGACGCTGACCGACGGTAACGTCATCACGATCGACAACCCGGCCAGACTGCCGGCGCGCGACAAGATCGCGTCGATGGAGGAGCCCTACGTGCGGGCCACCGTTATCACGCCGCCGGAGTACGTCGGCGCGATCATGGAGCTGACCCAGAACCGCCGCGGTGCGCTGGCGAACATGGAGTACTTGCACGACGGCCGGGTGATCCTGAGCTACGACATGCCGCTGGCCGAAGTGATCGTCGATTACTTCGACCAGCTCAAGAGCCGCACGAAAGGGTACGCTTCGCTCGACTACGAGCTGGCCGGGTATCGCGAAGGCGACTTGGTGAAGCTGGAGATCCTGCTCAACGCCGAGCCCGTCGACGCGCTGTCGTTCATCGTCGCGCGCGACAAGGCGGCCTCGCGCGGCCGGGCGCTGACCGAGAAACTCAAAGAGCTGATTCCGCGGCAGATGTTCGACGTGCCGATTCAAGCGGTGATCGGCGGCAAGGTCGTCGCGCGCGAAACGGTCAGCGCGATGCGTAAGAACGTGCTGGCGAAGTGCTACGGCGGCGACATCACCCGCAAGCGCAAGCTGCTGGAGAAGCAGAAGGTCGGCAAGGAGCGGATGAAGCGCGTCGGCCGGGTTGATCTGCCGCAGGAAGCGTTCATGGCCGTGCTGCGGCTCGACGAGCCGTAGGTCTTTCGAGCGTGCAGCCGCCGGTCGTCTACGTCGCAACCTCCAACGCAGGCAAGCTGCGTGAGATGGAGGTGCTGTTCGTGGCCGCTCCCTTCACGCTGGCGCGCTACGCGGACTACGTCAGTCCGGTCGAAGGCGATGCGTCGTATGCCGAAAACGCGGCGCTCAAGGCACGCGCGCTGCACGCCCAGTTGCGAGCGGCGGGAGTTCCGGCCTACGTGCTTGCGGACGACTCCGGGCTCGAGGTTGCGGCGCTCGACGGCCGCCCCGGCGTGCTCAGCGCCGAATACGGCGGCTCGGACGTACCGTGGAGCGAGCGGCGCACCCGGCTGCTCGCCGAACTCGCCGGCGTCCCGCTCGGGGAGGCTCGCCGCGCGCGATTCGTCTGCGCGCTGCACCTGATCGACGACACCGGCCGCGAACTGGCGACCCACGGCGCGGTCGAGGGCGAGATCGCGGCGGAAGAGCGCGGGGAGAGCGGCTTTTCGTTCGATCCGATCTTCCTGTATCCGCCGCTGGGCCGCACGTTCGCTGAACTCACGGCACGCGAGAAGAACCAGGTCAGCCATCGCGCGGTCGCCGCTTCGTCCCTGCGCGCGATCCTCCGCAACGAAGAACCGCCAGACGACTGACGCGCCCTGCGCAGCGGCGTTTTAGCGGCTATGCAGCGGCTCGCCGCCGTCGGCGTCCTGCTCGCCGTCGAGGTCCTCGTCGGACTCCAGACCCGGATCGTCGGCGTCGCCGAATTGTCCGGTCTCTTCATCGGGCGGAGGATCGCCGGGCTTCGGGCGATCGCCGCCGGTTTGTTGGTCGGAAGACATCATCGTCTCGTTTCGGTGAAGGGGGAAGCGTGCATTGCTTGTTCCGGCGATCGATTCCGGCACCGGGTTCAATCGCCCGTCGGAATGACGCCGGCCTGTTCGACCATGATGCAGACGCAGTGCGCGGGAGCTCGCGTGCGGTGCACGATGCCCTTCGGTACCGTGTAGCCTTGATGCCGGCCGAGGACGACCGCGTCGCGCCCCTCGATGTCGAGGTGCAGTTCCCCGTCGAGCACCAGGAAGAACTCGTCCTGGTCGTCGTGCTTATGCCAATGGTACTCGCCGTGGAACACGCCCAACCGGACCAGCGCATCGTTCACCGTGGTCAGCGTTTGATTGAACCACGGAACCGTTACGGCATTCGCTTCCGCATCGACGTCGATCGGCGTCAACGATCCGAACTTGTCGTTCATGAGGGTCACGTATCGAGAGCTCATGTCTTCAGGCGATACTTCCATTCCAGACTCTTTCCGCCGTTCAGTGTTGCTCGGTACCGAACCCTCGGTTACGCGACGCGGTCGTCGCCTACCGCCCCATCTCGTCACCGTTTCGACCGGCAACGTGATCTCCACCCTCTGCGCGCCGGACGGCGCCGCAGTTCGGGGCCCGCGGCGTCATGGTGCAGCCGAACCCGCCTGCCACGGTCGCCGCGTGATCTGATATTGCACCAGCCGCTTCCCGTCTTCAAGCTGCTCCGCCTCGAACGTCATTCCACAGCGGAGCATGACTGCGATCGAAGCGGTGTTCTCGGCGTTGGCGCGAGCGAGTAAGCGTTCCCGACCGAAGTTCTTAAAGCCGTCGGCAAGCGCAGACCCCGCCGCCTCGGTCGCGTAGCCGTGACCCCACCAATCGGGATCGAGCATGTAGCCGATCTCGAGCTCAGACTCGCTCTCGAGTGTCGACTGAGCAAACGGCCAGTCATCGACCCGTTTGAGGCCGCAATGACCGACCGGCAGCCCATCCTCCCGCCGCTCGATGACGCGAAAGTGCGGGCGGCCGGCAGCGGCCCGCGTCACCTGCCATGCGACGAACGTGCGGACCTGCCTCATCGAGGACTTTCGAGACACGCATATGACGCATCGTTCGCGGATCGCCAAGCCAACGTCCGAATAACCGCATGTCGTCTTCGGTGAGGTCCCGGTAGCGAAGTCGTGCCGATTCCACTGGGTGCCTCTTTTCTGGATTCGTCCTGCTCTTTCAGGCTTTCTCGCGCTGAGGACCTGACCTCATTTTGAGCGGGTATAAGCCGGCCATGCGTGCGATCGTAATCGACCGGTTCGGCGAGCGCGGCTCGTTGCGGGAGGTGCCGGCTCCCGAACCCGGCCCGGACCAGGTGCTGGTGAAGGTCGGGGCGGCCGGGGTGAACCCGATCGACTGGAAAATCCGCGACGGCGGCCGCGGCGAGCGGAAGATGCCGATGGTCCTCGGCCAGGACTTCGCGGGCACCGTCGCGCGGGCCGCGGGCGATTTTGTGGAAGGCACGCGCGTGTTCGGGATCGCGCGCACCTACGGCGCGTACGCGGAGTACACGGTCGCGCTGCTCCGCGCGCACGGTGAGCCGATCGCGCCGATCCCCGACGGCGTGACCGACGTGCAGGCCGCCGCGCTGCCGACGCCGGGATTGACCGCGCTCGCGTCGCTCGAGATCCTCGGCGTGAAGGCGGGGACGACGGTACTGATCCACGGGTCGACCGGCGGCGTGGGCTGCGTCGCGACACAGCTCGCGCACCGGCGCGGCGCGCAGGTGCTCGGCACGATCCGCGGCGGCTCGGCGGACTACGCGCGCTCGCTCGGGGCCGACGAGGTCATCGATACCACGAGCGCCGACCCGATCGCCGCCGTCAAGGCGAAGCATCCCGACGGGATCGACGCCGTGCTGGATCTGGTCAGCACCGACAAAGACGCCAACGCGAAATTCGCCGACGTCCTGCGCGCGGGCGGCCAGCTGGTCACCACCAACCACGTGGCCGATGAAGCGTTCTTCAAACAGCGCGGTCTTAGCGCGACGAACGTGGTGATGAACCAAACGCCGCAGTCGTCACCGGAAGGTCTGACCCAATTAGCGCAAATGGTCGCCGAGGGAACGCTAAAACTCAACATCGCCGGCGAGAAACCGTTCGCGGAAGCGCCAGACGTCCTCGACCAAGGAAAGTCCGGCAAGCTCCACGGGAAGTTCGTCCTGCGCGTGGTGTGACGCAGTTTTCCAGCGTGTGCGCTTCGGAGTCTTTCGCAGAAAAAGAAGAACCTCGCCAAAAGCGAGGTCCTTTGATTTGGTGCACCGCCCCGGACTTGAACCGGGAACCAATTGATTAAGAGTCAACTGCTCTACCATTGAGCTAGCGGTGCGACGGTTCAGACGTTACCCGGGCGGGACTGATCCGTCAAGACCAGCCCGCCCGAGCCACTTGTGCGCCCGGACAGGATCGAACTGTCGGCCAACCGGTTAAAAGCCGGATGCTCTACCGCTGAGCTACGGGCGCTCGAAACAGCAACTTCGACGAAGGTAGCGAGGGTTCCGCACGCGAGCTCGGAGCAAAAGCTAACGGCCCGGCGCGTGGGCGTCAGGCCGCTGCCTCGGTGGGGTGGCTGACGGGTCTCGAACCCGCGAACCTCTGGAATCACAATCCAGCGCTCTAACCAACTGAGCTACAGCCACCGCGACCCGCCACTAGTCGGACGCCGCCTCCTTCAAACCCTGCTCGACCGAGAAGGTTCGCCGCCAGAGCTCCTTGGCTGTTCGCCGGCGGTGGCAGTTCGCGCAGCGGACGACGCACTTCGCGATCTCGGCTTTTAGGACAGCGAGAGCCGCGCAGTCGCGGACAAGTGTACTGACGAAGCGTCGGTTTCGAGCGCGATAACGACTAGCGCGCGTTCGCCGCCGCTCGTTGTATCCTGCGACGTCCTTATAATAATACGCTCGGCAGTAGCCCGCGCGGCAGGTCTTGCAAATCGTATGCACCCGTCCTGTTTTTCGGTCGCGTACAGCGTATTCGTCGTGCGGTCGAAGCTGACCACATCGTCCGCAATGCTTCATGCTATTGAAGCCTACGATGGGAAGGGGCCTACAGGGTGGCACTGTGGGCGGGTTCGTGGTGCGCCCGGCAGGAGTCGAACCTACATCGTTCCGCTTAGAAGGCGGATGCCTTATCCGTTAGACCACGGGCGCACGTGGTCGGGACGACAGGATTTGAACCTGCGACTTCCGCGTCCCAAACGCGGCGCTCTACCAAGCTGAGCTACGTCCCGTCGAGGCAATCTTACCATGCGCTCGGGGACGGGCCTTTTCCGGGTGGCAAGCCGGGCGAGGGGCGCCCCGCCGAACAGAGAAGGCCCTGCGACCCCTATTTGGAGGATGTTTTCATCGATGAAGCCCTCGCGCAGTACTTTTCTTGCCGGCGTCGCCGGTGCGGCCGCGACGGTCGCGTCGCCGACCCTGGTCGCAGCCGCCGACTCGGCGATGGTCGCGCACGCGACCCGCGGCATGACCTTTACGACGCTGCGTGACCACGGCGTCGATCACGTCGGCATCCGCACCTCGGGCGGGATCGTCGATGTCGCCGCCGCGGCAGCGGCTCTGGGCGTGGCCTCGCCGCCGCTCACGGTCGACGACGTCGTGGCCGGCCGCGGCAATGTCGGCGCGTTGGCCCACATCGTCGCCATAGCGCCCGCGAGCGCCGTGCGCAGCGAGGGTTCGGTCCAGTATGGGCCGTTGGTCGGCTCGCCGCCGAAGATCGTCTGCGTCGGGCTGAACTACCGGGCGCACATCGCCGAGACCGGCGAGAAGGCGCCGGCTTTCCCCGACCTTTTCAACAAGTTCAATACGGCACTCAACCGGCATAACGGGACCGTCTCCGTATCGTCGATCCCGGCCCAGAAGTTCGACTACGAGTCGGAGCTGGTCATCATCATGGGCAAGAAGGCCCGCAACGTGAACGAGGCGGAGGCGCTGTCGTACGTCTTCGGTTACTCCTGCGGGCACGACTTCACCGCGCGCGACGCGCAGATGCGCGTCTCGCAGTGGATGACGGGCAAGACACCGGATCAGTTCGCGCCCTTAGGCCCGTGGCTCGTGACCGCCGATCAGATCCCGGATCCGCAGACGCTGCAGATTCAAACCTGGGTCAACGATGAGCTGACGCCGCGGCAGGACGCGAATACGGCGCAGATGATCTTCTCGTGCGCGCACATCGTCGCGTACACGTCGACCTTCATTACCTTGCTCCCCGGTGACGTGATCTTCACCGGCACGCCGCAGGGCGTGATCACCGGCTATCCGCCCGACAAGCAAGTCTGGCTCAAGCCCGGCGACCGCATCCGGACCACGATCACAAAGCTCGGCGAACTGCGCTTCGCGCTGACGTGAGCGGGCTGCCCCGGGCGGTGCGATCCCCGCCCGGGGCGAATCCGTCGGCCTAGACGGGCATGTGGCGGAATCGGTAGACGCGCTGGATTTAGGTTCCAGTGGGGCGACCCATCTGAGTTCGAGTCTCAGCGTGCCCAGCTTTGGCCGGCGTCCCGAGGGTTGACTGCGCTTGCGGCCCTCGGTAAACTCCGAGGGTTGGCGCCGGACCCCGCGGAAGGGCGACCGGCGCGCGCGGAAGTAGCTCAGCGGTAGAGCATCGCCTTGCCAAGGCGAGGGTCGCGAGTTCAAATCTCGTCTTCCGCTCCAGTCCTGATGATTCGACGGCGGGCTCCGTGCCCGCCGTCCCCGCTTCCGGAGGTTGCCCCGTCTCGTGCCCTCAACGCTGAAACCGCTCGACCCGACGCAGGTCGAGCTCGAGATCAGCATTTCACCCGAAGAGTTCGATGCGGCGCAGGACGCGGCGTTCGGCACGCTCTCACGTAACGCGAAAGTGCCCGGGTTCCGGCCGGGCAAAGTACCGCGCAAGGTGTTCGAAAACACCTACGGCACGTCGCGGATCGTGGAGCGCGCGCTCGACGATCTGGTCCCGGCGAAGTACGCCGCAGCGGTCGAGGAGCACAAACTCGAACCGGTCGCGCGGCCGCAGATGGAACTGCTTCCCGAGAGCGAGGGGCAGCCGATGCGGGTCAAAGCAATCGTTCCGATTCGCCCGGCCATCGAGCCGCACGACTACGAAGGCGTCGAGATCACCGAAGTGCCGGAAGCGGCGACCGAAGACGACGTCGAGCGGACGCTCGAGCAAATGCGCCGCGACGCCGCCACGCTCGTGCCGGCCGACAGGCCGGTTCAGCTCGGGGACGTCGTTACGATCGATTTCGCCGGCAGCATCGACGGCGAGCCGTTCGAGGGCGGTACGGCGCAGGGTCAGGAAGCGGAGATGACCGAGAGCAACTTCGTGCCCGGCTTCGTCGAGGGCATCCTCGGCATGCGCGCCGGCGAGACGAAGGACGTCGCGGCCGCCTTCCCCGATCCGTACGCAAACCCCGAATTGGCCGGCAAGGCGGCCGTCTTCACGGTGACGGTCCACGACGTCAAGGAGCGCGAACTTCCGCCGCTCGACGACGAATTCGCGACCCGCGTCTCGACGTCGCAAACGCTGGAGGACCTGCGCGCCGACGTCAAACGGCGTCTCGACGAGACGGTGAAGGGCAACGCCCGGCGCCGGATGTCGAGCGAGCTGCTCGACAAGATCGTGGCGCTCAACGTCGTGCCGCTGCCGGCCGTCCTGGTCGAACGCGAGATCGACTCGCTGATCGCCGACATGCAGCAGTACATCGCTCGGGCCGGGATCGGCTGGGACGACTATCTCGCGCAGGCAGGCAAGACGGCCGACGAGGTCCGCGAGGGCTACCGCGGCGAGGCCGAACGGCGCGTCAAGACGACGCTGCTGGTCGAAGCAATCGCAAAGAAGGAAGGCATTGCGGCGACGCAAGCGGACGTCGAGGCCGAGCTCGATGCCCTCGCGGCACAATACGGCCAGCCGCGAGCGCGCATCATCGAGGCGCTCCAGTCCAACGTCGGTGCCTTGGTCGACGGCATCGTCCGGACGAAGACGATCGAGCGGATGATCGAGCAGGCCAAGCGCGTCCCCGCAACTGAAACTGCATCGGCCTAGGTCAGGGAGGGCGCGATGGGACACCTAGTACCGATGGTCGTCGAGCAGAGCGCACGCGGAGAACGCGCGTACGACATCTACTCGCGCCTCCTTAAAGAACGCATCATTTTCGTCCACGGACCGATCGACGACGGGATGGCCTCCGTCGTCATTGCGCAGCTCCTCTTTTTGGAGCGCGAAGATGCCGACAAAGATATCGACATGTACGTCAACAGTCCGGGCGGTTCGGTGACTGCCGGCCTCGCGATCTACGACACGATGCGGCTGATCAAGCCCGACGTGGCCACGATCTGCGCCGGCATGGCCGCGTCGATGGCCTCGATTCTGTTGACCGGGGGCGCGCCGGGGAAGCGCTTTGCACTCCCCTATGCCAAGATTCTGATCCACCAGCCCTGGGTTCAGCAGGTGGGTGGGCAGGCCACCGATATCGAAATTCACGCTCGCGACCTGATCGCGACGCGCAGGACGCTGGCCGGAATCTACGAGGAAACCACCAAGCAGCCCGTCGACAAGATCCTCAAAGACATCGAACGCGATTACTACATGACGGCGCAGGAAGCGATGGATTACGGGATCGTCGACCAAGTGTTCACGAAAGAGAATCGCTCCATCGCTCCCAACACCGCTCCCAGCCTGTAGGTCTGCATGTTTCGCTTCGGGGACGAGAAAGGTCAGTTGAAGTGCAGTTTTTGCGGTAAGTCGCAAGAACAAGTACGTAAGTTGATCGCGGGCCCGGGCGTCTACATCTGCGATGAGTGCATCGAGCTCTGTAACGAGATCATCGAGGAAGAGCTCTACAAGAACGTCGACGAGAATCTCCGGCTGCGGAACATTCCGAAGCCCAAAGAGATCAACCACATCCTCAACCAGTACGTGATCGGCCAGGAACGGGCGAAGAAGTCGCTCGCGGTCGCCGTCTACAATCACTACAAGCGCGTGAACTCCGGCGGCGTGAGCGGCACCGGTGCCGAAGAAGTCGAGCTGCAGAAGTCCAACATTCTGCTGGTCGGC
>Ga0182024_10022008_pt1 | contig 11528 bp, 9 predicted proteins | sample P32metaG_FD_120480 | JGI IMG/M metagenome (GOLD analysis project Ga0182024, IMG submission 120480) | Permafrost microbial communities from Stordalen Mire, Sweden - P3-2 metaG (Illumina Assembly) | ecosystem: Environmental > Terrestrial > Soil > Wetlands > Permafrost | place: Sweden: Stordalen... | reverse complement strand
GTTTCATTCGTATGCGTGGGAACGCCCAGCCTCAAAAGTGGCAAGCTCGACCTTAGCCACATCGAGCACGTAGCTAAAGAAATCGGCGCTGCCATCCGCCAGAAAAAAACGCCGCACGTTTTTGTTCTGCGGAGCACCGTTCTGGCCGGAACCACCGAAACCATCGTTCTTCCCATCCTGGAAAAGGAGAGCGGGAAAAAGTGCGGTCAGGGTTTCACCGTTTGTTACAACCCAGAATTCATGCGCGAAGGCAGCGCCGTAGCTGACTTCCTCAACCCTCCTTACACCATTCTCGGAGCGAGCGACACCAACCACCTGGCGCCGCTGCGCGAACTCTACAAGCAAACTCCCGGCACGCTTTACGAGACCACCATTCCGGTCGCCGAAATGGTGAAGTACTTTTCCAACTGCTATCACGCCGTCAAAGTTGGCTTCGCCAATGAAATGGGAACCATGTGCAAGCATCTCGGAGTCGATGCGCAGGAGGTCACCAAAATTTTTACTTCCGATTCCAAGCTGAATATTTCGCCGGCGTATCTTTCCCCGGGCTTCGCCTTCGGCGGCTCCTGTCTTCCAAAAGATCTCCGAGCCATTACCTATAAAGCCAAAGAACTTGACCTCAAACTACCGTTGCTCGAATCACTCATGCCCAGCAATGCCGAGCATGTAGACCGCGCCGTAGAAATGGTGCTGAGCACTGGCAAAAAGAAGATTGCGCAACTCGGTCTAAGCTTTAAAGCTGGTACTGACGATCTGCGCGAAAGTCCGCAGGTGCAGTTGATCAAGCGCCTGATGGGCGAGGGTCTTGAAGTTAAAGTTTGGGACGAGGATGTCTCGCTCGGCCGCCTCGCCGGGTCTAATCGCCAGTACATCGAAGAGGTAATTCCGCATATTGGATCGGTGCTCTCGGCTGATCTCGAAGCCACCTTGCGCACGGCTGAAGTCGTAATCCTGGGGAACAAGTCCGCGAGTAAAGATCAACTCGCGAAGCACCTTCGCCCCGAGCAGATCGTGATCGATCTCATCCACCTCGACAAGAGCAGGCGTCCACAAGGCGCAAAAAGCTACGAAGGAATTTGCTGGTAGCAGTAATTTTCTGTAGAGACGCGGCTTGCCGCGTCTCGCACACCTAGACGGAGCACGCGCCGTCGCTGGCGGCAGAATGTGTTTTCTCGGAAAAAGAATGAAGTTTTATCCAATCGATTTCAAATCCGCAGACTGGAAGCGCCTCGACAGTTTTCCCGACCGCACCGTCTTCCAGACGTACGAGTGGCTGCAATTCATAGCCGAGTCGCAGAACGCGACTCCGGTCCTCGCGGAACTACGAGAAAAAAGCGACGTTCTGGGATATTTTTCGGGCCTGACCTTTTCAAAATTCGGGATGAAAGTATTGGGCAGTTCGTTTCCTGGATGGACGACTCCTTACATCGGCTTCAATCTCAATTCCGGGGTCCCGCGCCGTGCCGCGCTCGAAGCGCTCGAAAAGTTTGCATGGGACGATTTGAAGTGCCTGCATCTGGAAATTTCCGATCCAAACTTCACTATAGAAGACGGCCAGGCTGCTGGATTTAAAACCGAATATTATGCCTCCTATCGCACTGACCTCACCCGATCGGAAGAAGAACTATTCAATGGCATGGAAAGCGCCTGCCGCCGTTGCATCCGCAAAGCAGAAAAGAGCGGATTAAAAATCGAAGAGGCGCACGATCTAGCCTTCGCCGACGAATATTACGAACAATTAAAAGATGTCTTCGCCAAGCAATCTCTGGTTCCCACTTACTCTGTTGAGCGTGTTCGCTCGCTCGTTCGGAATGTCGAACCGGGCGGCAATATCCTGCTGATTCGCGCTCGCGATCCAGAAGGGAAGTGCATCGCTACCGGAATCTATCCCGGCTTTAATCAGATCGCGGAGTTTTGGGGTAACGCCAGTTTCCGCGCGTATCAAAATTTGCGCCCCAACGAAGCCTGCCACTGGTATGCCATGCGCTACTGGAAAAAACGCGGTGCCACGATCTTCGATTGGGGCGGCGAAGGCACTTACAAAGAAAAATATGGATGCATCCCTCATCGCGTGCCGTGGTTTACAAAGTCTCGTTACGAAATCGTAGGCAAGCTGCGCGATGAAGCCCGCAACATGTTTGCGCGGAAACAAAAATTTCTTGGATGGTTGCAAGGCAATCGTTCCACCGCCCAACGCAGCTCAGTTGAAGAGGGATAGCAGTTCCGGCAAGCTCAATTTCCGTCGGCCACTCGAGGCTCTTTGGTGCGCTTCCAATACAAATATCCGGGAATGCCAATCGCAACAATCAATGCCCCCCAGAAAGCCTCGGTTGGCCGCTCGATGATGGTGTTGAGCGTCCATGCGACTCCGACCAGAATATAGATCCCCGGCAGCCACGGATAGCCCGTGCATCGATAGGGGCGTGGAATGTCCGGCTTCTTCCAGCGCAAAATAAAAAGGCCAATCACGGTGAGCGTATACGAAAGCACCATGCCGAAGATGACGTAGGTGTAAAGCTGATCGTAGCGTCCGCTCATCGTAAGCACAGCCGCCCATATGCCCTGCCCAATCAGACTGAAAGCGGGCGTCCGCCACTTGGGATGGATCACGGCCATGCGGCGGAAGAAAACGCCGTCCTGCGCCATCGCGAGATAAACGCGCGAACCTGATAACGTGCACGCCGCGGCGGCGCTGAAACACGAAATCGCAATCATCGCCGATAGCCAGCTTGCAGCGCCCGGTGAGAACAAGATTGCCGCCGCGTCATGAACAATCGTTTCGTGCTTCGCAACTTCGCTCAGTGGCAGGGCGTAAACGTAAGTCATGTTCATGGCGAGATAAATCGCTCCCACCGTGAGCACGCCAAAAACCATGGCCAGTGGCACATTCCGCCGCGGTTCTTTTACTTCGCCCGCAACCCAGGTGATGTACACCCATCCGTCATAAGCCCAGAACACCGCGATCAATCCAACGCCCAGTGCCGAGATCAACTGTCCAGAGCTTAGTCCCATGGTCAAACCACCCGGCGTATGCGCCGTGAAGTTTGACCAATGTCCCTTGCCGATGGCGAATCCTAAAACCACAAAGGATGCCATCGCCACGAACTTTGTCCAGGTAGAAATATTTTGGAGCCTAGCGCCCCAACGCAGTCCGAAGACGTTGACATACGTGAGCACCGCTATAAGCGCCAACCCTACAGCATGCGCCCGCGTAAAAATTATTCCGGCCCATGAGAAAATCACATGCTCTTGCGAGATCGCCGGAATGATATTTCCCATGTAGGCGGCTGACGCAACCGACAACGCCGCAATCGTGCCTCCATTGGCGACGGCAAAAAGCATCCATCCATAAAGAAACGCGATCAGGTCGCCGTAGGCCTCGCGGAGATAAATGTATTGTCCCCCTGAGTCGGGGAACATGGAGCCGAGTTCGGCGAACGCCACACAAGCGCACAAGGAAATTACTCCGCCCAGAATCCACACCAGGAAAAACAAAATCGGATTCGGTAGAGGCCCGGCAATATCCTTGGCGGTAAGAAAAATGGACGACCCTATGATGCCGCTTACGAGAAGCAGGACCGAATCAAGCAAACTAAGTCCGCGGACAAGTTTGGGCTGTTGGAGGCTCGCGTCGGTTTCAGCAGTCGAAGCCGTAGGAACGGTGCTCATTTAATAGTGGGCCCGGTCTTTCATCTTTCATCCCATACCGAGTTCGTCGGGAGATTCCAGTGGCGTGCCGCAGCGCCGGCAGATGACGGCGGAGCAGTCGCCGCACGTTAGCGGATCGCTAACCGGCGTAGCGCAGACGGGGCAATAAAACACGTCTGCTGCTTTTTCCGCTTCTGGCGCTTCTTTTGGGGCAAAATCCATGAGCACGAAACTGTAACACAATCTCTCGGCACTGCTGACTCTCCCGCTTTTCTGAGTCTAATCGTCAGGCTTCCGAAGAATTAGATCGCCGGGACTCGGCGGCAAAGAAACGGGAAATTGCCAAATTTTGTCTTTCATCCAAACGCTGATAATAAAATCCTCGCGTTCTTTCCAGCGTCCGACCCACTTATTACTGGTGGCAAAAAACACCCAGCCATGCGACTCGCGATTGCCTGGATTCAGCGTTTGCTCAACCGGTTCCAGGCTTTGCGTGCTGAGAAACTCGATAAACTCGGCTGCGTCTTTTTCGTATTCTCGCAAACGTTCCGTCTTTTCTTCGGAGCTCTTGGGGTCTTTTTTGATCTGGCGCTCGGTTTCAAATACCAGCGTGTCTACATCATTTTGCAGTTTGTTGGAGAGTTCCGCGGGATCCAGGTAGGCCTCAAGAACATCATGATGGCGCGCGAAGTCAATGCGTACGTCGGCCGGAAATTCGAACTTCTCTTGCCCGTTATAAGTCACGCTCACGTAAGCGCCCAGAAGATGATAAAAGCGACGGCGGCTCTTCGTGAGTTCCTGCGAATCCATCAGGATGCTCACCGTAAGATTTTGCCCCGTCATCGTCCAGCGATAGCGTCCGTCATCTCCGCGCTCGAATGTACAGCCCGCAGCGCCAGCATCCCAACGCACCGAGGGCAGCTGTTTCTGCCGCGCAAAACCGAGTGACGCGGCGAATATAAGGAGCATCACTAACGAAATTTGCTGCTGCTGGAATCGGATTCGCCACATTGCGGAGTAGGAGTAAAAGATTGGCCCAGATTATCGGTTGTGCAATGATTCGGCAAGCTTGCCGGCTCGAGCGAGCTGTCTGTGGTAAAACAAAGCAGGAAGGCTATCGATCGGGGCCAAGTTCGGAGCCATGCGGAATATTGCGAATATGCAAAATGCAAAAATGAAATTACTGATCGTGCCTGCGCTCAGTAACCCACAAGCGCATAGAAACAAATAATTGATAAGATATTGCAAGGTGAGAGCGCGTAGCTCAGTCGGTAGAGCAACGCACTTTTAATGCGTGGGTCGCAGGTTCGATTCCTGCCGCGCTCACCAATTCATGCTTGAGCACAACGGCCCTCCCTGGAGGGCCGCATTATTTTAGAACTGTGGTCTTGGCGCCATCGCTCTCGCATTTGGCTTGGACAATCTCACAAGCGATGTATATAGGCGAAATGAACGCAATCTTCTGCAGCTCATTATTGTTTGATTTGGACGGCGTTCTCATCGACTCCACCCCGGCGGTGGAGCGAGTATGGCGCCGCTGGGCACTCAGCCACGGATTTGATCCGCAGAAAGTGGTTCACATGGCGCACGGGCGCCCGAGTCGCATTACCATTCGCGAACTGCTGCCCGAAGCCGCCGATATTGACCGCGAGAACCGCGAGGTCGAGCGCATGGAAATAGAGGACCTCGAGGGTGTAGTCCTTCTGCCCGGCGCCCGGCAATTGCTGGAGAGCATTCCGTCAGAGCGTTGGACGATTGCGACCTCCTGCACCCGCGCTCTAGCTGAAGTACGTTTGCGGGCCGCTGGCCTGAAAGTCCCTAAAACAATGATCACGGCGAGCGATGTAAGCATCGGCAAGCCCGATCCCGAGCCCTATCTGAAAGCGGCGGAGCGGCTGGGCTTTGCTGCAGCAGATTGTGTAGTTGTCGAAGATGCGCCGGCGGGTGTCCTCGCTGGAAAGGCTGCAGGCGCCAGAGTGATCGCCCTCACCACAACCATGATCCGCAGCCAACTGGAAGCAGCCGGTGCGGATTGGGTCGTGTGGAGTTGTGCCGACATCACAGTGGACGGTGATGTGGAGCATCTGCTTCGGTTACGCCTGTCCGTGTAAAATCCTGATTTATTTTGAACGTTACTGAGAAGACAATTGCACACGGCCAATCGCTCAACTAGAATCCTCACTTCTTTAAACGCAAGGTTGTTGCGACGCCATCGTGCGCGTTCGAACCGTCTCAATCGCAGAGTAAGCGCAGAATTCAGCGCAGAGTTTAACAGAGTTTAACTAAGACAGGCAGGGACTCTTGATCATTGGTGTGCCGAAAGAAATTTATCCTGGAGAGCGACGGGTCGGCCTCGTTCCAGCCGTTCTCCCGACCTTAACCAAGGCGGGTTTCGAGGTTCATATACAGTCCGGCGCTGGCGTTGAGGCCGGTTACCCCGACTCCGCATACTCTGATAAAGGCGCCAAAATTGTGGCCGAGCGCGCGTCAGTGTTTTCTGGCGCTGACATTGTCGTTCAAGTGCTTTGTTATGGGTCTAACGACAAAACGGGTCAGCAAGACCTACCTCTTTTCCGCCGCGATCAGATTCTTGTCGGCTTTCTTCGTCCCTTCGGTGTGACCGAGGTGGTGCAGCAGATAGCGCAAACCGGCATAACTTCATTTTCTGTCGAGTTAATGCCTCGCACCACACGCGCCCAAAGTATGGACGCGCTCTCCTCGATGGCTACTGTCTCCGGATATAAGTCGGTGTTGCTGGCGGCGGACGCGCTGCCACGTTTCTTTCCTATGCTGACCACTGCCGCTGGAACTGTTACTCCAGCCCGGGTGCTTGTAATTGGCGTTGGCGTAGCGGGTCTGCAGGCACTTGCAACCGCGCGGCGACTGGGCGCAGTTATTTCGGCGTATGATGTGCGGCCCGCCGTGAAGGAGCAGGTGCAGAGCCTCGGCGGCCGTTTTGTCGAACTTCCTATCGAAGCGAAAGACGCTCAGGATGCTCGCGGATACGCGCGCGCCCAGGATGAAGATTTTTATCGCCGCCAGCGTGAGCTGCTCGGAAAAACTGTGCAGGAAAGCGATGTGGTAATTACAACGGCCGTGATTCCGGGGAAAAAAGCGCCCGTGTTGGTAACGGAAGATATGGTCAAGGGGATGGCGCCGGGTTCGGTGGTTATCGATCTGGCGGCTGAACGCGGCGGCAATTGCGACATCACCGACCCGGGACAGACTTCCGTCAAATACGGCGTGACTATCATCGGCCCAATCAATCTGGCCTCCACTGTTCCGTATCACGCGAGCATGATGTATTCGCGCAATGTTACAGCCTTCTTGACTTACATCATCCAAGATCAAAAGTTGAATTTGAATCTCAGCGATCCGATCGTCAGCGACACATTGTTAACTCACGGGGGTGAGATTGTGCAAGGGCGAGTGCGCGAGTTCCTTACTTTGCCGGCGCTTGCACGCTGAAATTCGCGGACTAGACCCGTCAGTCGGGCCGGGACGCCGGCGCCACCATCAGCAAGATTTATTTGTGAGATTCAGAAAGAGGAAAGATGAACAGCAGTTCAAGTCTGATCAACGCACTGTTTATTTTTGTGCTCGCCGGCTTCATCGGTTTTGAAGTCATCCGGCGTGTCTCGCCGCTCTTGCACACGCCCTTGATGTCGCTCACCAATGCTCTCGACGCCATCGCTGTGGTGGGAGCGATCCTCCTAGTCGGCGAACATAAAAGCCAACTCTCTGCGATCTTCGGATTCATAGCCGTAGTTGCTGCTACCAGCAACATCGTCGGAGGCTTCCTGATCACCGACCGCATGTTGAAAATGTTTAAATCCAGCCGTCCCGCGGCTAAAACGGCGGCGAAATAGATGACACCTGAACTCGCCGGCGGCCAAGTCGTCATCGAACTCTTATATCTCGTTGCCAGCGTCCTCTTCATACTTTCGTTGAAGTGGATGAGCTCGCCAACCACCGCCCGTCATGGCATCTGGGCGGGCGAAGTGGGCATGGTGCTCGCCATCTGCGGCACCCTTCTGCACCACGGCATCATCGATTACAAACTAATCGCCATCGCGCTCGTACTCGGCACGATCATTGGCGTTCCGCTCGGACGCGTTGCGATGACCGCCGTTCCGCAGCGAACCGCGCTCAGTCACGCCTTCGGAGCGCTCTGCGTCACGCTCGTCGGCTCCGCCGAATTTTATCTGCGTTCACCTGGCATCTCGCGCTTCATGATGTCAGTGCTGTCCATCGAGGTTATCCTCGGCGGCTTGACCGTTACCGGAAGTTTGATGGCCGCCGGCAAGCTGCAGGAAATTCTGCCGCAGCGTCCTCTAACTTATAAGGGTCAGAATCTCGTTAACTTCTTGCTTCTCGTGGCGGCGTTAGTAATTGCCATATGGCTGATCATACATCCTGAATCGAGGACCTTGTTTCCGTTCATGATCCTGATCGCCTTGACTTTCGGCGTGTTGCTGATTATCCCCATCGGTGGCGCGGACATGCCCACGGTAATTTCGCTGCTGAACGGCTATGCAGGTTTATCCGCAGCAGCCATGGGCTTTGTGCTTGACAGCAAACTGCTCATCATAGCCGGCGCACTCGACGGATCGTCGGGACTTATTCTGTCGATCATCATGTCGAAGGCGATGAATCGCTCGTTCACCAACGTGCTCTTCGGCGCCTTCGGACAGGTGCAGGCATCGGCCACGGCAACAGAGGAAGCAAAGCCCATTCGCAGCGCCACCCCGGAGGAGGCGGCTGCAATCCTATCCGCAGCCAGTCGGGTCATCATCGTTCCCGGATACGGCATGGCTGTCGCGCAGGCGCAACATAAAGTACGCGAATTGTTCGATAGTTTAAGCAAACGCGGCGTCGATGTTCGCTTCGCCATCCATCCCGTTGCCGGACGCATGCCCGGCCACATGAATGTATTGCTGGCCGAAGCAGATATTCCATACGATCGGCTGATCGAAATGGACGAGATCAACGGCGACTTTCCGCAGACCGATGTTGCCCTGGTGATCGGCGCAAACGACGTTACTAACCCGGCCGCCCGCTCCGACCATTCCAGTCCTATCTATGGTATGCCCATTCTCGATGTGGACAAAGCGCATACCGTGATGGTCATAAAGCGCAGCATGAATCCAGGCTTCGCGGGCATCGATAACCCCTTGTATTATCTCGATAACACTCTCATGTTATTTGGAGATGCGAAGGCGTTCGTCGGAAGCATCGTGCGCGAACTCAGCGGTGGGCACGGTTAGATAGCAGGCCAATGGATTTGCTTCTCACAGTTCTACGAGTACCCGTAGAAGCGACGGATGCAGATCCCTCGCTTCGGTCGAGATGACAAAGATTGAAGGTTTGAGGTCCGGCCGAAAAGGGCGAGTAGAACGATTCGCGTGAAACAAAAATGGCAGGGCGGGCCAGTTTCGCGAGGGGAAGCTCGCGAAATCTAGGGCCCGTCTGGCCATTAGGCCGCTTTTTTCGTTTGTCGGATCTTCGCCCAACGTGCTTTCTGAGCCAAAGAAATTCTCCGTCTGCCTGCCGCTGAAAGCACACGCCTGCCGCGCTGAGACGCGCCTGCGAGCGTGGTTGCGCCCGTTCCTCGAGTAAGCTTTTCCAGAACTGAAATAGCTTCCCCAAGTTTTTGGACTTGGTTCTGAGCATCCCGGCGTTCCTCGCGGAGCCGGTCGATCGCCTTTGCAATATTCGTCATTAATACCCCCTCGGGTAAGTTACCGTGGGCAATTGTATTACTAACTCCGGGTATTTGTCAGAATTATTACTTCTCAAGGTTCTTACCTAACCTTGTGTAACCCGCAAATAACGCTTTGAAATATTGTGCGACGCATTACAGTCGGAGGGTTACGTTCTCACGCAGAATCGTGACCCGCGGATAACTGCGCGTTCACGCTACGAAGGATCGAGAGATTTTCACCCGAGCGGGGGCAAAATACCGGACGATCCAAAGAGAAAGAATGCGCCCACCGTGAGGCTGTAGAGCGCAGTTAGCGCGGTGACAACAAACTGAAAGCGCGGCAGGCGCGAGCTGAAACCAAATAGCCCAACTGCTGAGGCGGTCATCACTGTATTCATCGCCAACAGTCCCGCGAGAAACATCGCGAGCCCAATAAAGCCTTTTCCAACTCCGCCAAGATTGGCGGCCAGCAGGAAGATCATGAGTTGGCTCGGTGTTTCGGCGCCCAGGCCGTGGACTACCCCGATCATGAAAACGGATCTCCAACTGTAATTCCACGTCGTAACTGCTGGCCGCGGAATATCGTGATCGTGCAACTGGCTTTTCATCTTCCAGTGAAGCCAGCGGAATGCGCCGGCCATCACGTGAAATCGGCTGCGGGGCGTGGGTCTTCCGCTGAACAGCGATCCCAGAACATACACGCCAAGAACCAACAAAGTCAGTCCTACTAATCGTTCGGCGAGCCGGTCAATGCCATGCGGCAGCGAAAGCTGGAAAATTATGACAGCGCTTCCCAGCAACGCAACCATGGCTGCGTGCCCGAGCGCGTACATCAGACCCAGCCGCATACCCCGCCAGCGGTCGGTTTGCACGCTGGTTATATCGGATATGGCAGCAATATGGTCATAGTCGAAGCCATGACGAAAGCCGAGTATCGCCGCCGATAGAAGTGCCAGTTGAAGGCTGTTGGCTGTTGCTGTCATCTTTGTTTCAAATTTGTTTCAAAAGGAAGGTCGGCCCGGATTTATGTGATTTCGCCGGGGGTGCTCTATTGTTCCATACCCCCCTCCAAAGCGAAAGTAAGTTCATCCGAAGTCCGTTTGATGACGCGCGGTCCCATTACTTTTGTATGAATCTGCGACCTGTCTCGGGCCAATTTTCTGCATACCGATGGAACTTCTTTTCCGAATTCAGTTGCCCGACGTGGCTGAAATAACGCTACAATAGCCGCAATCAAATCTCGGGAGGTAGCTGTGAGGCCCAGCGTTAGTTGCGTGGTAATTGTCTTGTGTGTATTTGCCTTGGTACCGAGTATGTCGGCGCAGGTCGAGGTTACTCCGTCCCACATGGGAGTTCCTCAGGATTGGTCTACCCCCCACATTTTGGTTTCGCGAGATACCGTGGCGCAGCATCCGGAAATGATGAATGATCCTCGCGTTCGCTATCAGGCTATGCACCGTTGGCACACTCAGAACTCACAGGTTTCGCCGGACTTGGCCCAGTCCACTTCAGCTATTAATAACTCTAGCAATAGCGACTGGAATGTTTCCCTGGTCAAGGGGCACGTTTCTGCAAATATGTATCCTGCCAAATATTCTTTTGACCCCAGCCTTGCTCCCAGCTGCGCTAACGACTACGTGGTTTTCGGGATTGCAGCCTCAGGCGTCACCACTGGCCAAGCCAATCTTATTGGCTTTAACAATCTGTACTCGGGCGCAGGAGGAATTTGTGGCGCTGCTCCTACGGTAATGTTCGCCTATAACGTCACCACCGTCACCGGTGGCAAAATCCTAACGTCCCCGGTGATTTCATACGACGGAACCAAGATCGCCTTTGTGGAAAGTACAACAACTGCGTCAATCTTCCATGTTCTAACGATCACAAACCTAGGTAGCATCTCCAACGCCTCATCGCCCACCATGACCTCCGTGACCTTCTCGTCCGCCGATAGCACCCTCTCCTCGCCATGGGTGGACTATGTCTCCGACACCGCCTATGTGGGCGCGGATGATGGCAAAATTTACAAAATTACCGGTGTTTTTCATGGAACTCCCACGGTTTTAACCGGCGGCGGTTTTCCTGTAACCGTCACTCTGAATGACCGTCTCACCTCTCCGGTTCTTGATCCAACCCGCGGCATAGCGGGTTTATTGATGGTTGGGAGCGGAAACGGAAG
>Ga0182024_10022007_pt1 | contig 11528 bp, 9 predicted proteins | sample P32metaG_FD_120480 | JGI IMG/M metagenome (GOLD analysis project Ga0182024, IMG submission 120480) | Permafrost microbial communities from Stordalen Mire, Sweden - P3-2 metaG (Illumina Assembly) | ecosystem: Environmental > Terrestrial > Soil > Wetlands > Permafrost | place: Sweden: Stordalen... | reverse complement strand
GGCATCAATGCGACGCCAAGCGGCAATCCGCTCAATATCGTTCGCGACGTGCGCGCCATCCTGCCTTCGATCGAGCGCAGCCTCCCGCCCAGCGTCTCGATGAGCATCGCCTACGATTCGACGAAATTCATTCAATCGTCGATTTCCGAAGTCGAGCGCACCCTGGCGATGGCGGTTGGCATCGTCATCGTCGTAATATTCCTGTTCCTCGGCACGTTCCGCGCGGTCTTGATACCGGTCGTGACCATGCCGCTGTCGCTGATCGGCGCCGGCATCATCATGCTGACGCTCGGTTTCAGCTTCAATCTCCTGACCCTCCTGGCCATGGTCCTGGCGATCGGGCTCGTCGTCGACGACGCGATCGTCGTGGTCGAGAATGTCTATCGCCATATCGAAGGGGGCGAGACGCCGTTCCGCGCCGCGATCATCGGCGCGCGCGAGATCGTCGGCCCGATCGTCGCCATGACCATCACGCTGGCGGCGGTCTATGCGCCGATCGGCTTCCTGACCGGTCTTTCGGGCGCGCTGTTTCGCGAATTCGCCTTCACGCTCGCGGGCGCGGTGATCATCTCCGGCGTGGTGGCGCTGACGCTGTCGCCGATGATGAGCGCGCGCCTCTTGACCTCGACGTCGCAGGAAGGCTGGTTCGCGCGCCAGGTCGATCGATTCTTTTCCGCCGTCACGCGGTTCTATTCGCGCCGGCTCGCCGGCACGCTCGACTACCGACCGGTGATCGTGGTGTTCGCCATCGGCGTCTTTCTCATGCTCGGCTTCATGTTCCTCCACACCCAGAAGGAACTCGCGCCGCAAGAGGATCAGGGCGCGATCTTCGTCCTTGGCAAGGGCCCGCAATATGCCAACCTCGATTATACCGAGGCCTACGGCCGCGACGTGCAGGCCATCTACGGCTCGTTTCCGGAGACCGACGCGACCTTCATGATCAACGGCTTCCAGGGTCTCAACACCAGCTTTTCGGCGATGGTCCTCAAGCCTTGGGACGAACGTCAGCGTTCGGTCAAGCAGATCACCCCGCTATTGCAGGGGAAACTCAACGACATTGTCGGCGAACGCGCCAGCGCGTTCAGCCCGCCCGCACTCCCCGGCGCCTTCGGCGGCTTGCCGATACAAATGGCGATCAGCGCCGCGGCACCGTTCGATACGGTCTACAAACTGATGCAAGAGATCAAGATGCGGGCCTTCGCCAGCCACAAATTCATCTTCGTGGACAGCGATCTTGCCTTCAATCAACCGATCTCGCAGATCAACATCGACCGCAGCAAGGCCAACGATCTCGGCATCACCATGCAGTCGATCGGCACGACGCTCGCCCTGATGGTGGGAGGCAACTACGTCAACGAGTTCGATCTGAACGGCCGCGCCTATCAGGTGATCCCCCAAGTGCCGCGCGGCGACCGCCTCAGCGCCGCCAAGCTCGCGGAATATTTCGTTCGCACCGCGAGCGGCGCTCTGATTCCGCTCTCGACGGTCATTTCGGTCAGCAATCGGACCGACCCGAACGCCTATTACCACTACAACCAGCTTAATTCCGCCACCCTCTCCGGCGTGCAGATGCCCGGCGTGACGATGGGCGAGGCGGTCGATTTCCTGGAACAAACGGCGCAGCAGGTGCTGCCAGCCGACTTCCACCACGATTACCTTGCCGAAGCGCGCCAATACGTTCAGGAAGGCAATCAGTTCTTCTTTGTCCTCGGCTTCGCCATCATCATCATTTATCTGGTTCTGGCGGCGCAGTTCGAGAGCTTGCGCGATCCTCTCGTCATCCTGATCTCGGTCCCGCTATCGATGTTCGGGGCCATGATTCCGCTGTTCATCGGAATGGGCGTCCTGACGTTCAATCTCTATACCGAGATCGGCTTGGTCACGCTGGTCGGCCTCATCAGCAAGCACGGCATCCTGATGACCGAATTCGCCAATCAGTTGCAGCGCCACGAGGGTCTCGACAAACGCCAAGCCATCGAGCGCGCGGCGGCGGTCCGTTTGCGACCGATCCTGATGACGACGGCCGCCATGGTCGTCGGTCTGGTTCCGCTCCTCGTGGCAACCGGCGCCGGCGCCGCGAGCCGGTTCAATATCGGCGTCGTCATCGTCGCCGGCATGACGGTCGGCACGTTATTCACGCTGTTCGTGCTGCCGACCGTCTATACCTTCATCGCCCGCGACCATCGCGAGGCGGCCGAACAGGAACGGGCGCAGGAAGAGGCGCTCGCCGCGGAGTAAGAGGCGGCGGTGGCTAAATCCGTCGTCTTGGTACTGGCGCTGTTGTCCCTTGTGCTTGGCGGTTGCGCCGACGCGTTGCCCCCGTCGGAAGGCGCCCCAGCCGCGGCGGGCCCAGGAGGAGGGTTAAGCCCCCGCGTCGCCTTTTGCTACAACCGTCTCACCACGACACTACACAGGCTCGAAGCCCTGGCGGCCGAGGCCTGCGGCCCCGGCTCCGAGCCACGGCCGGTGGAAGATAAGGACATGGTGCTTTCGGCCTGCCCGATCACAACCCCGGCACGCATGACCTTTGCGTGCCTGAAATAGGCGACGAGCGCTCCCGCCGGCTTGGCGGCGCGAGCGATCAGGCTCCGGGACGCCGGATCGTTTCGGCCGACTGGCCAAATAGAATCTTCCGGGCCTCATCGCTGGTCGGCGGCAGGTTCTGATAGGACTTGCCCTTGTCATAGGCGCGAACCGTTGCCGGGCGTGCCTTGATCGCGTCTTGCCAGCGCTTCAGGTGGGGGAAATCCTCGATCCTCTGCCCCATCCGCTCATAGGCGGTCGTCCACGGATAGGACGCCATGTCCGCGATCGAATAGGCGCCGGCGACGAATTCGCGATCGGCGAGACGTTTGTCCAACACGGCAAAGAGACGCCCGGTCTCCTTGACATAGCGATCGATGGCATAGGGAAGTTTCTCCGGCGCGTAATGGGCGAAATGATTGTTCTGTCCGGCCATGGGCCCGAGCCCGCCCATTTGCCAGAACAACCACTGCATCGCGTCATAGCGGCCGCGGAGATCCTTCGGCATGAATTGACCGGTCTTCTCGGCCAGATAGAGCAAGATCGCGCCGGATTCGAAAATGCTGATGGGGACGCCGCCGTCGTTCGGTTGGTCGTCCACGATCGCCGGCATGCGGTTGTTGGGCGCGATCTTGAGGAATTCCGGCTTGAACTGGTCGCCCTTGCCGATAGCGACCGGATGGATCTCGTAGGGCATCCCGGTTTCTTCGAGGAAGAGGGTGATTTTGTGGCCATTGGGCGTCGGCCAATAGTGCAGATGAATCATGGCGGCTCCTAAATCTTCGGCGGGGCGGACATCGGCCGAGATCGACTATCCTCGGGTGCGGGGCCGTCGACAAGGGCGTCCGCCACGGATTTGACAAGCCTCTGCGTCACGGCTTCAGGATCGGTCGCGCGCATGGCCGCGCCCATTACCGCGACGGCGGCGGCACCCATCGCGATGCAGTTTGTCGCCTTGGTCTCGTCGATGCCCCCGAGCGCCACGATCGGGATCGTCACGCGCCGAGCCATCTCGGAAATCGCGTCGAGGCCGAGCGGCGGCCCGTAATCCGGCTTGCTGACACTCGGGAAAATCGGACTGATAGTGACATAGTCGGCGCCTTGGGTCGCGGCCCGTTCGACTTCCGCCATGTCGTGGGCGGAAATCCCAATGAGGCGTCCCGCGCCTAGATATTTTCGCATCTCGGCGACCGAGCCGCCCCGGGATAGATGGATCCCCGCCGCGCCAGTGGCTAGCGCGGCGCTGACATCGTCATGGACGGAGACGGCCGCGTGCCAATGCTCCCCCAAAGCCACCAAGCGATATAGCAGCGACGTGCGCTCGGCCGCACCCATATCCTTTTCCCGAAGGCTCAGCCAGCGGCAGCCGCCGGCAAAAACCGCCGCGGCGACGTCTTCGAGACTTCGCCCGGCTTGCTTGCGGTCGGTGATGACGAGAAGGCGCGGGTCGGGTAGCGGCGTCACCCGCCGACCAACCCTAATTCCGGGCTCGAAGGCTCGGCTTGACGGCGCTCGGGGATGCGGCCGGCGAGCCGCGCTTCGCGTCCCGCGACGATTGCCGCGCGCATCGCCCTGGCCATGCGCACGGGCTCCCGCGACTTGGCGATTGCCGTGTTCAGCAGCACGCCGTCGCACCCCAGTTCCATCGCGAAAGCGGCGTCGGAAGCCGTGCCGATCCCCGCGTCGAGAATCACCGGCACCGATCCCGTCGCGACGATTCGCTCGATCGCGTGAGGATTCATGATGCCCAGGCCGGACCCAATGGGCGAACCCAACGGCATCACCGCCGCCGCGCCCAAATCCGCCAGCTTGCGGCAACTGACCGGATCGTCGTTGCAGTAAGGCAGCACGATGAAGCCCTCGCGCACCAACTCCTCGGTTGCGCGCAACGTTTGCTCGATATCGGGATAGAGCGTCTCCCGATCGCCGATCACTTCCAGCTTTAGCCAATCGGTTTGCAGCGCCTCGCGCGCGAGGTGCGCCGTCAGCACGGCATCCTTCGCCGTGGCGCAGCCGGCGGTGTTCGGCAAAAGCGCATAGCGGCCGCCAACCAAATCGACCAAGCTTTCGGCATAGGCTTCAAGGCTAATACGACGAATAGCCACCGTGACGAGAGCGGGCTCGGCCGCGGCCAACGAGTCGAGCAGAAGCTGCCGATTGGAATAGCCGCCCGTTCCCATGAGAAGGCGGGATCGGAATTCTCGCCCTGAAATCTCGAGCCGATCGCTCATTTCTTCATCCACCGCCAAAGGGACGCACGATCTCGATGTCATCGCCGGCCCGAAGCGGCGTATTCCACCATTCGTTTGACGGCACGACCGCGCCGTTGAGGGCGACCGCAAGACCGCGCGCGCCGTCGATGCCGCGGGCATGCAACAACTCGGCCACACTGGCGGCGCGTAAATTCTCTTCCTGGCCGTTGACGCGAATGCGCACTCTCACGCTTGCTCCCGTCTCGCCTCGAAGCATGACCGCTGGAAGCGATCGAGGCCGAAGGGCCGAATCGACTCGTCGATCTCGCCGGACAAAATATAGCGCGCAATCGCCCTCGCCGTCACGGGGGTGAGCAAGATGCCGTTGCGATAATGCCCGGTCGCGAGTACCAGCCCCTCGACCCCGCTCGGCCCCAACACCGGCGCATCGTCGCGCGAGCCCGGACGAAATCCGGTCCACATCTCGGCAATGGGCAGTTCCTCGATCCCAGGCACCGCCCGCCACGCGCCTTCGAGAAGGGCTAACACGCCGCCCGCGGTGAGCGATTCATCGAAACCGCGCTCCTCCACGGTCGCGCCGACAATGAGGCGGCCATCCGCGCGCGGCGCGAGATAAGCCTTGGCTGCCCAGACCACGTGGCGAAGCAGGGGCGCGGCGCGATCCATCTGGAGTGCCAGCATCTGGCCCTTGACCGGCCGCACGAGGGGTCGAGCGGCCAAAGGGATACCGGCGATTTCCCCGGACCAAGCGCCCGCCGCAAGCACCACCACATCGGCGTCGCGCGTGTTCCCGGCCTCGACCAATCCGGTCACGCGCCCCGCGGAGATCGCGACCGCGTCGATTGTCGCCCCTTCATGCAGCCTGCCGCCCGCCGCGCGAAACGCCTTGGCCAGCGCCATAACCAAAAACCGGTTCTCCAACTGATGGTCGTCGGGACTGAAGATTGCTGCGGCGACGCGTGGCGACAGGTGCGGCTCGCGCAGGCGGGCGTCGGCGGCGCTCAACCATTCAAGCCTGACGCCGAGCGAGCGCTGGAAATCGAACGTGAATTTGAGACGCGAGGCATCGTCACGAGTGAGCGCCAGCATCATCGTCCCCTCGCGCCGCAATCCGACGCTCATCCCGGACGCCTGCTCAAGTTCCGCCGCGAATTCCGGCCACAGGGTCTGGCTTTCCCGATTGAGGGTGAAGAGCGCATCCTCACCCGGTTCCGCTTCAAGGCCGGCCGCGAGCATGCCGGCGGCGGCCCAGCTGGCGCCGCGCCCGGCCGTGCCGCGCTCGAACAGGTCGACCTCGCAGCCGGCTTGGGTAAGCCGCCAACCGATGCCGAGCCCGATCACGCCGCCGCCAATGATGGCGACCGTCGGCTTTGTCGAAGCGAGTGTGGGTTTAGCGATGATATGGCTCCCTTCGCTGGCATGATCCAGACAGGTTCCGTGGGTGTGATCTCAGCCGGCCACGCCGGCACCCCAGCCGCAGCTTCAATCTGGCGCTTACCCCGGCCTGCCGCAAGTTCAATTGGCAAGAGATTTTTCTTGCGCGAGCGAGGCATCGCGCGTCACCATGCGCCCGAGGGGTACGGGATGGGACAACGCGTGTTTCGCGTGGTGCTGATCAAGCCGTCGCATTACGACGAGGACGGCTATGTCATCCAATGGTGGCGCTCCACCATTCCCTCCAACAGCCTCGCAAGCGTCTATTCCCTCGTCGCCTCATGCGCGGAGGCGCGAAGCCTCGGGCGGGATGTCGACATCGAGATCGAGGCCTTCGACGAGAGCAATACCGTGATCGACGTCAAGGGTGCGATCCGCCGCATCCGCAAGGCCGGCGCCGGCTTCGTCGGATTGGTCGGCGTCCAGTCCAACCAGTTTCCGCGCGCGCTCGATCTCGCGCGGCCGTTTCGCGCGGCCGGCATTCCGGTTGTGATCGGCGGTTTCCATGTCAGCGGCTGCCTCGCGATGCTGCCGGAAACGCAGCTCGACGTCCAGGTCGCGATCGATCTCGGCGCGACCCTATTCGCGGGCGAGGCCGAAGGCCGCATGGCCGATCTGTTGCGCGATATCGATTCCGGCACGGCGAAGCCGATCTACAATTATCTCGACGATCTGCCGGATCTCGCCAATGCGGTGGCACCGCTGCTCCCGCCGCGCATGATTTCGCGGGTATTCGGCAACTACACCAGCTTCGACGCCGGTCGCGGTTGCCCATTCCAATGCAGCTTCTGCACCATCATCAATGTCCAGGGCCGAAAATCCCGCCGACGGACACCCGACGATATCGAGGCGATCGTGCGCGCCAACGCCAAGCACGGCGTCACCCGCTTTTTCGTCACCGACGATAATTTCGCGCGCAACAGGGATTGGGAGCCGATCCTCGATCGCCTGATCGCGTTGCGCGAAGAGGGCCTGAAGATCAAGCTGATCCTGCAGGTCGATACGCTCTGTCACAAAATACCGGGCTTCATCGACAAGGCGGCGCGCGCGGGCTGCAACAACATCTTCATCGGTCTCGAAAACATCAATCCCGATTCCCTGATGGGCGTGAAAAAGCGCCAGAACAAAATCTGGGAATATCGCGAAATGCTGCAGGCCTGGAAACGGGCCAGGGTGATGACCTATGCCGGCTACATCGTGGGTTTTCCCGCCGACACGCCGGACAGCATTCTCCGGGACATCGCCACGATCCAGCGCGAACTGCCGCTCGATCTCGGCGAATTCATGATCCTGACGCCGCTGCCGGGCTCGGAGGATCACAAGAACCTGTACCTCAAGCAGGTCGCCATGGACCCGGACATGAACAAGTACGATCTGGAGCACGTCACGACAGGCCACGCGAAAATGTCGGGCGAGGAATTGAAGGAGGTCTATCGCGAAACCTGGCGCCGCTATTATAGCGACGCGCATGTCGAGACGATCCTGCGGCGCGCCGCGGCCACGGGATTCAACGTCAAGAAAATGGCCGATATGCTGACGCTTTTCGCGGGATCGGTGCGGATCGAGGGCGTGCACCCGCTGCAGGTTGGTTTCGTCCGGCGCAAGGTGCGGATCCAGCGCCGTACCGGAATGGCGATCGAGAATCCTCTGACCTTCTATTCAAGGCGTTTCGCCGAGCAAGCCGTGGCCGCCGCGGCGTGGGGGTCGCTCGCTTGGCGCTATCGCCGTATCCTGCGCAAGGTGACGGCTGACCCGGAGGCGGCGCGGGCTTATGTCGATGACGCGTTGCGCCCGCCGCGCCATGACGAATCGGATATGCCGGACTTCGTCCAGGCCTTCGCCGACAAGCTGTCGCACGCACAGCGCGCGCAAATGAAATCGGCGGCGACCGGTTGATCGGCGCTCACAAGCTGCTCGCCACGACATTCACGGCGAGCGCGAGAATCACGGTATTGAAAAAGAAGGAGAGGACGCCGTGCAGCAACGTCATCCGGCGCATGGACCGTGACGTGACCTGTACGTCCGAGACCTGGCAGGTCATGCCGACGACAAAGGAAAAATAGAGAAAATCCCAGTAATCGGGATCCTCCTTGCCGGGGAAGGCGAGACCGCGCCGGTCCTGCAGCCCCTCGATGGTTTCGTCGTCGCCATAGAAATGATGGGCGTAGTGCAGCGCGAACACGGTGTGCGTCAACATCCACGATCCGACAATCGTGAGCCCCGCGAGCAGGATCCGAAGGAACAAATGGGTTTGCGTCTCGTCGGCAACCTTGCCGATGGTGACGCCGAGCGCCAACAGGCTGACGCCCGCCGCCATCACGATGAGGACCAGGATGATCCATCGTCGCGAATCCTGGAGACGCGCGCGGCCGCGCATCTGATCGGCAGACGCCGCGCAGATGACGAGCGCCGTCAAACCCAGGAAGATGACGACCGCGACCACCCAACCGGCGGCGATGCGCAGCGGCAACTGGAGAGTGTCGGGCAGGAGAAACCCGAGAAGTGCCCCGACCACGGCGCCGACGACGATGCGCCGGCCCGACAATCCCTGCCGGAGAAAGGCAAGCGCGGCGGACTCCGCCATCTAGGAGTTGCCGCCGGCGCTCTCGACCAACCGCCAGCCCGCCTCCGCGAGGAAGCGCGCCCGCGCGCCCTGCTCGCGCGCATTCTCGCTACTGGCGTTGCCTTCGAGGACGCGGCCCATGATGCCCTGCAGGATGGCGGCAAGCCGAAACATGTTGAAGACCATGTAAAAGTCCCAGTGCGCGATCTCCCCGCGCCCTGTGCGACGACAATAGAGCGCGCGATAAGCCGTCTCGTCGGGAATGCCGAGCGCGGTGAAATCGGCGTCGCCGAGCCCGCGCTGATAGGTGCCCGAGCCGAGCCGCCACGTCATCATGTGATAGGCGAAATCGCCCAAAGGATTGCCGAGCGTCGACAATTCCCAATCGAGCACCGCCAAAATCCGCGGCTCGCTCGGATGGAAGACCACATTGTCGAGACGATAATCGCCATGCACGAGCGAGGTCTCGTCGTCCGGCGGCATATGGGCGGGTAGCCACGCGATCAGCCGATCCATCGCTTCGATCTTTTCGGTTTCGGAGGCGCGGTATTGCCGCGACCAGCGATCGATCTGCCGCGCGAAATAATTGCCCGGCCTGCCATAATCGCCAAGGCCTACGGCGCGATAATCGACGCGATGGAGCGCCGCGATCACGCGGTTCAGTTCGTCGTAGATCGCGCCGCGCTCGCCGGGACTCATTCCGGGCACGGTGGGATCCCAGAAGATGCGGCCTTCGACGTAGTCCATGATGTAAAACGCGGTGCCGATCACCTCTTCGTCCAGGCACAGCGCATAGGTGCGCGCCACCGGCACGTCGGTCTGGCTCAGCGCGGAAATAATACGATATTCGCGATCGACGGCATGCGCCGATGGCAACAATTTCCCCGGCGGCTTGCGCCGCAGCACGTAGGCGCGGCTCGGCGTCGTCAGGCGGTAGGTCGGATTGGATTGCCCGCCCCTGAACTGCTCGACGGTGAGCGCCCCCCGGAACTCGTCGATATGCTCTTTCATCCAAACGGCCAACCGCTCCTCATCAAAGCGGTGGGCCTCGCGCACGGGGATGGTGGACAAGGATTCTGGATCGGCCATGGCACGCATTGAACCCGCGATGCGTACTATTGGCAAAGCGATTCGCGATTGCGAGTCGCCGCGCTTTCGACGGCAAAGGTGGGCAAGGAGCGACTCGGGATGGGCGTTTGCCCCAAATCGGAGTGTGATCCGGCATTGCAGCATGGTTATGCTGCAGTGCGACATTTTGCCCAAAACGCCATAATATCAATCGTTTACCCTAATTTGTTTAGACAACGCCGCGCGCGCGCCGCGTATTGGACATGACTTTGCCAAATTTTCAGGCAACCTACCAAGGTGCCGCGCGCGTTGCGGTGTTTGGCCGGGTGGGCATATGGCGATGGTAGAGAATCCGTTCGATCTCTTTGCAAAGCTCTATGACGGCCACAAAGAGACCGAGATGTCCCTTGAGGATTATCTCAAGGCATGCGCCCGGGAACCGCTTGCCTACGCGAGCGCCGCCGAGCGCATGCTCGCCGCGATCGGCGAAGCGGAAATGGTGGATACCAGCCATGATTCCCGGCTCGGGCGAATCTTCATGAATCGCACGATCCGGGTCTATCCCTCCTTCGCCGATTTCTATGGCATGGAAGAAACCATCGAACGCATCGTCGGCTTCTTCCGGCACGCGGCGCAAGGGCTCGAGGAGCGCAAGCAGGTGCTCTACCTGCTGGGACCGGTTGGCGGCGGCAAGTCGTCGCTGGCGGAGCGGCTGAAGCTCCTGATGGAGAAGTTGCCGATCTACGTTCTGAAAGCCGGCAAGGAAATCAGCCCGATCTTCGAAAGTCCGCTTGGCTTGTTCGACATTGGGCGCATGGGCGACACGCTCGAAAAGCACTACAAGATCCCGAAGCGCCGGCTGATCGGCCCGGCATCGCCCTGGGCGGTGAAACGGCTGGATGAATTCGGCGGCGACCTTTCGAAATTCAGCGTCGTACGTTTGCACCCCTCGCGGCTGCGGCAGATCGGCATCGCCAAGACGGAGCCTGGCGACGAGAACAACCAGGATATTTCTTCGTTGGTCGGCAAGATCGACATCCGCAAGCTCGAATTCTTCAGCCAAGCCGACGCCGACGCGTATGCCTATTCGGGCGGCCTCAATCGTACGACCCAGGGCATTCTCGAATTCGTCGAAATGTTCAAGGCGCCGATCAAGGTCCTGCACCCGCTTTTGACCGCGACCCAGGAAGGGAACTATATCGGCTCCGAGAATATCGGCGCCATTCCGTTCCAAGGCATCATCCTCGCGCACTCGAACGAGGCGGAGTGGCAGGCCTTCAAGAACAACCGGAACAACGAAGCCTTCATCGACCGCATCAGCGTCATCAAGGTGCCGTACTGCCTGCGCGCTACCGAGGAGCGGAAAATCTACGAGAAGCTTGTGACCGGCAGCGAACTTGGCGCGGCGCCGTGCGCGCCGAGCACGCTCGAGATGCTGGCCCGTTTCTGCGTGCTGTCTCGCTTGAAGCCGCATGAGAGTTCGAGCCTGTTCTCGAAGATGCGGGCCTATGACGGCGAAACGCTCAAGGACAGCGATCCGCGCGCCAAGACCGTGCAGGAGTATCGCGATGTCGCCGGTGTCGATGAAGGCATGGATGGGCTTTCGACCCGCTTCGCCTATAAGGTCCTCTCCAACACCTTCAATTTCGACACGCAGGAAGTCTCGGCCGATCCCGTGCATCTCATGTACGTGCTGGAGCAGGCCATCCGCCGCGAGCAATACGCGG
>Ga0182024_10022006_pt1 | contig 11528 bp, 14 predicted proteins | sample P32metaG_FD_120480 | JGI IMG/M metagenome (GOLD analysis project Ga0182024, IMG submission 120480) | Permafrost microbial communities from Stordalen Mire, Sweden - P3-2 metaG (Illumina Assembly) | ecosystem: Environmental > Terrestrial > Soil > Wetlands > Permafrost | place: Sweden: Stordalen... | reverse complement strand
CAGCTTCTACCGCTACTGCCAGAGGAACTCTCGAAGCATGACTCTCAATCCACTTGTTAGCGTAATACTCGCTGTAAGAAACGGCGAGCGTTTTCTAGCGAACGCGATTGAAAGCATTATTGCCACTATGTATCCAAGAATGGAGATCATCTTGATTGATGGACACTCCACCGATGAAAGCTGCTCGATAGCGGCAAGATATCCCCAAGTTCAAATTGTCACGCAAGATGGTTTCGGCATTTCCAACGCCTACAACCAGGGCGTCACGCTTGCTCGAGGTGAGTTCGTCGCATTCAACTCGAGCGATGATATTTGGTCTGCCGACAAACTCGACAAGCAGGTCGATGTGCTTGTTCGCAACCCAGACGTGGGTATTGCCACCGGCAAATCAGAGTTTTTTCTTGAACCGGGAACTGCAGTCCCTGACGGCTTCCGTCAGGAATTACTAGATTCACCTCCCACGGCATACATTATGGAAACAGTATTGGTCCGCCATGACGTCTTCGATCACATCGGTCCCTTCGAACCTGCGCTGAGAACGGCTGAAGATGTCGATTGGTTCGCCCGTGTTCGCGACGCCGGGGTCAAATGCGTGGCGGTCGACGCAGTAGTTGTGAGAAAGCGCATTCATGGTGACAATTCCTCGCTTTCTAAATCCAACACAGGATTTCTTCTGGCTGCTCTGCGCAACTCTGTACAACGAAAACAACGGGTCGGCAGCCATGTCTGATATTTTAAGCGTCGTCATACCAAGCTACAATAGCTCCGCATACATAGCAGAGGCGCTCGAAAGTGTCCTTGGACAGGGCTGCGAGAGCACGCTGGAAATACTGGTTGTTGATGACGGATCGCAAGACAACACAGCCGAAATCGTAACGCAGTTCCCGGAAGTTCACTATATCCAAACTGAGCATGGTGGCGCAGGCAGTGCCAGAAACAAGGGAGTAGCCGCAGCGCACGGCAATCTCGTTGCTTTTTTGGACGCCGACGATATTTGGTCCCGAGGCAAACTGACGCTGCAGCTATCTGCCATGCGAAGCGATCCATCGCTGGACATGGTATTTGGCCACGTGGAAGAGTTCCTCGCGCCTGGCATACAGGACGAAGAGACGAGCAAACTGCGTAAATATTCACCAGGCTACGTTCCCGGCACGCTTTTGATCAAAAAAGAGTCGTTCGAACGCGTCGGACATTTTGACGGCAACTGGCGAGTTGGCGAGTTCGTTGACTGGTACATTCGCTCCATGGAGTTAAACCTGAAAGCGCAACTCCTCAAGGAAGTGGTTTTGAAGCGAAGAATTCACGGCAACAATCTTGGTAGACGCGAGCGCGGATCGCTAGGTGATTACGCGCGAATTCTAAAAGCAGCCCTGGATCGGAGAAAGGCTCTTGTTACTAACTAAAGAAATTAGGAATACCACACTGGAGCGGCATGAGTCGCAGCGGCCGCCGCGCTCTAGTTTGGGGCAATCAGAGACATTGGCGCTCAGAGCTGCATTTTTGCAAGGCGCTCAAGCAGTGGAAGCCTGGCATGAGTTTATCGCACGATATGACTTCGACGATCTGTTTCCGGCCTCCACCGAGTTGCTTCCGATCGTTTACCACAATCTTTCTAAGCAAGGATGCACTGGTCAGGGCTTCGGCAAAGTTCAGGGGATTCAAAGAAAAATCTGGTATTCGAATCAACTTCTGCTCAAAGACCTCGCAGTCTATCTAAAGGCGCTTTTCGACGCGAACATCGAGGTTATGCTGGTAAAGAATTGTGCCCTGTCCCTCCAATACTACGAGCATCCGGGATTGAGAAATATTCGGGATTTCGATCTAGTTGTGCGCAGAAAGAATTTTGATCGTGCCCTTCGAGTCCTGGAAGGATTCGGTCTCAGGCAGTTGCAACTCGACAGTCGCAACCGATACCTGAATCTGCAAGGCACAGTTCTCGACCTTGCCACACCGGGGCAAGAAGAAAAATTCTGGAACTCTGCTTCCGAAATACAGGTTCTCGGCTCGCAAGCCACTGCTCTGGCGCGAATAGATCAACTGTTTCATACTTTCTTGAACAGACGGTCTTACGGCGCATCTGCCTCAATCTGGGTAGCAGATGTGCTGACGGTCGCTGGTACTATCCGCGATGCTGAATCAGTAGTCGATCGCGTTCACTTTCATCGACTAGCGGGACCGATTAAACACTCGGCAATGCAGCTGTTACAAGCATTCCCGGAAGGAGCAGAGGCGACAGTGATACAAAAACTTGTTTCACTGGATGTTTCAATTTGGGAAAAATTTGAACGTCATCTTTGGGCGGCCCTGGTGAAAGAATTCAAGGCTTATTCTTCAATTGCAAGATGACAAAAATAAAGGCGATAGTTTTTAACCACAATCAGAGAAGCACCGCGGAACAATTATTCACCGAGCTGAAGCCGCATTTCGATGTTGCGCTCTTTGACAGTGGTTCACGTTCTACCGAGATCAGTCCTCAAACAACACACGCATTCAACAATCTCTATTGGACTGGGTGCTGGAACAAGGCTTGGGAATTGTTTGCCGATTACGATGTAATCTGGGGAATCGGCGGAGATTGCGAACTCAAGTCCAGACCCGAACGATACAAGCACGCCATCGAATCAGCCTTCCCGTTTGGCACCTGGTCACCAGCCGTCCGCGGCATCGCACACGCATACATGCAACCTGACACCGCTGCCGGAAACATCTTTTCCGTGGCGCAACTAGAAGGCATGGCGTTTGCGATATCGCGGCAACTGTGGGAGCACATGGGTCCGATGGACAGCGAGAATTACATCGGATACGGAAATGATCTGCTCTGCTGCTATTACTCCCGTCACCACAACTTGAAGAACATTCTCGACGGGCGTGTTGAGTTGTTTCATCCGCCCAGCACGCAATACGATCAATTAGTTGCTCGTAATCTTATGAACGCCGCGATGAAGAAAAAATTCGGAGACGATTGGAACGACGTTATCGACTGGTGGTGGGGCCGGCAAATATCATTCAAATCTAATGCCATCTCCCGAATCGAGCTAACTGACGGCATCAAGGACTATATTCGCCCCTTTATACAGCGCTAATATTTCGTCACTTTGCTGATGTACTCAAGGTTAGCGTAATCAAACACTCGTTCAGGCAAAATCTGCTTAAATTCGATGTTGCCAGTAAATTTACAACCACGGGGGAACGGATGTCAATGTACAAGCCTGCTGGGCTCCATATCGTCCATCAAAACATCGTTGGCGAGGTCATTATCGTTGACCTCAGAGCGGGAACATACTTCAGTTTGACTGAGACCGCCTCATTCATTTGGGAGGCTCTGGTAACTGGTTTTTCGCGCAACGAGATTATCGAAGAAGTCTTCAACATTTTTGACGGCACGCGCGAAGAGATCGAGCAGTCGGTGGATCAGTTATTGGCACAATTAGTCGCGGACCAATTGATCGTTGAAACGGAAGCGACCGACACGACCAAATCTCGTGCAATCAACATGGCTCCTTCAGGAGAAAAACGGCCATTCGTTGAAGCGACGGTGCAAAAATACACCGACATGGAAGACATTCTCGTCCTCGATCCAATTCACGATTTTGATGATGCCGGGTGGCCGAATGTGCCGGATTCCACGCAAGTTGATTCGAACACACCCTAGTCTATGGCACCAGGACAATGGATCTAGATCTAAATACATACTTCCACACTTCTCACAACGCTTTTCTGCTACAGGCATCAAAACGGGCTGAACTATGTGAACGAACGATTCGTGTCGGCAACAATGCATCGATCCGAATACAGTTCGCCAACGAAAAGCTCCTCTCGTATTTCATGCCCGCGATCGAGCACATTGTCGTCGGTCCTTCTGAAAACGTTGATCTGACTATCCTCGTGTGGGACAGCACCGACGGCACCGGCAAACCACTGTGTCCAGCATGGCAAACTCACCGTAATTATCGCTGGGTTGATCTTCTCGCCAGCGATAACATCAAAGTGTCCTGCGAAATGTCGCCGGCTCGAATGACCGCAATTCATTTCGAAAAAAGGCTGGCACTATTTTGGATCAGTGATGTAAAGCAATTTCCCTGGTTCGAGCAGTCGCGTCCTTTTCGCACCATACTTCACTGGTGGGGAGCAGCCAAGAATCTGCACCTATTGCATGCCGCTGCAGTTGGAACTGCGGACGGTGGCGGCGCATTGTTGGTCGGGAAAGGCGGAGCCGGTAAATCGACAACGGCGCTGACCTGCTTGAATAGCGGAATGCAATACGTCAGCGATGATCATTGCCTGGTGGGTTTCGAGAACTCTTTACCGGTCGCATACAGCTTATATAACGCCGCCAAACTCAACATGATGGACAGTATCTCGCGCTTTCCTGAACTCGAGCGCTGCATTGTCAATCGCGACAGGCTGCATTTCGAAAAAGCGATGATGTTTTTATACCCGTTCTATCCCGATCGAGTCGCCAGGGCGCTTTCGCTTAAGGCAGTCCTAGTTGCAGTAGTGACAGGACGAGCGGAGACTCAGATCCGTGCCACCAACTGGCAGGAAGCAGCTAGAGCGCTGATACCATCCACGATGACAGAGCTTCAGGGCTCAGAGGTAGATGACTTTTACGGCATGCTTCGAGTGATCAAAAGCATTCCCTGTTATCGACTCGAACTCGGAATCGAGATCGGTCAAATCCCGCCGGCGATCTGCAATTTGCTCACTTCAATGGGAAACGATTCAAATTTACCACAGCCCAAAGCGGCAATCGCCACGCCAATTGACCAGGACAGACCAATTACGGCACCGCCGCCCACTACAGTGACACTCTAGTTTCATAACCTGCGAGGACTCCCGTTACTACTGCATCTACAATGAATAGCATCAAGCCTAACCAGAATCGATCCCTATATCCGACCTGGCCGGAGACCTCCGAACGATTTCCTGGGTATACACTTTTGCTGCTCATTCCTGCGGACCTGCCGGTATTTCTCAAGATCGCAATGCAAGTGATCGGTCAGCAAGTGACGACGAACTGTCGTGAAACGATAGTCGTTCCAGATCACTACACTCCCAAGTTCGACAGCTACTTTGAAGAGTACAAGCAGTTTTGGAAGAGCGGTCCGATTCGCATGGAACGACTTGGTCCAATTGAAGATTTGGTCGCCCGAAAAGCAGATGGCCATGCGCGGTGCTGGATGCAAATTGTGCGTGGCGTCGCGGCGACTCAAACTGAGTACGCAATCTGGCATGATGCCGACGCCTTCATACTCAAGCCTGACTTTTTCGAGTCGTTGTACGACCGTTGTTCCACAGAGCAACTCTCGTGTCTCGGCGTAAATCATGTGTGGAACATCGACACCTTCGCAAAGCATGGCTTCGACCGCATCAACGCGACATGGGAGATGACCATAAATGTTCCGTGGATGCAGCAATGGCCACCGAAGTTCCATCTGGGTCAAATGGGAGATGTGAACGGCGAAGAGCTTATCATTGACATACTGATCGCGGCTCAAATGCAAACGCCACCAAAAAAATTGGGACGGATCGATTTACCTGATTCCTACATCCACTTCAACTATGTTATCTGTGACTACCGGCGCTTTCAGAACACAGAAACTTTCGGCGATGATTTTTTCCGGATCTTGCTCGTTCGTCTCTTGATAGACGCGTTCGATCAAGGCAACGAATCGTACGAGGTGCCACACGTCAATGATCTGGAGAGAGGAATCTACAGTTCACAGGAACGAGTAACTTACACTTCACCGGTTGCTGTGACGCGCTATCCTGAGTTCAGAGCCCGCATCGATCGTTTGCTCACTTGCGGATTGCTCTCTCTCGAGCAATCGACCCGCATGCGTCAGTCGCTGCAACCATTCGATCGTGCCTTCGCAAGCAACAAGTCCTTGAACGAATCCACCATCGGTCTAACCGAAGCTTCTAAGGCGACAGGCTCGGGCGTATGAAAGCAGATTCTAAACCAACCCGACGTGAAGAAATGACGCATTCGTCTGGCAAGGGCGAACAGCAGCAGCCATGGATCAAACTCGAGCAACTTCTCGAAAACTCGCCAGACATCGGAGCAACTAATCGGCAGAACGCCCGCAAGTATCGCACAATCTCTCCAGCTAGACAGTCGCTTCAGGCTGAGGTCTCGGAGATTTGGGATTATCGAGAACTGGTGCAAAATCTAGCTTGGCGTGACCTGACGACACGCTATCGACAGACCGCCCTGGGAATCAGTTGGGCTTTGATTCAGCCATTGCTGCTGATGATCGTTGCTTGCGCATGCTTCGGGCGCATGATGCATAACTCCGCTAGTGATGTGCCTTACCCGGTATTTGTCTACGCCGGTCTTTTGCCATGGCAGTACTTCAGCTCAGCCGTCACACGCGCATCTAACAGTGTGTTATCTGTCGGCGGACTGATGAAGAAGGTATACTTCCCAAGGGTGATCGCTCCGATAGCGTCCGTGATACCACCGCTGGTGGATTTGTTCGTCGCTTTTATTCTAGTGCTTGGTCTGATGGTGCTCTACCATGTTCCTTTTCAAGCGCATATGCTATTTGCCCCTCTATTCGTGGTGCTCGCGTCTGAACTTGCTCTGGGGTTGGGGTTGTGGGCTGCCGCCCTGCACGTCAAATACCGCGACATCTGCCACATCGTGCCATTCTTTTTGCAATTGGCGATGTTCGCGTCGCCCGTATTCTATTCCACAAATGCCATTCCGGAACGTCTTCGATCGTTCTATTTCCTCAATCCTCTGTTCGGCATAATCGATGGATTCAGATGGAGCATCACAGGCACCGGCATTCCGGACAGCCGTTCGATCATGGTATCGATAGTGGTGGCGACAATTTTACTGGTCACCGGCGGTGCTTACTTCAAGTTTACGGAGGATCAGTTCGCGGATTACGTATGAGCAACGTGTCAATCAAATTGGCAAATCTATCCAAGGCCTACAAAGTACGCCCCAAACGCGATCGCGGATTCCTATCTGGCAAGCTGCTTGATCTCTTGCGTCCGGCATCAGGACAGCATGGCGAAGATCTTGTTTGGGCGCTGCGCGATTTATCGCTTGAATTAAAGCATGGAGAGTTGGTTGGTTTTATCGGACCCAACGGTGCAGGCAAAAGTACACTGCTCAAGATTCTCGCACGAATTACCAAGCCGACAAGTGGAATTGGCTACGTCAATGGCCGCATCGGCAGCCTGCTTGAGGTCGGGACCGGTTTTCATCCGGAGTTGACCGGTCGAGAAAACATCTTTCTCAACGGTTCTATTTTAGGAATGACACGAAAAGAGATCAATTCAAAACTCGAAGAAATCATTGATTTTTCCGGCGTCGAACATCAGATGGATACGCCGGTAAAATTCTTTAGCACTGGCCAGTATACCCGCCTTGGATTTGCTGTGGCAGCGCATCTCGAATCGGAGATCTTGATTGTCGACGAGGTGCTGGCTGTTGGCGATGCTGAATTCCAATCGAAATGCCTGAACAAAATGCTTTTGCTCACCGGAGAAGGTCGGACAATTTTGTTCGTTAGCCATCAACTGGATATGGTTCTTAAAGTGTGCACGAAGGCCGTCTGGCTAAACGGCGGGCGCATCATCGGCACCGCAGAGCCAAAAACGATCGTGTCAAAGTACGAGCATTGGGTTAACAGCAGCGACAAGATGCTGCCCGTTGTTTAGACTTCAACCGCCTCAGGCAATCTGACCCCACCTGTAGGGAGCGACGCGGGAAGGTTGAATGGCTTCTTCGCTCTGGGCTGAAATATCCAATTCACCCAGCCAGGTTGCGCTGTGGATAGAGAAAATGAAGCGGCAATGTGTATGAAACTCCACAGATAGAACTGTGAATAGTACTCACCGCTGGCAAGTGGTCCGGCCGGTGCGAACAGCCACGCAATCGGCACTGCGGTGGCATGGAGTGCCACATAAACAGGCACCGCCGCACCTCCCTGCTTGCTCAATTTGCTCAGTGGGTAGACCGACCAGAACAGTATGTGGTAAAGAACTAAATGCAAAAATGTGAACGGTCGAAACAAGGAAAACACTACAATCAAGCTGCTGGCGATTTCGAAAATACAGCTGTCAATCAACTCCCGCACCGACAATCTTTTGCGCATTTTAAATAACACATAAAAGAACAGCGCAGATGAGACTAACAGTGCGCCAAACAGAGCGGATGAGCCGAAATAATTCAATCCGGGCTCGTGCCGCAAAATGGTGGCATACAGTGCCGCGTTAAAGAACATACCTGCCATCCGCAGTGTTCTGGTTTCCGCGGCGCGGTCCCGATAGACCTCTCGCTGCAACAGGTATGTTTCGTTAAAAATATGATGTACGCCGAAAAATACAGCTACCGGGAATTTAGTTACATACATTCCATATCCGGCGAGCGTGACGAGCGCGAGCGGGAGCGCCGTTCGGAGGCTAGATAAAGCAGCCACGAACTGTCGCCTGGAGTAGAGGAACGCCAGAGCATAATGGGCGAACGTAACAATCATCACAAACTGCCAGAAATTCGGCCCGCTGAACTTCCAAGCGACAAACACGGCAGCGAGGCTACCTATACGCAGAGATGAATACAAGGAAATCGGTGATTGGTGACTCAATGGTTTAATTCGACCGGGGAACCAACCGTTTAGACGCATAAATCAATTATGAGAAACGGCTAAGGGCTGCGCCAACTGGACGGAAACCATTATAGATAGACGCACACCAAACTAATTTAACTGATTCCAAGCTTGAACAGCGCCCTATGCAGTCTCACGAGATTTGGTCTCAAACAGCTCAATCAACTTGCCGACAGTCTTAACTTCCTTCAAATCTTCTTGAACGAGAAAGACGCCGAATTCTTCTTGCAGCTCGATTACCATGTCGACGAGCAGAAAAGAATCAGTTACCAGATTGGACAGCAATGCATCGTCCTGAAGCCGTTCAACCGGCTGTTTGATGATCTCGGACATCGCTTTTTTGAAACTACTTCGGTCCATTGACGAGCCTCTCATTTGCGTGCAGGATTTCTTTTATCCGATCGCCGTGTTCCGCCATCGTATGCGAGTAAACCTCTCGATCGGCTTCTTTGAATTTACGAATCGTGTTTTCTACAAGCTCTTTTCCATGCTGATTTTCCATCTCATGGAGGGCATCACGAATCCATTCAATATGCCATTTTTCATCTTCCATGATCCGATGCAGTGTTTCGCCAATGATTGGATCCAGTCCCTGCGCTTGACTGTGCACTGAGTATTGACTGATCACTCGCAATTCAAACACTTGTGTGATCGCCAGAACCTCCATGATGTTGGTCGGCATTCCAGCAGCTGCGATGTATTGATCTTGGTAAACCTGCCGCAGCTTGAGCGGCCTGGCACCAAGGCGATCGATGCAGTCGGTCCAGAGCCATGCGTGTGTCGATTCGTCCGCAAAGTGCTTGGTCATATCGTGTTGTATTGGTCCGGATTTAATGGATTGGGCGAGGCGGCCAAAGAACAGGGCGCCGCTAATCTCTGACGATCTGTAAAAGCTCAACAGCCATAGTTCATTTTCAGAAAGCATTATTGTTTCACCAATTTAACTGCGCTTGATACCACACCGAAGTCCAATTTCACACTGCTGTATTTAAATTGTGCATTGCGTTGTTCTCCAACTGCAGCATAACCACAATGCGCACCTGGATCGCTGAGCCGATAATCCTTCAACCCTGTCGTTGTGTTATTCGGGTCAGCTTTGAAAACCGCCTCTTTCACAGTCCATAATCGAAGCAGTTCGCCAGCTCTCAGCTCTTCGGGTAAATTGTTGATATAGCACTGTTCCGCATCGAGAAGGTAAAACTTGGCAGCTTCCGGGCGAACAGTTCTGGTTAACTCAACATCGATTCCAATTCCGCCAATGTTTGCCACATCAGTAAACACTGCAATGGCGATATCGCCGCTGTGCGAAAGAGACACCTCACGATTCGGGAAGAGGATTCCAGACGTATCCTGGTCGCGGGCGCATTTGGCAAGGACGCGCTTGAGCGCTGCTCTCCCGGTCAACCAGGATTCCGCCCGTGCAGTCGATTCGAATTGTTGGAACTGTTCCTCCTCGCACCTGGTTAGTCCGTGTCTATCGAGCATGGACGAAGCCAAACCGACGTTGACCGGTACACCAAGCTCGGTGCTCAATGTGCTTTCGAGGATGGTATCAAGAGTTGACTGCAACTTCCGTCCTCCCCCACTTTGTCTGGCACAAATAGCTACAAGTGAGCCGAACGAGCTGTTCCGCATCCGGAACTTCATAGTCAGCCAGCACACGGCGCAAATTACCATTCTCGACATCCTTGTCGATGAACAGCTGCCGTGCAAACGGAGAAACACTTGATACCGCTTGCTTGGTGATACCATCCGTGAATCCCGTGACGGCGTCCGATAAAACATTGAACGACTGCAAATCAGAGTAAAGCGGCTTGAGGATGCGCCGTTTTTTGAACCCTGGATCTTGTTCGAAAGTCTCGAACGCAAGATCGACAAATCTTCCTAGCGTGGAACATTCGGCTCTGCGGTAGCAGGCATGGTAGACGGTGCCATCGTCGCCGCGATGATTTAAAACGGCAGCGACTGCCCTGGCGGCGAAGTCTCCAGTAATCAGATAGAGCGGCGTTGCCGTATCTCCAGGCACCACCGACATCAGACCATAATATAGGAGTTTCAGTGTATTATGTACGGCGTTATGCTGCGTCACATGGCCGCTGGCATCATCGGCAAAGATGGTGGCAACCCTGACGATAGACCAGGGCAAGTCAGTGCCACCATGAACAATAGCTTGCTCTGCAGCCCACTTTGACTGCTCATAGTGATTGGCAAATCCATATTCCTCAGACGCCGGCTGCTCCGCTACGAGCCCGGCCCGCATGCCGGAGGCGTAGACGCTGCTGACCTGGCACAATCGTGCCAACCCGCGACACTTCTTGGCGAAGTCAATAACCCGTCGCGTTCCCTGTACATTCACGGATTGAGCAGTTTCAGCGTCGACGTTGAATCGAGTGACTGCAGCCGAATGCACAATACTGCCCACGGTGCCGGCGTCGATCGCATCGAAACATCCCTCACTAGTCAGATCCCCAGTTTTGAAGCAGAGCCGCTTCTCTTCATCTGGTCGAAGCTTAAGATTGGCTTTTAGAGTTTCAGTCTTTCTCTCGAACTCAGCCGTGCCGGAGGAACGAACCCAGAGAATTAGCTGATCATCAGACCGATCGAGGAGAACACGCGCCACCATCGAACCGAGATAACCGTCGGCTCCTGTAATCAAGATCGCTCTCGATGCGCTCATTTGGTGTTGATCTGCAGCAGTTCGGGAAATTGAGGAATTGATGCTCCAAACGAGTTGACCAGAGCATAAATCCAGCGTTCCATACCGAACGCGACACATCCTGAATACGCATCCTCACCGTCGCGAGTGATCTTGAACGCTTCGCCAAAATAGCTTCGATGAAAATTGATGGAACCGATCGCAAGATGTCCTTTGTAGACCATTTCGTTTTTCACAGGATCGAGTTT
>Ga0182024_10022005_pt1 | contig 11528 bp, 9 predicted proteins | sample P32metaG_FD_120480 | JGI IMG/M metagenome (GOLD analysis project Ga0182024, IMG submission 120480) | Permafrost microbial communities from Stordalen Mire, Sweden - P3-2 metaG (Illumina Assembly) | ecosystem: Environmental > Terrestrial > Soil > Wetlands > Permafrost | place: Sweden: Stordalen... | reverse complement strand
GGCTCGGTAACTTCCGGCGCTTGGTCGTGCGCTACGACCGCTCGCTCACGATCTACGGTGCCTTCTTTCATATCGCCTGCTTCATGATCGTATTGCGGAGGGTTGTGCAATAGCTTCTAGGCAAGAATCGAAGTGTTGGCGTCAACAACTCGATACGATCACACACTCAACAACTGGAATCGGCACGGCACAAATGATCGAATATCCATGTGTGCGCAGATGACCGCCGTAAGGGACGGCTCCATGAATTAGCAGGTCCGCTTTTGTTTCCGTGGCAGCTTGGCTCAGCGCCTTGGGCACATCACCGCTGCCGATAAACACGTTTGCCTGGACGCCCATTTCCCGCTGAAGTTCTGCCATACGCCGAGAAGCGTCGCCCACCAGGGCCTTCCTCCAATCTTCGTTGACGTAGTTTCCGCCCGGGCCCCAAAACTCCACGCTGGCTGTGACGTGCGCCAGCGTGAGACGCGCGCCAAATTCCGCGGCCATTCGCTGTCACTGAGCCAAGCAGAAACTCTTTGAACACGTACCCGTAGGACGGCATCATGATGAGGTCAGCTTCTTCCTGCCGAGCCGTCTCTACAATAGCTTGCGCCGGGTCGCCTTCCACCAGGATACGCCGAATCGGCAAGCCGGCAAGTTCTACTTCCAGAACCTGATCCTGGCTTTCCCTGGGTTCGCCAATGATCTTCGCGAGCAGATCCCAATTTTCAAGTTTGGGGCGGCTTGAGGGCGCACCGGCGGCGTAGCTCGCCTGGGTCATGACGTGCAGCATTACAATTTCAGAATGAAAGCGGCGAGCCAGTGTCGCAGCCTGATGAATCACAGGCAGCGAGACATTTGGAAAATCGACCGGAAGAAGAATTCGTCGAATGTTTAGCATCGTACCCCAGGATGAATCATAATTTCGTGATCGCCCGTAAGAATATCCACTTGCACCGTGTAGGGCGCACTGTTTGTTCTGAGCGTTACAATCTCACCCCAGCTTAGGTGCAATCTCTTAGTTCACACGGCGCCGCACGATGACCAGAGACAGCCGGGAGAAATCGACCTCCGGCTGTCTCTGTCGATCTGGGCCAGTAGACTTTGTTTCTTGGCCAGATCATCTTCGAAATGAATTAAACATCAACGTTGCTTGCCCGCGCCGTGATTGGCACCGGTCACGCTTGGCGTCTTGCGCCCCTCGCCCAGCTATGCTGCGATCTGTATTTCGCTCTGCACTTCGACAACTCCAGGCGCCGACCACGCTGCGCGTTCGGCTTCGTCGCGCTCAAACCACGTCTTTACATTGCCCCGCAGAATGACTTTGTGGTCGCGCACTTCCACCGAGATCTTGTGCGCATCCACTTCGGCAGCGCGCTCGAGTGCTTCTTCGATCTTATTCTTCACGTCCGCAGCCATCACCGCGACTTTTACGGCGAGGTGGTTATACACGCCCCGCACACCGGTCAAGTAGCGCACCGCGTTTTCGGCGGCCGCCTTTTGATACTGGAAGTCGACCGTGCCATCCAGCGTGATAAGACCCTCCTGCACGAGGATTTTCACGCGGTTGCGCGGCACCGAGATGTTCCGATCGAGCGAGTTCGCTGCGGCACGTGCGATCTCCGTATCCGTGTGCCGATGATCTCCGGGCAGGATCACCACGACTCGGTCCGTAACTGCTCGTACTCCGCTGACACGCTGCGCCGCCTTCTCCGCGGCCCATTTCTCGGGATAACTCTTCACTTCGCCACTCAGTGTCGCTATTCCGTTTCCCACTGATACGCCAATTCCCGCGGCGTCCACACTGGGCTCCCAAATCAGTTCTTCCATGACCAATGTTTGTAACTCTATGTCGGTTTTCATTTTACTATTCTCCCTTGTCGATCGCTCCCAACTTTCGCGATCCTTCTGATTTCCACACTGGGCGATTCTGAACCTCGAAGCTATGCTTGAGATCACAGTCGCATGCGACCTACCTCACATTCAGTGGGAAAGCGAAATCGGAAGTGAGCTCACGCAATTGCAAGGGTGATGCCGGTCACAGCCAGACACCTGCTATCGGATTAACAAGGATGAGCAGGCAAGCGGTGTTCAGGTGGTCGCCGCCGGCCGCAGCTTTGATTGAGTCGATTCAGCAGGAGGTAATATATGTGGCATACGAGACATCGGTTCGCTTATCCGCATGGCGGAAGCGCCGGAGCGCATCACCCGGGGTTCACCCAGGAGGAATGGGCTGAGTGGAAGACTGCTCTAAAGTGGGGCGTGATCGTGGCGCTATTGTCGGTACTCTTGCTCTCGCTGCCGCCAAGCGCGAAATAAATGCACAAGCTCGTGGATATGAACGAGAGCTCGATCTTAAAGGAAAGACCATGGGGGAAACACGGATGAGAATACTTCTGCCGATTGACGGATCTGAGTTTTCCGATGCGGCTGTGCAGACCGTAGCCTCGACGATCCGCCCGGAAGGCACAAGGGTGGCCATTTTCAGCATCGTCGAGCCACTCGAATATCTGAATCCCCCACAGATGGACGTGGGGTATGCGCCGGAGTTAAATCAGATCCGCAAGGAACGCAAGGAGCAAGCTCGCATATATGTCACTACCGCCGCTCAACGATTACAAAGCGCGGGTTTCGACGTGGACACCAGCGTTGTGGAGGACGAAATTCGGGGCGCGATTCTCGACTTCGCGAAAGACTGGAAGGCCGATCTGATCGTCGTCGGCTCGCACGGCCGCCGGGGTCTGACAAGGTTCATGCTTGGCAGCGTGGCGGAATCAATCGCGCGACACGCGCATTGTTCCGTATGGATTGTTCGCAAGTCATCATGATGCAAAGTAAGCTGCTCTCGAGGCTTGCAGCGGTCAAGAGGGCTCGAGATTCAGATACACTTTGCAGAGTAGAGACACCTTGCGTCGGTCGGCGTTGGCAGGCAACAGAGACGGCAGCTTATGATGCGGCAAAACTAGTAAGCGCGATCTAGCATTTCGTCTCGGCAGAAACGAAATAGACGTTTCTTGCTAGGGTTGAATCTCGTAGGAGCTGATTTCGACGACCGAATGAACGCTAGCCTGCTATTTCGCCGATCAATGGTTCGCGTCCCACTAAGAATTCGCCAGGTTCATTGTGCCCTCAACCTGTTGAGCCGTTAACAAGGCAAGTCCGGCATTGCGTTACGGGCCGAATGTCGAACGCTTACAGAGTCAGCACCGCGCGAATTTGGCCCGGATCGGCGCTCGCCTGAGCAACAAAACCGAAATGATCTCCGAGAGCTCTCATCCCCGCGTTTTCTGCCAGGAGGTTGGCTTCAATGCTTTGGAGCTTTTCATCACGCGCAATAGCGATCAATCGCCCCAGTAATTCCGTGCCGATTCCTTCCCTCTGGTGCCGATCGGCCACCAATACGGCTACCTCCCCTTGCGTTGTGGCGGAAGCTTTTGTGAGCCTGCCAATCCCCAGGATTTCGGGCGGATTCGCGCCCGTTGTCTCCACGACGAGGGCCATTTCCCGGTCATAGTCAATGAAGCATTTCCGCAGCAAGCGTTCGTGCGCGACGCGTTCACTTAGCTTCTCCATATGAAAATAACGAAGATAGACGGAGCGATCCGAAAGCATTTCATGAAACGTCGCCAGCGCAGGTTCATCTTCGGGGCGAATGGGACGAATCAAAACCGAAAGGCCGGCCTTGGTGGTCCAGGGAGAAACGTACTGCGCAGGATATGCGCGAATCGCGGGCCTCGGCAATTGGCCGGCGGCCATCGACGCCTCGTGCAACACAATCCGCGCATCGAGCGCCACAATTCCTTCGGGCCCAGCTAATAGCGGGTTGATATCCAGCTCCTTGATGAAGGGCTGCTCGAGGACGAGCCGGCTAAACCGCACCACAATTCTTTCCAGTGCTTCGATATCTACCGGCTTTTGTCCTCGCACGCCACTCAGCGCTTGGAAGATTTGCGTTTGCTCCATCAGCCGGTGCGCGAGGGTGGAATTGAGTGGAGGGAGCGCCAGGGCTCGATCGCGGAAAACCTCCACCAAACGCCCGCCCGTGCCGAACAGAATCACGGGACCGAATTGCGGATCGAGGCTGCTCCCGAGAATTAACTCATATCCTTCCGAGTGGATCATCGGCTGGACGGTCACGCCCTGAAAGTGTTCAATACCCGCCTTCTCTCGGACCGAAGTCTCGATCTGCCGGTAGGCGGCTCGAACGGATGGCTCGTCTTCCACGTTTAGCTTCACGCCGCCGACGTCGCTTTTGTGCGTAATCGTTTCGGAGTAGATCTTCAAGACAACCGGGAAGCCAATGTTGTGTGCCTGGGACACCGCTTCGTCTTCGCTTCCGGCCACTTCGGTTTCCACTGTTGGAATACCGTAGAGAGCAAGGATCTGTTTCGATTCCGGCTCGGTGAGAAGCGATCGTTGCTTGTTTCGGATGGCCTGGAAAATCGCTGCCACTTTTTCGCGTGAGGTTTCCGTCTCCTGGACTTCGTCGGCCAACGCCGGGGTTTCATAGAGACCACGCAGGTTATAGGTGTATTTCCACATGTACTGAAACGCCCGCGCTGCTGTGTCAGGATACGAAAACGTGGGAATGCCGGCCGCATTCAGGGCGGCAACTCCCTCGGCGACAACTTTGCCGCCCATCCAACTTGCCAGAACCGGCTTGCCGGGAATTTGCGCGTAAGGCACGAGCGCGTCGGCAACGCGCTTGGGATTCGTCATTCCCTGTGGAGCCAGAATGACGAGCAAACCGTCGCTATTGGGATCCTTCGTAACAATGCGAAGCGCCTCCGCATAGCGCTCGGGATCCGCATCACCCAAGAGGTCGATCGGATTCGAATGGCTCCAGTACGCGGGTAAAAGGGCGTCGAACGCGTGCAAGGATTCGCCGGACAGCGTCGTTAATTGGCCGCCGCTGGCGATCAATGCGTCTGTGGCGAGCACACCGGGGCCCCCGGCGTTGGTCACGATCGTGAGGCGTGGCCCCTTGGGCCGTGGTTGTTTCCCCAGGACCTCCGCCATGTAAAAGAGATCCGATATATTCTGCACGCGCAGAACGCCACAACGCCGGAGGGCGGCCTCAAATACGTCATCGCTTCCGGTCAGCGCGCCGGTATGAGAACTAGCGGCCTTGGAAGCCGCTTCGCTACGTCCGGCTTTAATCACGATGATCGGTTTGCGCAGGGAAACTTCGCGAGCCGCGGAAAGGAACGAGCGAGCGTCTCCAACAGATTCCATATAGAGGAGAATGCTTTGCGTATCGGGATCGTCGCCAAAATACTCGATCAAGTCCCCCCAACCAATGTCGAGCATCGAGCCGGTGGAAACGATCGCGCTAAATCCCACGTCTTCCTGCAGACTCCAATCGAGGATGGCCGTAAGTAAAGCGCCACTCTGACTTAGGAAGGCGACGCTGCCAGGACGGGCGATCTCCTGTGCAAACGTAGCGTTCATGCCCGCCAGCGGATTCATCACACCCAGGCAGTTCGGACCGAGAAGTCTCGTCTTGCTACCACGAAGCTTTCTCTGGATTTCACGTTCGAGTTCGGTGCCTGCGGTGCCTCGCTCACGAAAACCCGCTGATATCACCACGGCTGCGGATACTTCCGCACGCACGCATTCTTCGATGACCGAAGGAACCGTGGCAGCAGGAGTCACCACGGCGGCCAAGTCAACGTGATCTGGAACTTCGCCAACACTCTTCCAGCATGGCAGCCCCAGAACCTCGGTTCGACCGGGATTGACGGCGTAGACTTTGCCCCGATAGGACCCGGAAGATAGATTTGCAAGCACCGTCCGCCCGACGCTGCCTTCACGGTCGGTGGCGCCGATCACGGCAACGGAGCGAGGCTGGAAGAGCCCTTGAAACGAGGAGCGGTGGGTCAACATACTGAACCTTGTACTCGTTTGGGAATGTTCGTGAAGGATCCTAACGCCGTATCGTTTTACTCTTCAACAGTTCTTCCTTCGAACCGTCAGCACCGCACAAGCCGCGCCGACGATCACTTGGTGGGCCGTTGCTCCCGGAAGATGCGTGGCCGCCACCATGTGCCCGACAGCATCCTTTGCGCCCAAGATGATCAAGTCAGCATGCTTTTCTTCTGCAACTTCCAGAATTCTATCGGCGGCGCTGCCCTCTTTCACCATGTAGGTCGGCTTTTGCCAGAATTCCACCGCGATCGGAATTAAATCCCGCAACTGATGAATTCGAGTGGAGGCATAATCCATTGGCCGAACGAGATCTCCGGCTTTTGGAATAGCAAGAACATGCAATAGCGTCAGCCTTGAGCGATATTTCTCGGCAAGCGAGATCGCATACTTCGCGGCCGTCAACGATATCGATGATAGATCGGTGGCAAACAAAATCTCGCGAAATTCTGGCTCCTGTGTTCCGTCAATTCCTGCTAACGGCCCAACCGTCAACACGGGGCACGCCGCTCGGCGCAGAATCGATTCCGCGACCGATCCCAGCAAACCCTTTGCGAGCCCGCTTCGTCCTCTTGTCCCCGTCACGATCAAATCGATCCGGTAGCGCTCAATAATCTCCTCGAAAGCTAACCAAAAATCGCCCTCCTCGACAGCCACGTCATGAGGCACTGTAGCCAGCATCGCATGTAATCGCGTGGCGTCTTTATTAGCAAGTTGCTGCTCCGTCTCGATCATTTGGCATGCCGCCTCCATCCCCATGAACCAAAGCGGACTTGGCCTGCGAACGCGCAGGGCATGCAATCGGGCGCTGTAGCGGCCTGCAATCGAGAGCGCATAAGGAAGTGCGGCGTCTGCGGATGGTGAAAAATCGGTCGCGTACACCACATTCTTGAACGAAACTGCGCTCCGAGAGCCGCACGAGTTCATGGATGATCTCCTGGAAGATCACCATACAGGTTTGAGGGGATGCAGGCCGTGCGATCGCTCACGCAGAATTGTGATTGGCGTCACGTCTTTTGTGGCCAGCGTCGACTAGGCTGGCTGTAGAAGTCGATGGTTCGAGCCATACCGGGGCGCTGAAGACGCCGCTTGGCGGCGACTGAAGAAACTCAGCGCCCCGCACTACGCGTTGCAACCCCGCACCGACCTCAGACATCGCGCGAGACGACAGGCTTGATCCCCGTTTCGGCCAGCAGCTCAATACTCTTTTATCGTGAGGAATCTGATGTGAGGTCAGAGCACAAACGAACACCGCACGTTTCTCGCCGCAACGGCGCATGTGCCTGGAACAAACCTCGGTAAGTTCGAGGGGTCTTATTGCCGTACCGTCAGAACGGGACATGTCGCTCTGACGACCACATTATGACCGGTTGCTCGGTCGACATGCGTCGCCGTTCCTAAATGGCCCTTGGCGCTACGTATCCCGAGCACGATCAAATCGGCCTTACTTTCGCGAGCTACCTCTAAGATCCGGTCGAACGGCCTGCCAAATTCCACCGTCGTATTGGGCCGGCACCAAAGTTCCGCCTCTGCAGGGACAAGATCGTGCAGCTTAGCCATCGCGTCGGCCACGGAATTGGCGCTACCGCAGAGCTCCGCCTGGCGGTTGCGCTCCGGAATCACGTGCAGGAGCGTGAGCTTCGCCTGGTTTTCCTGGACCAGCGAGATGGCGGCACGTTGTGCTGATTCTTCGCAGCATTTATCTCAAAGGTGTTGGGCTCGATGTGCTCTGGCCCAACATCGCGGCGATGGCCATTCTTGCTTTGCTGATGTTAAGCATTAGCATTTTGCGCTTCCGCAAATCGCTCGAATAATTTGTACCTTCGTCATAGGTTCCTGTGATTGGGTCATATCATTGCGCGGCCAGCCAGGAAAAAAACGAGCTGTGTATAGGCTGTGAAAAGCGCCGATCGAAACCGTCCGCGGCAACCAAAATTCTCATTGCAGTAGGAGCGATCCTGGAATCCCGCTCAGGCTTTCGGACAATTTCAACGGAGCAAGGTGCCCTGCGTAGAGTTGCCTGAGCAACACCGCCGAGCAGGAATCGCACAAGACCGTTAGCCCCATGTGACTCGCGAAGGCGATCCTCGGACAGCCGTCACGAAGTTTGCAGGGGAATGAAGCGCCGATCTGGTTCGGGACTTTGTAGTGGCTTGTAACCCAACTCTGCTGAGCTCTGCCGAGGCCGATTTGACCAGCGAATCCGCCTATTGGATGACCGGCACAAGAGCTGTGTCCAAATGCTGCTGGCACGAACAAGTTTTCATGAGCTGGCAAAGTCGGACTTCGCTTTCATTCCTGAAAACTCCTTCTTTGCGCCGAAGCATCAAGGCCTACATGATGTTGGCGGTTCAACTTCCCAGACGGACTGGCGAAAAAGATTTGTCAGGTTTGCATCGCTTGAGCCTGGCGGCAACTGCCTGAATTCTGGCGCTTTCGATGATCGGTGATTGCGGTCACAGACCTTCTGCGATGAAAGGTCTCATATGAAAATGCGCGTTGATTGTGAGAGGTGCTGCTCGATCTAAGAAAGCCATGGCCGACCGTAAGAAAAATGCTGAAATGGCCACCACTGATGTGCCAATCGCCGTGCTTGAGACGTTGCCCCTATGGCAACTCGATATCGTCGAACTTACCGGACACAACCTGGAAGCCCGAGGACGAGAAGAAGTTAACCGGCTCCTCGACACAGGATGGCGTTTGCTTCACATTTACACACTGAAGTATGAAGAGGATGGCGTGTGGCGCGAGCGGCCAATGGGAATTTTAGGGAAATTGAGAAGCGGCCAGCAACCAGATTACGGCGGTGGGCCGCCGCTGAGACAATCATCCGAACCGTAATACATAGCAGAGACATCGCCATGAAATCACAACTACAGATTACGTTTCGAAATATGGAGCCGTCGAAAGAGATCGAAGAATGGATTCGTGCCGAGGCAGCCAAGCTCGATCTCCTCTACAGTCAGCTGATGGGATGTCAAGTGATGGTTGAAATTCCTCATCGTCGCCGCAGGAAGGGGAGCCCGTATCACATCTGCATTGATCTGACCGTACCGCACGGTGAGATCGTGGTAAAGCGAGAGCCAAGCTTAAGCGCTCAGGCTCGCCATTTAGGCGAACGAGAGATCAAGAAGCATGCGGAAGTGAAGATCCCACATAAGAATCTTCGGATCGCAATTGACGAAGCGTTCAAGGCCGCAGGACGGCGTTTGCAGGATTACGCTCGGCGTCAGCGAGGCGATACAAAGAGCCACGCGCCGCTTCCTGAGGCTCGCGTCAGCAAAATCTTTCCGCACGAGGGTTACGGATTTCTGACTTCGGACGATGGACGCGAAATCTATTTTAACAAGAACAGCGTTCTTGGCCGAGCCTTTTCGCATTTGAAGGTCGGGGCAGCCGTCAGGTTTGTCGAAGAAGCTGGAGACAAAGGGCCTCAAGCCAGCACTGTCCGTGTCGTCCCCAAGCACGGAATTCGGCGGGCAGCTAAACAGACGGCGGCTTGAATTAGTTCAGTAGGCGCAAGGCCCACCGTCCGTCAAGTGGCCGGAGAATGAGTAGTTCCATGATCCAGTTTTGTTTAGCCGATTATGAACATAGCAGATAGTTTGTAAGTCTCCAGGAGAAAAGGGAGTGGCACCGATAGGAGTTCGACCATGATTACCGGACGAAAGTCAGAATGGGACGGTATTAAGCGCGAGGTTTCGATTGACGTGGAAGGAGCGACACTCCAGGGCACATTAACTCTTCCCGAGGGTGCGGATGGCTTGGTTCTGTTTGCGCATGGGAGCGGAAGCAGTCGCTATAGCCCACGGAACCGCTATGTGGCACAAGTACTCCAATCACAGGGAATTGCCACTTTGTTGATTGACCTTTTGACTCGAAGAGAAGAGTCAATTGATGAATATTCGGGCGAACTTCGTTTTGACATCCCTTTCCTTGCGAAGCGTCTAATTGGCGCGACCAATTGGATTAGGAGAAGTCCCGACACAAAGGATCTCAGAGTGGGTTATTTTGGAGCCAGTACCGGGGCCGGCGCTGCGCTCATGGCGGCTGCCGAGCTTACCGATGTCGTTTCTACGGTCGTTTCCCGCGGAGGTCGGCCAGATCTTGCGAAAGATGCTCTCGACGCTGTTCGTGCGCCCACGCTTCTGATCGTCGGAGGGGACGACGAACCTGTGATCAGTATGAACAGAGAAGCCTTGGCAAAGCTCAACTGTCCCGACAAGAAGCTGGTCATTATTCCGGGTGCGACCCATCTGTTTGAAGAACCGGGAACATTGGAAGACGTGGCACGAGTTGCTGCGGAATGGTTCAGCCGCCATTTCAAATCCGCGCAGAAACCCCAAGTTCAATCGGCCCGAGTTGCCAAGGGTCTTGGCTTGGCCTGACGGCTCTGCTGTGCCGCCTCTGCCAATTCAACTCGAGGCGCTGCTGGAATTCTCGGCGAGCCGCAAGACAATCGATAGAACGACCCGTCCCAAAACCCAGCCGCAACGCTCCGGCGATGCTCAGTCCCATTTCCGGTGCTCGTCAGCGTCTGCCGCTCGCGCTGGCACTCTTTGGTTGCCGGCCACCGCGCAACCACCTGAGCCGGGCGGGGCCGTCTGAATCACACCGAATGGTGACAGCGGTCACAGCTGTATGCCTAAACCTGGACCACCCTGTCTATAGAGGCAGTACGCTATGAGAGTTTCCCCCAGCAATCGGCCACTGACGGGATCTGAGACCTTTCACACACAAATGCTCGTAAAGGATCTGATGACCAGGGTGGTCGTCTGCTGCACGCCATGGGACACGGCACAGAAGGCCGCGAGTTTGATGAAGGCGTCCGGGGTCGGCGCTATTGCGGTGGTGGCTGACACATTGGATCCCCTGCTTGAAGGGATAGTGACAGATCGTGACTTGTGCTGCGGCGTGGTCGCTGCCGGGAAAAACGCGAATGCGGTCCAGGTTGCGGATATCATGACCCGCATTCCTGTGACGTGTGGCCCGGAATACGCATTGGACGAGTGCCTGGAGCTGATGCAGGAAAACCAAATCCGCAGAATCCCCGTTGTAAACAATCGGGGAAGATGCATCGGCATTGTGGCTCAAGCGGATATCGCACTTCATGGTCCTGCCGCGCAAGCCGCAAGAACAATCAAGGAGATTTCTAAAACGGCGAAACCGCGCTTGGGGATGCATTTCGAGAAAGGTTATTTCTATTGCGGACAGCCTCATGAGCAGGACCAAATCTTGCTGCTCAATCGCCGGCGAGAATTGACGCATAGGCACGAGATGCTCATATGATCTTTGCGAATCGGACAGAAGCTGGCCAAGAGTTGGCGCTGCGTTTGAGAACATATGCAAACCGTGATGATGTGATTGTATTGGGAGCGCCGCGCGGAGGAGTTCCAGTTGCTTTCGAAGTAGCCACGGCCCTTAAGGCACCACTGGATGTGTTTGTGCTGCGCAAACTCGGCGTTCCAGGCCATGAGGAGTTGGCATTCGGAGCCATCGCGAGCGGAGGGGTTCGGATTCTTGACCGGGATACGGTTGAGGGCTTGGGAATAACCGGGTTGGATATCGAGCGAGTGACAAGGGCAGAAAAACAGGAACTGGAACGTCGCGAACAGTCGTAT
>Ga0182024_10022004_pt1 | contig 11529 bp, 3 predicted proteins | sample P32metaG_FD_120480 | JGI IMG/M metagenome (GOLD analysis project Ga0182024, IMG submission 120480) | Permafrost microbial communities from Stordalen Mire, Sweden - P3-2 metaG (Illumina Assembly) | ecosystem: Environmental > Terrestrial > Soil > Wetlands > Permafrost | place: Sweden: Stordalen... | reverse complement strand
CTTGGTCGTCATCTTCCACGAGAACATCTCGTACGATCACTACTTCGGTACCTACCCCAGCGCGCAGAACAACGCCGGGGAGACCCCGTTCGCGGCCGCCCCGTCCACGCCGACGGGCAATGGACTCACGACCCCGCTCGACCCGACCAAGGGCTTCGCCCCGGGAGTGAGTCTGTACGCCACTGCTCCGAACCTTCTCACCGCCAACCCCACCGCCGCGAACACGGCGAACGACGCGGGCGCATCCAACCCGTTGCGTCTCGGCCCCTCGCAAGCGGCGACGTCGGACATGGGGCACAACTACGCGCCCGAGCAAGAGGCCGCGGACCACGGCTTGATGGACCTGTATCCGGAGTTCACGGGTAGCAAAGGGCCCCCTCCTGGTTCGCCCGCGCAGGCGCTGACCACGGGACTCGTCATGGCATACTTCGACGGCAACACGCTCGGCACCTACTGGGGCTACGCGCAGAGCTACGCGCTGAACGACAACGCGTGGACCACCAACTTCGGCCCGTCCACTCCCGGCGCGATCAACCTGATCTCCGGACAGACGAACGGATTCTTGGCGACGAATCACACCCCGCTTGCTGCGAGCCACGCGGTGGCGGATGGCAACGGCGGCTTCACCCTCATTGGCGACGCAGACCCCTTGGGCGATACGTGCTCCTCGGCGGCCGATCAGGTCAATTTCGTCGGACAGAACATCGGCAACTTGCTCAATGCAAAGGCCATCAGTTGGGGTTGGTTCGAGGGCGGATTCAATCTCTCGGCCACCAACGCCAACGGCACGACGGGCTGCAATCGAACCACCACGGGCGTCGCTGGGGTCGCCGAGACCGACTACATCCCGCACCACTCGCCGTTCCAGTACTACCCCTCGACCGCCAACCCGTCGCATGCCCGCCCGACTTCGACGGCCACGATCGGAACGACGGACCCCGCGAATCACAACTATGACAGCGCGGACTTCTTTGCCGCGCTCAGCGGCGGCAATCTTCCGGCGGTCGTCTACCTGAAGGCGCCCGCGTACCAGGACGGCCACCCGGGCTACTCCACGCCCATCGACGAGCAGAATTTCACGGCGAGCGTGGTCACTGCGCTGCAAGCCGCGCAGGAGTGGAGCTCTACTGCCGTCGTGGTGACGTACGACGACTCCGACGGCTGGTATGATCACCAGGCGCCCTCGATCGTGAACCCGTCGTCCTCGGTTGCAGACTTTCTCAATGGCGCCGGCGTCTGCAACAGCGCAGCGCAGCAGAACGGTGCAGCTCCGACCACTATGCTTCTCGGCGCGCCGCCGGTGGACGGAGGCGCTCCGTTGCCGGCCCAAGGTCGATGCGGCTACGGGACGAGGATCCCTCTCATGGTCATCTCGCCTTACGCGAAGTCGAACTACATCGACCACACCCTCGTCGACCAGACCTCGGTCCTCAAGTTCGTCGAGGACAACTGGCTCGGCGGCCAGCGCATCCAGGCGGGTGGATCGTTCGATACGATCGCGAACTCGATCCAGAACATGCTGAGCGGGATCTGAGTTCTTCGTAGACCTGTATTGAGGAGGGCGGGCCGCGCATGCGCGGGTCCCGCCCTCGTCGCTTTTGTCTTCTCGCTATCGCGACGCCGACAGAGCGCCACGATAGGGCTCGTCGGTCAGCGTCTCGAGGAACGCCACGATCGCGTCGATGTCCTCGTCGTCCATCGGCGGCTTCTCCCCCTCCGCTCGGTTGTACGGCAGCGACATGACGTTGACGTTGCCCCGGTACTTGGCAGGCACGTCGTCAAACTTGTCGCCCCGAGAATACCAGCGGGACGGCGTGATCCCGCGCGTATTGTAGAAGGCCACGACGTCGCGCAGCTTCGAGAACGCACCGTTGTGCATGAAACGCTCTCGGACGGCGACGTTGCGAAGCGAGGGGGTACGGAACTGCACGCACCACTGGGGGGCGGACGACGGCTTGTCCGTCTGCGTGCGCTCGCAGAGGCCGACATCGTGGTAAGCGGGATCGCTATTGGCTGGAATGTCGCGGTTTCGAGGGACGGCGACGGCGTCGTACCCGTAGTTGGTGAACATCGACCGCGAGGTTCGCTTCGACGACTCGACGAAGCGATGGCAGGCATCGCAGGCCCCCTTCTTGGAGCTCTTGAAGGCGTCGAGCCCGCGCTGCTCGAGGGGGGAAAGCTTGCCTGTACCGCGGAGATAGTCGTCGAACCTCGAGGTAAACGGCGCCATCGCGTCGCTCGTGAGGTAGGCCTCGAGCGCCTGGCCCAGCGCCCCGACCGCGCCGGCGGGCGTCTCGAGCGCCCCAGGAAATTCGTTGGTAAAGGCGCTCGTGTACGGGGCACCTCGGAGTTTCGTGCGGATCTCCCCCTCGCTCGAGTTCATCTCGTTCGGGTCGAACAACGGCGAGCGCGAGAACTCGGCCACGGAGTCCGCACGCCCGCTCCAGGTGAGCCCTGCGAAGGGGGACGGGGCCAGGTCGTCGTCGTCCGCGAAGGCGAAGTGGAAGGCCGGCACGTACTTGAGGTACAGGACGGACGGCGTGTTGCGCCGGGCGAAATGGCCGGGGCGACTCCCGGCGGCAACCCCGTGGGTCGATCCGTGGTTGCCCGAGAAGGCGCGGAGGGGGTCGTGGCAGCTCGCGCAGCTCGTCCCGGGGGGGGTCGAAAGGTTCGTATCGAAGAAGATCTGTCGTCCCAGATTCTCACGCTGCGTCGGCGGCGCCTTCGGCGTCGCGAACATCGCCGCGACATCGACCGCGGTACGCGCCCCACCCTCGGGCACAGGAAGGACCGCGAAGCCGGCCGCGCCTCCCTCTTCCGCGGCAGCCACGACACGGCCGTGACACCCGAGCAGCGACGCCGAGAAAATGGCTGAAGCGGCGGTGGCCTCGAGGAGCCATCGCCGCCTGCCCGGCGCGCGAGGGCGCCGCTCGCTCATGGGAGCCCGATCAGGGGATGAAGCCCCAGGTGTTGCAGGACACCTGTCCGTTGAGCGTCGCAGTGCATGTGGTGCGGGTATAGGGGGACGTGGCGGGGGGGGCAGCCTCCCCATACTCGGTCGCGGCCCAGGCTGCACCCACCGACGCCTCGGCAGCCTGATATTGCAGGACCAGGAAGCCGTAGTCGGGAGAGTCCGCGATGTTCGAGACCGTGGGGGGGTTGGGATTGACGGACGCGGACTCCGGGACGGTATTGAGTGGAGACAGGCCCAGGGGGAACGAGCTGGGGAGCGCCGTGTCGAGCTGGGTACCCGCGTTGCCGCTCACGAAGGTGGCCGGGTAGCCGTTCGCGGTGCCGGTCGGGATCGGGTTGAAGTCGATCGCCTCGAAGAGGTGCGTGTGTCCATGCAGCACCATGTTGATGCCCGGCGGGAAAACCGTGGTCGGGTAGGCCGCTTCCAGCACCGAGAGGAGCGCCGGCTGGCCTCCCGTGGGCGTCGCCCCCACACTTCCCTCGGAGAAGCCGAGGATCGGGTGGTGGTTCGCCCAGATGTTGAACTGCGCACTCGGGTTGACCGCAAGCCCCGCGATCGTCGCAGCCTCGTTCGTGAACGCGGTGAACTGGCCGAGGGTTGCGCCCGAGCCCGGACTCGTGATGGCGCTCTTGGAGACGTTGCTCGAGTCGAAGACGAGAATCTGCGTGCCTGACCCGATCGAGACGCCGTACGCGGTGTTGTAGCTCCCGCTGGCTTCGGGGGTGCTCGTGGCGAAAGACGAGGTGGGGATGTCGTTCGCCGAGAGGTTGCAGGTCTTGACGTTGGTGGAGTCGTAAGGGTTGGTGTCGAGGAAGCGGTACCATCCCTGCCCAGAGCGCGTGCACTGCTCGTGGTTGCCTCGGACGACGATCCAGGGCGCCGCGGCGAGGAGCGGCGCGGCAGGCGAGAAGAAGTCAGCCTCCCACCCGTCCCAGCCGTAACCCCAGGGGGACCCGGCGCAGCCGGCAATGTCCGGCGGGCACTCATTGTCGCGGTACATGTAGTCGCCGACGTGAATGACGAGGTCCGGGTGGAGCGCCGCGGCATTCATCGCGGTCGTGGCGAATGGGTATCCGTTGGGTTGGGTCGGGTAGGTGGACCCGTTGGGCGTAAAGACAGCCTGATTGCAGTCCTGGAACACGTCCCCGATCTGCATCCGGCAGCCGGTGTCGCCAATGACCACGATCGTCTGCGGGTTGGCCTTGGGCAGAGGCAGATTGATCCCCTGCGGCCCGCCCCCCCATGAGGCATTGACCACGGCGCTCGTCGTTCCGGTCGGAAGCGGCGAGAGCTCGCAGGTGTTCACCGGGAACACCGACGGCTTCGAGGTCGCCCCGGCCACGATCGGCGTGATCGTCGGTGGGGTTGTGCTGACGTTGACGCTCGTGCTGATGGTCGTCCGGAGCGGGATCGTCCCCGCCGCCACGCGCAGATTCATCGTCTGCGTGGTGGGCACGCCACTTACGGTGGTAGTGAGGGTCGGGCAGGTTGCGCCCGCCGTCAGCGCGCGCGCGATAGGGCCGTTGGGGCCGAGCTCCACCCACGCAGCCTCGACCTGATTGGCCGGGTAGGGATCGCAGATGACCGTCGTAGTCACGGTCGAGAGGCTCGACGAGCACGACGCGCCCGCAGGGATCGCGCCGTCGTCGACGACGACGGTGATCGTCGCCGTGCCAGGGGCCGTACACATGAAGGTGGTCGCGTCGGACGGGCCCACGGCCTCATCTTGGCTCGAGCCCAGACCGTTGGTTACGCCCAGGACGCCGATGGCAGAACTGCCAGACGGCGATTGGCTCCAGGTGTAACCGAGGTTATTGGGATTACCGCCGGTCGCCGTCACGTTGAGTGTCACCGACTCCCCGACGTAAACCTCGCTGCCATTGCTGCCGCTCGACAGTCCTGTCCACGTGCCGCAGTAGTCCAGTGTCCCGGTGACGAAGAGATTGCCGGAATCGGGAGCAGGCGACGCGCAGAGGAGCTGGACCGCCACGTTGGTCGTCGTGTGACCCGCAATCGAGATGCCCGTTGCAGAGCCCTGGCAAGACGCGCCTGCGCGGGTCGTGGCCGCGAGCGCAATCGAGTCGTTGGAGGCGACCGGTACACCCCCGAGCTGAAAGTCGATCGACGCGCTGTTGTTCGTCGCGACCGTGCCGGGGTTGGCCGTACCGAGCGGGACGATGCCACCGGTGCTGTTCGTCAGCGTGTAAGTCACACTGTTGATCTGGTCGCCGCCAGGAAGGGTAAGCGCGAGACCGAGGGTCCCGACCTCGCCTGTCGCGTGGCCCGAAGCGCCGGTGCCGCCAGCTCCCGGGGTCGATGTGCCTCCGTTACTCGAGCAACCCGAACCAGCCGCGCCCGCAGCGCCGAGCCCAGCCACGCCGAGCCACATCGCGCAGCGAACCATCGACCTCTTCAAGACACCCAGCGACATATCGAACGACCTCCGAATGCGAAGCTCGCTTCGCAAGATTTACGCCAGAAACTTCGCGTCTCGTATGAAGTCGATTCGCGCGTAGGCGTAGCTTTCTTCGATCTATCCGCCTTCGCGGATTTCCGGTTTTCGGAATACGCCGACCGGTTTTCGGAAACGCGCGTTCCACAGCCCAGCGATGCGCTCCAACTCGCGAGAGTCAACGTGTCGATTCCGAAAACAGAACGGTCGCCTCCTGTCGACCGCGTGGGCACGTCCGCCGGTTCATGACGTTTCCCGTGAGGCAACGTCGAGGCACGAGAGTTGCGTAGCGGCGCGCACGTGAGGAGCGGAGAGTCTCGCCGTCCGTAATTCGAATGCGAAAGAAATTTTGGGCGTCGATGGTCGCCCTGTCCGCGCTGGTGCTCAGTGTCGCCTCCGGCGCCTGGGCCTCCGGGGGGACGAACTACGTCCTTCAGACTCCGATTCCGTTCACAGATGTGAACAGCTACGCCTACCTCGGTAACTCGGTCGCGACGGACGGCAATACCGCGGTGGTGGGCGCATTCGGCGAATCGGGCCCGAGCGGCGCAGCGTACGGCGCCGCCTATGTTTACGTCTCGACCACGACATCAACGGGTACGACGTGGGCCCGGCAGCAAGTCCTCACGGCACCGGATGGCGCCCCAAACGACCAGTTTGGGTACACGGTCGCCATTAGTGGCAACACCGTGTTGATCGGATCCGGCAACAAAGCCAACGGACAAGGCTACGTCTACGTCTTCACGCGAACAGGCACGACCTGGGCTCTTCAGACGGAGTTCACTTCCTCGGACGGAGCGGCGGGCGACTGCTTCGGATGTGCCCTCGCGCTGAGAGGCGGCACGGCTCTCATCGGGGCGAATTACAGGCTCAACGGGACGGGTGGGGCGTACCTATTCACTGGCTCGGGGAGCACGTGGCAACAGGGCCAAGAGTTCGTGGGGGCGAGCGGAAGTGCCGAACAGTTCGGGTTCTCGGTCGCGCTCAGCACGAGCGGCACGACGGCGGTCGTCGGCGCGTTCGCGTTTCCGAACTCGATGGGGAACGCGACGGGGCGAGCGTACGTGTTTACGTCGAGCGGCAGCACCTGGACCCAGCAAACGCTGCTCACCGGCATGGGGGCATCGGGTGCCAACTTCGGATACTCGGTGGCCGTCGACGGTAACACTGCGCTCATCGGAGCCTACGGCCAAGGCGCGGCCTATGTATTCACGAGCAGCTCCGGGGTCTGGTCGCAACAAGGGATACTGACGGGCTCGAGCAGCGCCTACTTCGGCTACTCGGTGGCGCTGAGCGGCGTCACGGCGCTCATCGGCGCTTTCGAGACGGCCGGAAATACAGGGGCAGCCTACGTCTACACGAGCGCAAGCGGGACTTGGTCCCAGCAGGCGCCACCGCTTGCGCCCCCGCCCCCGGGTCTCACCCCGCCGATGTCCTTCGGATACTCGGTCGCCTTGAGCTCCACTGCCGCGGTCATTGGCGCTTTGAGCGCAGCCAACAACTCCGGCGCAGTCTATATGTTTGGCCCCGCCGCCTCGTCCGTCCCGGCCCCTGCGCTGGGGCTTCCGGGGCGACTGGCCCTCTTGCTTCTACTCCTCGGGACCGCGTCCTGGTCGATTGCTCGCCGAAGCAGGTGCGGACTGAACCCGCGCGTCGGAATCGGTGCCATCGGCGCGATGGCCCTCTCTCTCTTCGTCGGCACGACGGCGTGTTCGGCAGGCCACGACGGCGGCTCGAGCAACACTCTTACGGGAGCTCGGATTCCGGGGGCAGAAGAGACTGGCGCGGTCAGCCTCCAGCTTACCTTGCCCGGGGGGGAACAGGTCAGCGTTGTCCATTGGACCCTCTCCGGTCCAAACGGCGCGGCGACCGTTGTCCAGAGCTCTGCGGTCGAAGTGCAGGCACTTGCTGTCCACTTCCTCGTCAGTGGCATCCCCGCCGCATCCGGCTACGTCGTCACGCTATCGGGGACTTCGACGGACAGCGCCGTTTCGTGCACCGGATCCGCGCAGTTCAACGTCACGGCCCACGCGACGACGCTCGTGTCCGTCCAGATGGCGTGCGGACTCGCCAGCACGACGGGCCATGGAACCAGCATCAACGGCAGCACCTACGACTGTGCAAGCCTGAGCTCCGTATCGGCCAACCCGATCGAAGTGACGGTGGGCAGCTCGGTCGCGCTCGCCGCGCTCGCCAGCGGTCCGAACCCGGCGACGCTCACCTACGCCTGGTCCTCCTCGACCGGTTCGTTCAGCGAGCCGAATGCCGCAACGACTGGCTTTACCTGCACTCAGGTCGGGTCGGCGATGGTGACGATCACGGTGGGGGACGGCCCCGTTCCCGCCGGATCTGCGTGCAATGCGACTCTCGACGCGACGACGATCACGATCGTGTGTGAACCTCCGCCGTGTACGGCCGTGGGGACCGGGACCCCGGCGTCTCCGAACACTTTCGCGGGCACCTGCCCGGCGGGCCAGAGCAATACGCTGACCGACCCATTTGGACACTTCTGCTGCGCCCAAATGCCCTGCTTCAACGGCGCAGCCCAGGTGGGTACGGGGACCGAGGCCACCCCGGACACTGCCGCCGGGAGCTGCCCGGTGGGCCAGGTCAACACTCTCGCGGATACGGCGGGAAACTTCTGTTGCGTCGTGCCGTTCTGCAGCGGAGAGCCGGTCGGCACAGCGTGCGACGCAGGCCTCATCTGCAACGGCGGCCTCGGGTGCATCGCCCCGTCGTTCTCCGTCGTGCGCGTCAACGAATTCGATGCGGGCGGGGACGCGGACCCCTCGTCCGCGGTGGTCATCGAGCAACACTTGCTCGATGGTTCGGTGACGGGCAGCCCGACGTCCCTACCGACCGTCGCGAGCGGGGCCACTCAGCCCTTTACGATCGGTGGAACGGCCGTCAGCGAGGGCGATCTCGCTACGTCGGTGAATGGGCAATACCTGACGATGGCTGGCTATCAGGCCGCGCCGGGCATCGTAAGGGTCGACACGAGCACGACCGTGACGCGAGCGGTGGCCCGCGTCGACGCGAACGGCAACGTCGTGACGACCGCCATCCCGGGCGCTTTCCTCGGCGGCGATCCGAGGAGCGCGGTGACCATCGATGGCGCCGAGTATTGGGTTTCAGGTACGAGCGCCACGTCCAATACGACCGGCGGCCTATGGTACCTGCCGAGCGGCTCGGAGCTCGTGCAGATGCCGTCCTCCACCCTTTTGGCGAGCCCGCGCCTTCTTCGGATCGCGGGGGGGCAGCTCTACGGCGATTCTTCTCAGGATCCGCCCTATCTCTTTACCGTCGGGAGCGGCTTGCCGACGACGACGTCTCCCCTCACGACGCTCCCGGGCTTCCTGACGACGGGTGCCACGCCGAGCCCCTATAGCTTCGTCTTTTTCGATCTCAACTCGAGCATTCCCGGGCTCGACACGCTCTACGTCGCGGACGACACCTCCGGCACAGGGGGACTCCAGAAGTGGACGCTCGCTTCAGGGGGAAGCTGGTCGACCGCGTGGTCCATACTCACGGGCGGCACCGCCATCCGCGGCCTCGCGGGATACGTAACCGACGGCACGGTGATCCTCATGGCTTCGTCCGGGAACACCCTCGGCAAGCAGGATGCTCTCGCGGTCATCCTCGACCCGGTTGGTTCGACGAACTCCTCGATGACTCCCGTCTCCGTCGTCGCGACGTCCGGGGCTGGTTCGACGTTCCGCGGCGTCGCGATTCCGCCGCATCTCTGACCGACGATACGTACCTCGCAACCCTCGCCCTCCGACTTTCGTAGGGCCTTTTCCGAAAGTCGTACACCCCCGCCCCACCACGTTTCGAGTAACGAGTCGTCACCACGGATCGTTTTGAGGAGTTGCTCATGAGAATGGTTCTTCGAAAGTCGGTCGTACGGAGTGTTCTCCTGTTGGGTGCGGTCGGTGCGGCCTCGCTCGCGGCGATCGAAGTGGGCTGTTCGTCGACAAACGGACCCGGCTCACCCGGGTCGAGCGAACCCGCCCCGGCGGAAAACACCGGGACCCTCGGCATGCAATTGACCTTGCCGGGTGGGCAACAGGTCAACTCGGTCGCCTGGACGATCACCGGCCCGAACGACGCGAGCACCGTGGTGCAGTCGGGCACCGTCAACCTACAGAACAGCCAGAGCATCAGCTTTCTCGTCGGTGGCATCCCGGCAGGCAACAACTACACGATCGTGCTCACCGGTACGTCCACCGACGGAACCGCCACGTGCGTGGGCTCGGTGACATTCAACCTGACCGCGCGAACGACGACGAACGTGTCGGTCCTCCTCCAGTGCAACACGCCGCCCTCCGAGGCAGGCTCGGCTCTTGTCAAAGGTACGCTCTACAGCTGCGCGTCGGTCAGCTCGTTGTCGGCCAGCCCGGCCGAAACCAACGTGGGTTCGTCGGTCGCCTTGTCGGGTTCGGCGACCGGCCCGGGCGTAGATGCGGGCTCGATCACGTATGCCTGGACCGCACCGAGCGGCACGTTCGATACCCCTACCGCAGCGTCGGCAAACTTCACCTGCGCGGTCGCGGGGCCCGTCGCTGTGACGCTGACTGTGAGCGACGGCCCGGTTCCGGACGGGGGCGCCTGCAATCCTGCACTCAGCACGCAGACGGTTCAGATCCAGTGTGACGGTCTCGTCGGACAGGCCCTCGTCACGACTCTCGGCGCTGGAGTGCTGCCGACCACGGTGACGATCAACCAGGGTACCGCCATCGGTGAAGGCTCGCTCAATGGGGCGACCCCGTTCATGCTGACGAACTTGGCCGCCGACCCAAACAATTCTCAGACCATCACGTCGAACGGCGGCGCTGCTCCGTTCCTCGCGACGGGGAACGTGCCGGACCCAGCGTTCGGGTTCTGCAACTACCCGGATGGCGGCGCGCCGATCCGAATCTCACACGTCACCGGCGCGAAGTTCGAGACGACGAACGACGGAGGAACGGCCGACCCGATGGTGCCGCTGACTCCCGCGTATTTTCCCTTGGTCTACAACTCGACGAATACGACGAGCGACAACGCCTTCGGCGGCAAGGCTCCGATCCTCGGGCTCTTCGACTGGCGCCCGAAGGACATCGACGAAGCTCTCCTTGCCGCCGAATCCGATGACAACGGCAAGACCTGGTATTTCATGCAGCTCGTTCTCGAGCTCAACCCCGACTACACGAACTCGATCAGCGGCGGCTACTCGCTCACCGCGACCTCCACGGGCTGCCCCGCGAACGTCAACAGCACCAACGCAAACTTCACATCCGCCAACGGGTCGCAGGCCGACGACGGCTGGGGCCACGCGGCGATCATCCAGCTCCCGGGGGCCGGGAACACCAAGACAGGGCAGTACCTCTACCTTCTCGACCGAAACACCAACAACATGCCCGGCACGTCGACCGAGATCGTCGACGGCAACCCGCTCTGGGCCATCAGCCTCGGCGCCGTCAGTGGCGCGCCTGGGGGAGGGTCGAGCCCCAAGTTCCCGATCTGGAACACCAACTTCGACGCAGGCGCGGGGAACAACAGCAACAACGACATCAAGTCGATCAGCTCGACCCTGACCCAGACACCGGACTCGGGCTCCCCCATCAGTGTCACGCAGACGGTGGGCCTCACCGACCCCGACGGCATCATGGCGGTCTTCCCGACGTCGCCCTCGGCAGCCGCCGGCTCGCCAGTGACGGTGCTCTGGGTTCAGAAGGTCCTCAACGGGGACAACACGGGTTCGACGGCGCTGCCTGTCGCACAGCAATGCACGGCCGCCCCTTTCAGCGGCAAAGTGAACCACGACATCGCCACAGTGCACCGAGCGACGACGACCGACGGCGTGCACTTTACCGATCTCGGACCGGTCAACGGGCTGAGCGATCCTACGACGGTCGACTACAACAAGACGCGCTGGGTCAGCCCTCGCGGAACCCTCATCGACGTCAACGGCAATGGCTCCCTTTGGGGACTCTACTTCTCGGCCGGCAATTGCCTCGACGGCGATTCGGACGCGTTCCACTACATCGGGTACGCGGAGTCGACCGACACACAGAACTGGGTCGTCTACAACGACATCAACAGCCCCATTGCTTCGATCAACTCG
>Ga0182024_10022003_pt1 | contig 11529 bp, 8 predicted proteins | sample P32metaG_FD_120480 | JGI IMG/M metagenome (GOLD analysis project Ga0182024, IMG submission 120480) | Permafrost microbial communities from Stordalen Mire, Sweden - P3-2 metaG (Illumina Assembly) | ecosystem: Environmental > Terrestrial > Soil > Wetlands > Permafrost | place: Sweden: Stordalen... | reverse complement strand
GCGATCCGTCGCTTTCACGCTTCCGTATAGATCCCGCGCTGTTTCCACCCATTCGACTTCATAGGTGCGGTCGCTGGTCGGAAGAATTGATTTCACTTCGACGGAGACCGTCTCGGTTTCGGCACGCTTAAAGGGTGGGTCTCCGCGATAGTAGTCGCTTACAAATGTCTGAGCCGCGCTGCCGCTTGCGATCTGCGCGTATACGCGATCAATCGCCTTTCGCTGTGACACGCCGTCTGTCGTGACGGTCCGCAGGTTTTCGACCCAGTTGAAGATGTTCGAACGTCGGAGCCGATCATCGTCTAACGAAGTTTGATCTGCGACCCCAGAGGCGACGGGTCGTCCAAGATTGTCCACGAGAACGACGAACGGAACCACATGCGCCCGCGCTGATAGCCAGACAATCCCGACGGTCGCGACCAAGGCGACTAGCGAAGAGAATGCCGCCATCGAGCGCCAGTTTTTGGCGCGAGTGATGAGATCACCGTAGCGCTCGTCCCATTCGCGGCGAGCGGCCAGATAGGGGTTATGGGGAGTGTTCATGGGACTTTATTCCTCGTGATCGATTGGAATTCTTGGCGGCGTGCTGTGTGGCGCAGCGTCCGATGGAAGTCTTAACAGTCTAAAGCGCATGCCTCTCATCACTTGATCAACAGCGCGACCAAGCATGCTTTTTCGTCCTGGCAATGAGGCCGATTGCGGATTTGCTAAGTCCGCATTTCCAACGGATGCGATATCTGTCGCGCCCGAGCTGGTACTTAAGTTAGGTGGGGCGGTCTCTTCAATTGCGCTGCCGCTTATTCCGCCATGAACGGCCGAAGGATGGGACCAATCATTTCCCGACGTAGAAACTTCATTCGTCGCTTGGATCGACATGGGCGCGAAGCCCTGCTGAGCCCGTTGGCCTTCAAACCCTGAACCTTCCAACGGTTCACCCCCAATCGACGGGAGGGCGGATGACATCGATGGAGCCGACCCACGGAATGGAGGGTCTGGCTGCGTGCGCGCAGCGCCGGAAACTGGCGCTGAGGACGATGGCGGAGAAAGCGAGCTTCCCCCAGCCGAGACACCGCCGAACGATCCCACGCTGGCAACCGCAGTTCGAGTATTGGAACCCGCTCCACCAGCACTTGCCGCGGAACCTGTACCCGCTGCTGCAGCGCCCGCGCCGGCCAGTGCGCTCACCGCTGCACCTCCAGCTGCAAAGGCGGCACTACCAAGAACGGCTGCTGTGGCGATGAGATCGCCCCCCGTCAAAGCGGGAGACCCGCCGATCACGGCTGCGAACAGTTTCGGAATCTGCCAACAGCACATCATGAAGATCAGCGCGCCACCCATCACGTCGAAAGCCGTCATCACTGGGCGAGCTGAAGTTGCGATCCCCTGCGCCTCATTGAGCCAGCCCAGGCTAAGGTCGAATCCGGCCGCGATCAGACAGTACAGCAGGAGGACCTTGACCCCGATCGAAACCGCCAAGCCGATGAAGCGTTCCGTATACGGAGCCGTCCATCTACTGCCACCGAACCCGAGAAAGATGAAGCCCACAGATACGACTAGGTAACTCTCGACGAACGTGACGATGAAATTGATGGCGATGAAGGTGTAAGAAATGACGATCAGAAGAGCTGCAAACGCAAGCGCCAGTGACGTACCGGGATTCGTGAAGAAGGCCGATGTACTCGCGCCATCCATCAGCGCACCGGCAAGACTGAGACCCTGCATGAAAATGCCGCTTGGCGACAGCGCTCCAAGTCCGGATGCGTTCTGTCCAAGCTGCGTAAAGCTATCGATGATCGCAGGAATCCACGACCGGCCATTCAGAAGCAACGCGTAGAACGCTCCAATCCACATCAGCTTTCGAATCAGCGCAGAGGTCCAGGACTGAAGGTCGCTCTTCTCTAGCAGCATGACGGCTGCACTCCACGCGAATTCGATTACCGCGAGAAGCCCGAACAGCGTGTTCGCGTAAATGAAGACGTTCGTCGTCCATTGAACGCGCTCGCTGCGGAACTGGTCCATGATCTGGCTTGGAACGGTTGTGTTGAAACCAGGCCCCGCCTGTGCAAGGAGCGCCGGCACCAGCAGAGTGGCGATACCCATAAGTAGCAACCAGCGCTTTAACCTGTCGTGGATTCGAGTCTGCAAGATACACCTCACTGGAGCCCCGGCAAGTAGGTCTTTCCGTCGCTGGTAACTGGCCCGCCGGTAAAGAACCACTGGGTCGCGGCCTGATCCGCGGCCTGTTCCTGGATGATCGCTGCCTGGTAAGCCTGTTTACTCGACATGTCCGCCATCATCAACTCCCGAAGCTTCATGAGTTGCTGCACCTGTTGATCGCTGATCTGTCCGAGCACATTCAGCGCTTGCATCTGCCCATCCGCTGTCTGGGACATGAATTCAAGCGAGCCGATAATCGCTTCCTCGCTCTGCATTTGTTGGTTTTGCAGACCGGCGGCACGGAGTGCTCCAAGCGTAGTATCGAGCGAGGTTTGGGACCATCTCTGATAGTTCTGGTAGTAAGCCGCTGGGTTCGTGGCATAACCGGGATACGTCGAACGGAACACTTGATCGAGATTGCCGAGGGAATAAGCCAACGCTTGTCCCCCCTGTACAATTTGTGCGAGAGCGCTAATGTCACCTGCGATTTGGCCAAACGTCTGAGGTGACAGATTCTTGGTGTTCCGAAGCATGTTGGCATACATCGCGAGTTCGTTCTCCAATTGGAGCCCCTCCCGGATGTACATCAGAATTAGTTGGGCATGATTCAACAACTGGGTAACTTCTGTCGCGAACGCGCCGGCCTCAGCCTTTTGCGGCGCGCCGCCGGACACCCCGAGCAGGATCAAAACGGAGATCACCAACCTACGCATATATGTGCTCCTTTCTTCCGCGTTTTTCAATCGAGCGAAGATACTCCGCCCACTTTTCCAGGCTCCGAAGATGGAGCCATTCGGCGCGCCATCCGTCACCAAACTGTTCCATCACAGCCTCGGCGATCTGCCGCTCTTCGCGGCCGTTGATGCCAACCCATGCGAGAGCAACTTTTCCTACGCCGAGATCGACTAGACGCCGCCCCAGCTTGCTGACGACGTAGTAATGTTGCTTCGGCACGCTGACTTGCAGGATGTCCAGTTCGCGCTCATTCAACCCGATGCGTTCGTAGAAACTACGCGAGCCAGCATTCTTCGCTTCGGCGTTCGGCAGTAGAATCTTGGTCGGGCAGTTTTCGAGGACAACATCCGCGATGTCTGAGTTAGCAATGTCGCTAATCTGCTGCGTTGCCATGACGACCACAGCGTTTTTTCGGCGCATCGTCTTCAGCCAGTCCCGTAATCGATTACGGAAAAGCGCGTGCTGCAAGTAGGACCAAGCTTCATCGAGCAGCACCAATGTGGGCGAGCCGTCGAGCCGTTGCTCAATGCGGCGGAACAAATACAGCAGTACAGGGATGACGGCCTTGTCATCGAGCTGCATCAGATTCTCCGTCTCGAAACTTAGAAAACGGCCATCGCCGAGCATGTCGCGATCGGCATCAAGTAGCGATCCCATCGGACCCATGACGGTAAAATGCTGCAGCGCATCGCGAATATCGGTATCCTGCACGTTGGCCGAAAGCTCTGTCAGCGTTCTGGTTGGAGAAAGCTGTAGCCGGGTCAGTGCCTCCGCGACCGCGTTGCGATGCTTGGGGCCAAACTTCAAGCCGTTCAGTTCACACAGGACTTCGACCCACCCGGCGGCCCACTGCACGTCCGACTCGCCGTCGATATCTTTGAGCGGGCAGAAGGCAAGATCAGTCTTTGGGCCTGCCAGATCGTAGAATGCGCCGCCCGCGGCTTCCGTGAGCATCCAGATCGAATAACCTCGATCAAACGCGAAGACCTGCGCCCGCGGATAGCGAAACCACTGAGCAGCGATCAATCCCAACGCAGTGGACTTGCCCGCACCGGATGGGCCGACAATCAGAGTGTGGCCGAGGTCGGAGACATGCAAGTTTACGCGAAACGGCGTCGCTCCGCTTGTCGCGGCAAACAGCAGCGGAGGGCTGTGCTTCGGCATCATGGCCGATGGATTTTCGCGGAGGCCGGCCCACACCGACGTGATCGGCAGCATATCGGCGAGGTTCAGCGTGTGCAGCATGATCCTACGGACGTTCGAGTAGCCGTCACCAGGTAGGGAGCCGCGCCAGGCCTCGACTGCGTTGATCGTCTCGATTCGGCAGGAGAAGCCGAGATTCTGGATCGTCTTCATAACCGCACGCGTGTTTTCATACAGGCGGCTGGGATCTTCATCGAGGCAAATTACGTTGGCGGAATACTGTGCGAACTGGACATCACCCGACGCCGCTACGCCCATAGCGTCTTCTGCATCGGCAGCCATTTGCTGGGCATGGATATCGATCGCGCCTGACTGTGTCTTGAAGATTTGATCCTTCCATCCGCGAATCTTCGAGCGCCATTTCTTCCGGTGCATGTCGAGCATGCCCCGTGCCTCTTCGGGATCGATCAGGATCGCGCGTGTGTTCCATCGGTATTCAATGGGAAGGTTGTCCAACTCACGAAGAACACCGGGCGAACTCATCTTTGGAAAGCCGTCTATTGCGATGACGCACATATGCTTCCGCCCGATGCGCGGTTCGATCCCTCCGTAAAAGTCCTCGCAAGCCAGAAGGTCGTTCAAATAGCAGGGAATCTCCGGCAGTGCGAACGGATGATCTTCGCCGCTCACGCAGCGCCGCACATACCGCAAGAGCCGATCTTGCACTTGCGCAAAGCCGTAGTCGTCGGTGACCACCAGCCGCGTCAGCCGCTCCGTCTGGAACAACTGGCCAAACACGTTTTCGAATACGTCCACCCGGTTCATGAAACGGTCGACAATCTGCTCCATTGTTCGGTTGGCGCTACGCGCTGCGCTGCCTTCAAACATCCAGCCCTTCATTCGTTCTTCGACTTCGAGGGGAGGAAGGTACGTTAGGGTTAGAAAGTACTCGGATTCATAGTGAGCACCCTCCTGCATGAACTGTTGCCGCCGCTCGTCGTCGATGACGCGCGTCACACAATCGGGAAATGCGCCTTGTTCGGGATAGCCAGGCGCCCGCGACCGGATCGCATCGCACTGAACCATCCAGCCAGTTCCGAGGCGTAGCACCGAATTGAGCCGTGCGCTGAGCGCGTCCATCTCTGCCGGCGCCGCCGACATCATGTCGGGCCCGCGATAGCTCCAACCGGTGAGTAACGAGCCATCCTGCTGAAGCAGAATCCCGTCGTCGATAAGCGCGTAAGGCATCAGGAGATCCGCCAATCCACGAGGGCGAGAGCGATGTTCATTCCTTTGCATGGATCACCTCCAGTTGCGCGGTATCGGCACACACCGCGACAGCAGACCGCTTTTGGCGGGATAAAACGCTTTACACCGGATGTGCCGTATGTAAATTTGCCGGAGCAGCGGATCGGCCTTCCCCATTCGTTGCAGCACCGCCACCGCTCCGACCCAGAATGCAACGCTCAGGCCGACTCCCCACCAGCTCCCCAAACTGAACGCAAGGCTGATTGCGGTAAGCATCGCGATCAAAACCAGTTCGCGATCCCCGCCGAGGATTTGGTTCGGTCGGTTCGCCGATTGGTGGATCACGATCTCTCGCGGCCTGTCGGTGGTCTGCATGGTCTACACCACCGCCGCGTTGACACCGAAGGCGCTCGCAAGCAACGGAGCCGCGAACACCAACACTGACACCACCAACCCGATCATGCAGGCGCGCCGCCCGAACTCTGTCAGTTCGCCGCCCCACAACATCGCCCCGCCGGCAATTGCGATCCCAATTAGCCCGATGGCGTAGGCCACGGGACCAGTCAACGAGGTCGCAATGGCGGTCATAGGTTTTTCCCACGGTAGGCCCCCGGCTGCGGCAGCTTGTAGGTGAAAGCTAAACGCCATGGCGAGGGCAAACAAGGCCCCCAATCTGGGGCCGAGAATCGATCTACGGACGATATTCATGTTTTTCAAGCTCCTTCTCTAAACGAATGCACCCTCTATACGCGCTCGACCTGGTAGCTCCCGTTGGAATACCCGGTTACGAGCAAAACTTCCCTGACCTTGCGCCCGGCTTTTACGCTGGACTCCTCGTCAACGAAGACCACAAGATCCACGGCTTCGGCGATCAAGTGCTGCTGAGGCGCACTCGTTGCTTCGGCGACAAGGCTTTCCAGGCGAATCAATCCGCTCAAGGCATCGTTGGCATGCACGGTCGCTGCGCCGCCAGGATGTCCCGTGTTCCAAGCTTTGAGCAGCGTATGTGCTTCCGCACCTCGCACCTCGCCTACGACAATGCGCGTCGGCTTCAACCGCATGCACGCGCGCAAACAATCGAGCATCGTCACTCCACCAACTGCCCTGAGATCGAGGTAGTTCGTCACGGAACACTGCAATTCAGTTGTGTCTTCAATCGAAATCACGCGATCCTGCGGAGTCAGGTGTGCCAGCGAATCGAGAATCGCGTTGACCAGCGTCGTCTTGCCGCTACCCGTTGAGCCAACCACAAGGATGTTCTTTCTCGCGCTCACAGCGGCGCGGATGACATCGCCGTGCTTCAAACCGCGCACCCCGTCGAGAAAGTCATCGCGACGGCGGAGTTGATTGAGCGGATCGGCCCCATCTGTCAGAATTCCGTCCGATTCGTAGTCATTAAGACTGAAGATCCTGCGAGGGCGAAGACGGATTGCAAATATGGGTCGTCGGGCGACTGGCGATACGATGCCTTCGAAACGGCTGCCATCGATGGGAAGTTCCGTCTCAAGGATCGGATGTTCGTGATTTAATACGGTTCCCCTCCACGCGGCGATGGTTCCAAGCGCGCTGGCCGCTTGAGCCGCAGGCATCTCACCAATCCGCGAGAACCCATGGCCCATCCGCTTAACCCATAGCGAGCCATCGGGATTGAGGAGAATGTCCTCAGTCAGGTTGTCATCAAGCAGCCGTAAAACCTGGTCGCCAAGTTCCCGCCGAAGTTTCACTTCGAGCCGCTGATGCTGTTCGTCCTGGATTAAGGCTGGAGTTGACATGTCGCCCGTTTCAATTACCGCGTCCGTGCACTGTATAAAGGAAATGGCGGAGGGGGTGCGGGACGGCGCAATTAAAATAAAGTTTGTTCAGTTCCGAGGAAGCAGGGGCGCCCCATCATTTGCCACCCGCAGTTCGTCTCCCAGCGGGTTGGATTGCGGGACAATGGCAGCCATGGGAACCCTAGAGCAGGAACTTCAGAAGATCTACGACTCCGAAATCAACTTGTCTATCTCCTGGATGTGGGATGCAGGATTCGATTTGAAGCTTGGGGATGAGTTTGGCGGCTTCGTGGACGAAGGACAAGTGCGGAGTGTGGCGGATATACTTCCCTGGTTCCAAGAAGCAATCGCGAAACGCTATCCCACTTCCCAGTATCACGTCGAGAGGATGGGCGGGACGTTTACAACTGAGTTCGTTGAGCCGATTGCGGAGGGCTAAGTGGCAGGCCAGTGCGTTCGCTCGATTTATCGCTTTGTGGGTCGCAGGAGTCCAGGACATCCTGGAGCGTGCGTGTAGTTGCGTTCAGATCGGAGTACAAGGCGGTCGAAGAGGACCTGCGAGGGGCAAATCAAGTCACTGCCGGCCACGGCCCCTCGATGCATGCATCTCTCCGACTCTAGGCCGTTCCACGGCCACTTGACGTGGAGGCGACTTCGCGGGAGTGATCTGCCAGAACCCCGTTCCGGGCTAAGTGCCGGGATCAGCGGCATTTCTTGAGGATGTTCTCAGAGTCTTGATCGCGGTTTACTTCGCTCCTCGCTTCGGAAATATTCGACGAAGGCGTTGCGGCGCGTCAATTTGCGATATATTACCATTCGAAGGAATGGCGGCAACCGATGACGCACAAAGAAAGCGTTCTCTCCCAGTTTGAGCCTGATATTGCACTACATTTAATCGAGTTCGGTAAACACATATCCGAAATAGAAGCCGACGTCCTTTTGTTCATGGCTCGCAAATCCTTGTGCCTTTATGACGTCCTGGTGCACCTTGGGTCACCGACGACCGACACGCTTATTGTCAGCGACAGACTGCTAGATATGGATCTTGATCGCTTAAGAGGCAAGACAGTAGCGTTAATCGACGACACGCTCATCCTTGGAAGTTCTATAGCCCGTGCCAAGGCGCAACTAGAGCGCGACGCGGAGGCCAAGGTCAGCACACATGTTTTCTGTTTGGATCTGAAGTGGTGGCTTAACAACTTGATTGAACCGGACTACGTTGCGCTGAAGCTCACCGATGATCGGGTCATGTCCTTCTGCTCCGCCGAAGTGCGTGCGATGTCCTTAGTACCAAGGCCATACCTGGTTGACTTCCCGCTGTATAAGTTTCTAAAAGTGCGAACGCGCGATCTTCCGACCTTCCTTTCTTCGGCAGACTGGACTGCATTCAATATCTCGACGGATCTGCAGCGACGCCACGACATCTCTGCTCTAACCCTCTTCCCCGCTCAGCACATCTTGGACGAATTCACAGATATGTTGGGGTCTTCCACGATGTCGTGTATCGACATTTTCAAAATCAGGGCCTTCGTCCGAAAACACCGCGATGTCAATTGGGTTCAGGTAGTGCCGATCGCGGTACTAAAGCCAATGCGTGACCAGGAAATCGACTCCCTTCTGCAGAGCCTTTTTAAGCGGGTGTCGCTGCAAACAGCCTCGCCCCTCAATAGACTGGCAGCGGCCGCGAATACGCCCACCTCCCGCCAGCGCCTCCTGCAATATGCATTGAGTTGTGTCCTCGCTCAGCGGTTTCTTGAAAGTTCCATTGCTTTGTTTGGGTCAACGACGACTGCCCTCTACGACGCAAGCGAGGGGGAGCGGCATTTCGGACCTTGGCTACGCCCCGAATTGACGTTGCTTGGTAATCGCTCCCTTGAAGCTTTACGTGCTTCAACGGGAACTGCGACTAGACCAATCGTATCGACAACTCCAATTCCCGTCGACACACTTCGTGCAGCTTGGGATTTTCTGAAACGCGTTCGCAGAGCTCAACCACCAAAACTCCACGTCAATTTGACGAGCAACGCGGACAATTTGATCCCGACGTTTAGCAAAATCTTTTTGGAACTCTATGATAGGCGAGAGATCCCAGCTCGCACGGAATTGCGCGCGCTGGGAACATCGCTAGAGCAGACAGACCGTTCGACAACGCCGAATCTCAATCGTCTAGAAGTCGGTCTTCCGTGGGCCTCACTTACCGAACACATATGCGCATTGCACGCGCTACCTGCTACCGAGGCCCGCCCCGCGTTGAGTCTGGTACTGGACTTCTGTAACGACGTTGGAATCTCAGTACCTATTACCTGTGTTGTTGATGGAATCGTTTTCAGAGCATACCGTCACGGCGAGGATGTGAAGTTTTCCGACGCGGAGGTTTCCTTAGCCTACGAGAGCGTGCGCGGCTTTCTCAAAGGCACACACAGGGACAGCATCCCACGATTGCACTTGGAAAAACTGTTAGTGATCCTTATGAAAGTAGGACTGGCTATGGATTTTATGGAGCCTCTCCTCCTCGCGGTGAACGGCGTACAGGAAACGCTGCGAATTGGATTCAACCTTAAGGGCGCGGTGCCAGTGTTGAGCCGTGGACCGATGGACAGAGTTGACCGCGATATGTGGTTTTCCAAATATCTTCTGACTCGCCGCGTGCTAACGCTCACGCCAAGCGGTCAATACGCCCTCGGCAATCCCGTTCAAGGTAACTACAAAACAGTGGCTGCACCGGGCCAGGCTTTTACATTGGGGCAGATATTAGGCCTATTGACTCGTTCTTCTGGTGATCCGGAGCGCAGGCGTGCTCCCCTTACAGACAAGGGACTCACCTTGCTCGCTACATGCGCGACGCCGCGGCATACTGCCGCGGCTTTACAGGTCGAACTTGACATCTTCCGCGCATGGTATGAGGGTGAAGGCGCGTTCCGACTGAAGAGCATTAATTGGTCTGAACCGAAGGCAGTGGAAGCGACGCTGAAGCAGTTGATTGCCGGCCACGGCCACGAGGCCCTCTATTCAGCACAATTCAAGTTCGTTGGATACAAGAGTGGAGAAGTCGCACGTCTCGTTGATGCCGCGAGAACTTACTTGGAGGGTCGCGACTCGAACATTGTTGCGGATATCTGGCAGAATTATTGGAAGGCGTCGAAGAATCTTGAGTCTGAGGGAGAGCGAGAGCGATTTGGCCCGATGATTGATAAGGCTGCTCTTCTGGCATGGGAAGCTGCCATCCTTTTGGGGCTTATTGAGCTGACGCTGCGCCTCCGGTTCTCACAGTTGACGCGAGCGAAAAGGCAGGATACCCGCATTGATGCAACCGTTCAGAAACTACTGTCATATCACTCTGCCATGACTGGCACAGGACTTGCTGTGCCTAACGAGGTTCTACCACTTATGAGCGATCTCGAACGCGCCGTTGGAGTGGCGGCGCTCGGCGTGGAACAAACGGTTTTGGATGGCTACACCGCGCAGCTTGATCGAATGCTTCCGAGCATAGTGGAACGCGTAGAGATTATGAGCCCCTCAATCGAGGAGTTCGGGCGATTCAGCGCGCGGCGCGAATACACGTATTTACTTTACTACGACATTGTGGATTCGACGGGAACCAGAAGTGGGCGGCAGGGTGCAAATATGGAAGAATACAGGCCACGCATCAGCTCTCTTAAGATATTCATTAATAAGCGGATGAATGTTCTGGCGAGGGACGCACCAAAACGAAGTAGCGAATTGTTTGCGTGGAATGGCAACCTGAATTCGAGCAATGACGCTAAGCACGTGTTTCTTGGCGGCACAGACAGTTTTCAGCTACTTAATGAATCGATCGGTGTCCTGTTGGCGGCTCTCGAAGCCTTTCCTGGATTGTCGCTGAGGATACACACTGTTCGGTGCGACTTCGTTGGATCGTCGGCATATCGATATGAAATGGACACGGAGATTCGCGGGCCGAGGTTTTGGGAGCATTGGTCGCGACTAGTGAAGAGTGCGAGTGCGCTAGAGGACAAGGTCGCCGGCAAGGATTCCTTTTTGTTGGTTGCTGGCGATGCACTTATCGAGAGACTTGTCATTTCCGACAAAGCACGCTGGATTAATGCTCAAGAGGAGATGCTAAAATCTGAAATCGAGCTCCTATCTTTTTCGACCAAGGTCCGCTACGGAACGCTCTCGGTTAGATGACGAGGTACGCGGGTCGGCCAACACGAGGTCAATGCAGTTCCCCACCCCCGAATCAATGTCCTCGCTACGTTGTCATTGGCGGTTTTGGGTGCCACCAGGCCCTGACGCGCACGGTAGGCAGACGACAACACATACGCCCGCCCTCTCCTGTCTGATCTTCGGCACAGCAAGGCTGGATCAGTCCCGAGAAACGCCGATCACGACCACAAGCGCAAACCGGCGGAGCAGGGTCGCGTTACCGTGACGGCGACTTCACAGGATTAATCCCCCAGCAAGGTACGCTAACAGACCACTGCGTTGCTCTGCG
>Ga0182024_10022002_pt1 | contig 11529 bp, 4 predicted proteins | sample P32metaG_FD_120480 | JGI IMG/M metagenome (GOLD analysis project Ga0182024, IMG submission 120480) | Permafrost microbial communities from Stordalen Mire, Sweden - P3-2 metaG (Illumina Assembly) | ecosystem: Environmental > Terrestrial > Soil > Wetlands > Permafrost | place: Sweden: Stordalen... | reverse complement strand
GATGCCATCACCGACGCCAAGATCACCACGCAGAACTTTGACGCCGAGCTGGGCAAAGCTGTTGCCGCGGTTCAAACGGTGCAGACCAAATCCGGATCGAACGCCTTCCATGGCTCAGCGTATGACTTCCGCACCGGGAATGCCAACCTGGCCCGCGATCCCTATTCGCAGGTAGGTCCGGGAAGCATTCCTGCCGGGTTGAAGAACAAGTTCGGCCTTACGATCGGCGGTCCGCTCAGCAAGGACAAGCGGTTTTTCTTCTTCGGCTATGAAGGCCAGCGCCAGAAGTCCGGTGTTACCAACGTAAACACTTTGCCATCGCAACTGCTGACAGAGACCTGCCTCGGCCATGAAACCGGACCGAGTGGAATCCCGGGATGCGATTTCAGCGAATACCTGGCCAACCTGCCGGGCGGCGTTAACAACGGCCCTGTCTCCACGTTCCCGTCCGGCCAGATCTACGACAACAGGAGCGGGACCCCGGTTGCATACGCGCATAACGTGATTCCGGCGGCGCAAGTTTCCCAACAGTGGATTAACCTGCTGACCGTCCTCGAGCCCTACACGAAGGCGGAATCCGGCGGCGACCTGGGCGGCCTGGATTCAAACTCATCGGGTAGCGGCACCGGCGTGTTCAACAGCAATATGTGGGTCACCCGCCTGGACGACACCTTCAGCGAAAAGGAGACTGCCTTCGTCCGGTTCACACGCTGGACCGATGCTCTGGGCGGACCGCAGATGTACGGAACTGGCGGCGGACCTGGATTTGGCATTAACGGCTATGGTGGCAACTCCGTCAGCGCCGACGACAGCCTGGCCATCGGCACCGATTACGTCTTCAGCCCGAAACTGATCATGGACCTGCGCGGGGGCTACCTGCGCTACAACATCATCGATATCAAGAACGACGAATCCGTTCTGGAGGCCAATGCCCTTGGCATTCCTGGCCTCAACACGGCACAAGCCATCACCGGCGGTTCGCCGGGCTTCTTTCCCTCCACCCTCGCGGGCGGCCATACACAGCCGCTTTACGGCGACGGCCTTGGCATTGCCCGCTGCAACTGCCCTCTCACCGAGCGTGAAGACCAGTTCCAGATCGTCAACAACTGGACCAGGGTCATCGGCAATCACTCCGTGAAGGTTGGCGCCGACCTGCGCTATGGACGCAACCTCCGTGTTCCTTCGGATAGCGACCGCACCGGCGTGGTCAGCTTCGACAACAACCCCACTTCAGACCAGAATGCCACCGCCTCGGGTGAAAACCTGGGCGGAATCAGCTTCGCGACCTTTGCGCTGGGTGATGTTACCAGCCTGCAGCGCTACGTCTCCAGCTCCACCAACGCCAAGGAATTCCAGAAGCGCGAGTTCTTCTACGGGCAGGACACCTGGCGCTTCAATACCAAGTTGACCCTCAATCTGGGCGTTCGCTGGGAGCTCTACTACCCAGAGTCAGTCAACGGTCCAGGCAATGGCGCACTGATGAACCTGAACGATGGCTATCTGCACGTGGCCGGAGTCGGTGGCATCAAGTCCGACATGGGCTGGCAACTCGACAAGAAGAGGCAGTTCGAGCCTCGACTTGGCGCAACCTACCAGCTGACCCCCAAGACCGTGATCCGCGCCGGCTACGGACGCAGCTTTGACATCGGCGTCTTCGGTTCCATCTTCGGTCACGTAGTCACCCAGAACGTGCCAGTACTGGCCAACCAGAGCATCACCAGCTCCACGACTACAGGCCAGGCCTTCTGCCTCGGCAGCTCGCCGCAAAACTCGGCGACGCCGACCAGCCCCGGCTGCAGTTACGCCAACGACACCACAGCTTCGGTGCAGCCGGTGGGCGGCGGCCCGCTGGCCTACACGCCTCCCATTGTGCCGGCGAACGGCCTGTTGCCGAACCCCGGCAATCTAGTCAACAGCAAGGCGCGTCCCAACCCAGTGAGCTTCCCGACGCTCGATGCGTGGAACGCGAGTGTGCAGCACGCTCTGACTTCAAGCCTGACCATCACCGCCGCCTACATTGGAAACAAGGGTACGCACACCTTGAGCGATGGGGACGGCAACACCACGAACCCCAATGAAGCCGCAATCAACTTGCCGGCCTCCTTCAGCCCGAATGGCCAGGCATTGCACTTCGACCCCTCAGTCAACACCGACCCCACCAAAGGCCCGGTGATTACATCCTCCGGCGCAACAGCCATCCAAAACTACCTGCAACGCTACTACGGCGGTTCGCTCCAGGCATGCCGGGATCCGAACTATGCGCCGACAAAGGATCCCAACATCGCACTGCCGGTTGGCTCTTGCGGTTGGTCTCAGGGCATCTCCTACTACGGCGACAACCAGAATACCGACTTCAACGCCTTGCAAATCACCGTGGCCCAGGCTACCTGGCATGGCCTCAACATCAACGGCAATTACCAGTTCGCGGTTGCCCATGACGCTGCGGGCGGCTTCTCCACCTGGGACAAGAACGTGGTCTACGGCAATGACCAGGCGGTTCGTCATCACAGCGCCACGCTTTACGGTCTCTATCAGCTTCCCATCGGAAAGGGCAAGCAGTACCTCAACGGCGTAAACCACGCGGAGGATCTGCTTCTGGGTGGTTATGAAGTGTCGGCAACCGGGAACGTGGCCAGCGGCCTGCCGTTTGGACTCTCCCTCAATTCCTGCGGTGACGACATTCCGGGTAGCGCACCCTGCCAACCGAATGCAACCGGCAAGCTGCCCACCAGCCTGTCAAAGTTTGTGCCTGGAACCGGATGGACCTACTATCAGGCGCAAACGCTTGGCAGCACTTTCACCGATCCCGGTCTGGACAATATCGGCAACGTGCGGCGCAACTCGTACTTTGGGCCCCACTTCTACAACATCGATCTGTCGCTGCAGAAGAGCTTCAGCATCTGGGAGCACTTTGAGACCAAGTTCCGCATGGATGCAGTCAACGCGTTCAACCACATAAACCCAGGCAACCCCGGCGGAAATATTCAGTCGGCCGGCACCATCACCGGCGAAGGACCTGGACCGGGACCTCGTCAGTTGGAATTCTCTCTGTCTCTAAAGTTCTAATTGAACAGAGGAGCCGCAACAAACCTGGAGGGGAGCTTCGGCTCCCCTCTTTCTTTTCGCCGCAATAGTGATTTTCGAAGCCTGGAAATCATCGCGTATCAGGAACTAAACTGCAAGATAGGCCTCTCGAATGCACCTCAAATTCATTTCCGCACTCTTCCTGGCAATCCTCTCTCTCGCCGCCTCTGCCCAGACTCCGCCAAGCGCGCCTCAGTCCAGCAGCGATACGGTGCAGCCGGAACCAACACCTTTTCAGGTTGCCGAGGGACTTGCCGCAAAAGGCCGCCTCGACAAAGCCATGGCCATGCTCGACCAGCTAGCGGCCCAGACCCCGGAACAGGCCGGCGTAGAGCGCCTGCGCGGGCTCATCTTCTACCAGAGAGAACAATTCACAAGGGCCATCGACGCATTTTCCAAAGCCTCCGAGCAAGACCCCAACGACCGCGAGGCAATCGAGATGCACGGCGTAAGCCTATTCCGCACCGGACACTCTCCCGAGGCTTTGCCCCTGCTTGAAAAAGCGCACGCAACCGTCATCCGCGCCAACATCGATCCGGAGTACGTGCTCGGTCTCTGCTATACCGATGTCCAGCGCTACGACGATGCGCGCCATGCCTTCGCGACTCAATACGGGTTTGCGCCCGACTCCGCCGAGGCCTATCTCCTGGCTGCACGGCTTTTTCTGCGTCGCGAATTCCCTGCCGAGGCCGCGGTTCAGGCCCGCAAAGCGCTGGAAATCAATCCCACTCTGCCCCTCGCCCATCAGCTTCTGGCAGAAGTGGCCCTGGCCAAGCAGGATGTTCCCGACGCCATCCGCGAATTGGAGGCAGAACGAACCATCAATCCGCTGAATGGGCTTATGTACGATCGCCTTGGAGACGCCTACCTGCGCCATGGCCAGTATGCGGACGCGCAACAGGCCTTGAACCGCGCCGTCCTGCTTGAACCCAACTCGACCGCTCCCTATATTCTGTTGGGCGAGACTTTTCTCAAACTCAACCAGCCCATCCAGGCTCTGCATTACCTGGACCACGCAGCCAAGATGGACCCGTCCAACTATCTGACCCACAACCTGCTCGGCCAGGCCTACAAAGCCACCGGCCAGGTGGAAGAGGCCAACCGCGAGTTTCAAATGGTGGTCGACCTGCAGCATAATGGCCAACCGCAGCCTGCGGGAAAATAGACCATGGTCTTTGCTCGCGGCGCTGTGCCGTCTCTTCTTTTCTGGACTCTGGCAGGAATGACGCTGTGTCTGGCTGCTCAGACACCGAACGCGCATGAGGCTGACGCGCTCAAACGCGCAGACGCTGCATTCCGCGCCGGTTATGCCGAACTGCAGGCAGGAAAACTGGAGCAGGCGAGAGTCGATTTTGCCGAGGCAGCCAAACTCGCTCCGCAGATTCCAGAAGGTCACGAAGCACTCGGCGCGGTGCTGGTGAGCCTGGGCAAGCCGACAGACGCGGTTCCGGAGTTCGAAGCTGCGCTCAAGCTCAAGCCTGGGGATCAGAACATCGAGGCCAACCTGGCGCTGGCCTACGCCAAATCCGGCGATGCGGGCAAGGCGGTGGCGCAATTTGGCGGCGCCTACCAGGCTTCGCGACAGGCAGGAGGCCAGCCCATCGACGCCGATTTCTGCCAGGCCTACGCCCGCGCTCTGGCCGCAACGGGCAAACTCCAGGAAGCCATCGAAATGTTCGAGGAGGCAAACAAGCTTGGAGGAGCAACAGGCGAAATCTGGGACGCCATCGGATCGCTCCACGCGCAGTTGAGTGACTGGAACGAGGCGCAAGCCAACTTCGAGCTTGCGCTGACTTTCAACGGCTCGTTTGTTCCCGCGCGCATCCATCTAGGCATTGTCCAGCGCCAGCAACACGACCTCGATGCAGCCCTCGCTTCGCTGCTGACAGCGGTTACGGCCGATCCAAACAACGCGCTCGCCCAGTCTGAGTATGGCCGCACCCTCGAAGCCGCCGGCAAGGACGAGGCCGCCACGCCCTATCTCGAACAGGCCATCAAGCTCAACCCCAATCTCCCCGGCGCACAAAACGAGCTGGCAATGGTACTGCAGCGGCTGGGCCGCCAGCAGGAAGCCGTTCCGTGGTTCGAGCAGGCCATCCAGCGTGAGCCGCATAACGTGAGCGCCCTCACCAACCTTGGTCTCGCGCTCACGCTCACCGGCAAAGCCAAAGACGGCCTCACCTACTTCGAGCGGGCCATCGCTGCCGCCCCTCCAGATGCAACTCTTTATGAGGATCAGGGCGTGGCCCATGTGCAGCTCTCTGCATTCGATGAGGCCATCGCGGACTTCCAGGCAGCTCTCGCACTTCACCCGGACGACCCCCAACTGCACTACGACCTCGGCATGGCCTACAAATTCAAAGATCGCATGAACGACGCCATCGCCGAACTTACACGAGCCGGCCAAATGGCTCCCACCCTCCCGGACCCACCCTACACGCTCGGCATCCTTTACATGCAGATTGGCAAGCTCGACGACGCGGTCGTGGAGCTGAAAAAAGCCGTAGCCCTGCGTCCGGAGAACGGCGACGCATGGGCCATCCTGGGCAGCACCTTCAAGCAGGACTCGCGCCTCGACGAAGCCCGCGACGCTCTTGAAACGGCCATCCCACTTTTGCCGGGTCAGCCCGGTCCGCGTGTCACCCTGGCCGCTGTCCTGGCTGAGCAGGCCGGAGCCGATGCCGACGCGGCTGCGGCCGCTGAAGCCGCAGGCGACAAGCAGAAGGCGGGCCAACTGCACGCCCAGGTAAATGAACTGCGCGAGCGAGCCGCCGAACTCCGCCGCCAGGGAGCGGATCTTTCCCGCAGCGCCGTCAGCCGGCAAAAGGCGAACTTCGCCATCAACGCAGGCAACCAGCTCATGCTGAAGGGCCAGATCGCCGATGCCGTTGCCCGCTACCAGGAAGCCATTGTCGCCGATCCCACGTATGCCGAGCCGCACAATCAGCTCGCCATTGCCTATGAGCGCCTGGGTCGCGCCGGCGATGCCGCCGCCGAGCGCGTCAAGGCTACGAGTCTTACTTCCGCAAAGTAGAAAGCTCTCTCAGATAGAATGTTCGGAGGCCCAGTTTCTACGCTGCGGGCAGCGTTTGCCTCAAGCCTGTGCGCCAGCTTGCGTACGCCGCATCCAGAACCCGTTGGTTATGTAGGCCATCTGCCGCGGTTGCACGGTATTCGTCCCGGCCCTCAACCCAATCCGAGAACGAGTCCAGCATCCGCGTGTAGCCGTCTGCGCTGGAAACAGTCTTTCGCTCGCGCGCTTGTCCCGCCTGCCACAGCACCACATCGACTGCTGTGTCCACGGTCAGTCCGTATTCGCAGGCGATGGTGCCAGTCTCTCCGGTCACTTCAATCATTGAACGATAGACGCCGCGCGTACTTACCGTCACCGCGCCCATGGCGCCGGCCGTGAAATCCAGGCCGATGGCTGCGTAAGCTTCCAGTGGGGCCGACTTCTGGTCGGCGCGTGCCAGCGTATTCACCTGGGCTACGCGGCTGTTCAGCACGAAGCGCAACGCATCGATGCAATGGATGCCCACATCGCCGATCGGTCCCCCGCAGGCCAGGGCCGGATCGTAGATCCACTGCCGCGGACTGTTCTCCGCCGCGAAGCAGAACTGCGCGTTTGCCAGCAGCGGCCGACCGATCCGGCCCTCCGCAATCCAATCGCGCATCACCTCAAGACTCCGGTTGAAACGCAGGTTCTGCGCCACGCCCAGGCGCTGCCCGGCCCTCGATGCCGCGGCCAGCATCAGCTCCACCTCCGCGGCGTTCATCCCCAGGGGCTTCTCGCACAACACCGCCTTGCCATGCGCCAATGCCAGCAACACGTGCGGCAGGTGCAGCGCATCCGGCGAAGTCACAAAGACAGCGTCCACCAGCGGCGATGCGCATAACTCCTCCGCCGTGGCGAAGACGTGTTCGATTTGATAGGCGCGGGCGTTGGCAGCCGCTTTCTCCGGGTCGCGCCGCCAGAGTCCTGTCAAGGCGGAAACACGCGCCGACGGGAATGCGGGAATCAACCGTTTCACACAATGATGACCAAAGCCCAGCAATCCGTAGCGAATCATCCTGGCATCTCCCTTAGATGAATATCAAGTTAGCTCCGGCATCGCGGATAAAGGGGCGAATGGGCAAGGTTTTGTAACAGGGCATGGCTTTAGCCGTGCCGATTACACGCAACGTCAGGGGCGGGCTTTAGCCCCTGCCATCTTTGCTCTCTGCAACGGACAAGGTTTGCAGGGGCTGAAGCCCGTCCGGGGAAACGGAAGGCTTTTGCGGCACGGCTAAAGCCATGCCCTGTTACAAAACGACGGAATGGCACTCGCGTTAGATGAAGCGCCTGAGCTAACTTGATATTCATCCTCCCTTAATGAGGCTAACGTATCGCTCGCCGTCACCCAACCCAGCAGACGCACAGAAGCTTATTTCCCGATGCAGAAAGTGGAAAAGATCAAATTCAAAATGTCGTCGGAAGTGGTTTGGCCGGTGAGTGAATCCAGCGACCAAAGTCCCCGGTAAAGGTCCAGGAGAATCATCTCGTGCGGGATTCCATCTGCATTGGCGTGCGCCGCATCGCCAAGCGCTGAAAGTGCCGTGGAGATTGCCTGGTGGTGGCGGAGGCTCGTCAGCATACCGGTTTCCGAGGCCGCGCCACCAGTAGCCAGGGCCACAATCCGCGCCCGCAAAGCCGGTAATCCTTCGCCCGTCAACGCAGAGGTCCGCACCACCGACAAGCCGGCAGCGGCTGCAACCGAATTGCCGGGGCTCCATTCCGCCAGATCGCACTTGTTCACAACGATGAGCGCAGGCCGGCCCTGCACTGCCTGCAGAAGCCGCAGTTCCTCCTCGTTGAGCGGCTGCGTTGCGTCCAGCACCACCAGCACCAGCGCCGCATCGGCAAGCGCTTCGCGGCTACGCGCAATTCCCAGTTGCTCGGCTTCTTCCCGGCCCACACGCAGCCCTGCCGTATCCACCAGTTCCAGCGGAATTCCTTCCAGCGAGATCCGCTCCGTCACCAGGTCCCGCGTGGTTCCCGGCGTTGCCGTCACAATGGCACGTTCCCGCTCCACCAGCCGGTTGAATAGCGAGCTCTTGCCCGCGTTCGGACGGCCCACAATGGCCAGCGTCAGGCCGTCGTGGACGATGCGACCCCTGGCAAATGACGCCTCCAGCGCCGTGAGTGGCGGCGTGAGCTCCTCGATGCGCCTGGCAATCTCGGTCTTCGGCGCCACGTCCACATCGTCCTCGGCAAAGTCGATGCCCGCCTCGAGCAGAGCAATCAGCTCCACCAGCGCATGCTTCACCGGACCCACCCGCCTGCTCAGCGAGCCGCCCATCTGGCTGGCGGCCTGGCGCGCCTGGGTCAGGGTCTGCGCTTCAATCAAATCGCGCACTGCCTCGGCCTGGGTCAGGTCCAGCCGCCCGGCAAGAAACGCCCGCTGCGTAAACTCGCCCGGCTCCGCCAGCCGCGCGCCCAGGTCCAGCGCCCGGCGCAACAGCCATTCCAGCACCACCGGCGAACCGTGCGCCGCAATCTCAACCACGTCCTCGGTCGTGTAGGAGTTCGGCGCTGCAAAGTACGTGACCAGAGCCTCGTCGATCCGGACTGAATCGCGCACCTCATCCTCGCCTCCGGCTCCATCCAGCACATCCGCAAGGCGCGCGCGTCCGTGCTCCAGCGGCTGTCGCAGCCTCACAAGTTGAGCGGCAATCGAGGTTGCATCAGGACCGCTCAATCGCACAATCCCGATGCCGCCGCGGCCGGGCGGGGTGGAGATGGCGACAATCGTGTCGGCGCCCGGCTCGCTAGCCGTCTCCTGCTTCGCGTCCGGAATGGTTTCTGGTGTGGCCATGCGTCGATATCCATTGTAGGCAACTGGGCCTGTAGGCGACTGGGCCGTCGGTAAACTCTGCTGCACAACTAATCTCCAAAGAAGATCAACGGATGCGTTCGAATTGCCCTGAGTGCGCAATCGTTTGTGTTCCGGCGATCGGTATAATCCAAAAAGAACCTGGGATATCTTAATTGCCGGTCACTGAGTCGTCTCAGGTAACGCAGATCGCCTCGAAGGTCGAGTCTCCCGTGAACAGCAAATTGAAGACCAGGCGCGAACTGCGCAACACATTTCCCCAATCCCTCGCGAACATATCTCTCCTGCTGCTGGCGATGGCGCTCTTTCTCTCGGCCGCAGCGCGTGCGCAGCAGCCTTCAACTCCGGCCGCATGGCAGGGTGTCCTGCGAGACCCCGGCGGCGCTCCCATCCCTTCCGCCAAGATTCGGCTCGCCGGCAACGCCTCTCATGCGGAAGCCACGACTGCTGCCAATGGCGAGTTCCACCTTGCGCTCCTGCCGGCCGGAGCGTATCGCCTGACCGTGGAATCTGCCGGGCACACCGTCGACTACGGCCAGTCCATCGACCTCACCCCAGCCGCACCCCTGGTCGTGCTCACGCTTTCCGGTCGCGGTGAACTCACCATTGCCCTCCTCAAGGGTCCGGCAGCAACCGGCGGCGAGCAGCTCTCCAGCCAGGCCGTGAGTGAGCTGCCCCTGAATGGCCGCGACTTCTCGACCCTGCTGTTGCTGGCCGCCGGCACCATGACCGACGCCAACGGCGCCACCAACTTCACCCAGCAGTTTGCCATCAACGGCCAGCGCGGCGTCGAGGCCACCTTTGCCATGGACGGCGCGGACATCAGCGATCCCGAGATGGGCGGCACCACCTTTACCAACTTCAACGTAGACGCCGTCGAAGGCATCGACTCCAGCTCCGGCTGGATGCCTGCCGAAATCGGGCGCGGAGCCGCCGGCTTCACCAACATCCACACCCGCTCCGGCGCCAGCGGCTTTCACGGTTCGGTCTTTGAGTTCGTCCGCAACTCGGCCTTCGACGCGCGCAATTACTTCGACCATGCAACGCCCGCCTATCCCGGCCGCATTCCACCTTTTCGCCGCAACGAGTTCGGCTTCACCAACGGCGGCCCGGTTTTCGTGCCGCACGCCTACGACGGCCGCAAGCGCACCTTCTACTTTGTCCAGTACCAGGGCTTCCGCCAGGTGCTCGGAACCACGCAGGTCATGCCTGTCCCCACTGCCCAGGAGCGCACCGGGCTCGACACTGTCACCTACCCCGACGGCTCCGTCGACGCGCTGATGGTTCCCGTCGATCCCGGCATTGCCGCCGTCCTGGCCCGCTATCCGCTGCCCAACTACGCCGCAGGAGCATTTCAGGCGCACACGTACGCAACCGCGTCCAAGGTAGCCACTGACGCCGATCAGTTCTCCCTTCGCCTGGACCACAAAATCTCGGCCAAGGATCAGTTTTTTGCGCGGTTCAACTTCGACAATCTCACCGGTCCCACAACAAATCCCGACCAGACCGCCATCGATCCCGCATTCGGCATTCAATACATCGATCGCCAGCGCAATGTCGTCGGCACTTACACGCGCACCGTCTCTCCGCGGCTGGTGCTCGAGTCCTCCATCAGCATCACGCGCTCCACACCAGGCTTTCCCACAACCGACTCGACCGACCCCGCCGTCAAGTTCAACGATGGACTCTTTGAAGCCTTCAACTCCGCCGCAGGCTCCGTCATGCAGGCCTACGGCAATCTCTTCCAGGGCCGCCAGAACGTGGCCTTCACCGTCGCCAGTCACGCCTTCAAGGCCGGCTTCGAGGTACGCGTCAATCGCGACACAACCTACTTCGGCATCAGCCCCAACGGCGAATACGACTTCGGCGGAGGAACCGCCTACGCCACGGAATCCATTCCATCGCAAAGCGGCACCCACAACATAAGCCCGGGCGATCCGCTTCCGGACACGCTCTCCGGTTTTCTTTCCGGCAGTCCCTTCGCTTACACCGTCGCCATCGCGCCGCCATACTTTTCCAACGGCCAGCACATCGGCCCGGCGGCCATCAGCCGCAACGACTTCAACGCCTATGCGCAGGACACCTGGAAAATCACGCCGCGCATCACGCTCGACTACGGCCTGCGCTGGGAGCTCTATACGCCCATCACCGAGCGCGCCCACCGCACGTCCGGATTCCTCACCGCCAACGGCACGCAGGAGTTTGTCATCAATCCGCAGCCGGGTTATCAAACAGATTGGAAGGGCTTCGGGCCGCGCGTGCAGGCTGCGTGGCAAGTTACAAACAATTTATCCGCCCACGTCGGCGGAGGTATAACTATCATCCCGCCCAATATCTGGCAGGATAACTTCCTTACTGGCTCTACGCCCTTTGCCGTTTATCCGCGTCTGCTCTCTGCTTCCGACGCACCAATCAATTATGGTTTCCAGATAACTCCATCACAGCTGCCGAATACTTACACTCCGCAAGGAGTGAATATCTTTGCCTCGGGGAAAACAACGACCGTGCCTCCGAACACCGTGATGGATGTGAATCGGTACGAGCAAGATGTGGCTGCGCTGACGCCGCACGG
>Ga0182024_10022001_pt1 | contig 11529 bp, 14 predicted proteins | sample P32metaG_FD_120480 | JGI IMG/M metagenome (GOLD analysis project Ga0182024, IMG submission 120480) | Permafrost microbial communities from Stordalen Mire, Sweden - P3-2 metaG (Illumina Assembly) | ecosystem: Environmental > Terrestrial > Soil > Wetlands > Permafrost | place: Sweden: Stordalen... | reverse complement strand
GGAGCGCTGCATAATCACTCAAAAGTTGGTTCTTGATCGTGGGGCTGCTGGCGGTACGGATAAGACCAGCCGTGATCGTTTTCGCAATATTCACATTCTCAACAGAGATCGGACGGTTGTTTCGGATCGAGGTAATGGCATCACGGGCCGCGGCGTGTACGGTAGAAGGGTTGACCAATATTCGTTCAATGAACACTAGCGCAGTTGCCGTGGCAGTTAGGTATGCATAATCTAAAAAGGTTCGCCGGGGGCCCCTCATCGGGGTAGTCCGAGGGACTGCGATGAGATACGAGGAAACAAAGATACCAAAGGTCCCTAATGACACACCGATTGAGACAAAAGCCAATGCGTCGAGTGAGACTGCCGATGCTGACGCAATCGTTCCGGCGATTGTTCCCGCCAGCCAACTCCACAGGATCGCTCGCCATCGCACTGCGTCGTCAACAAGGAACAGGGTGCTGATTCGTTCAAACATCAAGGTTTCTCGATATAAAACCCTATGGCTAGTTTCACGATGAAGTTTATGCCGATTAATGTGACGGCAGACAATCCAATACAAAAGTGAACTCTGTCGAAGTATTCGAGACGATCAGATGGATACCCAGACAACTCCATTCGTTTTATCAAGAGCCACAACGCCTGAAGGCTCAAGAGAACAATGGCAGACTTCGCTAAGTCGCGAACAACCGACCGTCCGAAGCGAATCGCATCGTGATTCCAAACCGCGATTATGAAAGCAGGAACGGGCACCAGGGAAAGCATACCTTAGGTGCCGAGGTCACCGCTTTATCGCATATCCCCCAAAGTGATAATCTCAGGCCGCTATTCGAGGTCTTTCCTCCGCTTCAAGCAATGCAACGAGGTCAGACACTTCCCACAAGCGATCCGTAACGCCTGCGGCCATCGCTGGAGTCGTCCGCAAGGTGCCGTGGATCTTAACCAGGTTGTACGAGAAGTAGTACAACGCAACCGCAGCGGCGTGATTCTCCATCTTGCGGCTGAAGGCGTTGGTTAAACGTGTATAGCGCCTGAGTCCCATTCGGACGCTCAAGTTTTGTCGCTCTACAAAACTCGTGCTGATATGGTTTGAATCCGGGTTACCGATGCGCTTCTCTCGCTTGCAACCGACAACTTCCATGGGCGAGTAGCGGATCTCGCCTTGCGTCTGGCCGTAGATTTTTCTAAGCACTCCGTAATCGATGTCGTACCCAAATGCTGAGCTAATGGCGTGAAAGTACCACTTCAGGCCGTCGCTGCTCAGCTGAATGCGATTCGCGACGCGATCATGGATGTCAACCGCGAAAGCCTGCGCAGCGGCCCAGTCGCGCTTCCCTAGCATCCAGGACGGAACAAGCTTGGTGTCGGCATCGATGGCGACCCACAGCCACACATCGCCAGCATCGGGATTCTTAGCCCGCATTTCATCGGTAACGTTGCGCTGCTTGGCTGCGATGAAAGCCCACATTTCATCGACCTGAATCCGCTGGCTGGTCAAGTTGCGGAACATCTCATCCTGAAGCTTCGAGGCCACTGCGCCCGCCTCGATCAGGAGCTTAAGTACGGTCGGCTTTGATGCGCCGGTCATACGGCAGGTGGACCGAATCGAGCAACCCTCAACTAAAGCAGAGATAACCGCCGTGCGTGTTTTGCTATCCAACCGGTTCATACATTCATAATACTAAGTCCGCTTTAGCATTGCAACTAGAAAATGGACCATTGCAAAAACATTTGCAGCCGTTTTGCTTTTTGGGTATAGTACAGGAGAGCTAGGAAGGTTCGGTTTAAGCTTTGTGGAGCGCCGAACCCTCCCTAAGTCGGGAAGCGAGGTGGTGATACATATGAGAGCGGTACCGCCCCCTTTAGAGGGGCGAGCGCCCTGTTTTTATAAGTGGCCCTGTAGCTCAACTGGAAAGAGCGCCTGGTTCGTACCCGGAGGATGCTGGTCCAAGTCCAGCCGGGGCCACCATAACCTGTCCCATCCGTTTTATACCACGTTTTTGGCCCAAAAAGAAAGGAAAACTGACCATGGACAAGGACTATCTCGCAGCTCTACTAGCCGACATGGAAGCCAAGAAGGCCGCACTGGAAGCAGCCATTTCAGGCGTGCGGGCGGCTCTAGCTTCCGGGGCGCTGGGCGTTCCAGGGGATCTCGTGGCGTCCGCTCCTATGGACTCGGCCGCGCCAAACGGAATCTCGGTGTCGTTGCCGCGTGGGGCATTCCTGGGAAAGAAAGCCACCGATGCTATCACCCTGTACTTGGGTGCAGCTCGATCCAAAAAGACAAATAAGGAAATTGGGCAAGCGCTCAAAGACGGCGGCATGGAGTCAACCGGCAGCTTCGACAATTTGATTAACGGTGCTCTGTTTCAACTAAAGAACAAAGGGATCGTCCTGCGATTCGACGACGGATGGGGCCTTGCGGAATGGTATCCAGAATCCTTCAGGACTCGCGTCTCGGAGAAGACGGACACGGCAAAACGAAAGACAAAAAAGAAAAAGACGGCTCAGAAGGCTAAAGCTACCCAGGCTCCTAAGGCCCCAACAATTGGGCTCCAGCAAAGGATCGAAACAATGCTCCGTTCACAGCCGACACGAGTGTTCCCATCCGAGGAGCTGGCCCAGTCTCTTGGAGTGAACTTGGGGGCGCTCAATCTCACACTTGGCAAGATGCTCAAGGCAGGAAAGGTCGCAAAAAGGCCAGATGGCTATCAAACCCCTAGCGACAATGTCCAACAGATGCCCAAGGCAGTCTAAGCCTTTTTGCCTTTTTTGGCCCAACGCGCTTGGGCCGCTTTATAGGCAATTTGGCTGCGCTGTTCCTGTGTTAGCGTGACCATTCGCCGCTTGCCGCCGATCTTTCCACCCCGCTTGCCGAGTTCCGACATCACCCGCGAAATCTCATCTTTGCTCGGTGACTTGTCATCGGTGGATTGCTGGCCTAGGAAGTGAGCCAACTGATTTACATCGGTCGGTCTCTTGACGTTCGTTCTTCGCTTGCCCTTGCTGTCTCGCTTCATGCCCTTAGCATCGCATAAATGCTTAAACGGTTCAAGCTTAAGGACATCGAAACTTGACCACTACCCCCAGACTGGCAATAATTGACTTGACTCATCAGGCTGCCTGGATTATACTAGACTCATCATGGCAACCGAACCAAAGACCCTTCAAGAAGCAATCATTTACTTCTCTGATCCAAAGAACTGCATTAGCTATTTGGCGGCGCGACGCTGGAAAGACGGCGTTGTGTGCCCTACCTGCGGGTCCAAGAAGGTCAGTTTCCTGGAGTCTCGAAGCCTCTGGCAGTGCAAGACTCGGCATCCGAAGGCCCAGTTCTCCATCAAGGTCGGAACCATTTTCGAGGACTCCGCTATCAGTTTGGACAAGTGGCTTCTCGCCATGTGGCAGCTTGCCAATTGCAAGAATGGCATCAGCAGCTACGAGATTCACCGCGCCATTGGCGTCAGCCAAAAGACTGCTTGGTTTATGCTTCAGCGTATCCGTCTGGCGATGCAGGATGACCACAGCGGCGGCAAGCTGAACGGCGAAATCGAAATCGATGAGACTTTCATCGGCGGCAAGGTTCGCAACATGCACTATGACCGCAAGCAGCGCGTCATGAAGGGCAAGACTGGCGGCGCTGTTGGAAAAGTTCCGGTTCACGCGATGTTGGAACGCGGCGGTCAAGTGCGTATCAGCGTCATGGATGATCGAAGTTGGACAAGCATGAACGTGCCGATCATGGACAACATTGAACCCGGCGCTCATTTGTTCACTGATGAAGCTAACGCGTATTTCGGACTTCGCGCGGAATACGTCCACGAGTTCATTAACCACGCTGAGACCTACGTGAAGGGGAACGTCCACACTAACGGCGTTGAGAATTTCTGGAGCCTTCTGAAGCGCGGGCTTGGCGGAACGTACATCAGCGTCGAGCCGTTCCACCTATTCCGTTATTTGGATGAGCAAGCCTTCCGTTTCAACCATCGGATCGGCATGACTGACGGTGACCGCTTCCACGCTCTGACTGCAAAGATCGTCGGCAAGCGTCTGACCTTTGCCGAAGTCACCGGCAAGGTGGGTAAAAAACCGGAGAGCAACTAATACGCTGAAGCGCGGTCCTAAGCGGAAGGCTTCTTGAGCTTCCGTTTAGGCTTCGGCCCTGGCTTGCTCGGATTGGCGTCGGCCTGTTTGCGATGTTCCTCTACGCGTTGTTTTATGACGGTGTGCGGAACCGCAAGCACGCGGTCTACGAGCCCAGTGAAGCGTTCGTACTCGGCTGAGTGTTTCATGCATCTTCATATTACGCTGGTTCTAGGTGGGACAGAACTTCCACAAAAAGGTTTTGACGTTCAGCCCTTCGTCCTGGATGTGTAGTCTGCTTCTGGGATAGCTCCATATACTTTTTAATTTGATCCTGGAAGGGTCCTCTTGTCGGCGGAGATGCGATTAGATGGGCCATTTTTAATAGTCGGTTTTGTAGGTCTTTTGATTTGTACTGAGCCAAAAGGTCAGCCGACAGGATCGACGTAAACATCGTGTAAAAATGCGGCTGATCGGTTGCTAGTGGCGTGTCTTTTAAACCGGCGTGGTATGCCTTGGCAAGAAAATCGAAGAGAGCGCTAAGGCGTCGTCTTTCTTTGCGCGAGAGTCGTGGTTCAAGTTCGGCGCCTTGCTTCTCCCTGGTACGCATGAAACTCTTAAGAATCTCCGCTGGCTGGCGATGCTTTGATGTCCGCAAAAAGAACACGATTTCAAGTAGCCGTTCCCAGATCCGGTCAACCTTAGCGTTTCCATCTGGAACGTTAGCAATAAGACTAAGCTGTTTCAAAACACGGGTAAAATTGTTGCTGACGGACTTGTAGCGTACATCGCGCCCTCTCTTTTCTTCCCGCGCTACTAGGCCGAAGACGGACTGCAAGAGAGGATTTTCGCGCCCTATGGCCTTCACGACATCAAAGCGCTTAACCGGCTCACCCTCCTGGTTAATATCCACAAAGAGATCGATAATTTCATCCACGGTGGTCTGGTCATTAAGTAATATCTCGATTGTTGGAAATGAGTACTCGCCCAGTTCCGCTACCACGGCGTCGCCCAACTGGCCGCACGTAAGCTTTCCTTCTGGAAGGTCCACAGCAAAATTAACGTCTTTGCGGTCCTTCGGATCTGAGAAGTATTTGGCCCAGCCCGGTATCGACATCTTGCCAGCTTTTTCATTGCCAAAAAAGAGTATCAGACTTTCCACGCGCTGCTTGCCGTCCACCATGTTGTAGGCGTACTGCGAGCCTGATGGCTCCTTGTAAATGAAAATGGCCGGTATCGGACGCCCTAGCACAATATTCCTAATTAGTTTTGTCCGAGTCTTCAACTTCCACACATGACCGCGCTGGAACACAGGAGACAAGTTGATCTTATCGTCGTTCAAGTAGCCGATCATGGCGTCAAGGCGCAGTTCTGTGTATCGGTAGTTCATTTTCTCCTCCGGGGAAAGCATTTAAGCATACCCCCGGCCACCTTGATGAGTCAAGGTAATTATCGCCCCCAGACTTGACATAATACCTGTTATCGGAAGTTGGCTATCGGCCAGCCCCAGGCCTCAAGCCCGCTTAGCCATCCGTTCGTTAAGCCCCAACTTCCGAGCCCGCTCCAACAATCGCAATCCCCAGACAAACCGCGATTAAACTTCCCCGATCACCGGCCCCGCAAACAAGTAAACTTCCGACATCACCCCCAGCGCCGCGTACGCCACCAGGAACGTCGCCAAGATCCGGCGCAGCCGCCGCGCGTCCGTCTTCGCCAACAAGCTCAGCTGCCAGAAAACGATCGCCTCGGCCGTCAGGAATATCGTCACCCCCAGCCCGAGCGCGCGATAAAAATCCGCGTAGCTCCGCAGGTGACCCATCACCACAAACTGGTTCGCCCGCATAGCCTGGACGGCCACGGTGGCGGGTCCTGGGTCTGGATCGCCAAAGACCGCGCCCACCGTGTGCGGCACCGCTTGAACCAACGTCACCACCGCCGTGATACGAAGCCAAAGAGCGGGCTTCGGCTTCGACTTCATCAGTGCCCGCCCCCGTCCGCCGCTTTCGCGTACAGTTCCAAAATGTGGCCCCAAGCGCCCGGCCCGTCGAACATCGCACGCAGTTGCTCATAGCCCTCGCCATGGCGCTCCAGCTTGCTATGCTCCAACTCCACCAGCGTCGTCCCTGGACCCTCCGCCGTGAATCGAATCTCCACTTCGCTGGCCTTCGCCGGGTCCGGATCGGCCGTCCACTCCGGCTGGTCGTGCCCTGGGCCCACATGCCACGAAAGCGTGACCCGATGCGGCGGTTCCCACTTCAGCACCTTTCCCCAATCGCATAGATTGCCGTCGACGTCCCGTTCATACCAGCGGCCGCCCACGCGCGGCTCCACGAAGATGGCCTCGAACGGAGTTTTTCCGATATGATGCGTCGCCGGCCACCACGCCTCCATCTGTTCCACGAACACGCTGAACGCGCGCTCAATCGACGCCTGCACGCGCACGGTCTTACGTACGACGGCTTCTTCCACGCTGTTTGCCATGTTTTTCTCCTATGGGTTCTTTTTCCGCTGTTGCTTGAAAGGCGCTCAACGCCTTGGTCCACATCTGGTCGAAATGGGCGCGCATCCGCGCCACGCCCTCTGGATTCAATTGATACAGCCGCCGCGTTCCCGATTTGCGGTCCGTCACCAGGCCCGCGTCTTTGAGCACCCGCAGGTGCTGCGACACCGCCGGACGGCTGACCGGCAGCGTCCGGGCCAGCTCGTTCACCGCCACCGGGCCGGCGGAGAGTTTCTGAAAGATCGCCATGCGCGTCGCGTCGCCCAGTGCGTCCAAGCCGGCTTGAAGGTAAGCGTCCACTAACGGTAAGTTACCGCGCACCGATGGATGTTGTCAAGAGAAAAAACCAGTCACACGACCTGCCGCGCTGGCGTTCGCCCCGGCCTTTCGCGCTAAATTGTTCTGGCTTTTCGCCAATCGCCCGATGACAATCGCCTCTGGACGCGCGCCAGCCTGCGGTATCAGCGGAACGCGGGCCATAAACTCGTGGCATGGCAAGAAACCTCATCAGATTCAGCGGAGGTGAACACGCCGTCGTTGATCAAACCACCACGCCGCCGAACTGGAGCGGCTTCCTGACTGAATCCCCGTACGAAGCAACGCCAGCCGCCGCGCTGAGCACGTACACACTCACGCCTTGCACCTCGGTGGAAGATCAGAAGGCGATCGCTGCGGCCACCATTCTGCTCACCCAATGACCGGGTCTGGCCGGTCACGTTAACATAGGCTCTTGGGCCACATCTACACTCGAGAACAACTCATCGCTCTGCGCGCCGATTGGAAGCGCGCGGGCAAAAAAGTCGTCTTCACCAACGGCTGCTACGACGTTCTGCACCCCGGCCACATCCGCTTGCTTGAGTCGGCGCGAACGCTGGGCGACGTCCTGATTCTCGCGTTAAACACCGACGCGAGCGTGCAGCGCCTGAAAGGTCCCACGCGTCCGCTGATTTCGCAGGAGCAGCGCGCGGAACTCGCCTCTGCCCTCGCCGCCGTGGATGCCGTCACGTTTTTCGATGAAGACACGCCGCGCGAGTTGATCGCCGCCGTGCTTCCCGATGTGCTGATCAAAGGCGCCGACTGGACGCATTTCATCGCCGGCCGCGAAGAGGTGGAAGCCTCCGGCGGCAAAGTGCTGGCGTTGCCGCTCGAGCCCGGCTATTCCACTACCGGCATTCTGGAACAGATCCTGGCTCGAAACGCAGGCTGAAGCACCTACCCTTCAGTTCAATTCGAGTGATCGAATCACAGGCTCGCTGCCATCAAAGCGCACTCCGTTTTCCACTGGATGACGACGCCACGCGAGGGTGAGCGCTATGGCGCTCGCCATAAAGAAAAGAACCGCGACGGTCCAGTGGCGTTCCATCGCGCTCTCCAGATCGGCCATGTTGAAGCTGTAACCGGTGACGCCGTAAATATACAGAACGCCGAGCACCGCCAGGCTGGTTGTCCCGGGGTAGTAGGAACAAGTGAAAGGAACCTTATCGAAGTTCCAGAACAGCAGCTCCACCAAAACTGCCGCGGCGATCAGTTGAACGGCGGAGTGTTCCAACACAATCGGCCAATCCCAAGCCGCGATTTCCACGGGCAGCGCAAAGAGCAATAAAGGAACCAGGCCGATCGCGAGCACCAGCTTTCTGGTGGCGTTTCGCGATACTTCCGTCCAGCGCGCTTCGATGAGCCGGAAGAGCCAATTGGCGTTGAGCTCGGCTGGAAACTGGAACACCGCGCGGAAACCAGAGATGACGAAGAATCCTAGCACGAACGCCATCGATCGCGCGCCATCGGCCGATAGTGCGATTTTTCCGTCACGAATCGCAACGCCGAAGAACAGTGCAATCGATAGCCCGATACTGAGGTAGGTCGCGAGAAAGAATTGGTGCTTTTGGCTGCGCGCCAGCGTTTTCGCGGCGAAGCCGAACAGAGCGCGCTCTTGGGAAGAATGAACCAGCCATTGCGGAACGCTCCAGGCTCGCGGACGATGAGCGCCGTCTTCGGCTTCGAGAGTCCTGCGGAAGTGACGCCGGAATCCGAATCCCCATGTGGCAAAGATGACTAACAGCGCGAGCGCCGTCATCTGAATCGCGAGCATCCCGAGCGACGCCAAAAACCGGTTCGGTCCTCCCAGAAACATTTCGTACAGCCCGCTGAACCAGGCGGGCGGAAACAGGTAGAGGCAAAACTGTTTTTGCTCGATGGCGGCCCGGAGCAGCGCCGAATAGACCGGGAAACCCAGAACCGTCAGCAGCATCGCGCACATCCCGAGCATCTGAATCCAAGGCGAGATACGGCGGAAGATCTTCGGGGAAGTGACGTTGATCAAAATTCCCTGCCCGGCGGCGACGGCCAGAAACGCGAATGCGGATGCGCCACCCGTAGCGGCAATCTGCGCGGTCGCCAGCCGCAGTCCCACCCGATGGCTCGAAGCGAAGAAGCCGACCAGCACCACCATGGAATCGGGCGACACGTTGACGGCAGCGGCCATCAACACCAGAAAAAATACGAAAGCCAGAAACTTGGCAGCGATGAGTTGCCTGAGATGGATGGGGAAAGGCGTCAGGATCAGGAAGTCGCTCCGGTCTGGAAAAAGCATGTCCCAATGGAACGCCGCCGCAAGCCCTGCCACGCCGAAAGAATACGCCGGGAAAAACATCCGCAACGTTTCGAGCGTCCAATCCGTCTGCGGCGGCGCGGGCCGAAGCGAACGAATCATGAATTGCGGCATCACATAGTAGCCGACAAACATCCCGACGGCAGCCAGAACCCCCAGCACTTGATAGATGTTGGTTTGGAATCCGCCGCCCGGCGACACCGTGTCGTTTTCGAGAAAACGATTTCGAAAAAGCTTGAACAGGAGTTCGAACGGAGTGTTCACTGTGCCATCGCCGACCCGATCGCGTGCGCTCGCGATTCCAGATCGTCCTGTTGGATCAATTCGGTGAAAACCCCCTCCAGGTTCGGCCGCCGCAGCAGGGTTCGCAATGTGCTCACCGAATCGTCCGCCACGATTCGCCCTTTATGAATCACGACGATGTGATCGCAGACCTTTTCAACCAGTTCGAGCACATGCGAGATATATAGGACTGCTTTACCACGTGCCGCCAACTCGCGCAGCAGATGCCGGAACAGCAAGCTATTCGTAATATCGAGTCCCGACTGCGCCTCATCGAAAATCAAAACGTCGGGATCGTGCAGGAGCGCCGCCGCAATCAGCACGCGCTGCTTCATCCCCTTCGAATAATTCGAGATGGGAAGCCATCGCGCGTCTTCCAGGTACAGCAATTCCAGAAGCTGATTGGCGCGCTGGGTCACGCGGGCCTCGGGAAGGCCGCGCAGGCCGCCGGCGAGTTGCAAGTATTCGAGTCCCGTCAAATATCCATACAGGTTGGGCTCTTCAGGCACGTAGCCCAAGCGCTGGCGGAACCCGATCGGGTCGGCGAAGACGTTTTGTCCTTGATAGAAAATGTGCCCGGAACTCGCGTGCAGCAAGCCCGTGAGTATTTTCACCGTGGTGGATTTGCCGGAACCGTTCGGGCCAAGATAACCCGTGATTTCGCCGGGCCGCACCGCGAAACTCACATCATCCACCACCGGCGCGCCTCGAAACCGCTTGGTGAGATTGCGAAGTTCGAGCACGATTTGTCAGTCCAGTTGCAGCGCGGCGATCGAGCTGCGCGCGTAAACGCGAGTAACGATGAACCCCACACATCCGCTCAGCAAGCTAGGCAAAAGAACCGCGAAGCGGATCGAGTCGGACACCCACGACGCGTCGATGCGAGCGATCTGATGATAGGCCAGGTATAGTTCCGCGCTTTGAGTGGACGCCACCACGACAAATGAGAGTGCCGGAACGAGCACGCATGGATTCGACCTTTGGGCCGGCAGCGCCACCGTCAGCATCTCGCGAAGTGCATACCACCAGATCTGTGCCACTCCCGCTATTCTTGCGTCGCCCCACGCAGCTTCCAGATCGTCGGCAAAGGCCAATATCATCTCGCTGCCAAACTCGCACCGCAGATCCCGGGGGTAAAGCAGCAGAAGCCTCTCGTAGAGCCACACGCTGCGAATTAAAAGCGCGTTCATGATGACGACTCCGCCAATCGCAGCCGCATGGCTTTCGACTTCCTGACCATCGTCTCCATACGCGCCAGCTCGGCATTCAAGGCCGTCTTACCGCCGCCGGTCAGCCGATAATACTTGCGGCGGCTATCGCCATCCTTGGGACCCGGAACTTCGCGAATCCGATCGGAATCCAGCAGACGCTGGATGGTGGTGTACAACGTCGCGGGCCCGATCTTGAAGGAATCGTCCGAGAGCTTGCGCGCCTCCTGCATGATTGCATAGCCATGTTTGTCGCCCGTCGCCAGCGCAAAGAGGATGAGGAAGGCCGCCGGCGCCAGCTGTTGATCGGATTGCTCCATAAGTCACCTAATGATATATCATCACCGGATATAGTTGTCAATAGGGTTTCACGCTAAAATAAAAGTGCACCGCGCGATTTCCCCGGCACCGTTCTCTAGTGACACATCCAGCGATCCGTGATCTGTTCCAGTCGCTCAGCCGCGACCCTGCCTTTCAAGAGGCGGTCAGCCGGCTGATTCGCGATCCAGACGCACGCCAGTCGCTCTCCGGACTCACCACCACCGCTAAAGCGCTCTACATCGTGCTGTTATGGCAAGCCACCGAGCGAAACGTCGTGGTGGTTGTGGATGGCAACAAGCAGGCTGAGGCTCTGGGCGAATTAGTGGACACGTTCTTCGATCTTCTGGTCACCTCCGATCTGCCGCGCCCGCAAACCATCCCCGCCATGGACGTGCTTCCCGCGCAGCGCATGTCGCCGCACAGCGAAATCAGCGAGCAGCGCGCCATCGGCTTGTGGCGGATGGCATCGCGTAAGACCAGCATCACGATTACACCCGTGGCGTCGGCATTGCTGCGCACCGAAGGCGCAG
>Ga0182024_10022000_pt1 | contig 11530 bp, 14 predicted proteins | sample P32metaG_FD_120480 | JGI IMG/M metagenome (GOLD analysis project Ga0182024, IMG submission 120480) | Permafrost microbial communities from Stordalen Mire, Sweden - P3-2 metaG (Illumina Assembly) | ecosystem: Environmental > Terrestrial > Soil > Wetlands > Permafrost | place: Sweden: Stordalen... | reverse complement strand
CAAATTTCAGGCTCAACTGGTGATCGCGGGCAACATGACCAAAGCCGATCTGGACGACAAGAACCAATACCTCGAAGGGACGTTCCGTCGCATCGAGGATTTGACTACACCGCACTTCTGGGAGTGGAAATGAGATACCTGACGCTGAAAGAGTTCAAGGCAATGTTCGACACGCTGAGGATCAAGTACGAAGTTCGCCCACACAACCACACAACGGGCAACAACTACAGCAAGTTCGACCGTGGTGAGCCGTCCGAGACGGTCATCGCCATTGCAGACCCTAACCATCCGTACAGCGAAGTTCGCCTGTGCTTCCTTGTCGATGGCTCGATCTACGACTACATCCACAACGACTGGCGGGAGCCCGACCAAGGTGCCGACGATGTCATTGACGAGGACCTGAACGAACCAGCCACAGCCCGCACAACCGACCCCGCTAAGGGCGTCCTCCGAGAACATCAGTGTAAGTGTCTCGCCCTGTTCGCTATGCTTGACGACCTACAAGAGCACCAAGAGACCTGTGAGACGGCTCTGGCTATGGACGCCGTGGACGCTGCTGAGGAAGAAGCGATGTATGCCGCCGAGGAGTTGATTGACTTTGGTCTGGCACCAGACCCCCTGCCCGACTTTGACCCCTTCGCTGGGGAGCGAGAGGGGGAGAATTGGCAATGAGCTTTTACGATAGAGTCGTGACGGATTTCAACAACTATCCCGCCCTCGTAGGCAAAGTCGCCCAGCTACTCGCCGAAGGTGATTTTGTCTACGTGCTCCTCGGCGATGGCGTTGCCGTCGCGAGCACTTGGGACGATCCCGACATCGGTGCGGTAGCGGAGAAAGCTCACCTCGACCCGAAAGAAGACGGAAGCCTCGGCTTTCTCGGCTGGACAGCGGGCACCACAGTTGACAACCCCGTTGTTGTGGCGACTCTCGCTGTGATAGCTCAGGGAGCAAGCGTAGAACCGCATTCCGCTTCCACTGATGAGGAACTCCATGCTTGGCTGATCTGGGCACGCGAACACAGCAGCTTTCTTCACGCGATTGCTGAAGCGGCATTTCTCTCCGACCTGAAGCACTACCGATTGCTACGGCCCGTCCTCAAAAACCTGAAGAAGATGTTTCCCGAGACCTCGTGATTCTTGCTGCTGCCGCCCAATGAAGCCCTCCGAAGTGGCGGACGAAATTCGCTGGACCCGAGGAAGCGGCGGGCTTTGGTCAAGCAACTCTGTGCTCATCCAGAAACCGTCACCCCCGAATAATTGTCCCGGAAGCTGCCAAAGGCTGAATGACTGTTCCACATGCGCTCGGGGGCTGAATTGGGAGAAATGGCTGAAGCTTGAGAATTGTCTTGAACTTCTCCGTTGCCCTAATCTTCTCTATGGCTCTGTTGGTCATCACCCATTTCTCGTCGAGATAGCCTAGGAGCCCGTTTTCGAGATTCTCTAATAGTGTGCTGGCAGGAGTGAACTTGTCATCCGGCAAGTTGCCGATTGCACTCCATGAGAAATTGAATGGCGCAAAATATGCTTCCGCATCTTGTACGCTCTCAAGAAGCTTAGGCAAGAACGTTTCATTATCCGTAATCTTTCGCCCTAGCACCGGGTTGTGTAACAGCAGATTTCGATACGCATTGATCTCCCTAAACGGAAACCGCTTTGGAAGTTGTTCTGGGAGACTACCCAGCGGGATTCCAAAATCGCCTGCGATGTCGCGGATCGCGTCGAAAAAGAAGCTCAGGTTTTCAGCGCACGTCTCTAACAGATAGAAAACGTCTTCCACTGCAAGGCGTGCGCTATCTGCATTTTCTTTATGAAGCTTGCTCTCGATCCGGCGTTCGGACGCTCTCGAAGCGTAGTAGAAAACCGAGTAGTGGCAGACCGCAAGTTTTTCAAATCGTGGCGGGATGTCGGTTCGTAAGCGAATCCAAGAGGGATCGTTTGGAGAAATGGATGGATTGATGCGGTTTGTGAGTAACACGACGTAGGATCGCCAAAAGACTTCGTACTGGGGAAAGCGATCCTTCACCAGACTCCAGCGTTCGCTCTCAAAGGTGTCCCCATGCGCGAGCAAGCTGAAGGCGTCCAGATTCTCATATTCAGTCACTGTATTGGCTCCCGACCACCAATTGTCCTCGTATGTGTGTTGTAAAGCGAGCGTGCGCGATGCAGTTCCGTTAATCCCATTCGCCCTGCTCTTTCGGGAATTCAGCCGCGCATTCCGGATGGCACAGACGTTCGTGTCTGGTCTTCCCGGTCGCCGACACTCGAACGAGGTCATCGTGCTGGCGGGTCTCTTCCCATTCCATCGCTTTCAATGCGAGTCGCAGTTGTTTCTCCCTCGTAAGCTGCTTGCTCGGCTTCAAGAAGATCAGCCCATAGAAATAGACCCCGCGCTTTTCCTTTCTTCGCGGGTGATTGTAGTAGTAGTCCAGAAAATCCTTGTTCACGGTGACGATGAGGCATTTCAGTTGAAACGCCTTCTCAATCACTCGCGTATCTTCGTTCCCGGTCACGCCCAGATCGCGGGCTGTGTAGATGTGTGCCTTCGCGCCGAAGACGTGTCCGAGATCGCTGACACATTCGTCAAGGAACACGCGCTTTTTTGCCATACGCGGGATTATCGCATCACTCCGTCGATTTCCTTATCTGCTAAACTTCGCAGGTCTGATGACATCCGGGGCTTCTCATGCGGAAAAGGTTCCTGATAGCGAGCAAAGAAGGGGACGGAGCGGTTGTGCTTCATCCACTGATTTATTAGCTTCGGCGGCATCCTGACCAAGTCCCCCTCGGTATGACTGCAAGCGGCAGCACGTCGCATCAGTTGCGAGGAGGTCTGAAGAAACAGGGGTGGGTGGTAGTAGAGACGGAAGACGAGGTACGAATTTTCCGACCTGAAATCACAGAGGAGTTGGCGGTCAAAGCCGATTCAGCACCCGCCGTGAGAGCCATGACTGCTGCGCTATCGCAGGAACTCGTGCCGATTACCTTGGCAGATTTGAGTGATGCGTCAGCGACGTTCCAGCAACTCGAAAAACGAGGGAGCTTCTACGATATGGCTCTGGGGCTCGTCCGCGGAGGGTATGAAATCGAGGGCTGCGTTCTTTTCCTAGCGACTTGGAATTTCGCGAGCTTCAGATATGCAGCCACGAACTTTGACATCGAGGGTCTCAAGAATGTCCTCGGCAGCGAATTGAACGACGATTTCGCTACTCTTTCACAGTATGAAGTTCGAAATATCGACTTGGCCGTGCACGGCAGCCGGGTTGCAACGGTATTTGATCGGCTTGCATCCATGAAAGAAGTTCTTTACACGGGCGCGACGAAGCTGATGCACCTAACATGCCCGAGCACCTTTGTCATTTGGGATGACTACATTCGTGGCGGCAAACCCGAAAAACACTACATCACCCTCCCATGCGTCTTATCTAAGAAATGGTGCTTCCGTAATTATGAGAAAACAGGCAAAGGGTACGTAGATTTTCTTTCCGATACTCAGAATCGAGTTCGCGACTTGGCATACCCCGCTGGAACCAAGACCCTCGCGAAGGCCATCGACGAGTTTAACTACGTGAGCGTTACGCTGCCGATCCAAGCACTGGAGGAAGAACACAGAGCAAGTCGGGAATCTGCCAAGAAAAGGAAAGTGACTGCATTGCGTCAGCTTGGCCGAACTCACACCCCTGAGGAACTAGAGCGGCTGGTTCAACAAGCCGGGAAATAGTGCCCTATATGTCTGAACCAAAGTTCTTGGAACTGGCTCACGAAGCTCCGGCACGAGGGAAGAAGCTCTTCGATTTCGCAGGTCGCATCGCTGCTCTGTTGGGCGACCAGAAGGTTCTCTCGAATGAAGCACTCATTGCTTGCGTTGACGACCTTCTTGGGGCGGTCTACACGCTGATCTTCGCGCGCCACCACGACTTCGATGATCGCCCAAACCGAATTGCCCCTAAGGACATCAAGGCCGTCCTCGTTCGGGCTCAAGACATGTCACGTGGCAAGGTTCGGAATGACGGAAAGTGGACAGCCGGATTCTATTTCAGCAATGCTCTGTTCCGCATCGCTGCGGTTTATCATCGCGTGTTGAAGGTTTTCACGGGACGCGACGATGTCAAGGTTGCAGTCTTGACTCCGATTGCAAAGGAACTCTGTAAGCATCGAAACGAAGAATGGAACAACGAGAGCTTGGTTGTTGTAAGCAAAGAAGTCAATCACTTGAAGCATACCGACAGCGGCGTCATCCGTGGACGCACAGTTAGCTTTCGTGAGGCAGAATCCGCAATTGGGGAGTTACTCGATCTGATTGAATGTCTAAAGTAGTGTTTTCTAAACTTACGCTCTGCTCCCGGCGCTCGAAGCTTCGGGAAGACAGCTAGACGGTAGAAACACTAAAGGAATCTGCCGATCCCCCGCCCGCCGCCGCAACCATAGCTCGTTGAGCTTCGGCCTTGGGGAACGGCACGACCTCCCATTTGAGAGCTTGGCGGAGCATTCTCTTCATCCGACGATCCCCAAATATCCCGACGAAGCGGTGCTTGAATCCGGTGTCCTTGAAAAACTCGCAGCCCTCTTCAATCAAGATTTGCTTCTGCTCTGCGCGGCTTCGCTTATACCGCAGCATCCCAAAGCGCCGATCACGAGTCAGGAGATGAACGTTTCGCGCATCGTAGACTTTGCCGTCTGGCCTTCTGAACTTCTCGGTCGGGTTGGTTGAGCCGCAATATAAGAAGTTGCAAGCCCTAAAAATCACGCCTCGTTCATTTGCCTGTGGATCAGCGTAGGCGATGAAAATGTTGTAGCCCTTCTCGGTCATGTCTCGACATGCTGCGCTGATTAAAAACGAGGCCGCTGAACCGCCGTGTGTCCTGCCATCTGATGACTGTCTGGGAGGATCAGCGAAAGGCAAGCAACACCCGCGCGTTAGAGAAATCACCTTGTCGGCGTGCTCTGAGCCGCAAACGGACGATCTGACATTCGTTCCCGCCGTGCTTCCGAAACAGACAACCCCAGCGAGATAGTCTCCAAAGAAAAGGCCATAGGCAAATTCCGAACTGCCGAGCGTCCCCAAGTATTCGTGCGCGACGATGACATTACGGGCGTCCTCCAAAGAAATCTCGCGCACACTGGCGTTCGAGAAGTCCTTGGCGAGCGCCTGCTTTTCGGCGAGTAGGGGATCGGGCTCTTGTGCCATGCGCTCACGGATCACACGCTGGAACGCTTTGCCGTTGGTCGGGAAATCCTTGAAGTCTCTCGAAAGTCGCGCCTCACAATCCGCTGCATCGGTCAGCGAATTCTTCAATGCCAAGATGAGCTTCTTCCTGATTGTCGGGTTCAATCGCCTTCGGAGTCGAATTACTGCCTTCAGTTTTTCTTTCCTGCTTGCCGACTCGATGTCACGGATTAGTTCCGCCGCCATCACATTGATGTCTGGTTCAGTCAGCACTTCGGCTGGCGTGACGATCTCCCTGATCTCGCGGAGGAGAGCCGCTGTGGTCAGTTCTCCATCTTTCTCGCGTGCTTGAACGAGCGCCTTCTCAAATGTCGCATCGTCAACGAGCATTGCGAGTCGCTGCCATTTCGATGACTGGTCTTTCGAGACGCCAATGTCGTCTAGGGTAGGTGGATAGGCGGTCGCGCCGTTTGACCGCCTACTTTTCGTTCCGTCCTTGCGCGGTCGCCCCTCACCTCGCGTGCCCGGATTCTTCGTCATGTCCGCGAGGAGTTGACCCGCTCGCCGTTCGGCGAACAGCCTGATCTCGGCTGCCTTATTCTGAAGTTCGAAATCGCCCGCTTGCTTGGCGTAGACGCGGACGGCTTCTGCTTTATCGCGGATATGCTTCACTTCATCGACGCGGTGAGCGGCGGCGATAGCCTTGCGAGCGGCATCGTAGCGAACGAGTTCGAACGTCATACGAATGGAATTGTCGAGCACTCTTGGGCCGAGTGCAAGTGCCGTGCGAGGTAACGAAGGTTTCCCACTGCCGGGATACCATTTACGAGAGTGCGCGGAGCCGTCCTGAACATGAGTTCCGATATACTCTCGGTAACTTGGACGAATTTTCAGCCGCTCATCACGAAGCAGCACATGCCGTTGCCGCCGTTAGCCTCGGACTCCCCTTGCAGGACACTGGGCTTCACCTAGATACGAATCGATGGAGGGATAACCTTCAATCTTCATCGCAAGCCGGGTGATCCCAACAACACTCCTGCCGACGTAGAAGAGCGGGAACGATCCATCGTAATGATTAAGGTAGGCTATATTGCGAACCTCAAGTTGTTCCCGCGGCGGCTGGTAGAGCAAAGAAGAAAGAGAACACCGAAGCCTAAGATGGCTTATTTGGGGCGCTTAAACGCACGCCTGATAGGCTAAGCAAAGCCCGCGACGAACGCTGAAATGCGGCAGGAGGGCTAAATGACCTCACTATCGTGGATCGCCGACACGGCGACGAAGTTGGCGTTGGGTGTAGTGATTGGTGCTTTCTTTAAGACGTGGTTCGACGCCAATGTGACGCTGCGTTTGCGAGAGCATAGAAATGCCCACCATCTGATTGACCTCCATCAAAACGGCGTCCAGCTTCGTTTTCATTTCGGGACGTACAAGCCAGACGATCCCATAGCCAAGTATCCCGAACTGGCTTATGCCTACGACGACTGGAACCGCCTGTGTGAACAATGGCTCTCGGTGCTGAGTCCCCGGTGGTATGAGTCGTGGGTGTTGAACACGACCATCATGTCAACCGAGACTCCGATTGACCCTAGTGCCGTGAGCACGGCGTTGGCGTATCTGGTGAGGCGGATTGAGTGGCTGGATCGGACGCGCACGGAATCGTTCTGGGGCTGGGCTTGGCTGTGGGAATCTTTCCCCCTGCGGCTGCTCGTGGTTCGATGGAAGCTGGGGCTGTATCGCCGCCCGATAGTCCAGCCCTTGCGCTTGAAATAGCTGGTACTCCAAATAACGGTTTGCAGCAGCCGTACTTGTTGAGTGCTGGGCAGGGTTCGGCGTACCATCTCTTAGCCATGGCTAACCCAAGAGCGTTCATTGCGTTTGACTACGACCATGATGAGTTTCTGCGCATCGCATTAGTCGGGCAGTCGAAGCACCCGGACACTGACTTCGCGATAGCCGACTGGTCTGTGAAGGTGCCTTTCGTTGGTGATTGGAAGGCAAAGGTCCGGGCTCGCATTAAGCAGGTGGATCAAGTGATCGTGATCTGCGGGGAGCACACTCACACTGCGACGGGCGTAGCCGCCGAACTTGAAATTGCTCGCGACGAAAAGAAGCCATACTTCTTGCTCTGTGGCTACAAGGACAAGACGTGCTACAAGCCAACAAGCGCCTTAGCGACTGACAAGATTTATAAATGGGAATGGGAGAACTTGAAGAACTTGATTCAGGGAGCACGCTGATTGTCGCCAAGCACACTGCAAAGCCGGACGCCGGAGGAATACGGCGACAAGTATCAAGATCATCTGCTTGAGCAGTACAAGCTCTACGTCGAGACATCCCAGCGAGTCACCGAGAAGCGTCAGAATTCAAACAACTATCTGCTTACTCTGAATTCCAGTCTGGTGACGCTGTTCGTTGTTTTCCTATCCACGTTTGGGCATTACTGGTGGAACATCCTGATCCCGGCTACTGGGCTTATCGTTTGCTTCATCTGGTGGTCGCTCGTGGATTCCTACAAGGATTTGAACACAGCGAAGTTCGCCGTCATTCACGAGATGGAAGAGCACCTTCCGATGGCGTTGTTCAAGCATGAGTGGTGGGTCTGCGGGCACAATCGCAAGAAGAGGGACAAGCCCGTCGAGGATAGGTACATCCCACTCACCCATCTTGAACGCTGGATTCCGGTCGCGTTCGCCATCCTCTACATCGGGATGGGAGCATTCACTCTGTTGGCTCCCATAGACAAGAAGAACCCGCCACCCGCACAGCAGCAGCACGAGATCAAAGCAGCGCCGACGACTCAACCATAGGAGTCCTCATGGCACTCAAGCCTGAAACCGCCTTACGCAAGAGACTGGAAGCAGTGGGACGCCATCAGGCAATGCTTGACGCTCTCAGTGCATTCATCAAGGGACATCACAAACTTGTCAGTGATTATTCAATCCACCAACTGCACGGCAAGTTAGGATTGAAATTCTCCGACTATGCTCTGATCGTGCCAAACTGGAAGAGCAGTAAAGCTGTGCTGACCCTCGTGAAGTCAGGCGATGATTGGATTAACATGGACTCGGACGCCTATTACCGCATGGAGCGCACGGTTGCCGAGGACGTATCTGGCATGTCCGACGAGCAACTGGAAAACTTGTTAGACAAGACGTATCTGGAAGCCAATCCCGATGCTGATGAAGATGAGTGAATTGTCAAAGTCCTATTCCCGCTGCCGATCCAAAGTTTCCAGATCGAGGTTGAATTCTTGAAAGCATGTCTTGCACAAGACCGATTTCAGATCGTCAAGCCAGATGAAACTTTGCTGGTTCACCGCCACATACCTCACATGATCTGTCGTTGCCGGGGATCAGACTCAGTGGTGGTATTCGTTGATTTCGAGATTGTCCGGCACTCCAAACTCCCTACTTTGAAGCTCCGACTCGCCCATTAGACGACTTGCCCATCGGGTTGATCGGGAACGCACTTTGCACAGCCATCTTTCGGGCGCTGGGCACCTCCCGAAATGCTCCCTCCGATCTGCCATAATTATTTCTATGTGTGGGCGCTACCGACTTTCGCGGCGGAAGCAGCTTGTCGAGCAGTACTTCGGCGCGGTTTCCGACGAACCAGACTGGAGTCCTCGCTTCAACATCGCCCCCCCACAGCCGATCCCAGTCATCCGCCAGAATCCCAAGGAGCCCGTCCGTGAACTGTCGTTAGTCCGCTGGGGGCTCATTCCATCATGGGCAAAAGACTCGTCCATCGCCGCCAAGATGATTAACGCGAGGTCGGAAACAGCGAGCACCAAACCCGCATTCCGCGATGCATTGAAATCTCGCAGATGTCTGATCCCCGCAGACGGTTTCTACGAGTGGGTGCGGACGGGGAAGGCCAAACAGCCATACTGTTTTGAAGTCAATGAAGGCGAGTTGTTCGCGTTCGCAGGAATCTGGGATCGCTGGAAGGATGGAAGCGGCAACGCGGTAGAAACCTGCTCGATCCTGACCACGACCCCGAACGCTGTGACCTCAGCCGTCCACGACCGAATGCCCGTCATTCTTGATCCAGACAACTACGACCTTTGGCTCGATCCGGGAATGAGGGACGTGGTTGCGGCGTCCGAACTGTTGAAGCCCTGCGATGCCCGGCTCATGCGGTGCTATCCCGTGAGCACGCGGATCAATCACGTGGCGAACGACGACGAAGAGTGCTGTCACCCGGTAGACATCGCCCAGATTCAGGATCGGCTCTTTTCGTAGGCGAACTGTGAGGTTAGCTTACCATCGGGCTACGTTGTTGGCTGCGAATGTTCCAGCATCTGGTATGGTTCCCGATCCGTTGCAAGTCGGGCATACTCCTGACCCTGAGCAGTTGAAACATGTTTCCTGCCCCGGTTTAGTGCCTGTTCCGCCACAGAATGGGCATTTCCCGGTACCATTGCAAGTATTACAAGTAATTGGCATCGCTTTTCCTCTTACTGGGTGCAGGAATTGATTGTGAACCCAGTTGAAGTACCTCCAAACTCGCACTTGACTTCCCCGGACTTCAAGTCGGGTCCACAGACTTTGCTCTTCTGACAACAGTCGTCTGCTTTCAGACTAGCAGCAGCTTCTTTACAGTCGTTGTATTCAAACCCAGAAACTCGACAGGTGTAGCTCACACCGCGCTCAGATTTGCACACATGCTGGCCTTCTGCGACAAAACCGGACTGGATGGTCTGATTCTCGGTGGATGCATCGGCAGAAGTTGGTCCCACGGCTACCATCTTAGATAGTGCCGACATGTGAGTGTTATTGGACCCCTTCAAAGGGTTTCCGACATTTGCAAGGTTGGCGTTTAGAACATCAGCAAAAGCTGTATTTGCAATCGTGTTTGGCGGCACAACCAGAGCATTCAGAGCAAGTGCTTCTTTTGTAGCTTGCAAGAGAGGGAGCACTGACGCTGATCCCGCGAGGTGTTCAATCCCAAAAGTACCATTACTGTTCGCGCAGTCGCTAGGTGTTAACGGCTTTTCATAGAAAGTTACGATGTCACCAGACGCGGTGGTCGCATGTATTACACCCTGTATGAGAAATGTCCGTTGATCTTCGCCGAGAACGTCGCTTACATGAACGATGTTGTTATCGTTCGCATCGACAGGCCCGTCAACCAAAACAGATGCTGTAAAGGGTACTCCCATATCACCCTCAGCTACTTGGAGGCTCCCCCAAACCTGCGTCATTTTAGGAACATCACGAACCACTTGCTCAGAGGGACTAACCGTATCAATCCAACCCTGTTGCGTACCATCCGTTACCGACACACTCCGGCTGAAAGTTACTGAGCCAGATTCTGTCTGACCTGTCGTCCCACCCCCATAAGAGAAGGATTGATTCATCGATAAGCCAAGAGTGAAAGACGTGCCTGTCGTGACGGTTCTGCTCCATGTGACCGATTGGCTCGTCTGTACTGATAGCGCTAGGGTGGTGTTGATCGTCTGCTTTGAATTGGTACAGTTCTTTCCAGTCACACTTTTCACATGAAGCCTCGGTGGGACTGAGTTGAGTACGGGCTCTTGATACGTAATCTTCAAGACTTTGACAACGTTTGCGCTGGTCACGTGGAGATAATCGTTATATGTCTCGATGAACTGACGGTTCATATGCTCGATCCATGTGTGACAATGTCCTCGGTCGTTGCAACCTCCTGTTTCCACTGGAACGTTCCTAGTGACTGCTCTCTCCTTCTGTACCATCCCCTTGCCTTGCAACTGAGACTCCAACTGCTGTCGTGCATCCACCGTGTCTGCTGCCAAGGGCAAAAATGTAAGAAGCAAGAAAGAAGAAATCCACACGAAGTGACGACAGGGTGTACTGACGAAGAAACTTGTGCTGTGTGCGCGACAGTATGTAGTTCTCATATGCCTCTACCTCTGGGAGAGGTCAGAAGGTTACCTGAAAGCCGTGCTGATGGCAACTGGAACTCCGGCGATCAGCGCAGGGGGGCGGATGCTGCTTCGGCACCGCTGAGTTACTTAGGGGGTACACGTCACAGACAGGAGGGAAGGCACTTGCGCACGTCCTGACCGACGACGATGAATACCTTGCCAATCTGGTCGGCGCTGGTGACCGCTGCGCCACGGCTGTTTTGATCGTTGGTACTCATCGTCTGTAGTCTCAGAAGGTATACCCGCGTGACCACCAAGAACGCGAATTTCTCGGGCAATAGATTCATCCACTTGTGGCTGCTGCGGGAGAAACCATTGCGAGTCATCGGTTCGTCGTTGCGTTCCTGCGGCTCCGACCTGTCTTGATTCGTGCTTCTCGCGTCCTGCCGTCAACACCACCCTTATTCCACAGCATAGATCGGCAGTCCTTCTGCGGACAATTCTTGGGTTGCTCAT
>Ga0182024_10021999_pt1 | contig 11530 bp, 6 predicted proteins | sample P32metaG_FD_120480 | JGI IMG/M metagenome (GOLD analysis project Ga0182024, IMG submission 120480) | Permafrost microbial communities from Stordalen Mire, Sweden - P3-2 metaG (Illumina Assembly) | ecosystem: Environmental > Terrestrial > Soil > Wetlands > Permafrost | place: Sweden: Stordalen... | reverse complement strand
TGCCGGTGGCTGATCAGCTTGTTGAAACGCAACGGCACCGAGGCAGACAACGAGTACGAGACCGAATGGAAGCCATTTCATGGATCGGTCCTTGCGTTGCTGCTTGAAAAGATTCCGCGGAGGCTGGCGAAACATCGCTGGGATTATTGTATTGGAACGCTGTTGAGGACTGCAAACGGAATGCGGGATAGACGAAATAGGCCACGAAAGTCCTCGACTGAAAGCCGTAGCAAATAAAGAAGGTTATTTGGCGCGATTGCCGGGCAGAATCATCGTTGCCTGGCCGCCGGGTTATCGCCGTCAAAGAAATTCATTGACCGAACTGCCAAACCGTGGCAATGTTGCTGGGTGAGGAGCAACAGCGGAGACAGGGCATGGAAGCGGAGACACGAAAACGGTCACAGAGTTACCCGGCGCGGGTGGATAAGTCAGGACGAGTGGGAATACCGGCAGAGCTTCGATCCGAGCTCGGATTGTCGGACAACTACCGCGTGCTTTGGGTGAAGGACGGCTCCGGGGTGCGGATTGAAACGCCGGAAGAGGCTCTCAAAAGCATTGCAGGACTATTTCGAGGTCCAAGTGCGCAGGTAAGCCGGTAGGCATGAAAGGCGTTCTCCAATCAAGTCCGATCGCACAATGAAGTTATCAAGGGAAACGCATTCAAGCAAGAACCCGCGCGGAGTCACCGGCGGCGACGACGGTCGGCTTAGAATTGCCGGATGGATCATTGCCGGTCTAGCGGCATTGAATCTCAATTCCAAGAGCGGGGCAAGAGAAGGTAGTAGATGGGGAAAGATTTGGAATACAGTAGCTGGACTCGCCGTAGTGGTGTTAATAGTAGAAATTATTAAAGGGATTAAACGGATTCTGATTGTGAAGAAGACAGATTGTACCTCCTGCAATGGCCAGGGCGAATCGCGGGTTGTGCCTGAACCTCCGCAGGACGGGGAACGATTTGACTTCGTGAGGACCGGCGAGGAGTGGCGAACTCGGACAGAAAACGCGTCGATGAGGAACGACAGACTAAGGCAATGACGTCTGACTCGCTGGTACAGTAGAAGCAAGGAGCAATTCGAACAGTGTTCAGCTAGACCATAGGTTAGCTCCACTGCTTGCGCGGTCAGCGCACTCGCTCACAATACATCCTCAGAATACGAGGAATGGGGCGCACCATCGAGCCCGCTAAGCTTGGCTTGTCACAACGGTGCCGGCGCCTGCCTCTCCTCGGCTCGTTCACTTATCGCGTTGTTTCCTTTTTCTATCGTACCAGTAGTAGAGTTCAGTCCGTGCTGCGGACATGGGAAATTCTTCACCGAAGTGGTTGACAAAATGTTCGCCAAATTCCTCTAAGGATTTCGGATTTTTCTTAAATAAGACACTAACTGCGACAACGACCATGAGTTTGGTGACGTTCTCGCTATGGCGATCGGCAAATTGGTGGGCTTCATCAAGGACTGATCGTCCTATTGATAGCAGGTGCGCATGAGCGTCTCGATGAAGCTCGGCATGCGATTTTCCGTGCGACGGCATAAGTTGGGCTCCAAGGGGTTGAAATGATCGAAGTTGGTTTTGCGTGTGCAGACCTATTACATTGCTGGGTTTATTGCGCCGGCCGTTGCCGCCAGATAAAACTGGTTGCGGAGACTGTCGATGATTTGTTCATCATCACCTTTGACAAACGCCATGCCGAATTATGAGCCATCGCGCGCGATCGTCCGAAGAGGGCAAACCGACCACCGTCGCTATTCCAACAAGGTGATATCGAAGTCGCACACTGCTTCCTGACCTGAAGCAATGAAGCGGGCGCGTGCCGTATAGCGTCCGCTTTCAGAAATGCTCGCTGGATCGATATTCCATGTCTCTCGAAACTCGTGCCATGCGCCTCCGGAAATTGAGACAGGTGTTACGTGTTGGGCAAAGACATGACCGTTGCTCCATTGCCACAACGTCTTTCCTGACCTCTGGACCCAAAAATCATATATCTGGGAGGTCGGGCACACGCCGTGCCAAATGCTGCGGTACGGCCATTCGACGCCTAGGCTAAGAACAAGAGGCGTCGGATGGTGCGGCACGCCAGGGCGATTGTCAATCTGCACCACCTTTTCACCACCTTCCAACTTGACGTTCTGTAACTTAGTGTGTGAGCGGTGATTCGGATCACTTGCAACCGCAGTCAGTTGCGGTGGCCGCGAACGGCACGCTGGCACATTCGCCACTCTCGGAAGGTAAATATCCGTTCCAGATGCCGTACGGCACTGACAGATGTATTCGGGCGCACAATTGGTGCGGGCGATACGTCGCTTCGAGGGCCACGCTCGCAACACCGATGTTGAAGCTGTATATCGTAATCCATGTATTTATAAGATTGATGCAAACGTGGCGGGTTTGATCGAAATGCTCATGAATATGTATAAACAATTCATCGAAGTCGATCTTGCCCCAGTAGTGGATGTCGCCACAGACCTGAGTGCCCTGCAACGTCACGTTGCTAATTTGCAATCCGCCACTTACGCCGCGAGGGCGGCTGACAGCAGCGAGTGATTCGCCAATGGTTGTCACTTGTGGAGACATTGCAATGGTAGAAAGATCGTGACGGACGCTCCATTTGCGCATCGGCGGTTCAAACGTGCATTCTGGTTTCTGCAGCGTCTCTCCCGCCGTCGGCAAGAGCACGAGAAATGGGCGGCATTTGATGCACAAGTCGCCGAGCTTCGACCCGTGAATCATGACGAATTGAGATGGGCCACCCGCCGGCCAACCGAACGATTGCGGAGCGTCTGACGACATGCCGTCAATGGGAAGCCCATAGACCGTGATGAGGTTCTGTTCATCCAAGTGCTTCGCCAAGTTGAACTTATTGTCGACCATCACTAATGTCCTCTCTAAAGTGCAAGGTATAGAACGCCGTGATAAAGTTTAGGTAACGATTGATTGCTAGAAAAGGTGCAGTTAATGCGCGGCAGGTAATGAGACGGATGAGAGCGCCGCAAGCTCAATTCTGCTGACCGCTCCATTCGAGGAAATGAGTTTCTGCGAATTAGGCAACAAGCACGAAACAAGATGGGATCGAGGGATCGGCATTCGTGGCTAGCGCCGTCCGTTCGATCCGCCATCGCCTGCGGTCAATTGATTTACCACGCAACGCAAGCGACAAAACGTTCCCTTGATTCTGTAGACTGCGCAGACGTTGTCTACCTGCGCACTGGTGCGGCTCTGGTGGCGGTTGAGGCACTGGTTGGCATCAACTCCAATGGATGGCAAGGCTGTTGCCGTCGCCGGCGAAACGGATCAAATGGTTTTCATGACTTCGATTCAACCGATTGACCGTGTCGTGGAGCCTGCGTTTGGAATCGACGCCAGCGGTCGGCGACAGAGGGTCGTCTATGCACATCGGCCATCCTTCCTCCTGCGGGGCCGCAAGGATGCGTTCCTGGTTCGGCGCCGGAAGTTTGAATCGCTTGATGACGCTGGACCCGAACCACAACATCCGAGTCGCTTGATCCCAATACGGCATGTCCGCTGACAAGATTGGGAAGTGGGCACCGACATCAGAATTGGATGCCGATTCGTGCGGCGGGCGGTAAACGTGACGAGCAAAGACAATTCCCGCTCGCACGGTTCGGTACTCCCGATTCGGTCGTGGGTTCGGGTGCCGCGGCCCATTTGCCTGGGACGAATTCTTCCGCGGAAAAACTCGCAACCTGCATACGCGCATACGGCCTTCGCCCCACGGCCGGACGCGACTTGCGGGACCATCACCATTAGTCACAGCGGAATATCAGGAACGAAGGTCACGTTCGAAGACCCTTTGGTCAAGATGGACGGGAAGCAGGCAATCGAACTGCGATTTTTGCGGATCGGCGGGCAAGGAGAGGTTTTCATCAACAACCGCCGGGTGCTTTACGTTCCCATCGATCCAAACCATGTTGATCTAGTTTTCTCAATAAAGCTCGTCGGCATGACGGCAAAAGTGGAGGAAATCCACATTAGCGAATTATTTCCAAAGCAATAGCGGGCCAAACACGGCGATTTCGGCGGCCACTTTGAAAAAGAATTACAACCATCATCGACCACACGGATCACTGGGCTACCAGAGCCCGGTCGAGTTTGCCGCCGCGTATGCTGCTTCCGCTCCGGCCTCGGCCTGCGCTCCAACAGAAGAACCGAAGAAGACGAAGAACGTTACTCATTCGCCAACCCATACCTTCATAACGCCTAGTACAGAAATTTAGAGCCGGTCACGGTTACGTGTTGAACATCAAAGCCAATTAACCCAAATTGTTTGGACGTCTTCAGCAGTTCTTTGAACGCTACGCCAACCGGGACTTCAAGAAGGTCTCTTCAAATTGCGTGAATCGATAAAAACGCCACTACTCCGCCACTTGGGTTACCAAGTCAAGGAAGACGGAGCCATAGCGATGAGCGGACATTATCCCGGCGACCTTTGCTGATGAGCGTGACATTGTCGCAATAGCTGACCGAATCGGGTGACGCCCTTCTTATAGGCCGTCGTCGCCCCGCGCCCTCGCTAACGACTCCCGTCCCCCTTAGTTCGCCCCTACTCGACGCCCTTTGAGATTAACTGTCCGCCATCCGTCCAGTGTTCGAATGCTATCCTCTTATAGTCCTTTAGAACCAGCTTCCAACGTAGCCGACCATTCGGATACCACAGTATCTGTTCTCCCGTGCCATCACGGACCCGCGCGCCGAGCGTGCCATCCGGTCGGTAGTAGTTGCCCCATTTCACATTATGGTGGTCGGGTTGCGGTTCGGGAGGGATACCTCGGTAGCTTACGTCAATCTCGCCTTCCTCACGCAATGAGCCGTCCGGATAATACCCGCGGTACCGATTCCATCCGGCTCCTCTGACTTCGACCTCCCAATACCCGTAATCCCCTTCGTTAGCCACTATGCGATAGAAATGTCTTCCAATGAACCCGTTGTTGCCCCAATAGTAACCTTGGTACATCGTTGGGTTTAGCGACAGTGCAACATGTTTCGGCCAAAACACTATCGCCGCAATTACACTTCCACACATGAGCAACATTGCTGCCGTCGCCCAGACCGCACGGGACGGTCGCGTCCAAGACGGAACGTTCATATCGCTACCTCCCAGCTTTCGATTCTATAATCCTTGGCCGCAATTCCTCACGGCCTACTGCATGTAGAATCGCACCAATCGCGGCAAACTGCGCCACCGAGTTTGCCCATTGCATTACAGATCTTTTTCGCAGAAGAGTTTTTCAACGTATCACAGAGTATCTCGACGGCAGCTCCGCCGGTGTCACACATTTTACGACATTCCGATTGTGAGCAATCACTCTTCGTCGGAACTTCACCGATGACCGTATAGTCCTTCGCGTCCTCAAATACTTTGTCGCACACGTAGCATGGATCATAAAACCAACTGCCAACCCAACTTGTAGTATCCGTCGCACGCTTAGACTGGTATAATATAAACTGCCCGTCTGGAATCTTACGTAAGGCATCACAGTCGATTGGGAGTGAAGTCTGGGTTCCAACAGCCCCGGCGCTTGTGTGACGTGACGTGTCAGTGCATTTATAGAAGCAATCCACTCCGACTTTCTCTGGCGGCTTCCGAGGATCCTTTTGGATCGTCACGTCCTGCTGAGTCGTAAGCTGGCACTTGAACGTGACCATGCATCCCAACCCACTTGGATCGGCGAGAACGGTCGGGTTGTTCCGACAGTAACGATAGAGATTGAAGCCACCCGAATACCCAACGGGATCGAGTTGCTTGAACCTACCTTGCACCGGATCGTAGGTCCGCGCGCGGTAAAAATAAAGGAGGGTTTCACCATCGAGTTCACGGCCGGTGAAGAGGTAGGGGTTGCCGACGCGCGAGGTCGTTTGCGGGGTGGTGTAGGTCGAGTCGTAGGTGGTGGTGGCGCCGTACGGGGTATATGTATAGCGCTCCGCAATCGCGCCCGTGCTGTCGGTTAGCAGATACGTGCTGTAAAGCCGATTGGCGTGGTAGTAGTAGCGGGTGCCGGACGGGCGATCCATCGTTAGCGGTTCGTCGACGTAGTCGCCGTAGGTGTAAAACGCGTTCAGAGTGTCGACTCCTCCGGTGTCGTCGTGCTCTTCGACGATCTGCTGACCGGCGTAGTAATATTGCGTGACCGTCGCGCCGCTGCCGAGGTTCTTCTCCACGCGGCGGCCGAGGGCGTCGTAGCGGTAGGTCGTGACGGTCGCCGTCCCGGTATTTGTGGCCTGCTTCAACTGGTTGTTGGCGTCGTAGACGAACGTGTAGTTGACGCCATCGCCGGTTTGGTTGAAATTGGCATCGTAGGTCTGCACGCTGGCGGGCGCGCTGCGGGCGGTTAGCGCATGAATGTTGTTGTGCGTGCGAGTGTCGGTCGTCGTGGTCATGCCGACGGTGGTTGCCCAGGATGTCCAGTCGCCGGCTTTGCTCAGCGTCCATGCCTGACTCGCCACCGGGGACGGGACGGTGTTGCTCGAGACAACCCCGCGCTGAAAGGCGTCGATCTGATGCAAACCATCGTATTGGTAGGCCTGGCCGTGGACGGTGAAGCCGGTTGTCACGTCGGCCTGCGATAGCGGATCGTCGGCATTCGTGTAGCCATAGGTCCATTCCTGCAACGTCGTCGGCGTGATGCCCGTCGTGGCATGCTTCAGGTCGGTCACGCGGCCGTTGGCGTCCAACGTCCAGTTGGTCTGCACGCCGTTGACGTAGGTACGCTGCGAACGCCGGTCAGCCGTGTCGTAGCTAAACGTCGCCTGCGCGGTGCCCCCGATCAGGGTTTGATAGAGCTGGCGGTGCGCGGTGTAGGTGCGACTGGCCACCGTCCCGCCGGGATAGGTCGTTTGGCTGAGAAGTGAATCGGGCGTGTACTGGTAGCTCAGGGTTTTCAAACCCGGCCCGATATTCTCTTGCTCTTGAATCAGGCGATTGGCCATGTCGTACGACGTGTTGAGGACGGAGCGGTCCACGAGCGTAGTATATAGCCCGCCATTGGCCGTCTTCAACAACCGGTTTGGGTGATACGTGAACGTGTCGGTCCCAAGCGTGGTCATGCCTTGCGTGTAGAGCCGCTGCGAGAGCAACTCTCGATCCTCGTAGGAATACGTGATAACGATGCTGGTGCCGCCGCCGGCGGGCTTGGTCAGCGTGGCCACTTGGCCCAGCGGCTTGTAAGTCGCGGTCCAGGTGCTGGCATCGGCCGTGCCTGATGCGTAGGTCGTCGTCAGACGCCGGTTGGCGTTGTCGTACGTGTATACCGTGACTTTGCTGTCGGCGTCGGTTACTTGGATCAGATTGTTGGTCGGATCGTAAACGAAACTCGTGGTCGCCGCGATCCCGCCGGTATCGCCCTCGGTGGTTAATGCACGGTTCCGCTGATCGTATGTGTTCGTGGTCACCTTGCCGTCGCGGTCGGTGGAGGTCAGCGTGTTGCCGTTGGAGTCATAAGTGAACGATGTGGGGTGGCCGAAGCCATCGAGCGTCTGGATCGTGCGGCCGGCTCCGTCGCTTATCGATGAGGTGGTGAGATTGATCCCGGCGGGGTCGGTCTGCACGGTCGTCTGCACCAGCCCGGCATTCGGTCCGGTGGCGATGACCACATCATAGGTGTAGGAGACCGTCGCCGTATTGCCGGTGATGCTCGACACGCGTCCCAAACCGTCCAGATAGGTCGTGATCGCCTGGCCCGCCGGATTGGTCGTGGTGCTGCTGGTGCCGATCACACCCGGCGTGGGGTTATACGTGGTGCTGGTCACCAGGTTCAGGTGCCCCGCTCCCGGATCGACGGTCACGTTGGTCTGGCGATTCAGTCCGTCGTAGGCGTACGTCGTCACGCGGCCCGATTCGTCGGTGACTTGGGTTTGGTTGCCGTTGAAATCGTAGACGAAAGTTTTCACGTTGCTGTCGGGGTCGGTGACCGATTGCAATCTCGCACAGCACGCGTAGTACGCGTTGGTCGTGGTGTGGCTGTTGGCGTTGGTCACGGTCGCCACCATCGTGTCAGCCGTGTAGGTGTAGCTGCTCGTGTCCGTCAGTGGATCAACGCTGGTCAGGACTTGGTTGCGGCATGTATAGGTGCTCACCCAATTGTGGCTGCGCTCGTCGGTGCGGGTGACGACGTTCGAGTTGGCGTCATACGCCAAGGTTGTGGAGGCCGCCACCGCCGTGCCGACGGCGACCGTGGTGGTCGTCGGTCGGTTGCGGGCATCGTAGAAGTAATCCGTCTCTTTGCCGTTAGCGTCGTGGCTCGTTTCTACTAGCCCGATGGGATAATACGTGCTCGATGTGCCAATTGTCGCTCCACCGGCTGTCAGCTCCACGGTAGTGGACAGGACACGGTCCATGGTGTCGTACGTGTAGCTGGTGCTCCGGTTGTAGTAATCGAGCGTGTTCAAGAGCCGATAACGGTTGTAAACATTTTGGGTGGAGAGCGCCACCGTCGCGCTCGGATGGACGGTCGTCGTTAAGGCTCGATCCAAATAATCGTAGGTGTATTCGGTCGAATCGCCGTCGGTATTGGTGCTCGTCAACAATCCGGTCGTGGGATCGTAAGTCTGGGTCGTGGTGGTCAGCACCGTGCCGCTGATCGCCTGCTGGACCTGGGTCTGGACGATGCGCCCCGTGCCGTCGTAGCTGAACACCGTCTGGTTGCCGTTGCGGTCCGTGGTATTGAGCACGCGGGCCGAATTGTCCCCCGTGCCGTAATTGGTTGCTTCGGTCGAGGTGTCGGGATACGTGGTCAGGATGTGCCGTCCGGCCGCGTCGTATCCATACGTGACGGTCCGGCTGACCGGATCGGTGACGGTCAGCACGCGGCCAAAACCGTCATAGGTGAACACAATCGTGCCCGCTGGCTGGCCGGTGCCGCTGGGGAGCGTGATTTGCTTCAGTTCATACTGGCTGGCGCCGGCCGGATAGTAGGAGTAGCTGGTGGTGTTGCCGTTGAAATCGACATACGTCAGCACCTGGCCTTGGGTGTTGTAGGTCCAATCCTCATGCGCCGTAACGGCCGTTCCCACGGCCACGGTGTGATCGGTCATATTTCCATTGGCGTCGTAGGTCCAGGTTTGCTGGTGGCCGCCGCGGTCGGTGAAGCTAGTCATCTCGTTGAACGAATTGTAGGCGTAGGATTCGCTCGTGCTGTCGGCGTAAGTGCGTTCCGTCACCATGTCGGTGGCCGAATCGCGGACGACGCTGGTAGTCCGGGCCGGCACGCCCGTGTCGGCGGGCTCGACGTACTGGGTCGGGGGCAGGTAGTCGCCTCCGGTCGTGTAGTTGATGTTGGATTCCCACGTGCCGTCCAGCAGTTGCCTGCGACTGCTGATCAGTAGCTGCGTCGGCGAGCGGACGACCTGTTGCACGACGTTTTTGTCCCAGGTCGTCGCGGTGGTGATGCCTGCCGTGGTGGTAACGCTGCTGGCGAAGACATAATTGCCGTCGAAGCGCTGGAAGGCGCGGATGCGGCCGAAAGCGGCATCGGATGGCGTGACCTGCCAGTAATAATGGTCCGCCGGCAGCATCGCTTCGTTGACCATCATGCTGGTCGTCGCATACCAGGTCGATTGGATGCCGCTGGGCGTTCCGCTCACGCCATATTGCACCGTGTGGGGGAACTGCGTGTTGTCCGACGTGTAGTTGTATTGGACCGTGCGGCTATCCGCGAACGTGACCAGGCTCAACACGTTCAGACCGATGAAGGTGGTGTAGGTGAACGTCGTCGTGCGACCATAGGGGTCGACGGCGGTGGTCCACATCAGGACGTTGGCCGTGGTGTTGGTGGCAGGCAGCGCGTAATTGAACTGGATCTTGTTGCCGTTGAGATCCTGGATGTTGTTTAGGCGGCAGCGTTTATCCCCGCTACCCGTCAAGTAGCCGGTAATGTCGAACTGCAGTCGGAGTCCGCCGGGCTGGGTGATGGTGAGGGAGGTGCCCGAGACGGCGGTGACCAGCGAACGGTACAGTATTCCGGGGGCCGGAATGTAGCTGCCGCCCGAGTTGACGAACTGCTCGATGTAGCCGGTGTTGGGATCACGAATCTCGATCAGGGAGCTCGAGAACGTGACGTAATAGTCGTAGCCGGTGTACATGCTGCGTCCCAGATTGCCGTCGTGCGTCCAGGTCGAACGCCAGAGCCGCAGCAGGTGGAAACGCATCATCTGGCTACCGGCGGGAATCGAGCCACCGCCACCACCGCTCCCACAACGGGAACAGCCGCCCGACGTTGCCCCCAAGCCATCGGAACCGCTATCGTCGATGGTCAAATAGCCTTGGCTCATTGACAAGTCCACGCCAAACGGAGAGTTGGGGTTGCAGCCCTTGTTACAATCAGTAGGACCACACGTCTGCGCTCCACGGACAAAGCCGGGGCATTTGCAACAAGTCGTGGGCATCTTCCCGATATTGCCGCAGCTTTGGCTGCCGGCACCGGCTGCAGCGGGGGCGGTGACGCGTACATCCTGCCCGAAAGCCGAAGGACTCTTCGCGGCCAGCAGCACCACCACCAGTCCCCGGCGGCAAATCCGTGCAATCTCCATAATCAATCTCCTGCTCCACTCGATGCAATACGGTTGGTGCAATCCTGTTCTTGAACGCGAGCCCATGCCTCGGGGACGGCCAGACCGTTGCCGTCCTAGTTTTTCGCGTCGTGTGGTGTATTTCGTGGCAAATTCGTGGACCGCGACAACAGCTTCTTTGCCTGCGGACTCTTGAAGAACGTGGCCCAGTATTTCTTGGCATACTCGCCACTTTCCAGGTCATGGAGTTCCGCCGGCGGCAACGCCTGCAGCGAGAACTCCGCCGGACCATGATTTTCCGGAGAGCCGGCCAAAACGCGGAAGCCGCCGGGGTCGCCTACCCAAAAATCCACGCTGGCGTAGCCATCCTCGTTCGCCGGGACCGTGATCGAATACCGGCCGTTGACGAATCGCCCTTGATCGAGGGCCGTGAACGTCACCGGCCGGCCCGGCTTGGCGCGAACCGTCAAAGACACGCCCTGCCGGCTATTGGCGGCAACGAAACGGGCGCCGGACCCAAGGATCATGATCTCTTCGCGCTTCTCGTCGCCGGGCGAAAACGGCGCGATCTGCCACACGCGCGACGGGACCGATCGGCCGTAGTAGGCCGCCGGGGCCGCTTGGATTGCTTTCAAGTCGTACTCATCCGGTTCGTCGTAGTACGTCGGCTCCTGTGGAGTGCTGGAGGTCGCGACGATTGCAGACTGACCGAAGCTGGTAAACTGCGCCAGGCTCGACCGCCAAGTCATGACCACCACAGACACTACTATCATTAACGCCACGGCAGCGGTCTTGCCCATCCGCCGGCTCATTTTGCGGACCATGGTTTCGGTTCTCCGGAATTGGGTTTAGATGAAGGACGCATCAAACGAATCAATGCCCCAGGAACGCCGCCTCGGGATTCACCTTGACGAGTTCACCGTCCGGTCCTTTGAGCGTTCCTTTCGTCCAACTGACGAAGTCGGCGACGCGGCCGCCCACCGCCTGATCGCGGCAGCGAATTGCCGCGGCG
>Ga0182024_10021998_pt1 | contig 11530 bp, 7 predicted proteins | sample P32metaG_FD_120480 | JGI IMG/M metagenome (GOLD analysis project Ga0182024, IMG submission 120480) | Permafrost microbial communities from Stordalen Mire, Sweden - P3-2 metaG (Illumina Assembly) | ecosystem: Environmental > Terrestrial > Soil > Wetlands > Permafrost | place: Sweden: Stordalen... | reverse complement strand
GGCCAGGAAGGCCGACAGCCCGGCGAGCGGGATGCAGCCGATCATGATGACGTCGATGGCCAGCCAGGACTTGCCGCCGAGCACCGTGGCCAGCACGGCGATGACGGCCACGTAGGGCGGGGCAGAGCTGGCCGAGCCGATCCCGGCCGGGTGGAAGCCCTGCACGTACTCGTGCCAGAGCGCCGAGGCGCCGCCCCAGGCCGGGGTGAGCGCCCCGCCGGTCAGGGTGCCCGCGCCCAGCAGCGAGCGCTCCGCGATCAGCGCGATCACGGTGAGCCCGGCGACCAGCAGGACGCCCGGATTGCTCAGGATCCGCTGCGCGAACCCGGTGTCCTCCAGCATGAAGTCGTCGTCGGACGGGTCGTCCGTCGCGTGGTGGCTGCCCGCCGTATCGATCTGGGTCGACGTGTAGAACACGCTCGCGGCGAACTCGGCGAGGCGCCGTATGGAGCGGCCGCGCGGCAGGTCGGCGCGCAGCCGGCTGTAGGCGGCCCGCCTGCCCCGGGCCCGGCGGCGGCGGGCGGCGGCCAGCCGCAGCGGGTGCCCGAGGACGGAGGTCACCCCGGTGAGCTCGTCCAGCGCGGCGCGCGGGCGCTTGGCGAGCAGGAAGAACACGGTGCGCAGGGTGGACAGCACCACGTTGCCGGCCAGCGCGGCGAGCGCCGGCCCCAGGGGCAGGTTGGCCAGCAGGGTCAGCAGCGCGTTGTGCCGGTCCATCCGGCGTGGCCGCGGGGCCGCTGACGGGGTGCGCCGGTTCCGGGCCGTGGCCTCGAGGTGGTAGACGACGGCGTCGGTGATCACCCGCACCCGGTGCCCGGCCGCGTGGGCCCGCCAGCAGAAGTCCACGTCGTCGCGCAGCAGCGGCATGGCCGGATCGAAGCCGCCGACCTGGTCCCACACGTCCCGGCGGACCAGCATCCCGGCGCTGCTGACCGCCATCACGTCGCGGTCCCCGTCATGCTGGCCCTGGTCCACCTCGCGGGGCTCCACGCCGGTGATCCGGCGGCCGGCCCCGTCGATGGTGATCCCGGCCTCGAGCAGCACCCGGCGGTCGGCCCAGTCCATGACCTTCGGGCCGAGCACCGCGGCCGAGCGCGCCTCAGCCGCACCGCGCAGCAGCTGCTCCAGGGCGTCCGGGGCGGGCTCGCAGTCATCGTGCAGCAGCCAGACCCACTCGGTCCGGTCGCCCGCCGCCAGGCCGGCCGGCCCGGGGACGTTGGTGTTGGCGGCCCGGTGACGCAGCGCGTTCGCGACGGCCTCGCCATAGCCGGTCCGGCGGTCCATGCCGAACACCACCGAGCGGCCCAGCAGCTCGGCCAGCACGGACCCACTGCGGTCCCGGCTGCCGGTGTCCACGGCCACGACCCGCTGCACCGGCCGGGTCTGGCCCAGCAGCGCCTCGGCGATACGCGGAAGCCACGCGGCGCCATCGTGGGCGATGATCACCGCGGTGACGACGTGCTGGCCCTGCGTGTTAGTTGTCGACACGAGTCCGCTTGCTGGTCAGAATGGTCACCTGCTGGGGCACCGCCAGCTGTCCGCAGGAGGGCCCAGCCGGGGCGGGTACGCGTGAACAATACGCGACCCGATACCGGCCGGGCAGGCACTCTGGACGCTTCAGTGCAGACCACTGCCACCCGGGCAGCCCAGCCCCCTGGCCGCCGGGCAGCCAGGCTGCACGACGATCCAGGGAGTTAACAGGCGGTGACCAACTGATGGCCCGGACACCAGCGAACGGACCGTGCGGACTCCAGCAGGCGGCCCGGCCAGACCCCGGGCGGGTGGATACTCCCGCCCGGGCCGGGTCGAGGCCGTCAGGCCGGGACGGTCAGACCGCCTCGCGCTTCATCCGGCGCCGCTCACGCTCGGACAGCCCGCCCCAGATGCCGAAGCGTTCATCGTGCTCCAGCGCGTACTCCAGGCACTCCACGCGGACCTCACAGCCCCGGCAGACCTTCTTGGCCTCCCGGGTGGAGCCACCCTTCTCAGGGAAGAAAGCCTCCGGATCCGTTTGTGCGCAGAGCGCTCGATCTTGCCAGCCAGATTCGGCGGCGTCATCAACGCCGATTTCGAACCCGACGGACTCCAGCGGGACGATGACGTCAGCCACCGTGCACCTCCTACCCCTTCGATGCCCGTGCCCTCTCCCCCGGGACACGGAAACTACACACTTGAAATTACACCCGCGTGTCTTGCGTTGAGTCAAGCTGGATACGTGGTAGAGGCGGTGTTCTTGACCCTGATGACGGGAAAGTCCGGTCAGATTCCTGGGGCCCCAGGATCGCCGGAAGGCCGCCGGCCGCCTGGAAACGGGCTTCCCGGGGGGTTCGCGGGAACCCGCTGAGCCCGGGTTGCAAGACTGGCCGGCATGCGCATCACCGTGCTGGCAGGCGGAGTCGGGGCCGCGCGATTCCTGCGCGGGCTGAAGGCTGAGGCCCCGGACGCCGACATCACCGTCATCGGCAATACCGGGGACGACATCACCCTGTTCGGCCTGCACGTCTCGCCCGACCTGGACACCGTGATGTACACGCTGGGCGGGGGGATCAGCGAGGACCAGGGCTGGGGCCGCGACGCGGACACGTTCACCGTCCTGGCCGAGCTGAGCGCCTACAGCGCCGGCTCCGGCTGGTCCGGGCCGGACTGGTTCAACCTGGGCGACAAGGACTTCGCCACGCACATCGTCCGGACCAGCATGCTGGCGGCCGGCCAGCCGCTGTCGGCGGCCACCGCCGCGCTGTGCGAGCGCTGGCAGCCGGGGGTGACGCTGATCCCGATGACGGACGACTGGACCGAGACCCACGTCGTCCTGGCCGGCGACCCGGGCGAGCCCGGGCCGGGGCAGGCCGGGCCGGGGCAGGCCGGGCCGGGGCAGGCCGGGCCGGGGCAGCCGCCGGGACCACCGCCGGCGCCAGGCGGGCCCGGGTCCCGCCGCACCGTGCACTTCCAGGAGTGGTGGGTCCGGCTGCACGCCGAGGTGCCCGCGGCCGACATCGTCGTCGAGGGGGCCGCCCGGGCCCGGCCCGCCCCGGGCGTGCTCGAGGCGATCGACGCGGCCGACGTGGTCCTGTTCCCACCCTCCAACCCGGTGGTGAGCATCGGCGCCATCCTGGCCGTCCCCGCCATCGCGGACGCGGTCCGGGCCAAGACCGTGGTCGGGGTGTCCCCGATCATCGGCGGGGCGCCGGTGCGCGGCATGGCCGACGCGTGCCTCGCGGCCATCGGGGTCCCCGCCACCGCCCAGGCCGTGGCGGCGCACTACGGCCCCGGGCTGCTGAACGGCTGGCTGGTCGACGAGCAGGACAAGGCCGCAGTGGACGACCCGGAACTGGCCCGGATCACGGTCCGCGCGCTGCCCCTGTACATGACGAGCCTCGCCGCCACCGCCACCATCGCCCGGGCCGCCCTCGACCTGGCGCGGGACCTGCGCGGATGACCGGCCGCAGCCCGGACGGCCCCGCCACCCCGCGCACCCTGTCGGTGACCGGCGTGCCCGGCCTCCCCGAGATCGCCGCCGGCGACGACCTGGCCGGCCTGATCGCGGACGCGGCGCCGGACCTGGCCGACGGCGACATCCTCGTGATCACCTCGAAGATCGTGAGCAAGGCGGAGGACCGCGTCATCCGGGCCGACCGGGACAAGGCGATCGACGCGGAGACCGTCCGGGTGGTCGCGCGGCGCGGCCCGGCCCGCATCGTGGAGACCCAGCACGGCCTGGTGCTCGCCGCGGCCGGGGTGGACGACTCCAACACCGCCCCGGGCACGGTGGCCCTGCTGCCCGCGGACCCGGACGACTCCGCGCGCCGGATCCGCCGCGGGCTGCGCGAGCGGTGCCACGTCAACGTGGCGGTGGTGATCACCGACACGATGGGACGGCCATGGCGGATAGGGCAGGCGGACGCGGCCATCGGCGCCGCCGGGCTGGCCCCGCTGCGCGACTACCGTGGCCAGGCGGACACCTTCGGGCAGACGATGGAGGTGACGGTCACCGCCGTCGCCGACGAACTCGCGTCAGCCGCCGACCTGGTCAAGGGCAAGGTGGCCAGCATCCCGGTGGCGCTGGTCCGGGGGCTCGGCGACCTAGTCACCGAGGACGACGGCCCCGGCGCCCAGGCGCTGATCCGGCCCCCGGCCGAGGACATGTTCCGGTACGGCCCGGGCGAGGTGCTGTCCGCCCGGCGCACGGTGCGGGACTTCACCGCCGACCCGGTCGATCCCGAGGCGGTGCGGCGCTCGATTGCGGCCGCCCTCACCGCACCTGCGCCGCATCACTCCACGCCGGTCAGGTTCGCGGTCCTGTCATCAGCCCGGGCCCGGGCCCGGCTGCTCGACGACATGCGGGCCGCGTGGATCTCCGACCTGCGCGGGGACGGGTTCACCGAGGAGCAGATCACGCGGCGGGTCCGGCGCGGCGAGCCGCTGCGACGCGCCCCGCTGATCATCGTGCCGTGCCTGGTCGCCGACGCGGCCCACGTGTACCCGGACCCGCGGCGGAACGCGGCCGAGCGGGAGATGTTCGTGGTCGCGGTGGGCGCGGCCGTGGAGAACCTGCTCGTCGCGCTGGCGGTGGAGGGCCTGGGCTCATGCTGGGTGTCCAGCACCATGTTCTGCCGGCCGGTCGCGGCGGCGGCCCTCGGCCTGCCGGACGGCTGGGAGCCGATGGGCGCGGTCGGGGTCGGCCACGCCGCCACCCCGCCGGCTGACCGGCCGCCCCGTGACCCGGCCGACTTCATGCTCACCCTGTGACCGCCGGGCGGTTCCTCAGATCTCCAGGCGGCGGGACAGGTCGGAGGCGAGGACGCCACCGGGGTCGAGTTCGGCGCGGAGCTTGCGGAACTCCTCCAGCCGGGGGTACATCCCGGCGAACACCGCGGGCCGGACCCGGGAATCCTTGGCCAGGTAGACCCGGCCTCCCGCGTCCAGCACGTCGCCGTCCAGCTGGTCCAGCAGCCCGGCCAGGCCCGGCGTGCTGGCCGGGAAGTCCAGCGCGAGCGTCCAGCCCGGCATCGGGAAGGACAGGAAGCCGGGGTCAGCCGGGCCGAACCGCTTGAGCACGGTCACGAACGAGGGAGCCCGGGCGCCGCTGATCCGCTCCAGCGCCCGGCGGACCACCGCCTCCTGCCCGAACGGCACCACGAACTGGTACTGGCGGAATCCTGCCGGGCCGTACACGCGGTTCCAGTTCCTGATCCCGTCCAGCGGGTGGAAGAACGTGCCGATGGTCTGGATCTCCCCCTCCCGCCTGCGCGGGGCCTTGCGGTACCAGACCTCGTTGGCCAGCCCGACCGTGACCGGGTTCAGCAGCCCGCCCGGGAAGCCGCGGGGGGCGCCGAGCCGGGCGCCGGGCCGGAAGGCCAGCGGATCCCGCCGGTCCTTGGGGCCCAGATCCGCGGGCGCCGCGAAGTCGCCGCTGGTGATCACGGACCGGCCGAGGCTGGCCCCGCGGGCCAGGCAGTCAGTCCAGGCCACGGTGTAGGCGTAGCGGTCGTCAGTGTCCGACAGGTAGGCCATGGTCTCGTCGACGTCGGCGGTGCGGACGGTGTCCACCCGCACCCGCGAGGTCCGCACCGGGGTTAGCTGGACGGCCGCGGCGAGGATGATGCCGGTCAGGCCCATCCCGCCGGCCGTGGCCCAGAACAGGCGGGGATCACCCCCGGGGGTCACCCGGCACTGGCGGCCGTCCGGCAGCAGCAGGTCGAACCAGGGCACGTGCTGGGCGAAGCTGCCGGCGGCGTGGTGATTCTTGCCGTGAACATCCGCGGCGATCGCGCCGCCCACGGTCACCTGGCGGGTCCCGGGTGAGACGGGCACGAACCAGCCGGACGGCAGGCCCGCCACCATGAGCTGCTCCAGGCTGACCCCGGCGTCGCAGACGGCCAGCCCGGCGCTGGTGTCGAAGCTGGTGATGCGGTGCATCGCGGTGGTGCCGATGACGAGGCCGCCGCGGCATTGCGCCGCGTTGTTGTAGCTGCGTCCCAGGCCGCGGGCGATCACCCCGCGGGCTGGGGCGCCGGCCAGCAGGCCGGCCACCTGCCCGGGGTCCGTGGGCTCGGCCAGTTCCGCGGCCGACGGCGCGATCCGGCCCCAGCCGGTGAGCTCGGTGAGCCGGCGGGCCGGAGCAGCCGCCGCGGGACCGGCCGCCGCGGGACCGGGGGCCGCCGGACCCGGGGCCGCCGGTGGACCGGCTGCCGGTGGACCGGCACTGCGATCTGCCATAGCTCATCCCTCCGCTGGCACTACTGCCCATGCAGGCCCGCGATCATGCCGGGTCGGCCTGCGCCCGGTCAGGGTACGACGGGGCGGTGGGCGCCGGGCCCGTGCTTAACGGAATCTGTGCCTGACGGGTAAAGGCAGGCCGGCTCAGGGCATGGCCAGCGGGAGCGGCGTCCGGGTGCCGCCCCGCACCGAGCCGCACACCCCGTCGCTGGCCGCCGCGGCCGCCACGCGGTCCGGGGCCGGCTCCCCGTAGGTCGTGGTGCGCTGCCGCAGCGGACGCTCCAGCGGCGCGACCAGCTCCGCGAACTGGCTGATCGTCTTGAATGAGCCGTTCTGCGAACCGGCCATCCGGCTGATGGTCTCTTCCATGAGCGTGCCGCCCAGGTCGTTCACGCCGCCCTGGAGCACGTCACGGCACAGGTCCTCGCCCAGCTTGACCCAGGAACACTGGATCGAGCTGATCGCGCCGTGCAGCATGATCCGGGACAGCGCGTGCACCGCCCGGTTCTCCCGCCGGGTGGGACCGGGCCGGGCCAGCCCGGCCAGGTAGATGGGCGCGCTCGCATGCACGAACGGGAGCAGCACGAACTCGGTGAAACCGCCGGTGCGTTCCTGGATGCCGCGGACCACCCGGAGGTGGCCGACCCAGTGGGCCGGGGTGTCCACGTGCCCGTACATCATCGTCGCCGTGGTCGGGATGCCCAGCTCATGGGCGGTGGTGACGACCTCGATCCAGGCGGACGCGGGGAGCTTGCCCTTCGTGAGCACCCAGCGCACGTCGTCGTCGAGGATCTCCGCGGCCGTGCCGGGCAGCGACCCGACCCCGGCTTCCCGGGCCCGCCCCAGCCAGTCCCGGATGCTCAGCCCGGTCCGGGACGCGCCGTTGACCACCTCCATGGGCGAGAACGCGTGCACGTGCAGGCCGGGGACGCGCCGCTTGACCTCGGCCGCGATGTCGAAGTAGGCCGTCCCGGGCAGGTCCGGGTGGATACCGCCCTGCATGCAGACCTCGGTGGCCCCGGCCTCCCAGGCTTCCTCGGCCCGGTCGCCGATCTGGGACATGGACAGCGTGTACGCGTCCGCGTCGGTGCGGCGCTGGGCGAAGGCGCAGAACCGGCAGCCGGTGTAGCAGACGTTGGTGAAGTTGATGTTCCGCGTCACCACGTAGGTGACGTCGTCACCCATCGCGTCCCGGCGCAGCCCGTCGGCCAGCGCGGCGAGGGCTTCCAGTTCCGGGCCGTCCGCGTCGAGCAGCGCGAGTGCCTCGGCGTCGCTGATCCCCGCCGGGTCCCGTTCCGCGCTGCGCAGGGCCGCCGCCACCTCGGGCCGGAGCCGGCGGGGGGCCGCCACGGCGTCCCGGCGCGCCTCGGGCGCGATCCGGGTCGCGACCTGAGCCCAGTCCCCGTAGACCTCGGAGAAGTCCTCCCGCCGGTCGGCGGTCCGGCCCGCGGTGTCGATGGTGACGTGCAGGTCGGTCCGGCCGGACGCCTCGCCCCAGCCGCCGTCCGGCTCCTGCCAGGGCAGCCCGGCGGGCCGCGCGTCCTCGCGGGCCAGCCCGGTGGCCGGGTCGGCCAGCGCGGCCACGTGGGCGGCGAGCCTCGGGTCCAGCCACGGCTCCCGCAGGTAGCCCGGGTAGATCGTGAGGCGCTCGCGCAGCGTCAGCCCGGCGGCCGCGGTCCGCTGGGCCAGTTCGTCGATCTGCGGCCAGGGACGCTCGGGATTCACGTGGTCGGGGGTGAGCGGCGACACGCCGCCCCAGTCGTCGATCCCGGACCGCAGGATCAGCCCGTACTCCTCGCCGATCAGGTTCGGCGGGGCCTGGATGCGCGCGCCCGGCCCCAGGACCAGGCGGGTGACGGCGATCGTGGCGGCCAGGTCCTCCAGCTCGGCGTCCGGAACGCCGCGCATCTTCGTGTCCGGCTTGGCCCGGAAGTTCTGCACGATCACTTCCTGGATGCCGCCGTACTCGCGGGCCACGCCGCGGATCGCGAAGATCGAGTCCGCGCGCTCAGCCAGCGTCTCGCCGATGCCGATCAGGATGCCGGTGGTGAACGGGACGCTGCTGCGGCCCGCGTCCTCCAGCACCCGCAGCCGGACCGCGGGGTCCTTGTCCGGGCTCCCGAAGTGCGGGCCGCCCTTCTCGCTGAACAGCCGCTGCGCCGTGGTCTCCAGCATCATGCCCATGGAGGGGGCGACCGGCTTGAGCCGCTGGAAGTCCTGCCAGCTCAGCACGCCGGGGTTCAGGTGCGGCAGCAGCCCGGTCTCCTCCAGGACCCGGATGGCCATGGCCCGGACGTAGGACAGCGTGTCGTCGTAGCCATGCGCGTCCAGCCATTCGCGGGCCTGGGGCCAGCGCGCCTCCGGCTGGTCGCCCAGGGTGAACAGGGCTTCCTTGCAACCTAGGGCGGCCCCGTCCGCGGCGATGCGCAGCACCTCGTCCGGGGACAGGTACGGGCTCTCCAGCCGCCCGGGCACGGTCACGAACGTGCAGTAACCGCACCGGTCCCGGCACAGCCGGGTCAGCGGGATAAACACCTTGCGCGAGTAGGTGATGACGCCGGGCCGCCCCGCGGCGGCCAGGCCGCTGTCCCGGGTCCGGGCCGCGTAGCTGAGCAGCTCGGTGAGCTGGGCGCCGCGGGCGTGCAGCAGCACGGCCGCCTCGGCGGGGTCCAGGGTCTTGCCGTCCCGGGCCCGGGCCAGCGCCCGGCGCACTGCGGTGGCGGGCGGCTGCGGCTCGGCGGGGGCCGGGGGGCTGGGACGGGGGGCGGGCGTGTTGGCGCTCATCCTCCCCACCCTAGGTGGTGCCTCACCGGCTCTCCGGCCCGGCCATCCCCCGGCCATCCGCCGCCCCGCACCGGCCCGCCCACGCCACCCGCACGCCCCGCGCCGCGCCACCGCCGCCCGCCTGCGCGTTCGTGATCAACCGAATGGTGCTGTCATTGCAGCACCAAACAGTTGATCACGAACGGAGCGGACGATTGGGTGGGGCTGGCGGGGCCAGTGTGATCAGGGGGAGGCACACGGGATCCGGCCGGGCGGTGCGGCGGGCGCGCCGGGCGCGGCTTCAGAAGGCGCGGTAGTCGCGGACGGACATCCGGGGTCCGCGCCGCGGCGGGCGGATCCCGCCCAGCTCCACCAGCCGCGCGGCCCGGTGCCGGTGCCCGGCGTACGGCGCGAGGAGCTCGAGCATGCCGGCGTCGTCCACCACCCGCCCGGCCAGCGCCCAGCCCACGGCGGAGGGCAGGTGATAGTCCCCCACGGACACCGCGTCCGCGTCCCCGCAGGCGCGCTGCCGGATCTCGGCGGAGGTCCAGACGCCGATTCCGGGGAGGGATCGCAGCCGGAGGTCCGCCGCACCCGAGGGCATCGCAACGATCTCCTCGAGGCGGCCCGCCACCTCGGCGGCACCGATGATGGTGCGGGCCCGGACGCCCTCCACCCCGGCGCGGTGCCAGTCCCAGGAGGGGATGCGGCACCAGATCCGCGGCGGCGGGGGCACCCGCATCCCGGCCGGGGCGGGACCCGGGGCCGGGTCGCCGAATTTCAGCAGCAGGTAACGCCAGGCGCGGCGGGCCTCCGCGCCGACCACCTTCTGTTCCAGCACGGCGGGGACCAGGGCCTCGAGCACCCGGCCGGACCGGCCGACCCGGACGCCCGGGTGGCGCAGGGACAGCTCGCGCAAGACCGCGTGGGCGGGCCGGAACCCGGCCCGGTCGTCGTCGGCGCCCAGCAGCGCGGGGAGCTCGCGGAGCAGCCAGGCGGCGCCCGGGCCCCAGGCGGCGGCCCGGACCACGGTGACTGGCTCTGGCCCGGCCCCGGAGGTGGCCCCAGCAAGCCCGGCCCCGGAGGTGGCCCCAGCAAGCCCCGCCCCGGGGGACAGAGTCCCGGAGGGGGTCCCGGGGAGCAGGGCGCCCGGGGCAGCCCCAGGCGGCGCGGGGCGGGCCGGGGCGACCCGCAGCGTGCCGGGTCCCTCCGGGGTCAGCGAGGTGCGCCAGATGCAGCCGTCCGGGGTGACCCGGAAGGCGGGATCCCCGCCGCCGCGGGCGTGCACGCCCAGGGTGCGCGGCAGGTCCAGGACGAAGGGTGCCCGCCACTCCCGCGTGCGCTCCGGCTCGCCGGCGACGGCTGGCGCGGAGCCCGCAGGCGGCGACTGCACCATGGGCCGGTCGGCGGTCAGGCGTCGGTGGAGAAGCGGATGCAGGTCATCCCCAGGGTCTGGCCGGGCCAGACCCGCATCCCTGCGCGCAGCTCGTTGCCGGGGGCGACGTGGACCTCGTCCCCGAGCACCACGCCGTCCAGGACGACGCCCTCGCCGATCACTGTCCCGCGGCCGATCACGCTGCCGCTGACCCGGGCCCCGGCACCGATACTGGCCGCGTCGAACAGCACGCTGCCGGTGACGTAGGCGTCCGCGGCGACCCGCGCGCCCGTGCCCACCACCGTGCCGCCGCCCACCTGGGCGGCCGGGTCGATTGCGGCCCCGTCCAGCGCCAGCACTTCACCGGGCGTGCCAGGCATCGCGGATGAGGCCAGCCGCCCGAGCACCAGGTCACAGGAGCCCTGCACGAACGCTTCCGGGGTGCCCACGTCGAGCCAGTAGGACGAATCGGGGTAACCCATGACCAGGGCCCCGCTACTGATCAGGTCGGGGAAGGTCACCCGTTCCACGGAGATCACCTGACCGGGCGGGATCTCGTCGATGACCGACCGCCGGAACACGTAGCAGCCCGCGTTGATGCGGTTCGTCACCGGGTTCGGGGTCTTCTCCAGGAACGCGGTCACCCGCCCGTCGGCGTCGGTGGGCACGCAGCCGAACCGGGCCGGGTCGGGCACCTCGACCAGGTGCAGCGTCACCGCGGCGTCGGACTTGCGGTGCAGGTCGATCTGCGCGGCGATGTCGTGGCCGGACAGGACGTCGCCGTTCAGCACGACGACCGGGCTGTCCGGGGCGCTGCGCAGCCCGGACGCGGCGTTCCGGATCGCCCCGCCGGTACCGAGCGGCTCCGCCTCGTGGACGTAGGAGATCTCCAGCCCGAACGCCGCACCGTCACCGAAGCAGTCGGCGAACATGCTGGCCCGGTACGCGGTGGCCAGCACCACGTGGGTGATCCCGGCCGCGGCTGCCTTGGCGAACTGGTGGGCCAGGAACGGCACACCGGCGGTCGGCAGCAGCGGCTTGGGCGTGCCGATGGTGAGCGGGCGCAGCCGGGTCCCCTGGCCGCCGACGAGCAGGATCGCCTCAAGCGGCTCGCGGCCCGCCTGGGAAAGCGCTGAGGGCATAACTGGCTGGCCTGACATAGGCAGCGAGATTACT
>Ga0182024_10021997_pt1 | contig 11531 bp, 5 predicted proteins | sample P32metaG_FD_120480 | JGI IMG/M metagenome (GOLD analysis project Ga0182024, IMG submission 120480) | Permafrost microbial communities from Stordalen Mire, Sweden - P3-2 metaG (Illumina Assembly) | ecosystem: Environmental > Terrestrial > Soil > Wetlands > Permafrost | place: Sweden: Stordalen... | reverse complement strand
GGCCTTGGCGGGTTTGATTAGCAGGTCTTCGGCGGCCTCGTCCATGGCTTCCATGCGGTACTGTGTCCAGGATTTATTGCCCTTGGCGGCGATGTCGGCGGCGGTTTTGGAGGCCATGAAGTACCAATCGTCGAGAATGATCTCATCGAAATGGCGGGCGGCCATCTCGGCGACGCTGCGCACATAATCGCGGTCGGCCTGCACGGCGAAGGAGAGGGAGCCGCCGTGGGCGTTGGTGCCGTTGTAACCAGAGTTGCCGTTAAGGGCGGTGGCGCCGGAGACCAGAATGCCGCGGGCCTTGAAGAATTTCTTGATCGGGTCGATCGTCTCTTCGCGCACGAAGGAGCGGCCGGAGGCGATTTCGATGTAAACCTTGTCGAATTTGACCTGCCGGGTCATGTTCTCGTAAGCCGCAGCCAATTTTTGGGCGTCGGCCCACTGGTTGACTGTGTCGCGCGTGACGTAAATGGCGACGCGAAAGTTTTTGTATTTGGGATCCGCGTGGGCGGCGGTCGCGGCGAAGAAGCCCAGAATCAGAGCCGTAAGCGCGTAGCGGTTCAGGAGCACTTAAGCACTTCCTTTACTTGATCGGAGCCGGCAATTCCGGTGGCATCCAGAGGGACAGGCCGTTGGTAACCGTGACGGGCTGGGAATCGATCGTCACGGTTGCGGATTGCAGGCCGGCGCGACTGGCCGTCACGCTGATCGGGCCCGGATTCCTTGTCGAGCGGACGGCGACACGATTGATGCCGCATTCGGTGTTCAGGTAAAGGTTATTGGTGGAGTCGATCTTGCCGCTGTTGTAACCGCCGCGCCAGATCGCAGGCCCGCTGCAGGTGAAATCGACACGGGCATCGTCGGTCGGGCAGCGCTCGCCACTGGCATCGACCACTTCAAAGTCGATCGGTGCGGCGTCTTCACCGTCGGCGTGCAGGCCATCCGGCGATGTGTGCACCGTCAGTTTGATCCCCGCCGGCGCGCCGGCAGTCTTCAATTCATGCTCGACGACGGGCTGGCCGACCTTGTATCCAACGGCCTTGATCGTGCCCGGCTCGAACTTGATGTTGGGGAAGGCATAGAGGTAACCGTTTACCGGCTCCGTCAACTTGCCGTGGGACACGCCATTCACGAATAGTTCGACGCTATCGACGTTATTGGCGACGACGTTCATCGTCTTGGTCGTGCCGGCAGGGTAGGTCCAGTGGCCGATGATGTGGATGTCCGGCTGTTCGTTCTGCATGACGCGTTCGACGAAGTAAACTTCCTTGGGGAGGCGCACCGCGTCGAGCTTGCCACTGACGCGGCAGACCTCGCTGGAATCCTGCCGGCCGTCCGCGTCGGAATCATTGAAATAGATCGAGGCATACGCCGAAAATTTGGCATGGGCCGGATCGGTGTTGGAAATCCGGTTGCTCCAGAAATTCCAATAGCGCCTCACCTGCGCCAGGGCGAAGGTCTCCGAATTGTAATTCCACGTGTCCGTCGGCCCCTTCTTGAATCCGAAATACGGAGGTGAGTAGTCGTCCCAAAAGCGGCGAGCGCCTTCATCCCGGAAATCCTCCGTCTCGACCAGCGGCGCGCGGTCGCGGGCCTGGACGCTGTAAGGTCCGCCGAGCATGGTGCCGTAATACTCCGTCGCGGCCGTCGCTTGAGGATCCCTCAGTGAACGGCATCCCATGATCCGGCCGCCGTTCGGATCCCATTCCTTCCGCAGAGCCAGCATCTGCTGCATCTGGGGTCCGGTCACCCCCGTGTTTCCCGCCTCCCAGAAGAGGATGCTGGGATTGTTGCGGAAATAGATGATGGTGTCGCGCATGACCTCCACGCGCTGATCCCATTGGCGGCCTTGCGCATCCTCCTCCTTGTCGCCGGCGGGCGCGACTTCGACGATGCCGAAACGGTCATAAGCTTCGACGTCCACCTTCTGCGGAGCGACGTGCATCCACCGCTGATAATTGCCATTGCAATCACGAAGCAGTTGCGCTGTAAAATCATGCATCCAATCGGGGTATCCCGCGCCGATGCCGGCCCATTCGTCGCTTGTCCGCTGCGAAAATCCCTTCAGGTAGACGAATTTGTCATTGATATAGACGCCGCCTGTGCCTGCACCCCCCTTGTATTCCGTCTTGCGGAAGCCGGTGGTTGTCTTCACGACATCGACGACTTTCCCGTCTACAGTCAGAATCGTGTAAACGTCGTACAAATAGGGATCGTCCGCGCTCCAGAATCGGGCAGCCGCCAGGGAGCCGGTCGCCGTCAAAATTGCCTTCTCGCCGGAGGGGATTACGACGCCGTCGCCCTTGAACGTGGCGCGGACGATCCCGTCCTTATCCACAACCGCGCACGACAAAGTAACCGTCGCCTGGGGAACCCTCCGATCGGACGTTGCATTGTGCACCTGCGATTCGACCGTCACGTCGCAGATCCCGCCCGCGATGTTGTAATTGCTGCCGTAGATGTACGTGCCGGTCGTCCCCAGCCCGTAGTACAGCGGCAAAGTCTGGTAAATTCTCCCCGTGACGTGCAGCCACACTCGGCGGTTGATCCCGCCGTGGTCGGGATTGAAATCATTGGCGTTCCATCTGTACATCGTGTCCGTGGCTCGTTCCTTGTAGGTCGTGCGGTTGTCCAAGTTCACGGCCAGCACATTATCCTGGTCGCCGAATAACACGCCGGACGTGATGTCCAAGCCATATCCCGTGACGCCGTTCTCATACAAGCCGTAAGGCTTGCCGTTCAAATAGATGTCGCCGGCCTGACGCATGCCCTCGAACTCGATGAATACTTTCGACACGGCGGCCTCGGCGGGGAGCTTGAAGTGCTTCCGGTACCAGCTCAGGCCCTTGTACGTGCCGCGGTCGCCGCCGCTGTGATTGATGATCATTCGAAACGAATCGACGTCGTTAAAGGAATGCGGCGTGCTCACCGTCTCCCATTTGGAGTCGTCGAATCCCACCACTTCGGCGCCGGGCACGTCCTGCCGGATAAACCGCCAGTCGGCATTGAAATTGTACTTGGTGCGCGGCGAGGCCGGCACAACGTATTTGCCCTGTCCCCGCGCGGTGAGCGGCATTCCCGCAAACACCAGCAGTGCAATCGACATCAGAGCCCATGGTTTCATAACATGTACCTCGTTTTGCCTGTCATTGGAGTCCAACGCCGCCGGCGGCGCCATCATGCAAGCACGCTCAGCTGGCCGGTGCTGTCTGCAAAATGATCTGCCTGCACTCCCATGCGGCTGAGCATCGAGAGATAGAGATTGGCTAGCGGCGTTTCGCCCGCGGGCGGCGTGGCGGCGCCTTGCAGGGGGTAATCCTGCGGCGACTTGTCGGCGCCGTCGAGCACGATATGCCGGCCGGTCTTGATGGTTCCGCCGCCGCGGCCGGCGAGGACCAGGGGCAGGTCATCGTGATTGTGCTGATTGCCGTCGCTGATTCCGCCGCCGTAGACGATCATGCTGTTGTCCAGCAGCGTCCTGTCGCCTTCCTTGATGGACTTAAGCCGACCCAGGAAATAGGCGACTTGTTTGGCGTGGAAATGATCGATGACGGCGAGATTCGCCAGCGCCGCCACCTGTCCCCGGTGGTGGGAAAGATGGTGGTGCCCCTGGGGAACGCCGGCAAACGGATACGGGCGGTTGCTCCCGTCGTGCCCGACGACAAAGCTGGCTACCCGCGTGCTGTCGGTCTGGAAGGCGAGAACCATGATGTCGAACATCAGCCGCATGTGGTTTTCAAATGTGTATTCTTCATTGAAATCCGGCGTCTGGCCGCCCGGCACGGCAGGGGGCGCGGTCCCGTTCTTGGCGATGCGTTTTTCGACTTCCCGGATGGCCGTGAAATACTCCTCTAGCTTGCGGCGATCCGTCATGCCGAGCTTGGTTTGCAGCCTTCTGGTCTGATCCTGCACGAGGTCCAGAACACTGGTGTCGTAAGCCACGCGGCGTGCCCGCGCTTCGGCGGTTTCGTTTTCAGGGCCGGCCCCGAAGAGGCGGTCGAAGATGGATCGCGGTTCGATTTCCGGATTCATCGGTTGCTTTTCAGAGCGCCAGGAGATGTTGAACTGGTAGGCGCAGCTATACCCGGAATCGCACGAGCCTGCTTCCTGTCCCTTGTCACAAGAGAGTTCCAGCGAGGGGAAGCGCGTCTGGTCGCCGATGGCATTGGCGGCGACCTGGTCGACTGAGATTCCAGCTTCGATATCGGCGCCGGCGGTTTTACGGGGATGGGCGCAGGTAAGATAGCTGGCGCTGGCGCGGGCGTGGTCGCCGCCGCCGTCGCCCAGGCCGAAGGCGTTGCGATTGGCCAGCCCGCTGATGACGTTGATGTCGCTCTTGTATTCCTTCAGCGGCTCAAGCGTGGACGTAAGGAGATAATCGGTCCCCGCCACCTGCGGCCGCCAGTGGTTCATGTTCACGCCGTTGGGGATGTAGATGAATGCCATTCGGGTCGGCGCGCTGGCGGCGGCCGCTGCCGCACCTGCAGCGCCGCTGGGGCCGCGGCCGGCGATGGTCTCCGCCAGTATCCGGCTTCCCATTGACGGAATCATCGCGTCCAGCAGCGGCAGCGCCACGGCCGTGCCCAGCCCGCGCAGAAACGCCCTTCGCGGAAGTTGCCAATTTCTGGACATCGCTTCATCGCTCCTTTCAACTACTGTGCCTCGGTCGCCGCCGATTCGCCGCGCTCCATCTGGAACGGCACGCTGTTCACTACTCCCATGATTAGGCTTGAGAACTTCAGGTCGTTGTTTTCCATGCCGGCGATGATTTTTTGCACGGCCGGACGATCATAAGGTTCCACGCCGCGCCCCAGCGCGAAGGTCAGCATTTTTTCGGTGATGCAATCGAGGAATTGATCGCGCCGGCTCGAGGCCAGGATATTTTCCAGTTCGACGGCGCCGGCGAACTTTTCGCCCGTGGCAAGCTGGCCGGATGGATCGACCGGGTTGTCTCCGTCCGTGTCCCGCCATTTGCCGATGCCGTCGAAATTCTCCAGGCCGAATCCCAGCGGGTCCATCTGGGCATGGCAGGAAGCGCAGGCTGGATTCGCCCGATGCTGCTCCATTTGCTGGCGGAGGGTGCCGCTGTCGGGATGGCCGTCGTTGGCCAGAAGGGGAACATCCGGCGGCGGCGGGGGAGGAGGCGTGTTCAGCAGATTTTCCAAAACCCACTTGCCGCGCTTCACGGGGCTGGTGCGGGTCGGATTGCTGGTGATGGTCAGGACGCTGGCCTGCGTGAGGATTCCGCGCCGGTGCGTCCCCTCGAGGGAGACGCGCTGAAACTGGTCGCCCCTGACCCCCCGAATCCCGTAAAATTCAGCCAGCCGCTGATTGACGAAGGTGTAGTCGCCGGTCAGGAAATCAATGACGCTTCGATTTTCCCGCATCACGGAAGTGAAAAACATCTGGGTTTCGGTGCGCATGGCCTCGCGCAAGTTGGCGTCGTAATCAGGGAACTCCATTTGATCGGGCGCGACCAGATCGAGATTGCGGGTTTGCAGCCACTGGCCGGAAAAATTATCGCCCAAGGCCTGGGCCTTGGGCGAGGCGAGCATTCGGCGAACCTGGGCCGCCAGATTTTGGCGTAGCTGCCCATGTTCAGCCAGATTGAGCAACGCGTCATCGGGCATGCTGCTCCAGAGGAAATAGCTGAGCCGCGAGGCAAGATCGATATCACTTACCGGATGGACCGATTGAGCGTTGTCGGGATCAGGCTGAATTTCGCCGCGGAAGAGGAAGTACGGGCTGACCAGAACGGCTTTCATCGGGAGCTTCAGGGCCGCCTCAAAGGATTCGCCGTCTTTGTCGGCACGATCAAACAGGGTCGTCAGGCTGTCCAACTCGTCCAGGTCGACCGGCCGGCGCCAAGCCCGGTGGGCGAAATTGCCGAGAATCTCCCGAGCGGCGGCGATCTTGGTCTGCGGCGTGGGCTGGACGGTGAAATTGGCCGCCAATGCCGCGGGCATCGGCGGAAGTGGCTGTGATCCGGCGGGGTTCTCAACTTCCAGGTACTTGATGTACAGATTCCGCTGACGGAGATTGGGATTGGTCGCGTTGGGGTCCGAGAAGTCGTTCATGAACGCCACGGAGAACTGCTGTGGGCCTGCAGGCAGTTTCACCTTGGTCTCGTAGACGTATGGCATGGGGTGGAGAAGTTCCAAGGAAAAGACATGCTGCCCTTCGATCGGCACCAGATGGCCCGGGGCAAGCACGTCAAATGTCTTGATCGGCTTACCGTTGATGAGCCACTCCATGCGGGTCGGCTCTTTGCCGGCCTGATCCGCGTACGTTTGGGCACGAAGGACGTATTCGCCGTTGGTCGGGGTGGTGAAACTCGCTGTGACCCGCCCGTCCTTACCGAGCTGGCGGGTTCCGTCCGACATGGGCCTGCCGTCGCCTGAGACATTCAAGGTGTTGACCGGGAAGCGAATGGTCGCGCCTGGCAGCGGGCCTTCAATCTCGACCCATTTAACCCAGATCGTGCCGCCCTGCTGTTGGCCAATGCGGCCGTTGACCATCGTCAGCTCGTCCTTCCCGCCGCGAATTCGGCGATTGGCAATGGCGAAGCGGTGTTTGCCCTGCGAAACGCCGACGTGATATTGCAGGATGACGGGCTTGGCCTCGGTACCCGTATCGACTTGGTCCTGGATCACCACGCCGTCGACCATGAGAGAAAGCTTCATCGGGGGCAGGTTCGCATCCGACGGCTGTGTCGCGGCCCGGCCGTTCCGCCCGCTCTGGGAAACCGGTTGAGTCGACGGTGAATTCAAATTGGCTGGGACGATGGGCTCACTCTTCCCCGGCATGCGCAGAGGAGGCGTATCCACGTTATTGTCATTAACGACAACATCGCTGAGACTCGGATCGTTGGCCGCCAGTGCCTCGCCGCGCCCCTTCACTGCCGGCGGAGTATCGCCGTTCGCGGCGATCGCTGGCGCCGCTGTCGCGGCATTTTGCAAGGTCGGCCCATTTCGACCGGCCCCCGGCCCACCGGCGCCCGAGCGGCCCCCATGGGCTCTGTGGCCCCGTCCCGCAAAAAAGTCCGGGCCGGGCGGCGGAAGGGCATGCGGCCTGGTCCAGGTGTAGACGCGAACGATGTAATCGCCTGCCGGCACGGGAATCGTCTCGGAGACGCCGTCCTCTTCCAGTCCGCCCAGAGGCATCCAGCCGTCGCCGCGGTCGCCGTCCGCGTTGAAACCCATCTCCATCAGATTGGCGTTGTAATGCCGAAGCTGGCTGGGGATTTTTTCGGTGACAATCGCCTCGTCCATGATCCGAGTTGCCGCAGCCAAGTATTTGTCCATCAGCACCGGCGAAAGCGACAGCACTTCGCCGTTGTTGTCAAAACCATAGCCCGAGTCATCGGACGGAAAATCGGCAGCCGGTTGAAAATCAACACCGACCAGGTCGCGAATGGTATTGTTGTATTCATCGCGATTGAGCCGGCGGATCGTCACCCGGCCCGGGTCGGGGTGTGCCGGGTCAACCTTGTAGATCTCACCAAGAATCCAATTGGCGATGGTGTTTCGATCAGAAAGGGACGGATGATTCTTCGCAGCCGGCGGGGGCATTTCGCCGGATTGAATTTCCTTCAGAGCGTCTTCCCATCGCTCGTGGTCGGCATCGACATCTGCGGCGGTCTTGTAGGAATCGAGTTCGACTCCCCCTTTTTGATTGCCGTTTCCGTGGCACTGGTAACAGTTCTGCTGGAGCAACGGCGTGATTGTTTTCAGAAAAACGGCATCGGATGCGGTTGCGGTCTCATCAGTCCCCTGCGCGAAGGAGCGTGTAAGAACCAATGGCAATGACACCGACGCAGCGAACAAAACAATCACTGCGACGAAACGATGACGCCTCATCCGCAACTCCCATCGACCACCGCAACCATTCCCCCCTGACATGAGATACACGAAAAATCATACAGTCCTGAAATAGGACCGCTTTTCGACCTTTACATTTTTACCCCGGCCGAGTTGCAGAAAAGTTGTTATTTTCATACTTTACTGGTCTAATTTTGACATGACCTCGCCGGTCCCCTTTTGGTCAGTACCGCTGCAACGCCCGCCGGTCCTGCGCCAGATGGCTACGCCAGTCCACGGGGGTATTCCCATAGAATCATGGAAGAATCTGGGGTTCTGGTGCCTGCATGCGTACCGATATGTCGCCGACCTGAGGATCGATCAGGCCTGGTTTGAGATTCGTCCCGGCATGGTCAGCATTTTTCATCCCACTTGCGAGCAGGAGTTCCGCTATCGCGGTCCATCGCGCCATACCTACGCTCACTTTTATCTTCCACGCCCGCGTGGGGGCAACGAGGTCATGTTGCCGGCTCTGGTCGATCTAGGTGAACGATTTGAGGAATTCGACGCGAAGTTTCGGGAAGCTGTCGCGTGGTTCCCGTCGCAACCGAGCCGCAGTCAAGCCCGCGTTTGGGACCTGCTGTGGCAGCTTACAAAATTCTCACAGGAGTCCGGGGTCCGCTCCTCCGGGCATCTTCTCGTGGATCGGGCCGTGGAATGGATTGAACTAAGACTCAGCGAGCACCTGAAAGTGAGCGAAGTCGCCGACGATCTGGATATTTCTCCAACGCACTTGGTAAGGTTATTTCGGAAGCATTTGGCAACGACGCCTCTGGCCTATGTTCAGAAACGCCGCGCCGAACAAGCAGAGCATCTGCTGGTTCATACGACGTTGCCGATGAAATCCATTGCCCGCCAGATCGGCATGGTCAATCTTCAGCAATTCAATAAGTTCATTCGGAAGACCAGAGGCCGTTCGCCTCGCGCCCTTCGTTCCGCGGTTTGATTCGCGGTGTCTCAATGAGCACCCGGAAACTGCCGGGATTCGTCAAAGACGCCGCCGTCAGCGATATCGGCGGCGATGGGGCCTTTATCCGATTGAGTTAGTTTCAGAACCGCCCAGTCGCGATAGCCGCCGTTGGATGCACTCATCGGCATATGTGAGAGACCTGTCGCCAGTTGGCTCATCCCTTTGCGGCATCGCCTGCATGGTCTAAAAGATATCGTGGCGGATCGGCCTGACAGTTTTCGGCGATGGAGGAATTCAATGGCGAAACGAACCTTTCCGGACAGGCTCTTCAGGCGGCTGGGGATTCTTATAGGTTTGGGCGGCATTACCATGATTGCAAACAAGACTGCCTTGGCTCAGGCGGCTGCGCCTCCACAAGACGCGGGGCCGCGTCAATATTGGGCCTACATCGGCAATACCAGCAACGATGGCATTGCGCTCTTTAAATTGGACTCCGACGCCGGCACGCTCACATCCCAGGGCATTGCCGCCCCGGCGAACGGTTCGGGGTTTTTGGCGATCGCGCCCAACCAGAAGCTTCTCTACGCGGCCGTCACGATGGACACGCCAGCGGGCCGAGCCGGAGGTGTTGAAGGATTTTCCATTGATGCCACGACCGGCAAACTGTCGCCCATCAACACCGAGCGATCGGAAAAGGGCGCGGCCGCCTTCGTCATGGTGGAACCGTCGGGGCGCGATGTGCTCGCCGCACACTATGCCCAGGCGACTGTCGCTGTGTTGCCCATCGACGCCGATGGCCGCCTGTCGCCTGTCTCCTGCACGATCCAGGAATCCGGCTCAAGCGTCGATCCCGTGCGGCAAACCCACGCCTACGCCCACTCGGTCAACTGCGATCCGGCCGGGAATTTTGCCATCAGTTGCGATCTGGGCGCCGACAAACTGTTCATTTACAAATTCGACGCCGCCCTTGGGAAACTCACGCCTAACGATCCGCGGTCGGTCAGCGTTCCTCCCGGCTCGGGACCCCGGCACCTGACCTTCAGCCGTGACGGGAAATTCGTCTACCAGATCAACGAGATGGGGGCGACGGTGATCGTCTATTCCTTCGACGCCGCCACGGGCGCGCTGACGCAGATTCAGTCGGTCAAAACGCTTAAGAATGACGAAAAGGGAAACACCTCGGCCGAAGTGCAGATCGATCCGAGCGGGCGGTTTTTGTATGCGTCCAATCGCCTGACCACCAATTACTTGACCATCTTTTCCATCGACCCGGCAAGCGGGAAGCTGAAATTGGCCGGCTATCAGGATTCACTGGGAAAAACGCCTCGTAATTTCAGGATTGATCCGACAGGCCGGTATCTGCTGCTGGCTAACCAGGATTCCGACACGCTGGTTTTATTCAGCATCGACGCACAGACCGGGCTATTGTCGCCGGTGGGTCAGCCGATACCCACGGTCCATGGCCCGATCTGCGTCAAGTTCGTCGCGGTACAGGATCACTAAAAGTGGCGACATCCACAGGGATTTGGTAAACGGTTGCCGTCGAAGTCATTTCATTGCGGAGATTGGACCATGATTCAGTTCAGGCACGAGGGATCAATAATGAAGCCGCATATCACGTTTTTCATTCCAATTCTGGCCATCACGCTGCAGGGCTGCCTGGCGGCCGATACGACAGCGGTCTCGAATCTCAAGCAAACCGTCGGTCCCGATTCCTTCAGCCGGCTGATCGACCGGCTCAACAGCACCAATCAGGACGTGCTGACCAAGGGCATGCGCGATTTTCCGGGGGCTTCGGGTAAATTGCTCACCGGTTATCCGTACAATGAGTATTACGACTGGGATCTCTATTTTGAAAATATCTACCTCACTTATTACGGCGTCAGCGACCAGTGCTTCACCAACCTGCAGATGTTCCTCAAACGCGAGCAGCCGGATGGTTTCATCTCGCGCAGCCTGATCAAGAATCGACCCAAGCAGGATTTCAAACCATTCCTGGCGCAACTGTCGCTGATGGGTTCGCGGCTGCGCGGCAATGATTTCGAGTGGATGCGCGGGGACGTGTACGAGAAGCTCAAGAAATACCTGGATCGCTGGTTCGCTTATGACGGCGACCACAACGGGCTTCCGGTCTGGAACTCTGCCGACCACAGCGGCATGGATAACCAGTGGTCGCGGGCCGGACTGCTCGATTCGTTCCAGGACGAAGGCGTCGATCTGGCCTGCGAACTGACGCGAGAATGCCAGGCGATGTCGATCATCGCCAGTTACCTCGGCAAGCCCGACGACGCACAGGCCTACGCCGATCACGCCGAAAAGCTCAAACAACTCATCAACGACGTTTTCTGGGATGAGACTGACGGATTCTACTATGATCGCAATGAGAAAACCGGCCAGCGCGTCAGAGTGAAATCCATCGCCGGGTTCTTCCCCCTGTGGGCCGGCGTCGCGACTCCCGAGCAGGCGGCGCGGCTGGTGCGGGAGCATCTGACCAATCCCAATGAGTTCTGGCTCAAATACCCGATCGCTACTTATGCTAAGACGGAGCCGGATTATTATCAGGGTTCGCGAAAGAGCCTGATCAGCAAGGGGAACGAGTGCAACTGGCGCGGCTCGGCATGGATGCCCATGAATTACATTATTTTCCACGGCCTGATGCGATACGGGTATTCATCCGTCGCCCATGAACTGGCGCTCAAAAGTTATCAAATGGCTCTGGAAGTGAATCCCAATACGCGCGAGTGGTTCAACGCCGAGACCGGCGC
>Ga0182024_10021996_pt1 | contig 11531 bp, 9 predicted proteins | sample P32metaG_FD_120480 | JGI IMG/M metagenome (GOLD analysis project Ga0182024, IMG submission 120480) | Permafrost microbial communities from Stordalen Mire, Sweden - P3-2 metaG (Illumina Assembly) | ecosystem: Environmental > Terrestrial > Soil > Wetlands > Permafrost | place: Sweden: Stordalen... | reverse complement strand
TTCATGAGTTCGACGAAGGCTTCGATTTTTTGTTCGGTGCCGGAGAGTTCGACCATCATGCTTTCCTTGGCCACGTCCACGACCTTGCCGCGGAAGAGATTCACGACTTCGATCACTTCATTGCGATGTTCGGGGCGCGTGGCGACGGTGACGAGGGCGAGGTCGCGCTCGATGTAGGCGGAGTCTTTGAAGTCCTTGACCTGGGTGACGGGGACAAGTTTTGCGAGCTGTTTGCGGACCTGCTCGAGCGTGTTCTCGTCGGCATCGACGACGATCGTCATGCGGGAAAGATTGGCGTCTTCGGTGCGGCCGACGACGAGGGAATCGATGTTGAATCCGCGGGCGGCAAACATGCCGGCGACGTTGGCGAGGACGCCCGGTTCGTTCACGACTAATGCTGAGATCACGTGACGCATAGATGGGGATTGTAAGGGATGCCCTTGGATAAGGGAACGGGAACCCGCGGTGCTGACTTCGGCGAGCTCAGTCGAGCCGCGCACCCGCCGCTAAATATGGGCCGCTGCGCGTCAGGCGGCGACGGCGGCGGGAATATCTTGCGGTGATTGGATGGATCTGAGGCGATTCAGGCCGTCTAACGCGGCGACCTTGTAGCACTCGGCCAGCGTGGGGTAATTGAAGACCGTGTCCACGAAATAATCGATCGACATGCCCGCGGCCATGACGGTTTGGCCGATGTGGACGAGTTCCGTTGCGCCGGTGCCGATGGCGTGGACGCCCAGAAGGCGATGGCTTTCGGCGTGGAATAGGAGCTTCAACAGGCCGTTGGGATCGGAGATGAGCTGGCCGCGGGCGATTTCGCGGTAGCGGGCGAGGCCTACTTCGTAGGGGATGTTTTGCTGAGTCAGTTGTTGTTCACTTTGTCCGACCATGCTGATTTCGGGGATGGTGTAGATGCCGTAGGGAAAGAGGGAACTGGTGGAGTTGGCGATCTGATGGAACATGTGGCAGGAGGCGAGGCGGCCTTGTTCCATGCTGGTGGAGGCGAGGGCGGGAAAGCCGATCACGTCGCCCGCGGCGTAAATGTGGGGGACGGAGGTCTGGAAGAATTCGTTGACCTTGAGTCGGCCGCGATTGTCGGCTGTCAGGCCGGCGGCGGAGAGGTTCAGGCCATCGGTCGCGCCCTGGCGGCCGATGCAGTACATCAGCGAATCGGCCCAGACTTTTTTGCTGCTGGCGAGCGTGGCCTGGACGTGGTTGTCTACAACCTCGATGGAGGCGACGGATTCGCCGAGGCGCAGGCGCATGCCCATGTCGCGGAGGCGGAACTGGAGATTTTCGGCCAGTTCGTCATCGACGAATTCCAGGAGGCGTGGGCGGGATTCGATGAGCGTGACGCGGACGCCGACGCAGGCGAGCATACAGGCGTATTCGGTGCCGATGACGCCGCCGCCGACGATGATCATGCTGCGCGGAAGTTCCGCGAGTTGCAGGATGTCGTTGCTGTCGATGACTTTTCCGGGGGTGAAGGGGACTTCTTTCGGGCGCGCGGGGATGGTTCCGACGGCGACAAGAATATTTTTGCCGCGGACATTGGTGGCCTGTTCGCTGCGGGTGATGCGCAGGGTGTTGGCATCGACGAAGGAGGCTGAGCCGAACAACATGGTGATGTTGTTGCGCTGCATCTGGCTGCGAATGACATCGACCTCGGTGCGAACGACGTATTCAGAGCGATAGAGCAGGTCGGACAGGTGGATGTCGTGCTTGACGGCGTAGCCGGAACCGTAGACCGAACGCTCGCGCACGCCGGTGAGATGAAGGACGGCTTCGCGGACGGCTTTGGAGGGAATGGTGCCGGTGTGGATGCAGACGCCGCCGATGCTGTCGGTGCGTTCGACCACTGCAACGGATTTGCCGTGTTTAGCGGCGTTGAGGGCCGCCTTCTGGCCTGCCGGACCCGAGCCAATCACCACCAGATCATATTCCGTTTGGGACATTGGAGTATTCCATTTTGAGGGCGAAACATTGGACATATCGGCACTTAGATGGCTCTGATTGAGGCCGTCTATTGCGCGTGGGGGCTTTGTAGGGTGGGACGTCCCTTTCGGCTCGACCGTCACTGTTTATCAGCCGATAAAGCGAATTAGGAGAAAGATGCCCAATGCAGGCCAAGCCTGACCAATCCGTTGAGTCCAACAATCCAGCCCCCGCGACGCAGAGGTCGAGGCCGAACGTCTGGGTGTGGGCGCTGACGCGCGCGATGCTGGTGGTGCTGGGCGTGACGGTGGTTTGCGTTGTCGGCAAAGTGCTGACGCTCGTGCTGCCGGAACAATCCGAATCGATTTTGCGCGTGGTGCTTTCGGTGGCCGTGGTCGGTTTGGCATTTGCGATGGCGGCGCGCCAGCGAAAACAATGGGCGCTGCCGGCGACGGACATGGCCCGGCTGGTGCATGAAATCCGGATTGGGCGCGCGCCGATTGAAGAATTCAATACGCTTTACGCCGGAGGATTTCATGGCCTTGCGGCGGAGGTGAAATTGCTCCTGCAAGATCTGCGGCAACATCGCCAGGCCGTGGACAAGCTCAAGGACGAGGTTGAACAGCGCATCGCCAACCGAAACAGCGTGCTGGAGCGACAGATCAAGGCGCTCAGAAGCCAGGCGGTGAAGGATTCGCTGACGGGGCTGTACAACCGGCGGATGCTGGACCAGTTGCTTCCGCAACTGATTACGCACTGCATCACCGAGCACAAGCCGCTGACGCTGCTGATGTTTGATATGGACCGGTTCAAGGTGTTGAACGACACGCTGGGGCACGTGGCGGGCGACGAGGTGCTTCGATCGCTTGGTCAGATTATTCAAAGCACGATTCGCGAAGGGGACTTTGGATTTCGGTATGGGGGAGATGAATTCGCGATTGTGCTGCCGGGCTGCGAGGCGGCGGCCTCCAAGCGCGTGACGGATCGGCTGCACTCGCTGGTCCAGGCGATGGGTGGGACGTTTAAGCCGTCGCTGCGGCCGAGGCTGTCTATCGGAATGAGCACGCTGAACGAACTTTCCGAGCCGACGGGGATCAATCTGATCAAACGAGCTGATGAACGGCTTTATGAAACCAAGGCCGCACAGAGGCAGTTGGACGTTGCTCAGCCGGCTGCGGCCTAGTTGGCCAATGCCGAATGCCGATTGCCAAATGCCGAATGAAAAGCCAGATTTTCGGCCTTTCATTCGGCATTTGGCAATCGGGATTCGGCATTACCCCCCCCACCCTTGCCAGTTTCCGTGTTATCTGTAGAATTCCCGCTCCTAATATTTCAAGCGGAGCGCTAACTAATGGCCAGAGAGAAATACGAACGTCGTGAGAAGACCGAGAAGTTTCAAACCTTCAGCCGTCCGAAGGTGAAGATTGCGCGATGGAGCGCTTCGGGCAAGATGTACATCGATTACAAGGACACGGAATCGCTGAAGAAGATGGTGAGCAACAACGGCAAGATCCTGGCTCGGAAACGAACCGGGGCGAGCGCGATGGAACAGCGGATGATGGCGCGGGCGGTCAAGCGGGCTCGGTATCTGGCGCTGCTGCCGTATGTGAATGCCACGGCTTAATTGTTTTTGAGTTTGCTACAAAATAAGAAGCCCACGGATATCCATCCGTGGGCTTTTGTGTTGGTGGGTTGTCTTTTTTGGGGGAATAAAAAAACCGCGAGGTCGTGTGACCCCGCGGCTGACTGTTAACAAAAGACCTGAACAGCTTACTTCCCCAAAAGGTTTACTTTTTGGGGCCGAGGATGGCGTCTTTCGCTGCCTTGGCGACAGTGAAGCGTACCTTCTTGCTCTTCGGAATAAGCTTTTCCTTGCCGGCGTCCGGGCCGAAACGCATGATCATCTTGCGTGCCGGGCGATCGACAAGCTTGAGCTTACCGAGACCGGGCAGAGTGAAGACATTCTTCGCCTGCTTGTAGGCGAGTTCGGCCTGAGCGGCGAGGAACATCGTGACCTGCTTTTTGCTAAGGCCCGATTTCTCGGCGAGATGGGCGGCAATTTCGGACTTGGTCATCGACTTGCCACCAGATGCTGATTTGGCCATGTGGGTGGATCTCCTTCCCTGTTTGTTGGAGCCAAAAAACCTGCCCCAGAGAGAGATTCCCGCACGGGAGAAACTCTCAGTTGAGGCAGCGGTCGGGTCGGGCACTGTGCACGCCTCGTCCGCGAATCGCCGGGACATTCCGGCGACGTGGGGTAGAAACTAGCGAGATTTCAGGGGAATTCAATGATTCAGCGAGAAAATACTAAGGATTTTCCAGCGAATTCCGATTTTCACGACAGGTTTTCCCCAAAAAAAATAAGGGGAAGTTGAGCGACAAAAAAACCCACGGCGTCTTTGAGAGCCGTGGGCCTTGGGAATTCCTGCCAGACTTTTCGTCAGCGAGCGAGACTGCGGGCACACGCAATCGGCTCCGCGGCAGGCCGCCAGCCGAAAGGCGTTTGAAGCCCGGGGCTGGATCACGCACGCCTCGCAATCGCTACCGGCGTGCGGCGAATTTGCCCCTCCTCCGAGTTGCTAATTTTATGATAATGATGAAATAATGCAAGAATAATCAATTCAAAACAAACTGTCTGTTTTTTGCGGAAATATGTGCAAATATGCCATTTTCTTGATTATATCGATGTTAAGGCATTCTTGAAAAACGGCTTTGATGGTTGTTTTTACGACAGATCGATTCGGCGTCGGCCCCCTATCAGAATTCCCGTTTCGCCTGTTATCCTTTGTGCGTGGCCTCGTTCTCCCAACGGTTGCTGCCGGTGCTTCAGTTGACCCGCATGGCGCTGGTGTTTACGGCACTGGCGGACAGCGGTTGTGCGCTGATGCTTTGGGCCAAGCAGCAGGTGCAAATCAACGGGCGGCCGCTCTGGTATCAACTCGATCCGGCTCAGTGCATCGCGCTGGCGCTGGTGTCGATCGGGCTGTATGGGTTTGGGATGAGCCTGAATGACATTATCGATCGCCGGCGAGATCGGCAGATTTCGCCGCATCGCCCGCTGCCGAGCGGCCGGATCGGACTCGGAACGGCACACGTGGTGTGCGCGCTGCTCGCGGTGCTGGCACTGGTCGGCGGAGAGATTTACACAACCGTCGCGCCGAACGCACGGTTGAGTTTGTGGCTCGTGATGTTCACCGGGGGGTTGATCGTCTTCTATGATTTCGCCGCAAAATATCTGGTGCCGCTCGGGCTGATGTCACTCGGGCTGATCCGGTTTTTCCATGCGACGATTGCGGCCCCGTCGCTTCCCGTGCTGTGGCATCCGCTGCTGCTCATGAACCACGTCGCGATTGTTTCGACGGTGGCGTATCACTGGGAACACAAGCGGCCGGCGTTGCGCCCGGTGCATTGGTGGTCGGTCTTCCTGGGTCTGGGGACGGTGGACGTTTTGGCGGTCGGGCTTGTGTGGTGGAGACGACACAATCTCATGGAGACATTACCGGGTGGTAATCTGACGATTCGGCCGGCGCTGCTCGGGCCGCTGGCGGCGGTCATCGCGTTTGTTGTTCTGGCTATTTGGATTCGGAAAATCAGCGTCAATTCCCGCGCGGCCGGGCGGGCGCTCATGCTCGGCGGCCTGATGTGGTTGATTGTTTATGATGCGAGCTTCGTCATCGGTTTCGTCGGATTGCCTGAAGGAATCATGATTCTTGGATTTTTGCCGGTGACTTATGGCGCTGTCATCGTGATGCGGTGGTGGAGTAAGATGATGCTGCTGTCTCAGAAGCCGGAGTTTAAGAGAGTGGAAACTTAATGCCGAATGCCGATTGCCAAATGCCGAATGAAAGGCAAAGCGTTTTGCTTTTTCATTCGGCATTTGGCAATCGACATTCGGCAATTCTCATTTGAATCCCTTTCGGCGCTGCTTGCTGTAGCGCGCCAGCGCGTCTTCGATGATTGGGTAGGCCATTTTCGCCGGCTCGATTTCGTCCACTTCGACGGCTTTGCCTTCCAACTGTTTGTAATCCTGAAAAAAACGTCTCAGCATCGTCAGGCGATGCGGGGGGATTTCCTTGGCTTCGCGATAGATGCTGAACTCGGGATCTTCGGTGGCGACGCCGATGATTTTGTGGTCCTTTTTCCCGGCATCGAGCATGGTCATCAGGCCAATGGTGCGGACGACCGGGATGAGGGTCAGGGGGACGACGGGTTCCTGGCATAAAACCAGGACGTCGAGGGGGTCATCATCCTGAGCGAGCGTCTGGGGAATGAAGCCATAGTTGGCGGGGTAATAGACGGCTGAATAGAGGACGCGATCGAGCTTGATCAGGCCGCTTCGTTTATCCAGCTCGTACTTAACGCTGGAGCCAAAAGGGATTTCAATGATGGCTGAGAACTCTTGCGGGATGTTCTCGCCGGGAGTGACGTCGTGCCAAGGGTGAATCATGGTCGCGATTGTAGCAGGTGATAAAGTGGAGAAAAGCACAGGCGGAACGCGCGGATTTTGCCGATTTTTTTGCAGTATTATATGGTGCGACCCGCTCGATTCACGTCCTATAAATAATTCACGTCCGATAAACGTAATAAAATGGGTAGATCATACAGATTACCTATATTGATTTGAGCGGGTCTCGTTCGGGGGCAAATCCCGTCATAATTTCCCTCACGGGGGGTTTTCGCAAGTTATATATCGGCATTGGAACTTGTGGTTGTAGTGGACCCAGTCGGGTGAGTGGGAGCAGAGACCATTTCAGAATTGAACAACAACTTTCTTGCTAAGGCTCCATCCCAAACGCTGATCGCGTCGGCGGAGAAACCGGAACAGCCGATTGTCGGTGTGGTCTGGCGTCGCCGGCATCTCGTCGGGGTGTGCATCCTGGCATCGCTGACGATCGCGGGCATCTATCTATTGTTCGCCCGTTCGAGCTACACGAGCACCGCCGAAGTCTATATCAATCAGGGGCAGGGCCACGGCGTTATTGGCCAGACGCCCGCCGATCTGGAACGCAGCGACGATTATCTGAACACGCAATGCGAGTTGATGACGTCAACTCCGATTTTGGCGCTGGCGCTGTCTGAGGACGGAATCAGCGGGATGGAGACGCTTCACGGCGTTGGCGACCCGATCGAATACCTCCAGAAGAACATCGTTGCCGAAGTCGGAAAAAAGAGCGAACTGATTTACGTCTCGCTGGAAGCGCACAACGCGGTGGATGCGTCCAGCCTCGTGAACGCCGTCGTCTCGGCGTATGTGACTTATCAGACCAAGATGCAGCACAGCACTTCGGCTGAGGTGCTGGATATCCTGCAAAAGGAAGCATCGCGCGACGAACTGGCGATCGCGGTCAAGGATCGCGAGCTGGCGACGTTGCGGGATATGTTCGGCGAGACCGCGTACGACAGCCCGCAGAGCAACCCGATCGTTCAACAGGAAACGGCGCTTTCCAACGCATTGACGGCGGCAAGGCTCGATTCGGTCAACTCGAAGGCTGCTTACGATCAGGCCCTGGCGATGGTCGGCAGCGATCAGCAGAAGATGAAGGCCATCGAAGCGCCGGACGACGCGGGAGATCTTGTCGCGGCGTCGCCCGCGGAACTGGACCTGGTCAAATCGGAAGTCTTCCGCCTCGAACAGCAATTGAAAGATCTGGAACGCACCTATATGCCCGGGCATCCCGTGGTTCAGGAGGTGCAGTCCCGGCTGAATCAATTGACGATTACTTACGTTCGCGCCCAACGGCAGCACTGGCTGAGCGCCAAGGGCCAGCAGGACGCCTTGCAGGCATCGTTCGATCAACAGCACAACCTGGTGCTGCAACAGGCGACGCGTTCGGCGGATTTCGACCGGGTTAAGACCGAATTGAGCCGGATTGAAAAGGACCTGGACATCGTCGAGAGCCGGATCAACGAAGTGAGCGTCAATCAGGACGCCGGCAGTTTGAATATCAGCATCGCGCAGCCTGCGGTTCCGTCGCCCAAGCCAAGTCACCCGTCAAAGCTGAGGGTGTTGGTCGGGGCGGTGTTTGCGGGACTGGCCCTGGGTTGCGGGCTGGCGGTGTGGCGTGAGAAGGATTCGCTCGGGTCCAGGCATTCAGGTCGGCGTTCGGCCGGGCTGGGGTCGCCGGTCCTGGGCATGATGCCGAGCATGGATGGTTTGGGCGCGACGCTTGCGATGAAGGCGATGCAGACGCATCTGGATCCGACCGGTGTAGTGGCCGAGGCGTCACGCGGAATCGCGCATTCGGTCGCGGAACTGGGACTGGACGATGACGGCGGCCGGACGCTGATGGTCACGAGCATGAACCCGCTCGATGGGCGCACGACGGTTGCGACGAATCTCGCACTGGCGATGGCGCAGGGCGGAATGAAGGTGCTGCTGGTGGATGCGAACAATCGCTCGCCGCGGCTGCATCATATTTTCAAGCTTGAGAATCCGTTCGGTCTGTTCGACGTGCTGTCGGGACGAACGGCGGATCAGCCGGCGATCAACGCAACGGGCGTTGAAAACCTGGACGTGCTGCCAAGCGGCAAGGCTCCGGCGAACGCGGCTGATCTTCTGAACAGCGAGGCACTGGCGGATATTCTTGGCGAATTGTCGGATCGATACGACCGGGTGATCATCGATTCGCCGTCGCTGGGACGCGGGGTGGAAGCGAGGATTCTGGCCGCGAATTGTGCGACGGCGATCCTCGTGACGGCGGCGCGCCCGACGGCGAGGCGGCAGATCGAGCAGGGACTGCGATTGCTGCGAAGCGTGGGCGCCAATGTTCTGGGGTTAGTGATCAACGAACCGAGTCCGATCGATCCGCTGGAAGCAATGGGCGGCGAACAACAGCCGATGCGAAGTTCGCTGTCGCGGGAACAGACCCGGGCATTTCGGCCGGTATTGACGACTGGGGCCGACGAATAAAGGTTGGAGAGCGAGAGGCAGAAATTTAGTCCGATGCTGCAGGCGCAGAGCGCCGACGGGATCGTGCTGCCGCTATCCGAGCGCCGGCAGCTAACGGGAATGTGTTGTTCCCGAACGTGTTTATAAGTGGGTCAGGCTCGTGGGTGAGTGACGTTTCGTAGGAGAGGAAGTTGCGATGATTGCCCAAGAAAGCGCCGCAGTAACTGTGGTGCCGGAACCATTCTTGAAGCCCGCTCCGGAGTCATCGGGGTCGTTGGAATTCATCCGGATTCCGGCACGGCTGGGCGCCGTTCGCGCCAAGCCACGGTCCATTCACAAAATCAAAAATTTCCACTCGCGGCTGGATATCGACGCGATCCTGCATCGGGAGTGTTCCCGGTGCGAGCGCAATGGGCACGAATTCTGCCTGGTGGTGATTTCAGCCACGGAGAACGGCGCGCGGAAGCATTTGCATCGCGTCGGCCGATTGCTATGCCGACGGGCGCGAGCCACCGACGAAATCGGTTGGTTTGACCCGCAGCGACTCTGCGTGGTGCTGCCGGACACATCCGGAGACGGCGCGATGTCGTTCGTCCGGCATTTCACGGAATCAGCCAATTACCGCGGACTCGCGCCATTGTGCAACCTTCTGAGCTATCAGGGGAAGATGCACAGCGACAATGAAAAGATGAGCGTGGCGCAGTTCGCGCTGGGAATCGAAGAGGCGGGGCAGGACCTCGGCCCCGATGCGCGGCGCGGCGCCGGCAATTCACCGCTGGGGCTGCATAGCGCCGGCGACGTGGCGGGCCTTTTGGTGCGTCCGCTTCCGATGTGGAAGCGGCTGATTGATATGACGGTTGGCTCCCTCGGTTTGCTGCTGGCGTTGCCGATCATGGCGGCGGTGGCACTGGCGATCAAAGCATCGGGTTCCGGACCGATTCTGTTCAAGCAAAGACGATCGGGTCTCGGCGGCAAGCCGTTCACGATTTACAAGTTCCGGACGATGGTCGTGGATGCGGAATCGAAGAAAGCGCAGCTCCGTCACCAAAGCGAACAGGACGGGCCGGCGTTCAAGATCAAACACGATCCGCGCATCACGCGGGTTGGACGGATTCTTCGTGAGAGCAGTTTGGATGAACTGCCGCAGCTTTTTAACGTGCTCAAAGGCGATATGTCGCTGGTCGGTCCCCGCCCGTTGCCGGTGGAGGAGAGCAACCTCTGCGCGACCTGGCATCGTCGGCGGCTGGATGTGACGCCGGGCCTGACGTGCATCTGGCAGATTCAAGGCCGCTCGAGCGTCAGCTTTGCCGAATGGATTCGAATGGACCGGCGGTATATCCGGGCGCTATCGATCTGGCAGGACATCAAGCTGATTTTGCTGACGGTTCCATCGGTCCTGGCGCGGCGAGGCAGATAACTTCGACGCGAACCGGGCGATCTTTCAAATTGAAATTTGGGTAAGAATATGTTGAGCAACCCCCTGTTCCATTGGCCGAAGAAGAGAAATCTCTTCGGCGTTGAGGTCAGCGTCACGAACTATCAGGAAGCGGTCGACGCGGTGATGTCCGCCGCGGAGGCCGGCCGGGGCGGCGTGGCAACTTTCCTGGCGGTTCACGGCATCGTCAGCGCGGCGACCGATCCGGAGTTCGGCCGGCGGGTCAACGCCTGCCAGATCGTCGGCCCGGACGGGCAGCCTGTGCGCTGGGCGCTGAATTTCTTTCACAAGGCGGGATTGGCCGACCGGGTGTACGGCCCGCAGGTGATGCGGCTGGTCTGCGAGCGGTGCGCGGAACTGGGCCTGAGCATATTCCTGTGCGGTAGCACCCCCCAGGTCCTTGCGCTGCTGGCGTCGAACCTGCGAACGATGTTTCCGGAATTGAAAATCGCTGGTGTGGAATCACCGCCGTTCCGGCCGTTGAGCACGACCGAGAACGATGCACTGTGCGCGCGGATCAACCGGAGCGGCGCCGCGGTGGCATTCATCGGACTGGGTGTTCCGCGGCAGGAGACGTTCGCGGATACCAATCGAAATAAAATCCGCGCGGTCCAGCTCTGCGTCGGCGCCGCGTTTGATTTCCATGCGGGCAACAAGAAGACGGCGCCGGCGTTCATGCAGCGGTTTGGGCTGGAATGGCTGTTCCGCCTGAGCCAGGAGCCGCAGCGGCTTTGGAAACGATATCTCGTCACCAACAGCATTTTCATCTGGTTGTGCGTTCTCCATGCGTTCAAGCGTATCGGCAGGCGACGGATCGCGGTTCAGGGGGCCGGGGCATGACGATGGCGATAAACTGTGAATCAGCAAATAGCCGCCCGCGATCCGCGAGCGGCATCTTTCGCAAGGGATTCTGGGCGATCGCGGACCAGGGCCTTTTCGCCGGCTCAAACTGCATCGTGAACGTCATGCTTGCGCGCTGGCTTTCGCCGATGGAATACGGCGCGTTCGCGACGGCATTCGCAGCATTTTTGGCGCTGGGCGTGATCCACACGTCGTTGCTCACGGAGCCGATGCTGGTCTTTTCGCCGGATCGGTATCGGAATCGTCATAAAGCATATTTCGGAGCATTGCTGCACGGGCATCTTGTGGTGTCGCTGTGCGCATCGGCGATTCTCGCCGCCGCGGGATGGTATCTGGGACGCCGAGGCCAGGCGGATCTGGAACATGCGATGTATTGGTTCGCAGCCGCGGGGCCTTTCATTCTTTTCCTGT
>Ga0182024_10021995_pt1 | contig 11531 bp, 10 predicted proteins | sample P32metaG_FD_120480 | JGI IMG/M metagenome (GOLD analysis project Ga0182024, IMG submission 120480) | Permafrost microbial communities from Stordalen Mire, Sweden - P3-2 metaG (Illumina Assembly) | ecosystem: Environmental > Terrestrial > Soil > Wetlands > Permafrost | place: Sweden: Stordalen... | reverse complement strand
GTGGCTCGCTCACTGGAACCAGAAACCCCAACCGTTCGTCTGGAAAGCCACTGCCGATGTCATCCTCGACAAAGTACGAAGATGCAGGGAGGCTATTGTAAAGACTTAGGGCGGACAGGAGACGAGACTGCCAATGTCAGTCTTATCGCATCGTTGGGGGCATGCGCCAAATCCTGCCGCTTGCCGAGATACCGCTCGGCGGTTTGGACGGACGCGTGGCCCAGCAGCAGTTGAATCTGCTCAAGCTCACCGCCCGCCGCACGGCAGAGCTTGTCGCAGGTACGCCGCCTATGCCGCATCCGGCATAAGAGACGCTATGCCGAATCCCGGACTATGCCGAATCGATGTGAAGGGGGTTCGTTTGGCGTTGAGTTCGTGACCAATGCGGTCAACTTATTCGGCATAGTCCGAAAGGACTCAGAGGCCTTCCAGGGAGAACCAGCAGCTAATAGCCGGATGACAGCGGGCCGCCTTCGTATTGATCGGCGCGGCTTTGGAACCGGTCGTGAATATCGTTTATCAACCGAAAGCTTGCATCTCCGCAAACTCGCCATCCCAGGTCCCTCCGGACTATGCCGAATCGTTTCCTGCCGCCTGCCCGCTCTAGCCCCGCCGCTAAACGCATTCGGCATAGTCCGGGACTCGGCATAGCGCCGCAAATTATGGGGAGCGATGCCGGGGACACCGACCTCGGCGGCATGCCGCTTGAGCATCTGCCACACGACCTTCTCCCCCATGTGCTCGCCTGTGATGCTGCCGCCGCGATTCAGCGGTCGGAATACGCACCCGGTCGCGACACCCGAAGGCAACGTCCACGTGTCAACCGCAACCTTCACCCACGCGGGTATCGGCGCGGTGCGAACGCGCCCGTGTTTCCCAACGAGATCGACGATCCACCAGCGGCCATCGCGCTGTTGGACATGCGTAAACGTGAGCGCTGCCACTTCCGATCGTCGGAGCCCGCAGCCGAGAAGAACGGCAAGGATCGCGCGATCGCGCAGCCCACTGACCGTCGAGATGTCGGGTGCGCAGAGCAGCGACTGCGCCTGCCGTTGCGACAGCCAGTTCCCCATCCGGATGCCGGTCGATTTCGCGCTTTTCACTCGGCTGAATCCCCAGGGCCAATTCCGGCGCGAGCAAGCCGTTGTCCGCTGCCTCCGCAGCCAATTTTCGAATTGCCGACATTCTAATAATGATCGAGGACGACCCAAGGCGACGCTCTTCTAGGGACACGCGCCACGCGCTTACGGTAGCCTTGGTGAAGCCCGGTCGCGGAGCTTGCTGAAACCACGCCATAAACTCGTTTAGCGCCATGTTATACACGCGTTTCGTGATCGGCGACGAGACGCTATCGAGGACGAGCATTTTCAATTTCTCCCACTGGGCTATCTTCTCAATCGCAACTAAGTCGTTCATTTTCAGTTCTTTTAATGGGCATTAACGGAAGCCCACCTCATGAGGACATTACCTCTGCCCAGCAGATACATCAAGCGGAATCGGCGGCGAGCTAAACCAAGCCGTTTGCTTGATCAGACTGAGCGCGGTGAAGCCACCGTGGCTCTAGCTCTCAACACATCAAGAACCGTGGTCCGCTTAGACGCTCGTCAAAAGCGTTAAATCGCTCCCCTTGTATCGCGGCGGATCGGTGTCTCCGCTCATTCGCAACGCAGTGCGGTCGACGGATCAACTCGCGAAGCCCGAAGCGCCGGAAAATAACTCGCTAGAAGCGCTACTGCAGCCATCAGGAACGCAACCGAGCACAGCGTCAGCGCGTCAGTCGCCGCAACGCCATAAAGCAGAGTCTTGAGAAACCGAGTCAATCCCACCGCTAGCCCGATTCCGCGCGCCACTCCGGCTAGCACCAGACGAAGCGCGTGGCCGAGCACCAGCCCGAGAACCTGGTTCGTGCGAGCGCCCAACGCCACGCGAATGCCGATCTCCCGCCTCCGCAGGGACACTAGATACGACATCACTCCGTAGATGCCGATCGAAGCCAGCAACAGCGCGATCGCTGCGAAAGCGGAAAGAAGGATCGAGTTGAACCTCTGGCTGGTAAACTCCTTGTCCATTTGCTCGGTCATCGTGTGAAATGTCAGCGGAGTGTTTCGGTCGAGCGCGCGCACCTGCTCGCGGATGAGGCTCGCAAGGCCCTGGGGATCGCCCGCGGTCCGGATGACCAGGGTGCGCAAATTGCCGTCCTGATCGAGCCTGTAAAGCTCGGGGAGCGCTGCTTCCTGGACCCCTCTATTTTTCACATCGCCGACGATGCCGATGATCGTCCGCTCATGATCGAAACGCCCGCTGGAAACGCGCTTTCCGATCGGATCCTGATCTGGGAAAAAATGTCGCACGAGTGTTTCATTTACCACTGCGACGTCCGGCGCGCGACGATCCTGCGCGGTAAAAACTCGTCCCCCTCGCAAGGGTATCCCAAGAGCCGCGAAATAGCCGGGCGTCACGTCCTTGAAGCTGACCTGGTCGGCAGGTCCGCTTTGAGCGGGCGTTCCCTCGACGGTCAACCCATTCGTCATCGTCATATACGGCGGTAATCCGGCTGCGGCTCCTGCCACAATGACGCCCGGCAGGCTCGACACGCGATCGAGGAGATCAGTGAAAAACGCCCGACGCTGCGCGGTCGAATACTGCTTGTAGCTGAGATACACGTTGGTGGTCAGGACGCGTTCGGTGACCATTCCAGTGTTGATGTGTTCCAATCTCCACAACGTCTGAATCAGCAACCCGGCCCCTGCAAGCAACACTAGGGAGAGCGCTAACTCCGCCATCACCAGCGTGTTGCGCAAAGCCTGATTCTTCGACGTGGCTGTCGGCGCGCCACCCTTCAGGGAATCGTTCAAATCCGTCCGAGCCGCGCTGAATGCGGGCGCAAGTCCGAAAAACAGACTGATGGCGAGCGACACCACTAGGGTGAACCCGAGCACTCGCCAATCAATCGCTACTTCCTCAATTCGAGGCACCGACGGCGCGATATGGATGATCGACTTAAGCGCCACCTCGGTGAGCAGCGTTCCCATGGCACCACCCGCGAGCCCAAGCAACATGCTTTCGGTAAGAAGCTGCCGAATCAATCGCACCCGTCCCGCTCCGAGTGCTGCCCGCACTGCGATCTCCTTTTGCCGCGCTGCGGATCGCGATAGCAAAAGATTTGCGACATTGGCGCATGCGATCAGCAGGACACACCCCACCCCTCCGAGCAGCGTCAGCATGGCGAGGCGGACGCTGGCGACCTGACGGTCATGAAGGCGGACAACTGACAGTTTGGGCTTCTGCCCACCGAAAGAACGGTTCTGCTCGCTGTGCTCGAAAAATCCTCCGATTTCGGCGGCCGCCTGCCCGACGGTCACACCGGCCTTGAGCCGGGCTGTCGCTTGCATGAAGTACACCGCCTGCGTAGCAGTATTGAAGGCCAGTGGCATAACCGCCTCCACCCCGTCGCCCGGATATCGGAAGGACGGCGCCATGACTCCGATGACCGTGTACGGCAAATCGTCTAATGTCAGCGATCTGCCCAAAATATCGCGCGCTCCGCCGAATCGTTTCTGCCACGAATCGTACGTCAGCAGGATCACCTTCGGTGCGCCAGGCTGGTCTTCGGCCTCCGCGAACGGTCGCCCCAGCACGGGCTGAACACGAAACGTGCGGAAGAAGCTGGCAGTCGCAGCAGCGCAGCGGATCTGTGCGGGCTCATCTAGGCTCGTCAGCGTGCGCGGCGCAGCACCTCGAAACATGGTCATCTCTTCGAAGACTTGATTGCGCTCCCGCCAGGCAAAATAATCGGTGTGAGCGACCGAGTTCCCTCCGACGGCGATCGACGCCAGCCTCTCTGGCTCGGGATACGGCAGGGGCCGCAACAGCACTCGATCGATCACACTGAATATCGCAGTCGTGGCTCCGATGCCGAGCGTCAAGGCCAGCACCGCCGCAATCGTGAACGCCGGGCTCCCTTTGAAAATTCGCAATCCGTGTCGAACGTCCTGAAAAACGTCGCGCATAGGTTGATTCCCCATATAGTAACGCTGAACCTGTCTCGCGGGTAGCAAGAAATGTGATGTACTCACTGATTTCGCCCGCTTGATGTGCGGCATTAACGGCTGAATGCATTCATTATTCCTGTTGATGGCAGGAACCGACGTCCTGGTCTCAGGACGGGGACCTCAGTCTCTACTATTTTCTGCTGGCTAGGTTCTGTTTCGGCCGAGAGGAAGGGCGCTGTCGGAGTGGTCGACGAGAGGCAACCTTCGCTGTATCATGATCGAGTTGAAATAGAAGTGCGCAACTCGGAGGCAAGTCTCTTCGGTGTCTCACAAATAAGTTTTCGGGACGAAACCCGAAAGCAATCACGAGCTTTCGGTAAGTGTGATCCAAATTTCCGAGGCACTGGACAATGCCTGTCCAGACTTGGGAGTGATGCCGTCCTACTTTACCGAAATCAGCGCCGGGCTGCTCGTAACTCCGCCGATGCTTATTGTGAGCGGATAGTCGCCTGGCGAAAGGCCGGCCGGCACGGTCACGTTCGCCTGGTACAACGCGATCGATGCCGGCGTTAAGCCGGAGAAAGCTACCGGGGCCGATACTCCACCGATCGTCACCGTTGTCGTCAGGGTTGTCTGCATCAGTGTCGTGGACGGCGCCGGTACTCCCGTCCTCCGATCACCATTCACTAAACCGCCACCCGTGAAATAGACAATCAAACTTCCGCCCGCTGCTATCGCATTGCTCGAGCCGTTGAGGCTATAGTCCGGTAGATTTTGTGCGACCGCCCGGTTGGCACCGTACTGGAAAATCTCCGGAAGGGCTGGCACGATCTGCACAACGGCGTTCTTGCTGCTCCCGGCCTGCGTCGTGACCACCACGCTGGCCGGCCCCACTGGCACGTCGGGTGGTATCTCGCCGTTGATTTGTCCGGTGTCGACGTAATTCAAACGAGCGATCTGACCGTTGACCGTTACAACGGTGCCGCCGAGTTGCTGCGGCAGAGGCGCAGCGGCAGCCTGATATTTCCCATCGCTCAGGTTCGTACCCTGGATTGTGAACCAGCCGCCGGGGGCTATCTGCCCGGGGCGAAACGTCGCCCCCTCCACGACGCCATTGGCAGAAATCGAAGGGGCATTCGCCGCTGGGGCAGCAGTGCTAGGCTTTGAACCGATCCCATAGACGTACCCGTTCGCTCCAACGACGACGATCTCCAGACGCCCATTGCCCTCCGCATCCGCAAGGACGGGAGTGTCCAACATGGTTCCCAGATCGAGGCTCCAGAGGATTTTCCCCGACCGGTTTCCTGGGTTCGCGCCAACCACGTAGATCGCGGTACCGCAGGCAAAAACTGCCTCGTCGCGCCCGTCGCCATTGATGTCCCCGACGGTTACGGGTATTGGGGCGTTAGCTGTCGTGTTTTGGTTTGGCCCGAATGGCCCGCATCCCGGCAGAGGGATCGACCACAGCGTCTCCCCGGTGCTGCTGCGTAAAGACGCTCAACGTCGATTGCCCGCCGCTTCCAGCGACTCCCGCATTCACCAACGACAAGGTCCCGTCTCCGTCCAGATCGGCGATTCCCTGCAAAAACGCGGGCGTGCCCGCCTGAAAGCTGCCATACCAGATTGGCGTTGCCTGCGAGTTCAGCAGGCCGAGCATATAGGTGCTGGCGCCATACAGAATCGTATCCGTGCCGTTATTCAGGAAATCCGCTACTGCGGAAATGCCGTAGAAGACCGGCAGGTTGCCGAAAACGCCTCCGTTGCCGTAGTCGAAGCTGCGGTCAATGAGGTTCTTGTCATTGCCGTCCTTGACCCAGAAGACGTCCGTCTGCTCGTTGACGATTTCATCCAGACCGCCGCCATTCCAGTCGTAAACGGCCATCTGACCTTCGCCCGCCCCACGCTGATTGAAGAAAGTGCCGGGCGAATTCCCGTACGGATCGTCCCAGATCAACTGCCCGGTGAGTCCGTCCAGCAAATTCAGTTCTTCACTGTTCTGGGCTCCACGCCGGGTCGCGACGGCGACGTCTTCGCGGTCGGGATGCCGGAATCGTCCAGCGAAAAGCAGGGTGATGCCCGGCTCATTCCAGGGCGGAGGCGTTCCCGGGAACCGGCTGAACTCACTTGTCCATAGATCCGTCCCATCTGGCTGGATTGCGACCACCCGCGCCTGACCGGTAGGCCCGCGCGTGGCGGCTATGGTTTGCAGCGTCCCGTCGCCGGTCAGCGAAGCCAACAACGCTCCTGAAAACCCATATTGCCCCGTATAATTGCCTGTGCCCATCATGCCGCCACGGCCCAGATGATTCCAAAGAACCGTAGCAGTCCCAGTCGCGGACGAGGGCCGAAACGCCACCAATTCTTCGAGCCCGTTTTGGACTATTACGGTGGGCGGGTCCGCTGGCCGCAAATGGCCGACTACGGCGCTGGAAAGAGGCGCCGGAATCAGGCCCGATTGCACAACGGTTCCCATCGCGCCATTGGCTACAATGCTTCCAGCGCCATTCCCGCGGACGGTTGCCGTGATCAGGAATCCGGGGGAGCCCGCCGGACACGACCGGCCCCAGGATAACCGTCGACAACTGATCGGCGGTGTTGATGTCCAAGGGGAGGCTCTGCACCTGCTGAGTCGCGAGCGCAACTCCATTCAACTCGAGCAGAGTATTGAGTGTCCTTCCTCGGAAACTCACAACGTCGATCTGTCCATAAGTGGGAGTTTCCAGCCCGTTGGTGGCCACCGTGAACATTTCGGCCGAACCGTCGCCGTTGACATTTCCCATTCCCAGGAGGAACCGCTGAGGTTGGTCCAGAACCACAGTCCCCGTCATTCCGTCACGGGCCACAATGTGCCATTGCCCATCGCGTCTCGTTGTAGATCGAGGTCACAATCTCGTACTTACCATCGCCATCGATGTCCTGTACGGGATTAGCGCACTCAACGTGCACGGTCTGGCGTGCCTCAACCGAAGCCTCGATCAAGTGATCCCAGAGTTTTACGAGTTGTCCATTTTTCCAGCCCATTACGGCGATGAAGTTCTGAAAAGTGCCAAGCACGATCAGTTCCTGCGTTCCGGAGCCATCCAGATCGTCCGGACCATCCGTATCCGCGGCCGCTCTCCGCGCCTTGGGGTGTGAACTGCGCCGAAGTCTTCATTTGTCCGGTCAACAAGTCGTAGACCTGCATGTCGAACCATGGCTCAACCGCTGCTTCCAGGCGGCCATCGCCATCGAAGTCTCTGACGATGGTCTGTGCCGTGAAAAGCGCTTGAATGGGCGGCGTGATCCACTGCTGCACTCAATTGCCGTTTTGCCACTGGTAAAGATGGCCGTATTGGGAGCACGTGTTCGCGTTGTTCCCGCAGGTAACGAACGCGCTGTCGAACTCCACCTTCTGAAAGTTAGCGCTGCCTGCGACAAAGTTGCCGACCTTGCTGGTGGAATCAATCCCAAAACTAAACGGCTGCCCGTTTTGGTTCAGATCGTAGGTCGCCGGACCGATTCCCCAAGCTGCGTTTGACGCTATAGCGCCGGCATTAGAGTCAACTGCTGGAAGATTGATCGTGCCTCCGCTGCCGCCCATCTGAAATGCAACGGACGTCTGCCGGGCACCGATGAATTGCGACCAGAGAATGGGACTGGGACCCGGCGCGAACATCAGATTGGTTACCTGGGTTGCTACGCCAATCACGTCACTGATACTCCAGACGGGAAGAGATGTACCCTGTTGGCTGACCGCCGTTCCCTGAGTGCAGCTGGGCGCCAGATTCGCGGCTATCGTATACAGCATCTCCTGTGTGCTTGCCGGCATACCGACGAGGTTGGGTGAAGTAACCGTCTGCTGGCTCGGGTCCACCACCCACTGAATATTCTGTGTGAGGCCCGGTACCCCTTGCAGGTTTTGGTCAATCGTGGGCAGAAACTGAAAATAGATGATGCTGCTGCCGATCGCTCAAATAAGTGTGAAGCCGAAAGAGGAGAAGGAAAGCCCATCCGAGGTTTTGACGTTCTTGAGCGCCACATTGGCGGCCTGGTTCACCATTGAACCGTTGGTGAAGCTAGAAAGGTTAACTACAGCAGATGAAAAGCTGAGATTCGGTAGCGTGGCGCGGCGCGGAGCTCCCGCGTAGGCTGAGGCAACGGACGGAGGCGCGATATTGCCAACGAGCCTGGAGCGCCCCGTCAGTTTTCGATCTCCTCGGAACTGCAGCCAGTCGCCAGGGTATGCTGCTGCTGGATGGAGGCTGGTGATTACCTGCCCGGAGCAGGTCAGAGCACATAACAGAAACACAGACGTCAGCATCCCGAGCATTGCGTCGAGCGTATTATAAAATGCTTTTCGCCGGTGAATCAATGCTCGTTCGGCCCTCTCTGGAGGCCGACACTTCCAGGCGGCGCTGGCATGCTCTCGTTCGGCCGTAACGTCGCGACTGATTGCTGCTGGGCATGTGCCGCTAAATGCGAAGACGACAATCGTTGCTGCCCGCATGACTCACCTCGTATCGATTTTGGTGTGACCGTAGTGTATTCTACGCGACGATCGACTGGGCGTCGCGAATTAACGATCACGCATTGCGCGTTCTTCTCGCGCGAGTATCGAATGATATCCGCCATTGTCGGCACTGCTGGGAACGGAGATTTCGGATCAAATTGACCGAGGCGATTTATCAGATGTTAACTTTGCCTGCAGTTTCGAGCTCCCGATTACTTTGGGATTTCTCTGACTGCGACTTTTCCATGTGTAACTCGGCAGCCGTCGGTATCGTTCAGATATATGTAACCAGGGACGACGTGGGGGGTATCAAGTAAAGCATGTTGCAAGACCTCGTATTCGCATTGCGTGAGTTGCGGAAGCGCCCCGGCCTCGCAGTGACCGCCATCCTTTCCCTCACCCTAGGCATCGGCGCAACCACGGCGGTCTTCAGCGTCATTTACGGTCTGTTGGTAAACCCATATCCGTATCTCGGCGCCAACCGTATGATCGAACTCTCCATCCTGAACGAAAATGGCGACCGCCGCGGAGTCGGAATTACCGGTCCTCAACTCAAAGTTCTGCAACACGTAAGCTGCATTGAAAGTGCCGCAGCGAGTTGGGGGACTTGGAATCTAACAACGACCGACGAGGATTTACCCCAGGATGTCCCGTCCGTCCAACTCTCGGCGAATGCTGGGATTCACTTTGGCGTCCCCGCGCTTCTGGGACGCACTCTGTTGCCCTCGGATGCGCCGGATGGCCAGGATCCGCAACCTGTGGTCGTGCTGAACTACCGTTTTTGGCAACGGCACTTCAATTCCGATCCCGCCGTGATCGGACGCAACCTCCAGCTTGTTCACAAAAACTACACAATCGTTGGCGTTCTGCCCTCCCGTTTCACCATCAGCGACGCCGATGTTTACTTGCCGCTCAAACTCACAAACGATTCCACCGTCACCTTCCAACCACGTATCCGCCTGCGGCCCGGCGTGACCCACGCGGCCGCCGACGCTGAGTTGCAGCCGCCGCTCGAACAATTCGCGAAGGACACTCCCACCCATTTCCCAAAGAAATTTCGCGTCCACATTCGCGGGTTGGTTGAGCGCTATATGGAGCGCCTGGGCCCGCCTTTGTACCTGCTATTGGGCGCCGTCGGCCTCCTTTTAGTGATCGGATGCGCCAACGTGTCGATCCTTTTACTTGCTCGCGGTACCGCCCGCCAGCACGAACTCGCGGTCCGCAGCGCGATCGGGGCCAGTCGCTGGCGAATCCAGCGCCAACTGCTTACCGAGGCCCTGGCGTTATCGCTTACCGGTGCCATAGGAGGCGTCCTGTTGGCCTATCGGTCCGTGCCCGTACTGGTTCGCCTGCTTCCCGAATTCTCCTTTCCGCATGAAGCGGTGATTAGCGTGAATCTGCCGGTCCTGATGTTCTCGGTCGTGATCGCCATCCTCACCGGCGTGCTATTCGGACTCGCTCCCGCCTTCGAGTCTTCCCGTCCGGATCTGGCCCGGCTCATGCAATCGAGCTCGCGGCGGACCACTGGGGGCGGGCGCGGGAAACGCACGCATAGCGTTCTGGTCGCCGGCCAAATCGCCTTGACGCTGCTGCTCCTCACGTCCGCGGCAGCCGCGATGAACGGATTCGTACGCCTCATCCGCGCGGACCTCGGCTATGATCCGCACAATACGATGTCGGTAGGGATTCCCGTGCATCAGAACTCTCACGTCACATGGGAGGACCGGTCCAACTATTTCGTGCAATTGCTAAACCGGGTTTCCGCAATGCCGGAAGTCGTCTCGGTGGGGATCTCCACGAATGCGACGCCGCCTTCGAACGGCTCCGATCTTGCGTTCGAAATTTTCGGCCGTCCCTCGGGCCAGAAGGAGCAATTGCGGACCAACTTTGTCAGCCCTGGCTACTTCTCTACTCTGCGCATCCCCGTGTTGCAGGGACGTCTCTGGGACGACGCAGAAATAGTCCGAGCCGCACGCCTGGCGGTGATCAATCAAACAATGGCGCGGCAATACTGGCCTCAAGGCGACGCTTTGAGAAAACAGATCCGGCTCCCCGATCTTAAGAGCGAAGCTCCCTTCACGCAATCGGCGAAGGACAGCAACAACTGGATGCAGATTATAGGCGTTGTTGCCGACGCTCGCGATGATGGTCTGAGCAAGCCCGTCAAGCCCGCGGTCTACATCCCTTTCACCGCCCACATGTGGATGTTTACGCAAATTCTGGTCCGCACGCGGTCCGCGCCTCTCGCGAACCTCAATCGCGTTCGCGCCGAAGTGAAAGCCGTCGACCCCGATCAACAGGTATTCGGTCAGACCCGCGACCTGGAGCAGTGGATTCAGGGTGAGGACGAATACGCCTATGGACGTCTAGTCGCGGCGCTCTTCACTGGTTTCTCCGTCCTGGCGCTCGCGCTTGCGGCGATTGGGTTGTTCAGTGTCGTCTCCTACAGCGTCGCGCAGCGGACGAATGAATTCGGCATTCGGATGGCCCTGGGCGCAACCCCGATCGGCGTGCTGAGGCTCGTCTTCGCGTCGACCGCGCGCGACGTAATCGGCGGCGTCCTGTGCGGCGTCCTGCTCAGCATCTTTCTGCGCGGGATCTTGTCGAAGTGGGCGGAAGGAAGCTCGCAGAGTCCGCTCCTTTTCGCAGCGGCGACTCTGCTTCTGGTCGCGACCTCGGCCTTGGCAGCCTTCTTCCCAGCGCGCCGGGCGTCCTCAGTCGATCCAATGATCGCCTTGCGGTACGAATAGAACAGTAATCCGGGCGATTCCGGCACTCGTAGTCGTGCTGCGCTAACTGTTCCGTCGCCACGCTGTCGCGCATTAACGGCATCTGCGGAAACAACTTTTTCGATTGCGACGATCGTTCTCAATCGTTTTGGGCACATCGACGGAATGTGCGTTTTATGTCAACTTGACGAAACCGCTTTATTTCCGGACTACGTCCATGATTTCCAGGAGGCGGACTGCCGGGCCGCCTCATCCATCAACAGCGCTGCCTCGATCAGCTCTCAAACGAGCTCGCGCTTCCTCCGTCCGCCATCATTGGAG
>Ga0182024_10021994_pt1 | contig 11531 bp, 10 predicted proteins | sample P32metaG_FD_120480 | JGI IMG/M metagenome (GOLD analysis project Ga0182024, IMG submission 120480) | Permafrost microbial communities from Stordalen Mire, Sweden - P3-2 metaG (Illumina Assembly) | ecosystem: Environmental > Terrestrial > Soil > Wetlands > Permafrost | place: Sweden: Stordalen... | reverse complement strand
GTCACCACCGGGTTGGCGAGCGCGCCGGACGGACAGCCGACATGGCACCAGCCGTCATAAATGCAGGCGTCGCGGCCTTTGAAGCTGACCGAGTTCATGCCGTTCGCCATCGGGATCAAGCGAATGCCGTTGGCCTCGGCCCCTTTGAGCCAGACTTCGCCGGCCGGGAAGGTCTTCATCGGCGGCATCGGATAGGGCTTGCCGGCCGGGCGCCATTTTTCCTCAGCCTTGGCATCGCCGGAGACGCCGACATCGGCCGCGACTTTGTCGTAGAACGGCGCGACATCCTCATAAGCGATCGGCCAATCGTGCCCGCGATTGTGCTCGCTTTTCATCTTGAAGTCGGTCGGCAAATAGCGGGGAAATTGCGCGAAATAATGCAGCGCCGCGCCGCCGACCGCCCATGCGGCTTGATTGGCATAGGCAAAGGGATGTTTGCCGCCGAGCAAGATCGGGCCGCCCGCGGGCTTGAGCCGCCGGCCCCAGATGTCGGAGCTGATCAGGTCCGTCAGTTGCCGGTCGGGACCGTTGTCGAGCACGACGACTTTCTTGCCGGCTTTGGCCAGCACCGACGCATAGACCGAACCCGATGCGCCCGAGCCGACGATGACGGCATCGACTTTTTCGTTGGTCATATTTTCTTGGGCCATATCACCACCTCTTCGTCGGTGCGATGTGGGGCATATACGGCACGCCGAGCATGGCGTAGCCGTCCATGGTGGCGTAGACGACGTCGACCGCGTCGCTGCGCAGCACCGTGAAGACAAATGGTCCCGGCGGCCCCTGCCAGCCGTCGATCTTGTTCACGCGCATCAGGCCGATGAAGTCGTGCTGCTCGGCGGGCGAAAGCTCGGCGAACTTGCGGCCTTTTGTTTTATCGCTCGCCGCGTCGATCGCGCCGAGCGCGCCGCGATAGAAATTCGCAAACGGCGGCCGCACATTGAGGATGCGCGCTTGCAGCAGCGCCCCTTCGGGCGGGATCGAAATCTGCTGGTCGACGAAATTGGTGATGCCGGCATCCTTGGCGCCGGGGACGAGAGTCTCGCCCACCGCATCGAGCGTGGCGGCCTGATCGGCCGTCAAGGTGCGCAGCGGCACGTTATCGGCGCGCGCCTGGCACGGCGTGAGCATCACTTCGACGCCGCCGACCGTAAAGGCAAGTACACCGAGACCCGCGCCTTGCATGAAGGCGCGACGTTGGATGTCGTCCATGATTTCCTCCCGACCGCACGACGTTATGGCCGTCGTTTTGCGCGGTGAAATTCAACGCCGAAGAGCGCGAGGAATCAAGCCGGATTAATTCGCCTGCGCTTCGTGCGGCTCGGCGTTCGGGAGCATCGATACTGGCGCCGCCGACGGTCGCAGCGGTGCGCGCAGCGGCGCGCTTGGCGGTTCGCGCAACGGCATGCGCGGCAGCGACCTCATGAACGAGCGAAAGCCGACATTGGCATCGAGCGCGTCGCGCCCCGCCGCAATGAGCATATTGATCTGATCTGGCGGCAATTTGAGACTGGTCTGCACCGCATTGAGCGCGGCCGAGCGATCCGCGCCCAAATCGTCGAACGATATGCGATTGATGAAGAACTCGACGTCGCGACAATTCCAGCCCGGCGGCGCGCCCAACCGGGTGCGTTCGGCTTCCGACAGGCCGCAGCGCCAACGGATCAGCTGGTTGCGCCAGTCGCTCATGGTGGCGTCGAACGCCGAATAACTGCCGATCGCGCCGGATTCGGTGGCGGTGTCGGACGTCGCCATGATCAGATCCACGCCAGCCGGGCCGGGAATGGTTTGGGCCCATTTGCCCGAGGGCGCACGGCCGGAATCAACAACGAGAAACAGGAAGCGTCGCAACTTGACCGCTTCCTGCGGCGCCAGGGGCCCGTCGGGCGTATTCGAAGCCAGCCGCGCGATGGTGAAGCCGGCAAGGCCGTAATTGTCGACCAGGCCGCCGTCGAGCAGCTTGACGTATTTCATTGCACCGGAACGATAGCGTTCCAGCGCATCGGCGTAGGATTTGATCAGCGGCGGAGCATTGGGATTGTTGTGCACGCGGTCGACCCAGCTCGGCAGCCCGACCGGGCAGACGCCGGGATAGTTCTGAATGACGATTGGGGCGAACACGACCGGCACCGCGGCGGAAGCGGCCACCGCCAGCGAAACCGGATAGCTCGCCAGATCGCTGCACAGCGCGCTGAAAGTCACCGGGGCAAAGATGAACGCGGTGCGGTTATAAACATCGGAAGCATTGATCCACACGCGCGGCCGCGGCCGGCTCAGCAAATCGCGGAAGGTCGCGTGATTGTAGAGATGCTGGTCGAGCCACACCGGGAACTGGGTGGTGTCGTTGACACCGCCTCCCAGGCCCTTGGCGATGTTGCCGATGCTGAGCGAAGTCTGCAGCGATTCCTCGCCATTGGCGTCCAGAAATCGTTGCTTGAAATCTGACAGCGCCGCGCGGCCGTGCAGGCCGTAATAGGCAGCGAGGATCGAGCCGCCGGAAACGCCGGAGAGGAAGTCGAGCCGGTCGAGCAGCGACACCGAGCCGGTGCGCGTCGGCACCCGGGTCTGGTCGAAACCGGAAAGGACGCCGTAGGAGAAGGCCGCCGCGCGCATGCCGCCGCCGGAGAACGACAGCGCCACGACCATGTCGTCGTAATTGTCCGGAACGTTTGGCGTGAGCGCCGCTTCAACCTGCGCCGGATTGGCGGTGAGCGGCAGATTGATCGGATCGTTATGGATAGCCGAAGTGCAGCCGGCCATCATGGCGGCACAGGCAATAATGCGCCCGGTGCGGATCGTACGCTGGAACAAAGCCCCACACATTTCAAAAGGTTATTGGCGGCCCCTGCTGCCCCGTCAAGCAAACCCAAGCCGACGCGAAAAGTAAGACTTCTTTAAGGTTAATCAAAAGGTAGCCGGAGGTGGCAGGAGGGGAAGATCGGCAGGGCCTTCGCGACCGGACTTAAGGCGATTCCTGTGGATGACCGCGGGCGCAAAACCAGGCGCCTGAGTCTCATCAGCGATTCCAAGATGTTAGAACGGGAGCCGCGAGCACAAAGCGCAGAAAGCGCGGATTTTCCACGCTCTTTCACTCAGAATCGGCAGGAAAGCCCCGTCGTTACGTGACACAGGCATGACGAGGGAGGCGTAAGTGGATATCCCTACCCTGCCATCGACCTCGAGGCTGGATGCGTGCAAGTCCGTTTCCGACACGCGGGAGTTGGTTTGCCAACAGCAAAACGCAGCTCCCTCTGCCACGCCCCTTTCAGATTCACTTCGAATCTCCGATACTTAGGCATCCCCTCCCGATTCTTCCCCGTAATCCCCACATTTAGTGGTTGATTCAGGAATTCATACTAAAGCTTGACGCACGCGCCCGGCTTGGCCTAGCCTCCGAAAGTTCGGCGCGCGGGTAACGAAGTCCGCCGGGCTCTCCAAAAAGGGTTTGCGGGAGTGCTTCGTGCCGCCGCGGCACGAGCGTGGATTTTTGCGCCCGAGAAAGAGAGTCCGCGAGGGGTTTGAGGGGTTCGCGTACCAAAACAAGACCCGGCTTTTCAAAGCCGGACGGGTTGGGTGGCAGACAGAAACAGGGGTGAGGTCGGCGTCGCGGAATGCTTCCGCTGCGTCGCGGGGAAATCGTCGGTGCCCTATATTGTGCGTGTAGGCCACCGATACCGAAACACCAGGATTTAAGGGGAAGAAAATGCGGATCGAGCGGCGCTACACCAAAGAGGAACAATCGCCCTACGCGGACATCGTTTTCCGTCTGACCACGAGCGAGATCCGCAATCCGGACGGTTCCGTCGTGTTCCACGCCGAGAACGTCGAAGTGCCGGAGCAATGGTCGCAAGTCGCCTCCGACGTGCTGGCGCAAAAATATTTCCGCAAAGCCGGCGTGCCCTCCCGCCGCAAGAAGGTCGAGGAGGAGACGGTCCCATCATGGCTGTGGCGCAGCATCCCCGATGAAGCCGCGCTCAAGGAATTGCCGGAAGCCGAACGCTTTACGGGCGAAGTCTCCTGCAAGCAGGTATTCGACCGGCTCGCCGGCACCTGGACCTATTGGGGCTGGAAGGGCGGCTATTTCACCACAGAGGCCGACGCGCAGGCCTTCTTCGACGAGCACCGCTTCATGCTGGCGATGCAGATGGTGGCGCCGAATTCGCCGCAATGGTTCAACACCGGCCTGCACTGGGCCTATGGCATCGACGGCCCGAGCCAGGGTCATTTCTACGTCGACTACAAGACCAGCGAGCTGGTGCAGTCGGCCACCGCTTACGAGCATCCGCAGCCACACGCCTGCTTCATCCAGTCGATCGCCGACGACCTCGTCAACGAGGGCGGCATCATGGATCTGTGGGTGCGCGAGGCGCGGCTGTTCAAATACGGCTCCGGCACCGGCTCGAATTTCTCAAAGCTGCGCGGCGAAGGCGAAAGGCTATCGGGCGGCGGCAAGTCGTCCGGCCTGATGAGCTTTTTGAAGATCGGCGACCGTGCCGCGGGCGCCATCAAGTCGGGCGGCACCACGCGCCGCGCCGCCAAGATGGTGATCCTCGACGTCGATCATCCCGATATCGAGCAGTTCATCGACTGGAAGGTGCTCGAGGAGCAGAAGGTGGCCAATCTCGTCACTGGCTCCAAGATCAACCAGAAGCACCTGCGTTCGATCCTCAAGGCCTGCGTCAATTGCGAGGGCTCGGGCGACGACTGCTTCACGCCGGAGAAGAATCCGGTGCTGCGCCGCGAGATCAAGGCGGCACGGCGCAATCATGTGCCGGACAACTACATCCGCCGCGTCATCCAGTTCGCCCACCAAGGCTATACCGACATCAACTTCCCGATCTACGACACCGATTGGGATTCGGAAGCCTATCTCACGGTGTCCGGCCAGAATTCCAACAACACGGTGCGGATCACCGACGAGTTCCTCAAAGCGGTCGAGGCCGATCGCGACTGGGATCTGTTCTGGCGCACCAAGAAGGGCAAGATCGCCAAGACCGTGAAGGCGCGCGATCTGTGGGAAAAGATCGGCTACGCCGCTTGGGCCAGCGCCGATCCCGGCCTGCAATTCCACACCACCATCAACGACTGGCACACTTGCGCCGCGTCGGGGCCGATCATCGCCTCGAATCCGTGCTCGGAATACATGTTTCTCGACGACACCGCGTGCAATCTCGCGTCGTTGAACCTGCTGCAGTTCCACACCCGAGCGCTCGCCAGCGTCGCCAACGGCGAAAAGCTCAAGAGCGAGCTTTACGACGTCGAAGGCTACGAGCACGCGGTGCGGCTGTGGACCATCGTGCTGGAAATCTCGGTGCTGATGGCGCAGTTCCCGTCGAAGGAAATCGCGCAGCGCTCTTACGACTTCCGCACGCTCGGCCTCGGCTACGCCAATGTCGGCGGCCTTCTGATGTCGTCGGGCATTCCCTATGACTCCGAGGCCGGCCGCGCTATCTGCGCCTCGCTGTCGGCGATCATGACCGGCATCGCCTATGCAACGTCGGCAGAAATGGCGGCCGAGCTCGGCGCGTTCCCGCGCTTTGCCGAAAACCGCGAGCCGATGCTGCGCGTGATGCGCAATCATCGCCGCGCCGCTCACGGCGACCGCACCGGCTATGAGGCGATGACCAACCCGCCGGTGCCACTCGACCACAAGGTCAACCCGGACCAGAAACTTGCCGAGCACGCCAAGCGCGCCTGGGACCGCGCGCTCGAGTTCGGCGAGAAGCATGGCTACCGCAATGCGCAGGCGACCGTGGTGGCGCCGACCGGCACCATCGGCCTCGTCATGGATTGCGACACCACCGGCATCGAGCCCGACTTCGCCCTGGTGAAGTTCAAGAAGCTGGCCGGCGGCGGCTATTTCAAGATCATCAACCGCGCCGTGCCGGAGGCGCTGCGCGTGCTCGGCTATCGCGAAAGCGAGATTGCCGAGATCATCGCTTACGCTGTCGGCCACGGCTCGATGGGCCAGGCGCCGGCCGTCAACCACGGCACGCTCAAGGCCAAGGGCTTCACCGACGAAGCGATCGAGAAAGTGGAAAAGGCGCTCCCGAGCGCTTTCGACATCAAATTCGCCTTCAACAAATGGACGCTCGGCGCCGACTTCCTGCGCGATGCGCTCGGCGTCGACGCGGCCGACCTTGCCGCGCCGAGCTTCGACCTCCTCGCCCATCTCGGCTTTTCCAAGCGCGAGATTGAGGCGGCCAATATCCACGTCTGCGGCGCCATGACGGTCGAAGGCGCGCCGCACCTGAAGCCCGAGCATTACGCCGTGTTCGACTGCGCCAATCCGTGCGGCCGCACCGGCAAGCGCTTCCTCTCGGTCGACAGCCACATCCGCATGCTGGCGGCGGCGCAGCCGTTCATCTCCGGCGCCATCAGTAAGACCATCAACATGCCGAACGAGGCGACCGTCGAGGACTGCAAGGCCGCCTACATTCTCTCCTGGAAGCTCGGGCTGAAAGCCAACGCGCTCTATCGCGACGGCTCGAAGCTGTCGCAGCCGCTGCAAAGCCAGCTCATCGCCGACGAGGACGAGGACGAAGACGTCATCGAAGCCTTCCTCGACAAGCCGGCGGCGGCGCGCGCCGCGGGGCTGGCCGAAAAGATCGTCGAAAAAGTCGTCGAGCGCATCGTGGTGATGCGCGAGCGCGAGCGCATGCCCGATCGGCGCAAAGGCTATACGCAAAAGGCCGTGGTCGGCGGCCATAAGATCTATCTGCGCACCGGCGAATATGACGACGGCAAGCTTGGCGAAATCTTCATCGACATGCACAAGGAAGGCGCGGCGCTCCGCTCGCTCCTCAACAACTTCGCCATCGCGGTCTCGCTCGGCCTGCAATACGGCGTGCCGCTCGACGAATATGTCGATGCCTTCACCTTCACCCGCTTCGAGCCGTCCGGCCCGGTGCAGGGCAACGACTCGATCAAATACGCCACCTCGATCCTGGACTATGTGTTCCGGGAGCTCGCGGTAAGCTACCTGTCGCGCTTCGATCTCGCCCACGTCGATCCGAGCGGCGAAGGCTTTGACGCGCTGGGCAAAGGCGTCGAGGAAGGCAAGCCCGCCCCCGACGCGCGCTTCGTGTCGAAGGGCCTGACCCGCTCACGCAGCGACAAGCTGAAGGTGATGTCAGGCGGAGGTGATGTGACCCCTGCGGGGGGAAGCTCGACCGCCGAAGGCGGACGGGGCGTGAGCAACGTCACCGCCCTTTCCTCCTCCGCCCCGCGCGGCGAAATCGCAGGCAGCGTCGCGCTCAAAGCCGAGCCCGAGCAAAAGCTCTCGCCCGCGCAACAGCTCGAGCAGGTCAACCGCGTCGACGCCCGCGGCCACGCCAAGCACGCCGCGGCGGAGAAACGCGCCGAAGCCCGCGCCAAGGGCTATGAGGGCGAGGCTTGCGGCGAGTGCGGGAATTTCACGCTGGTGCGCAACGGCACGTGTCTGAAGTGCGATACGTGCGGCGGGACTACGGGGTGTAGCTGAAGAGATCGACCATAGAAAAGCATAGGAGGCTTTATGGCAGATAAGCGCACATTTGTAGAACAGCGCCCGCAAGGAGACTACGCGGTCAGAAAAGCGAATGCAGAAAGAGCAAGCGCCGTTCTACCAACACAGGCAAAGGCGATCGAGCGAGCGCGAGAATTAAGCCCGGGAACAGCACCCCATGTGGAGCGTGTCCGGCATACGATAGGCGGATCTCCTGACAAATGGCGAAAACCATAACCAGACGATGAGGCAACAAGAAAAAACAGCGCACGAAACTAGTGCTCTCGAGGGGTAACGATAATGGCTAGCGCACTTACACGGTTTGGAATTCTTTCCAGAGCGCTTCGCAACTCCCATGATCGCACTATGGGTCAACAGGCAGCCGCCCTCGGATGCGCAGTCCACTATGTTTCAGATATTGAAACCGGCAGGTCGCCGCCTACTGACGAGTACATAGACGCGTTTTCTCGTTGGCTAAATCTTGAAGAATCAGAACGGCAGTCGCTGAAAAGACGTAATAAACCAAACATAATAAGTCTCCGAAACGGCTCGACCAGCAACAAAAGCCAGTCGATGCGCCTGTTTCGAAAGATAAGCAAAATGGATTCGAACCAAATTCGGGGCTTCCGAATAAAAATGCAGGGCGAGGCAGAAGATGAACGACGACTTTCTGGTCCCGCCGAAGTCAGCTAAAGCGATCGAGATAAAAGCACTTGATTGGCGCCATGCTTTTGGCGTCGAGGACGCTTGGGCACCAGACGTCATTGATCTATTCGAGAAGAAGTTACCGAAGCTTTTTCCTAACTATACTCTGATGGTTCGATCCGATGCAGAGATGGCCGCCATAGGCGACGCCGAAGCCTACACGTCATTTAATCCACCAATCATTGCTGTTCGTGACAGCGTCTATCTCCTGGCAAGCCAAAACAATGGGCGCGCTCGAATGACCTTTGCTCATGAGTTTGGTCATCTCATTCTTCATCCTGGAGCTACAAAATTAAGAAGCGAAGGGACCCACGAATTGGTTAAACGACCGAGGCCGTTCGAAAGTGCTGAATGGCAAGCGCGAAAATTTGCAGCTTATTTTTTGCTGCCAGATCACATTGTCAGACAATTTGGCACACCGCGCGAGTTGGCAGAGAGTTGTCATGTAAGTTTCCAAGCCGCCGAAATTCGTTTTCAGGAAGTGAGCCATGTCCGCCGGACGATTCCGGAGTGTGTCTCGGAGTTGATCCGCGACACCAATAAAGTTGTGCCGCAATTTCCTAAACCGACGCTCGTGAAATAAGCCGGCGCGTAGGATGGGTGGAGCACTTTGCGATACCCATCACGCAGCCTCCCGGATTGTTGATGGGTATCGCTTCGCTCCACCCATCCTACGCCCTCACCAAGAACAACCGTAAGAACTCCACAATCCCGCGTAATAGCCGGACCACACGCGGTTGAAATGGCAGACATTCGGATAGGGCGGATCAAATTCGCCCAAGCCCGGGTAGTAGGCGGGGCCTAGCACGCGCACGGCATGAAATCGGGCGTGGCGGCGGCTCCAGCGATGGCGGACATGGCCGCGATGACCGGCATGCCTTCGCGATAGTGCGGGCTTTGCCTCCGCGGGCGTGTTGGTCGCTGGAGGATTGAGCGTCTGCGGCGACTCGATGGCAGGCGTACCTGGCGCCGCCGGCGTGGAGCCCAGGCCGCTCGGCGCCGACGGCGAAATCGGCACATACGGCGCTTGCGGCACCGTGTTTGGCGTTGACGGATTGAAAGTCGGCGGCGGCGGGGGCGGCACGGGATTGACCGTCTGCGCCCGGGCTTGGCCGATGGCGAAAGCCGCGATTATCGCAGCCAGTGCGACAACCGCGAAAAGCGCCGCAGCCGGACGCTCAACCCTTGTCGCCGCCATGCCGATCTCCTCGAGTTTCGTCGGTCGCCCGCACGCCCTTCCCCACCATCAGGACATAAGGCAGTCGAGCCATCCAGACAACCGGCAGGGACTGGGTATGAAATCAGGCGACCTGGCGGTAGCCGTAGAGCCAAGCCGCAATGGACGTCCCGAGAACCCCAAGGACGAACCCGGCAGAAAATACATTGATCGCGTGCAGCCGGGGGTTTCCTGCTTGCCATGCTGCGCCGTTGAGCACGGCGAGAACGATGACGACGCCGATCCCGTAAGCAGTCAGGGTGCGCATGCGAGACTCCCGTCTGTTTTCCTTCGCCGCTGCCCCGAGAATCGCGCCGGATTCCGTAAACGAGATATGAATCTGGCAAAAAACAAGGTTTGGGACTCTTGACCTGAGTCTCGTTCAAGCTCCGCGACGTCTTCGCCGGGCGATTCTTTTCCTCCGGCGCGTCTTGGGGTTTTGCGATGAACACGATGCTCGTCGTCGCCCTTGTTGTCGCCTGCCTGGTCAACGTGGCGAGCATTCTCGGCCATCTTGGCAGCGTGGCAGGATAAAGGGATCGTGTCGCGATCAGCGCGAGCGGCGCGGTGCGCGCTTGGCCGCGTTGCCCCGGCGCTCCTCCTCCTGCAACTGCATCAGCACGACAAGAAGCTCATGCGATATTTTCTGCGGCGCCTGATAATGCTCTCGCAAACCCTCGCCGATCATCATCTGCATGGTCCGGTGCAGCGTCACCGGATCGTTATCCCGGCCAACCCCGGTCTCGGGAACCGATTCGCGTTCAACGGCTAAAGTCGCCATGGCGACGCTCGCAGGCAGTTGTCTCCATGCTTGCTAAATCGGACAACCGGCAACTTGTTCCGCGGCGAAAGCCCGCCCGACCGGACTTGGCACCCCCTACCGCTTCCTGTCCCACACCAGCGCATCAAGGCTCAGCGGCCCGGCGCCGGCGAATACCAGATAAAGAAACACGAAGCAGAACATGATCGCGGCTTCGCCACCGTTGATCAGCGGAAAGAAATTCCTCGGCGCGTGACTGATGAAATAGGCACACGCCATTTCGCCGGAGACGATGAAGGCCACCGGGCGCGTGAACAGCCCGAGCGCGACGAAAGCGCCGCCGACAAGCTCGATGCGGCCGGCAAACCACTCGGTCTCCGGGAACATCGGCATGTGGCCGTGCGGCGGGAAACCGAACACCTTCGCCATGCCGTGCTCGAGGAACAGAAGCCCGACCATGATGCGCAGGATGCTCAGTATGTAAGGCCGGTATCGCTCGAACGATGCGGCGAGACCGGAACCTGTGGCGGGAGCATTTGCGGATGCGGCGAACGCCGCGGGCACTTGCGGACGATTCATTACCTGTACCTGTGCCTGTCATCGCCCCGCCGGCGATGTAAGCGAATTCGCGCCGGCGCGCACTTCACAACATTCTGATTGCCGCGGCACAGATCGGACAAAAACCACGCAGACCGAATGGAGTGAAATCCGAGGCAACCGCGACGCCGATCCCGGATTTCGCTGCCGCTCAATCCGGGCTACAATTGCATCATGGACGACTTCCCGATCGCTCCGCCCATCGTGGTGAAAGACGCGCCAAAACCGCGCCGACTTGTGACGCTGAAAGAGGCGCGCGCTTATGTCGACGAGGCGATGCGGCTTGGCCGGCCTGAACCATGGCGCGAACTGTGGCACCGCCTCAAAGCGGTGACGAGCGAAGAAGCGGCCATCGAGGCGATCGGCGATTTGCGTGAGTTGCTGGCGGACGAAGATCTGCTGGTGCCGCCCGGCGGGCCGCTGTGATTCGGAGTCTGTAGGATGGGTTGAGCACTTGCGAAACCCATCATGCGGACTCTCGGCATCCTCCATCGGACATTCGACTAGCCCTCATCCGGCGGCGGCGGGATGCGCATCTCGTGAAAGTGCGCGGCGTGCATGGCATAGACTTCGCGCACCAAAATGTGCGTCGCCACCTCGTTCTCGGTGCGGCCGAGTTTGCCCAGCGTGGCCAATAAAGCAAGGTAATTGAAGGTTTCCAGCGGCAGCGTCAGGCTTAAGGCCTTGGCTTCCGAGCGGTTTTCGGGTCGCGCCATTTTTGAACTCGAAATTACGGGTTAAAACATAGTTATAATATCGTTAAAACC